>Ga0209158_1002274_pt1 | contig 11987 bp, 10 predicted proteins | sample GraSoiAngelo_140_FD_185897 | JGI IMG/M metagenome (GOLD analysis project Ga0209158, IMG submission 185897) | Grasslands soil microbial communities from the Angelo Coastal Reserve, California, USA - 14_0929_12_30cm (SPAdes) (version 2) | ecosystem: Environmental > Terrestrial > Soil > Grasslands ...
CGCACCCTGGCCGAGGCGTACCCCGAGCTGCTCAAGACCTACTGTGGCACGATCGCCTACGAGGTGGAGCACATCGGCAGCCATCAGGAGCGAGTGTGGCTGCGCCGAGTGATCGAGTCCGGCCAGCATCGCCCCCCGCTCGCCGCGGACGAGAAGCGCAAGCTGCTGTCGCGGCTCACGGCGGTCGAGACGCTGGAGCGGTTCCTGCACACGGCGTACCTGGGCCAGAAGCGCTTTTCGATCGAGGGCCTGGACGCACTGGTCCCGATGCTGGACCTCACGATCGAGCTCGCCGGCCAGGCCGGGGCGCGCCGCATGGTGCTCGGCATGGCGCACCGTGGGCGGCTCAACGTGCTGGCGCACATCGTCGGCCTGCCGTACGAGACGATCTTCGCCGAGTTCGAGGGCGGACGGAACGTCGAGGAGACGCTCACACCAGAGGGCGGCACCGGAGACGTGAAGTACCACCACGGCGCGGACGGCGTGTACCAGACCGCGGCCGGCAGGCCGGTCAACGTCACCCTGTCGCCGAACCCGAGCCACCTCGAGGCCGTGAACCCCGTGGTGGAAGGGCGGGCGCGGGCGGCACAGACGAACCGGCGCGGCAAGGACGCGCTGCACGACGGCAGCGTCGCCATCCCGCTGCTGATCCACGGGGACGCCTCGTTCGCGGCGCAGGGTGTCGTGGCCGAGACGTTCAACCTCGCCCGCCTCAAGGGCTACACCACCGGCGGCACGGTCCACCTCATCGCGAACAACCAGCTCGGCTTCACGACCGACCCCAAGGAAGCGCGCTCCACCGACTACGCGAGCGACCTCGCCAAGGGCTTCGATGCGCCGATCATCCACGTCAACGCGGACGACCCCGAAGCTTGCCTCGCCGCAGTGCGGGTCGCGATGCTGTATCGCGATCAGTTCCACGGGGACGTGGTGATCGACGTCGTGGGCTACCGGCGGCACGGGCACAACGAAGGGGACGAGCCCGCCTACACGCAGCCCTTGATGTACGAGCGGATCAGGCAGACGCCGGCGGTGCGGCAGCGCTACGCCGACCAGCTGGCCCGCGAAGGCGTGTTGGAGGTCGCGCAGGCGGACGCGGAGGCGGAGCGCTTCTCGCAGCGGCTCTACGAGACGCAGCAATCGTTGAAAGCACATCTCGCGGAGGAGGGCCAGGGTGAGGAGCCGCAGCGGATCTCGGGAACGCAGCCGGCGGAGCCGGACACCGCGGTCGCGGCCCAGCTGCTTACGGGGCTGAACGCGCAGCTCCTCACGGTGCCGGAGGGGTTCACCGTGAACCCCAAGCTCAAGAAGCAGCTCGAGCGCCGGCGTGGCGCGCTGACGGACGGGGGCATCGACTGGGCGCACGCCGAGGCGCTGGCGTTCGCCTCGCTTGTCGTCGAGGGGACACCGATCCGGCTCACCGGCCAGGACACCGAGCGCGGCACGTTCAGCCAGCGCCACCTGGTGCTGCACGACGCGGTCAACGGACAGCGCTACGCGCCGATCCAGAACCTCCCCGGGGCGCGGGCGCCCTTCGAGCTGCACAACAGCCCGCTCTCCGAGTTCGCGTGCCTGGGCTTCGAGTACGGCTACGCGGCCGCGGCGCCGGAAGTGCTGGTGCTGTGGGAGGCGCAATACGGCGACTTCACGAACGGCGCCGAGGTGATCATCGACCAGTTCCTCATCGCCGGGCTCGCGAAGTGGCGGCAGACGTCGCGCCTGACGCTGCTCCTGCCGCACGGCTACGAGGGCCAGGGGCCGGAGCATTCGAGCGCCCGCATCGAGCGCTTCCTCGCGCTCGGCGCCGAGGGCAACCTGCGCATCGCCAACTGCACCACGCCGGCGCAGTACTTCCACCTGCTGCGGCGCCAGGGGCGCCATGCCGAGCTGCGGCCCCTCGTCCTGTTCACGCCCAAGAGCCTGTTGCGCCTCCCGCAAGCGGCGTCACGGCTCGAAGGGCTGACGACGGGCCGCTTCCGGCCGGTGCTCGACGACCCCGAGGGCGACGTGCGGCGCGCCGCAACGCGGCTCGTGCTGTGCAGCGGTAAGGTGTATTACGACCTGCTGCTGTCGCCACGGCGCGCGCAGGCACCGCACGTGGCGATCGGGCGGGTGGAGCTGCTGTATCCGTTCCCTACCAGCGAGATCGCCGAGCTGATCAAGCGCTATCCCAAGGTCGCGGAGATCGTCTGGGTGCAGGAGGAGCCGCGCAACATGGGGCCCCAGAAGTTCATGAAGCCGCAGCTGCGCGAGCTCGTGGGGCCCGATGTCGCGGTGCGCGACATCGGCCGGCCCGAGCGCTCGAGTCCCGCCGAGGGGTACCCTGCCGCGCACGCCGCCGAGCAGGCGCGGATCGTCACGGCGGCGCTCGAGTAGCGGTAAGTACGTGAGACACGCGCTGCCTGCCTTGGCGGCCTGCGCCCTCGCCGCGAGCGGCTCCCCCTCCCCCTGGTCCACCGCGGCCCCCATTCCCGAGCCGATCCAGGAGACGCACGCGGCGGTCTTGCACGGCAGGATCTACATCGCGGGCGGCATCGACCGCGCCGACCACGCCACGGCAGTCGCCTACCGCTACGAGCCGGCGGCGAACCGGTGGGAGCGCATCGCCGATCTCCCCGCACCCCGGCACCATATGCCGCTCGCCGTCGCGGCCGACACGCTGTACGCCGTCGGCGGCCTGGCGGAGACGAGCTTCGTCCCGGAACCAAACCTGTGGATCTACCGGGAGGACCGGAACCGCTGGGAGGCGCGCGCGCCGCTGCCCGAGCCGCGGGGCGCATCGGGCGTGGGAGTCGTGAACGGCACGCTCGTCGTGGTGGGCGGGTGGGGCATGGGACGAGTCCTGCTCGAGTCCACGGCGATCTACGATCCCGCGACGAATCGCTGGAAGCACGCCGCGCCGATCCCCACGCCGCGCGATCACCTCACCGCGGCCGCCGCAGGCGGGCTGGTCTACGCCATAGGCGGGCGCCCGTTCGACCCGGGCCGCAACCTCGACGCCGTCGAGGCGTACGACCCTGCCACCGACCGCTGGTCGAGGAAATCCCCCATGCCCTCGCGGCGGGGCGGACTCGCTTCCGCCGTGCTCGACGGCCGCATCCACACGTTCGGCGGCGAGACCCGCTCGTCGGTGTTCGACAACCACGAGATCTACGATCCGACGACCGACCGCTGGAGCGTCGGCCCCGCCTTGCCCGTCGCTCGGCACGGTCTGGGCGCGGCCGCCTTGGGCGGCAGGATCTACGTGATCGGGGGCGGCCCCCGGGCGGGGTTCGCCCAGACGGACGTGGTGAACGTCCTTACACCCTAGAGGCGTGGGGAGTGGGGAGTGGGGAGTGGTACCTGACGGTGCGATCCGAGTATCCGCTGCGCACCGTCGAGTACCACTCCCCACGCCTTTGGGGTGTCACGTACCACTCCCCACTCCCCACGCCGTTTGTAAGTTGAGACCATGTACGACGTGCACGCGATCCTTCGGATTCTCGTATTCGCGGCCTTCTGTCTCGCCGCGCTGATCGCGTTCGCCGGCTGGCTGGTGCGCAGCCGCCGAGTGTCGCCGTTCGGCGGGTTCGGCCGCACCCTGCGGAGCGTGACGGACCCGGTCCTGCGCCCCGTGGAAACACGTCTGGTGCGCCTCGGCGGGAATCCGGTGCACGCCGGCTGGTGGCTGGTCGTGCTCGTCGCCGTCGCGGGCGTCCTGCTGCTCTCCCTCATCGACTGGATGGTCCGGACGGCCCGCTGGTTCTACGCGGCGGCGACCGGCGGACCGGGTGCGTTGTTCGCGTTTCTCGTCGTGGCGGCCTACAACGTGCTCGTCATCGCCCTGGTGGCGCGCGTCGTGGCCTCGTGGCTCGGCTGGTTCCGCTACTCCCGCTGGATCCGCCCCGCCTACGCGCTCACCGACTGGCTGGTGGAGCCGATCCGGCGGCTGTTGCCGCCGGCGGGACCGATCGACTTCAGCCCGCTCGTGGCGTGGCTCGTGCTGTGGGTGCTGCGGCAGGTGCTGCTAATGGCCCTGTGAGCGCGGCAGGTCGCGTCGTCAGTCGAACACGCGCCTCGCGACCCACCACGCGGCGACGCCGCCCGCGACGAAGCCCACGACCGCGCCGAAGGAGCCGAACAGTTTGCTTCCCACAGCGCCCGCGATCGTTCCGACGATGAAGCTGATCAACGCCTTCAGGAGCTTCATGGCACCTCCGACGGTTGATGGCTCTTGAAGATCCGCAGCAGGTAATAGAGCGACGGGAACAGCACGAGCGCGCCGAGTGCGACCGCCGCGAGCACGAGGCGCAGCGTCACGGCGGGTGCCGCCGCGGCCTCGACGGCGAGGTCGGGGGGCAGGACGTAGGGGTACTGCGCGAGCGCCCAGCCCCACAGAATGAGCGAGACCTGGGTCGCCGCAGCCACGCGGGCCACGCGCCAGCGGCGGCGCCAGAGCGCGGCGAGGGCGGTGAGCGCCGTCGCAGCCGTGAGCAGGTGCAGCGGCACAGCCCACGGCGCGAAGATCAAGGCCTCGCGCACGCGCGGCGCCCAGCGATGCGACAGGAGCAGCGCGGCCAGGGCCGCGAAGAACAGGGCCACTCCTGCGCCCAGCGCCTGGTTGCGAAAATCCTCCTGCAGCTCCCGTTCCTGCGCTTCGAGCGTCAGATACACCGCCGCGAGAAACGCGAATGCGATCAAGGCGAACACCCCCACCGAGAGCGTGAACGGCGTGAGCCAGGGCGCGACGTAGACCTGGTAAAACCCCTCCCCTGTCCCCCGTCCCTCGTCCCCGAGCGCGCCCGATGCAATCGCGCCGACCGTCGTCCCGAGCAGGAGCGGCGTGATGAGGCTCGCAATCGCGAACACGACGCCCCAGTACCGCTGCGTCTCGTCGCCGGGCCCCCCGTAACGCCAGAACGTGAACGCGGAGCCGCGGAGCACGATTCCGATCAGGACGAGCGACAGCGGGATGTGGAGCAGGGTCCCGAGCCGCGCGAAGGCCGGCGGGAAGCACGTGAAGAGCAAGACGATCGCGAGGATGAGCCACACGTGGTTCGCCTCCCACACGGGGCCGATCGCCTCCGCGATCAGGTGGCGCCGGCGCTCTCGCCGGGCGCCGCTCGCCAGCAGGGCCCACACTCCGCCCCCGAAGTCCGCGCCTCCCAGCAGCGCGTAGGCGTTGAGCGCCACGACGATGATCCCCGCGACCAGCTCGGCGAGACTCATTCGGTGACCTGCGGACTTCGAACGATCTGACGGTACAGCAGCCAGCCCACGATCACGGCCAGGAAGCAGTACAGCAAGGTGAACGTGAGAAACGGCACGATGAGCCCCGGCATCGGGGTGACGGCGTCCGCGGTCTTCAGGACCCCGTAGATCACCCAGGGCTGGCGACCCACTTCCGTGACGACCCAGCCCGCTTCGGTCGCGATGAACCCCATGGGCGTGGCGAGCGTGAGTGCTCGCATCAGCCAGCGGTGGGAGACGAGGTCCTGGCCGCGCCACCCGAGCCACGCCGCCCACAGCACGACGAGCGCCATATAGGTGCCGAGCGCGACCATGAGCTGGAAGGCGAGATGGACGATCGGCACATTGGGCCACTCGTCGCGCGGCACCACGTCGAGTCCCTTGACCTGCGCGCGGGGGTCGTGGAAGGCTAGGAGCGAGAGCCCGTACGGGATCTCGATCGCGCCCGGCGTTGTCCGCGTTCGCACGTCCGGCCACCCGCCGATGACGAGCGGCGCGGGCGCCTGGGTCTCGAACAGCGCCTCCGCGGCGGCGAGCTTCGTCGGCTGGTAGCGCGCCACGTGCCGCGCGGCGAAGTCGCCCGAGATGGGTTGCAGCACCGCGGCGGGCCCACCCACGAGCAGGGCGATCACCAGCGCGCGGCGGTGGAAGGCATTGGAGGGATCCTTGAGCAGGAGGAAGGCGTGGATCCCGGCCACCCCGAGCCCCGTCGCCGCGTACGCAGCGAGCGTCATGTGCACGGCCTGCGGCAGGGCGGCGGGGTTCGCCATCGCCGCGAGCGGATCGACGTTCACGGCCCGGCCCGCGACCAGCTCGAATCCCGTGGGGGTGTTCATCCACGCGTTCGCGATCACGACGAAGATGCCCGACGCCGCGCCGCTCACCGCCACCAGGACGCCCGCGGCGAGGTGGGCGCGCCGCGAGACCCGCTCCCACCCGTAGAGGTAGACACCGAGGAAGATCGCCTCGGTGAAGAAGGCGAACCCCTCGAGCGAGAACGGCATGCCGATGATCGGCCCCGCGAACCGCATGAACTCGGGCCACAGGAGCCCGAGCTCGAACGACAGCACCGTGCCCGACACCGCCCCCACGGCGAAAAGGATGGCCGTGCCCTTGGCCCAGCGCCGCGCCAGGTCGAGGTAGACGTCCTGCCCCGTCACCTGCCAGCGCCGCTCGGCCACGACCATCAGCACCGGCATGGCGATGCCGACCATCGCGAACACGATGTGGAAGGCAAGCGACACCGCCATTTGGGAGCGGGCGGCGAGGAGGTCGGACATGCACTACAAACTAAACTGCGTGGGGCGTGGGGAGTGGGGAGTGGGACCTGACGGTGCGATCCGTGACTCCGGTCCGCTCCGCAACGTCCCACTCCCCACTCCCCACGCCTTTCAGTTCTGGCGAACGGAGATTAGATTGTGTACCGACAATCGATTTCGTGGTGATTTGCGGCGTATTGCGGCCACGTAAAACATCCCGCTAAAAAGCCGGCCCGTTGCGGCTTTGTACGCTGCGACGGGCTTCGTCTATCGGAAAAGGGGAACGATGGCGGTAACGCTGCGCCAGCTGCTCGACGACGGGCGTGTGCACGTGCTCGACGGCGCCATGGGCACCATGCTGTACGGCAAGGGCTTCCTCCTGAACGTGTGCTACGACGAGCTGAACCTGAAGCAGCCGAAGCTCGTCCAGGAAGTGCACGAGGCCTACGTGCGCGCCGGCGCCGAGCTCATCGAGACGAACACCTTCGGCGCGAACCCCAAGAAGCTCGCGAGCTACGGGCTCGCGGACGACACGGAGAAGATCAACACGGCCGCGGCGCGGCTCGCCCGGGCGGCGGCCGGCGACCGCGTCAGCGTCCTGGGGGCCGTCGGGCCCCTGGGCGTCCGCATCGAGCCCTTCGGCCCCACCTCGCGCGAGGAGGCGTTCACGTTCTTCCGCCGCCAGGTGGACGGGCTGCTCGCGGGCGGCGTGGACGGGTTCATCCTCGAGACGTTCTCGGATCTCGACGAGATCCACGCGGCGCTGCGCGCCGTGCGGAGCGCCTGCGATCTCCCGGTCATCACCGAGATGACGATCGGCACGGATGGACTCACGCACTACGGCACGGACCCTGAGACGTTCGCGAAGCGGCTCGCCGAGTGGGGCGCGGACGTGATCGGCGTGAACTGCTCGGTGGGCCCCGCGGGAGTGCTCGAAGCGGTCGAGAAGATCGTGAAGGCGACCGACCGGCCGATCTCGGCCGTCCCGAACGCCGGCCTCCCCAAGGACGTGGGCGACCGCCAGATCTACCTCGCCTCCCCGGAGTACATGGCGAGCTATGCCCGGCGCATGATCGAGGCGGGGGCGCGCTTCGTGGGGCCTCCCCAAGGACGTGGGCGACCGCCAGATCTACCTCGCCTCCCCGGAGTACATGGCGAGCTATGCCCGGCGCATGATCGAGGCGGGAGCGCGCTTCGTGGGTGGGTGCTGCGGCACGACGCCCGAGCACATCAAGAAGATGCGGGACTACATCGCGAGCGTCGTGCCCCGCCACCCGACGGTCGTGGTCTCGCGCTCCGCCGTCACGACGCCGGCAGGCGTGGAGGCGGTGCCGCTCGCCGAGCGCTCGGGCTGGGGCGCGAAGCTCGCCTGCGGGGAGTTCGTCACGAGCGTCGAGATCGTGCCCCCGAAGGGCGTGGACCCGACGCCCATGCTCGAGCAGTGCCGCGCGCTCCGGGCGGCCGGCGTGGCCGCGGTCAACGTCCCCGACGGGCCGCGCGCGCAGAGCCGCATGGGCGTCCTGCCGTCCGCGATCCTGATCCAGCGGGACGTAGGGATCGAGACGGTGATCCATTACTGCTGCCGCGACCGCAACCTCCTCGGCATGCTGTCCGACATCCTCGGCGCGCACGCCGCGGGGCTCAGGAACATCCTCATCATCACCGGCGACCCGCCGAAGATGGGACCCTACCCGGAGGCGACGGCGGTGTTCGACATCGACTCGATCGGGTTGACGAATCTCGTGTACCGCCTCAACCACGGGCTCGACCCCGGGAGCAACCCCATCGGAGCGCCTACCCGCTGGGTGATCGGCGTGGGCGTGAATCCCGGCGCCCTCGACCTCGACCGCGAGCTGTCGCGCTTCGCCTGGAAGGTGGACGCGGGTGCCGAGTTCACGGTCACCCAGCCGGTGTTCGACGTGCGGCAGCTGGAGCTGTTCCTCGAGCGGGTGGAGCAGTTCAAGATTCCGGTGGTGGCGGGGATCTGGCCGCTCTTGTCGCTCCGCAACGCCGAGTTCCTCGCGAACGAGGTCCCCGGCGTGTCCGTGCCGGAGGAGGTGCTCGCGCGCATGCGGAAGGCGAGCGATCGCGGGAAGGAGGCGGCGCTCGCCGAGGGCGTCGCGATCGCGCGCGACATGTTCCGGCAGGTGAAGGGCGCCGTGCAGGGGGTGCAGGTGAGCGCGCCGTTCGGGCGGGTGGAGGTGGCGCTGGAGGTGTTCAAGTAGCTTCTAGCGATCACTCTAACGAGACGCCCTGAACCCGGAGCCCTCATGCCCACGGCCAACGTCAACCTGCTCGCCGTCCTCGTCGCCGCCGTCCTGACCATCGCGCTGGGGGCGGTGTGGTACTCCCCCGTGCTGTTCGCAAAGCAGTGGATGCACGCGCACGGCTACACGCCCGAGAAGGTGGAGGAAATGAAGAGGCGGGGGGTCGTCCGCGCCTACGCGGTCTCGTTTCTGTGCTACCTCGTGATGGCGTACGTGGTCGGCCTGCTGGTCTCGTACACGCAGGCCACGGGCGTCGTGCAGGGAGTGTGGCTGGGGTTCCTCGCGTGGCTGGGCTTCGCGGCGACGCTCGGTCTCACCGGGAACATGTTCTCGGACAAGCCGATCGCGGTGTGGGTCATCGACGCGGGCTACCAGCTCGCCCAGCTGCTGGTCATGAGCATCCTGCTCACGCTGTGGCGGTGAAGACCGCATTCCTCGCCGCCTGTCTCGCCGTCGGGGCGACGAGATGGGTATCGGCCCAGGCCGTCCGCAAGAGCCAGCACGGCAGCGTCACGCAGCGGGTCGCGAACACGGACGTGACGATCGTCTACAATCGCCCGGTGGCGCGGGGCCGCGAGCTGTTCGGTCCCACCGTCCCGTACGGCAGGGAATGGGACCCCGGCGCGGACGAGGCCACGACGATCGCCTTCAGCACGGACGTGTTGTTCGGCGGCGTGCGCCTGCCCGCCGGGAAGTACAGCGTCTGGGTCGTCCCGATGGAGCGGGGGCCCTGGACGTTCATCCTCAGCACCGCCGCCGACGTGTTCCACACGCCCTACCCCGGGGGAAAGGACGCGCTCCGGATCCCGGCGACGCCGCAGCGCGGCCCCCACATGGAGACGCTGGCCTTCTACTTCCCCGTCGTGGATGCGGACAGCGCGGTGCTGAGTCTCCACTGGGGTACGACGGTGCTCTCGATTCCCATCAAGGCAGGGAGCGCGCCGCACTGAGCTTCCAGAACCACTTCTCCGACGCCGCCCGGGCCTACGCCACGTTCCGGCCGCGCTATCCCGACGCCTTGTTCGCGTTTCTCGCGGCCGCCGTGCACCGACGTGACCTGGCGTGGGACTGCGCCACGGGGAGCGGTCAGGCGGCGATCGGGCTCGCGCGCCATTTCTCCCGCGTGATCGCGAGCGACGCGAGCGAAGCGCAGATCGCCCATGCGATGCCGCATCGGGCTGTGGAATACCGTGTGGGCCGCGCCGAGCAGAGCGGCCTCGCGGCGGGATCCGTCGATCTCGTGACCGTCGCCCAGGGGCTGCACTGGCTCGACCGCAAGGCGTTCTACGCGGAGGCGCGCCGGGTGCTGGTGCCGCGCGGCATGGTGGCCGCGTGGTGCTACGGGCTCGTGCGGATCGATCCCGGCGTGGACCGCGTCATGGACGCCTTCTATCAGGACACGATCGGACCCTACTGGCCGCCGGAGCGCCGCATCACGGACGAGCGCTACCGCACGATCGAATTCCCATTCGCCGAGGTCGCGACCCCCGCGTTCACGATGGAGCAGGCCCTGACGCTGGACGAGCTGGCCGGGTACGTCCGTACGTGGTCGGGGACGCGGCGTTACATCGAGCGCCACGGCAGCGACCCGGTGGACGGGCTCGTGGCAGAGCTGCGAGAGCCTTGGGGCGATCCGGCCTCCCCCCGGGTCGCCCGCTGGCCCGTGTACATGCGCGCGGGGCGCGTCCCCTAGGTGTCTCTGCGCTTCCCCCACCCCCTCGTCCTCCTCACCGGCTGCATCGCGCTCGCCGCCGCCGCGAGCTGGGTCTTGCCCGCCGGAGAGTACCAGCGGCGCGACGACCCCGCCGCCGGACGTCGGGTCGTGGTCGCCGGCACCTACCACGCCGTGGAGCCGCGGCCGGTCGGTCCCTTCCGGGCGCTCGTCGCCATCCCCCGGGGGATGGCCGACGCAGGTGCCGTGATCTTCTTCGTCTTCCTGATCGGGGCCGCGTTCACGGTCGTGGACCGCACCGGCGCCCTGCGCCAGGCCGTGGACGCGCTGGTCCGGCGGTTCGCGCGACACGAGACACTCGTCGTGCCGGCGGCGTGCCTCGCGTTCGCGCTGGGCGGCGCGCTCGACAACATGAAAGAGGAAATCATCGCGCTCGTGCCGGTGGCGCTCCTCCTCACCCGTCGCCTCGGCTACCCGGCCGTGACTCGGGGCCGCGTTCACGGTCGTGGACCGCACCGGCGCCCTGCGCCAGGCCGTGGACGCGCTGGTCCGGCGGTTCGCGCGACACGAGACGCTCGTCGTCCCGGCGGCGTGCCTCGCGTTCGCGCTGGGCGGCGCGCTCGACAACATGAAAGAGGAAATCATCGCGCTCGTGCCGGTGGCGCTCCTCCTCACCCGTCGCCTCGGCTACCCGGCCGTGACCGCCGTGGCGATGAGTCTCGGCGCCGCGGCGGTCGGGGCCGCCTTCAGCCCGATCAATCCCTTCCAGGTGGGAATCGCGCAACAGCTGGCGCAGATCCCGCTGCTCTCGGGGTCGCTGTTTCGCATCGCCTTCCTCGCCCTCGCGATCGCGGCCTGGATCTGGGGCACGATGCGTCACGCGCGCCGCGCGCGGGCCGAGCCGGCGGCCGGCGCCCTCGACCGCCCGGAGCCGCTCGGCAGCCGCCAGATCACGGTCCTGGTGCTCGTGCTCGCGACCTTCGCCGTGCTCGTGTGGGGTGTGCTGCGCCACCGCTGGGGGTTCGACGAGATGTCCGCCCTGTTCTTCGCGATGGGCGTCGTCGCCGGGTTCGTGGGCGGCCTCGGCGTCGCTGGGACGGCGCAGGCGTTCGCGGACGGATTTCGCGCGATGGCCTACGCGGGCCTGTTGATCGGCTTCGCGCGCGCGATCTACGTGGTGCTCGACGAGGGGCGGATCGTGGACACGATCGTGCACGGCCTGTTCACACCCATCGCCGGGCTGCCGCTCACGCTCTCGGCGCTCGGCATGATGGTCGTACACACCGCCGTCCACGTGCCCGTGCCGAGCCCCAGCGGTCATGCGGTGCTGACGCTGCCGATTCTGGTCCCGCTCTCGGACCTGCTCGGCCTGTCGCGGCAGGTCACGGTGCTCGCCTACCAGTACGGGGCGGGGCTGTGCGAGCTGCTCACGCCGACGAACGGCGCCCTGATGGCGATCCTGGCCACCGCCGGCGTGCGCTACGAGGAATGGATCCGGTTCGCGGCACCCGTGTACCTCGGGCTCGCCGCGCTCGGCATGGTCGCGATCGCCGCCGCCAT
>Ga0209158_1002276_pt1 | contig 11972 bp, 13 predicted proteins | sample GraSoiAngelo_140_FD_185897 | JGI IMG/M metagenome (GOLD analysis project Ga0209158, IMG submission 185897) | Grasslands soil microbial communities from the Angelo Coastal Reserve, California, USA - 14_0929_12_30cm (SPAdes) (version 2) | ecosystem: Environmental > Terrestrial > Soil > Grasslands ...
CTCGTCGTAGTCGGCGGCCATGCCATCGGTCATGACGACGTCGTTGATCCCGATCATGTGCCCGTGCCGGCAGCGGAGGTCGTCCGCCAGGAGGTGCAGCATCGGCTGCCGGAACCCGAGCTCGCCACGGAGGCCGATGCCGATGAAGTAGGAGGCGGTCGGGCGAAAACCGATCAGCTCGTCGGCCAGCGTGCGAGGAAACGAGGTCGCCGGCCGTTCCATGATCTCTTCCATCGTCCAGACGCGAACCGTAGCGCCGGTTGCGAGCGCCTCTTCCTCGATGGCCCCGGCGATCTCCATCCGCGGCCGGTCGCGGATGATGGCGACCCTGTCCTTGTCTCCGATGTTGAGACACGCGCGCACGGCGTTGCGAGCGCCAGCGGCAAACTCCGTCCGCATCACCGAAAAAGGTTACCCAGTGTCACAATCGAGCGAAGTAATGGGCCGGCTCGAAGAGCGGGATCTGCGCAGCCTCGAGCGGAGGAGCATGTATTCGATCTTCGCGCCACTCGACGGCGAGGACGGACTCTCGCGAGAGCTTGCGCTGGATGACCAGGCCAACCCGACCCGGGCGGGCGAGCTCGCGGTTTGGGGCTTCCTCGGTCGACGGAGGCGTCGTCGCCGCCGCGTCGCCGACGAGGTTTGGGTGCCTGCGATGTTCATGTTTGTCCGCCGCTTCTCCTAAAGCGCTCGCGAAGAGCCAAAAGCGCCGGGCACGTAACCATCTGGCTGGGTTGCTCCGTTTCACCCGGAGGTGGCGGACGTCACTCCAACTCACGTCGGTCAGCTGTCCCTGGACGGGCGTTGGCGTTGGGATGGCACGCAATGGCTGCCTGTCACGGGCGCCCCGGCACCGGTTCCCGCCTGGGCCAACGCCCGCGTTCGATCCAATGCAACACTCACCGCCTTGGGCTCTGTCCTGATCATCGGAGTGATGGCCGACCAGTGGCTGCGCACCGGCACCTTTGGCCTGGCCGCCTCGCTGACCTTCCTTATCGGAGCTGCGGCTGTGATTCGCATCGGGGATCTGGAGCGGCGTGAATCGCGGGCGCTTGTGGCTGTCGCGGCGTTGTTCGCATGCTGGTTCACCCTTCGGGCGAGTCCCTGGCTGTTGCTGCCGGACCTGCTTGTCGCCATCTCGCTTCTTGGATTCGCTGCTTCAGTTGCGGTTCGAGGTTCGATATTCGATCTCGGGGTCTCCGAGTTGGCGGCGCGCTCAGTTCAGGCCGTGATCCAGATTGCCGTGGGCGCGGGATTTGTTGCGCGCCCGGCGCTCCAGGCTCGAGGTCGTCTGCGGTCAGCCGCCCCGCTGATTCGAGGTGTGCTCATCGCACTGCCGATCGCCGCGCTTCTTGCCGCCTTGCTTGCATCTGCGGATCCGGTGTTCGCGTCCTTCTTCAACCTGAACGTCGATTTCGGCCAGCTCGTGCTGGACGTGACACTCGTCGCTGTCGGTGCACTATCAGCTGCCGGCTTGCTTCGCCTTGCGGCCTCTGAACCGGTAGGGCGCGTGGATGGCCCGGTCTGGCGGCTCGGCGCCACCGAAGCGCTTGTTGTACTTGCGGTCCTTGACGCCGTGTTCGCAGCCTTTGCGTTGGCCCAGGTGCTGGCGGCGACAGGCGCGGCCGCGGACACCTTGAGACAGGCGGGCGTCACATATTCCGACTATGCGCGGTCGGGTTTCTTTCAGCTGCTCTGGGTGAGTGGTATCACGCTGGCGGTCCTCTTCCTGTTCAGCAGGATCAGCCGGCTCTCCGATCGCCGAAGCGAGGTCGCGTTCATGGTTCTCGCCCAATGCGCCATCGCGCTGACCCTGCTCATCGTCGTGGTGGCGTTTCGCCGCCTGAGCCTTTACGAAGAGGCCTATGGCTTCACCATGCTCCGTCTGTATAGCCACATCTTTGCGAGCTGGATCGCAGCCGTCTTCCTGTTGTTGGCGGTCGACTTTCTCTTGGTATGGAAGAGCCGGCGCTGGTTTGTCGGAGCGATGATTGCCACCGGGACAGCGGTCCTGCTCGTGCTCAACTTCATCAACCCTGAAGCTGTCGTCGTCTCACTCAACACGAGCCATGCGCAGACAACTCAAAAGATCGACAGCGAGTATCTCGCGCAGCTGTCGAGCGATGCGACTCCGGCGTTGCTCGCGTCTCGGTCCGCACTCGACCCCGCGCTGCGTGGGCAGATCAACCAGGCCGCCTGCACCGGCGCGCGCAGCTACTCGCCGGCACCTGCCGCATTCAACTGGTCTGACGCACAGGCTGCAGACGCCCGTCGGAGCGCCTGCTAGGCGAGGTCGCTGACGCGGCGGATCCAGCGGAACATGGCCTTGCTGGTGTCAGGGACGTACCGCTCGGCCGCTTCGACGAGACCATCGAACGATGACGCAGTGAATGTGATCCCTGATCCCTGGATGTCGCTCGCCTTCATCTCGCCGCGTTCCTTCGTGATGTCCAGGATCACGTCTCCCGGCTTTCCCTTCCACGGATAGATGGCGAACTGCAGCTCGGCCTCGGCGGCCTCGATGTGGTTGGCGTATAGAGCAGCCGTCTGCGATGAGGCTTCGTCAAGCGCCGCCGTCAGCGAGTCGGCGGAGAAATCGCGCGGTGCGGTGCCGTCTGACACCCACAACAGCTTCCATTTGGACTTGTCGCGCTCGACGATGCAAGTGACGAGGTTCGCCAGCTTCATCCCGCCGAGCATAGCCCCGAGACTCGGAAAATAAGGTCGTGGCGCGGGGTTCCCCACCTGAGGATCAGGATCGCGATCGGGTGCTCGAGAGCTTCGTCGACGTCGCCGGCCGGCTGCACAGCATCCCGGTCCAGCGCAAGAAGCGCCTCGCCGTCCTGCGGTGGCTCGTCCAGGATTTTCAACCCGGCCGCCTCTACACCGAGGCCGAGGTCAATCGGGTCATTACACGCCGCCATCCCGACTTTGCCGCCCTTCGGCGATACCTGGTGGACGAGGAGCTGATGCAGCGCAAGCGAGGCGTGTACTGGCGGACCGGCACCGTGCCGAACGTCGGCTGGGATCCGCCTTCGTGGCCCAGCCCATGACGAGACGCAGGTGGGCCTTGTTGGGTGTTCTCTCGCCACCGCTGGCGGCGGTCCTGGTTCTGATGGCCGGTGTGCTCACGCCCGGCTATGACCCCGTCGACCGGACCATAAGCCGCCTGGCGGCGCCGGGCGGCACCACCGCCGCTGCGGCCCTGGTCGCAACGTGTCTTGTGGCACTTTCGTGTTTCGTGGTGGCGATGAGCATTCACGGGAGGGTTAGCCGTTGGGCTCTGATCGTGGCGGGAGTTGCCTTGTTTCTCACAGATGTCTTTCGGCTCGACGACACATCCGCGACTTCAACCGTCCTGCACAGGCTGGCGTCGGGCGTCGCGGTCGGAGGGCTTGTCGTCGCCCCGCTCGGCTACGGCCCGATCTCGGTCGTGATTGGTGCCGTGGAGGTTGGCCTGCTGATCGTGGCGCTACCGTTGCTGCCGACCTCGTTCGATGCCTGGGGGTTGTGGGAGCGCTGCTTGCTTGCCTTGCCCCTTGCCTGGATGGTGCTCGTTGCGGCACGGGTCATCGTTTCAAGCGAAGCGGCGATCAACACCAGCAGAGCCACCTCGAGCAGAAGCGGGTAGTAGACACCGACCAGCAGGGTGACCAGGGCGAACGTATACAGCGAAGCACCTGCGACCTTGCTCGACAGCTGCTTAGGACTGACGCCCGCGACGAGCGAGCCCGCGTAGGTCGCCGCGGCGACGCCGAGAAGCAGGAGATTGTGCCGAAGGATCTCGGGATGCAGGACCTGCAGCCAGGCCCCCGCCGAAACCATCAGCACTGCGTCTGCGACCGCGTCGAGCCTGGCCCCGTGAGCCGACGGCCGGCTGCAGCGGCGTGCCAGGTAGCCGTCGAGGGCGTCGGTCGTCCCGGCCAGGATCAGCCCGAACCCGACCAGCCGTCCGTGACCGTCCAACACCAGCGGCCAGATCAGCGGTACCAGGAGCAGCCTCGTCACGCTCAACCAGTCGGCAGCTGACATCGGTCTGAGTATCGGGCCTGTTACGTACCCGACTGCGTGGTCGTTGACGCAGCATGACTTCAACACTCCGCCCGCTTGCCGGACCCCTGGCCATCGGAGCATCGATCTTGCTGGCTGCGGCGGCAGTCGTCCTAGCGAGCAACAGGCCATCCCTGCTTGTGTCGGCTCCATCGGCATCCACGTCGACGTCGACGATCGCGCCGGCCATCCTGACCAGCGGCGACGCAATCGTGTCCAGGAAACCAGATCTCGCCGTGATCGGCGCCGGCCTCGAATCGGAGCAGCCGACCGCCGCTGGAGCTCAGTCTGACCTGGCGAGCAAAGCGGCCAAGCTGATCGCCCGGATCAAGTCCCTCCCTGTCGCCGACAAGGACCTGAACACCACCGGCTACTGGATTGGGCCGGTCTATTCACCGCAGGGTCAGACGATCACCGGGTATCGCGCGGCCGAGCAGCTGCAGGTCAGCTGGCATAACGTCGACACCGTTGGGAGGGCGCTCGACGCCATCGTGCAGGAAGGAGGGGCCACCAACATCTCGATCAGCTTCGGCCTTGGGGATCCCAAGCCGGCCCAGGCGGAGGCGCGCACGCTGGCGATCGCCGACGCGCGGGCCAAGGCTCAGTCGATGGCCTCGGCGGCAGGGGTGAGGCTGGGCCAGGTGATCCAGGTCAGCGATCTGTCGTCTAGCAGCCGCGTGCCATCACCGATCAGCTATGGAGCTGCGGCGAGCGTGCCGACGCAGGTTCCCGTCGGGCAGCTGGACATCCAGGCCAGCGTCGAGGTCGACTTCGCGATCGGCTAAATCGCGGTGATGAGCGGGTTGGCGCCGCTCGCGACGAGGACGGGTGATTTATGGTCGGGGGGCGATGATGCTCAAGATCTATCCCGATCAGCGCTGGCCTGCGTTCCTGCGCGTGCTCGCGGATACGGTCACCTTCTTCTGGACGGTGGCGTGGGCCTACCTGGGTTTTCTGATCTACCAGACGATCATGGGGCTCGAGGTCATCGCCGATGGGATCAAGAACACAGGCCTCACCTTCAATCAATGGATCGCGGCGTTCCGCAAGGCGGTGCCTGGCGGGATCCCGATCCTGACCAAGTTCCTCCAGGATGCCGCCGATGCGCTGAAGCATTACTCAGGCGATTCGCTGATCTCGACCGGTCAGAACATCCACGATGCGATCCTCAAGACGGCGATCGTCCTTGCTCTGCTCGTGGCCCTGCCGCCGATCCTCCTCGTGCTCGTCCCCTACACGGGATGGCGATGGCGGGACATGAGGGAGACGGGGGCGGCGCTTGCGTTCGTGCGGATCGCGGCGATGACGGGGCGGGCGGACGCAGCGCGTGCGGTGCTGGCCTATCGGGCGGTGTCGACGCTGAGCTTTCGCGCGTTGATGCGCGCGAGCGCGGACCCGGTGGGGGATCTGGTCGAGCACAGGTACGAGCGGTTGGCCACGGCGATGCTCAAGCGCGCCGGCCTCGATCCGGCGCGGCTGCCGCCGCCGGAGCTGCCTGAGCTGCCGCCTCATCGCGGCGGCTAGCTATCGTTGTTGGCCATGTGCCGAAGCATCAAGACCCTGCGCCACCACGACGAGCTCGCCACCGATGAAGAGATCCGCGCCGCCGCTCGACAGTTCGTCCGCAAGGTGAGCGGGTTCACCAAGCCGTCGACCCGCCACGAGGCCGCGTTCGAGGTGGCGGTCGACGAGATCGCGGTCGCCTCGCAGCGGTTGCTCGAGAGCATCGCCGGGAACCTGGCCGGGGCGGGGCACCGGATCTAGCGGCTCTGTAAGTGCGGATCTCCCCACCCGGCGGCTTTGCCGCCGACCTGCCGGACAAGCCGGTCCAGGACGCGCTGACCGCGCCAACTGATTGCCCCAGCGAGTGGGGAGGTGAAATTTCCGCTATAGCTGGCAGCCTCGGCAGAAGTTCAGCGGTTCCCGGTTGGAGCCCAGCTGGCTGATCCGGTGCCCGCACCGGGGGCAGGTTTTCCCGCCTTTCATGTGCACCGACATGAAGGTTCGATCCTGCTTCGACTCTTCGTAGTTCGGGTTGGCCAGGATCGCCTCAACCGCTCGCGAGAGGACCAGCGGGATCGCGCCGTAAAGCGCCTCTTCCTCCTCCGGTTTCAGCGATGCCCGCCGCCGCAGCGGCAAAAGCCGCGCCTCGAAAAGGATCTCGTCCGAGTACGCGTTGCCGATCCCGGCCAGGAACTCCTGGTTCCGCAGCAGGTCCTTCAGCTCGTCTCGGAAATGCCGGAGGCGCTTGCGAAAGACATCCAGTCCCATCGACGCGACGGAGTCCGCTTCCGGTCCCTGCCCATCCCAGGCCGGGACCTCCTTCGAGCAGTCGGCGACCCAGTAGATCCGCCCCATGTCCCGAAAGTCGAGGTAGCGCAGCTCTAGCTTGCCCTCGAGCCGCAGCGTGAACACCTCCGTGGCCGGCACGGGTGCGTCTCCCAAGGCGACCTGGAACCGGCCGCCCAGCATCGGATTGATGACCAACCAGCGTGGCGACCCGCCGCCGCCCAGCTCCGTGGCGAAGATCATGTGCTTGCCTCTCCGGGTGAGGGACAGGATCCGCCGCGCGGGCAGCTCCAGGGCGAACTCGTCGACGGGATAGCGCAGCAGATGGGCTTTCTTCGGGTTGACCGTAGCCGCCGTTATGAGCTTGCCCTGGACCCGCGGTCCGATCCGGATCCGCAGCGCTTCCAGCTCAGGCAGCTCAGGCATGCCGCCAAAAATACGGGCAAACAAGGCACCGAAAAGGCGTTTGGAGCCCAAATGTCCTTGGGATAAATCGAAGCGTGAGACTTGATCGATTCACGGAAAAGGCTCAGGAGGCTCTGCAGGAAGCTGCGGAGCTGGCACGCCAGACCGGCAACCAGGCGGTCGAGCCGGAGCACTTGCTGCTCGCGCTCGTCGGCCAGGAGGATGGCGTGGGCCGGACCCTGCTCGAGCGAGCCGGGGCCCCCGTGCAGGGGCTACAGCCGGCACTCGTTTCGGCGATCGAGCGCCTTCCCAAGGTGCGCGGCGCAGGCCAGCCGTATCTCGGCGAGTCGCTCAGCAAGAGCCTCGACACGGCGGAGCGCGAGGCGGAGCGGTTGAAGGACGAATACATCTCGACCGAGCACCTGCTTCTCGCCCTCGCGGACCAGAAGATCCTCAAGGATGCGGGCGTGACGCACGACGCCCTGCTCAGATCGCTGCGCCAGGTGCGCGGCACACAGCGAGTCACCGACCAGAACCCCGAGTCCAAGTACCAGGCGCTCGAGAAGTACGGCCGCGACCTGACCAAGCTGGCCAGAGAAGGCAAGCTCGACCCGGTCATCGGCCGCGACGAGGAAATCCGCCGCGTCATCCAGGTCCTCTCTCGCCGGACCAAGAACAACCCCGTGCTGATAGGCGAGCCGGGCGTCGGTAAGACGGCGATCGCCGAAGGTCTCGCCCAGCGCATCGCCCAGGGCGACGTGCCTGAGGGCCTGAAGGGCAAGCGCGCGATCGCGCTCGACCTCGGTGCGCTGGTCGCCGGCACGAAGTTCCGCGGCGAGTTCGAGGATCGCCTGAAAGCCGTGCTCAAGGAGATCGAAGGCTCGAACGGCCAGGTCGTCCTCTTCATCGACGAGCTGCACACTCTGGTCGGCGCGGGCGCCGCGGAAGGCGCGATCGACGCTGCAAACCTGCTCAAGCCGGCGCTTGCCCGTGGGGAGCTGCGCGCCATCGGCGCGACCACGCTGGACGAGTATCGCAAGCACATCGAGAAGGACGCGGCGCTGGAGCGCCGTTTCCAGCCGGTGTTTGTCGACCAGCCTTCCGTCGAAGACACGATCAGCATCCTTCGCGGCTTGCGCGAGAAGTACGAGGTCCACCACGGTGTCCGGATCAAGGACACGGCCATCGTGGCGGCCGCCGTGCTGTCGAACCGCTACATCACAGATCGCTTCCTTCCTGACAAGGCAATCGACCTCATCGACGAGGCGGCGGCCCGTCTTCGCACCGAGATCGACTCCATGCCCGCCGAGCTGGACGAGCTAGAGCGCCAGATCCGTCAGCTCGAGATCGAGCGCCAGGCGCTCAAGAAGGAGACCGACCGCGCCTCCAAGGAGCGGCTGGCGGGGATCGAGAAGCAGCTGGCCGAGCTGTCCGAGACGCGGACCGCGCTTCGTTCGCGGTGGAACCAGGAGAAGGAAGTCATCACCAAGATCCGCGGGCTGCAGGCCAAGCTCGAAGAGGTCCGCGCCGACGCGGAGCGCGCGGAGCGAGCAGCCGACTTCGCCAAGGCCGCAGAGCTCCGTTACGGCAAGGCGGTCGAGATCGAAAAGCAGCTCAAGGAAGCAAGCGACAGGCTGGCGCAGCTGCAGGGCGGCAATGCCCTGCTCAAGGAAGAGGTCAGCGAAGACGACATCGCCGGGATAGTGGCCAAGTGGACCGGCATCCCTGTCTCCAGGTTGATGGAAGGCGAGGTCGCCAAGCTCATCAAGATGGAGGAGCGCCTGCACGATCGCGTCATCGGCCAGGACGAGGCTGTCACGGCGGTCGCGAACGCGGTGCGCCGGTCACGCTCGGGCCTGGCGGATCCGAACCGCCCGGTTGGCTCGTTCATCTTCCTCGGCCCGACCGGTGTGGGTAAGACAGAGCTCGCCCGCGCTCTTGCGGAGTTCCTGTTCGACGACGAGCAGGCGCTGATCAGGCTCGACATGTCTGAGTACCAGGAGAAGCACACCGTGGCGCGCATGCTCGGGGCTCCGCCCGGTTACGTGGGCTACGACGAGGGCGGCCAGCTGACCGAGGCAGTGCGTCGCCGGCCTTACTCCGTGGTGCTGTTCGACGAGATCGAGAAGGCGCACCCGGACGTGTTCAACGTGCTGCTGCAGATCCTCGATGACGGGCGCCTCACCGACGGCCAGGGCCGAACCGTTGACTTCCGCAACACGGTGCTGATCATGACCTCCAATCTCGGTGGCCAGCTCATCCAGGAGATGTCGAACAGGCTGTTCGAAGAGGTGCGCGAGGCCGTGATGGGCGTGCTGCGTGACCACTTCCGGCCCGAGTTCCTGAACCGTGTGGATGACATCATCGTGTTCAAGCCGCTGACCCAGGACCAGCTGGGCGCGATCGTGGACATCCAGCTGGCGCGCCTGCAGAGGAGGCTCGACGAGCGCAAGATCGTGCTCGAGGTGACCGAAGCCGCGCGCAAGCTCCTGATCGAGCGCGGCTGGGACCCTGTTTACGGTGCGCGGCCGCTGAAGCGGACGATCCAGCGCATCGTGCAGGACCCGCTTGCGATGCAACTCCTCGAGGGCAGGTTCAGCGACGGCGACATGGTCGTGGTCGACGCCAAAGGCGGCGCGCTGACCTTCGCGAAGGCGAAGTCACGGGCTGCGGCTGAAACAGTCGCCTAACTAGAGCAAACAGTTCCGGCGGCGGGAACCGTCAGGTCGATCAGGTAAGCGTCTTCGGCCGCCTTGGCGCACGCGCTCGAGTCATACGACGTGTGGCCGTTGCCCTGGCGGGTCAGCAGGACCGAACGTGAGATCTGGCGATTGACCGATTGCGCGTCGACATAGGGAGTGGCAGGGTCGTTCGTGCCGCCCACCAACAGGATGGGCGGCGCGCCCTGCACGGTCAGGGGACCCTGCGGGTTCTTTGGCTTCACAGGCCACAACGCGCACTGATATTCCGAGTATTGACTCCATGGTCCGAACAAAGGCGATGCCTTCGCAAACGTAGGACCAAGGGCGTCGTATGTGGCGAGGTCCTGAGGCGCGGGAAAATCGAGACAGTAAATCGAGTCATACGCGCCGTTCCACAAATTGTTGTAGCTTCCGTCGGCATTGCGCTCGTTGTAGAAGTCCGCAAAGAACAGAAGAAGGCGGCCATCGTTGCTGTCAGCCGCGATGAGAGACCTTTCGAGGTATGTCCAAAGGCTCTGGTCGTACAGCGTTTGCAGCACACCGGTCATCGCGAGGCTTCGTGTGAGATGGCGGCCGCCGACGTTCATCGGTGTCGAGTCCAGGCGTGTCATCAAGGCGTTGATCTTGGCGATGGGATCACCTGACTGCCCATACGCGCAGTTCCTCGCCTTGCAGTCGGCGACAAACGCCTCGAGGTTTTGCTGGAATCCGACCATCTGGGCAAGCGCGCTCTGGTTGGCCGGCACCGCCGGATCGAGGACACCGTCCAAGGACAGTGCGCGGATGTGGGATGGAAACAGGTGGGCGTACCACTGGCCGAGATAGGTGCCGTAAGAGAAGCCGAGATATGTGAGCTTGGCGTCTCCGAGCGCCCCGCGGATGAGGTCCATATCCCTGGCGGCGCTCGCGGTGTCCATGAATGGCAAGAGGTCCCCACTGCGGTGTTGACACGCGGCGGCGAAGTCCTTGTAAGCCTGGATCGCCGTTTGCTTCTCTTGCGGGTCATCGAGCACCGAATCGATCGAAAGATAGTTGTCGAGGGTCGGGCTGTCGACGCATGTGACGGGAGTGCTGCCCGCCACGCCCCGCGGGTCGAAAGCGACCAGGTCGAAATGGCGATTGAGGTTTGTGTACGAAGTGGCCGCATCGCGTAAGAACGTGATTGCTGAGACTCCGGGGCCGCCAGGGTTGATCAGCAGGGACCCGACCTTCGGGGTCCCCGTCGCGGGCTTGCGGACGAGCGCGATGCTGATCTTGCGGCCGGTCGGATGCGAGTAATCCAGCGGCACCATGAGGTTGCCGCACTGAAAGCCCTTTGTGCAGTCGGTCCAGGCGATGCTGCCGGCCGTGAGAGGAGAAGGGCTGCGCGAGGCACTCGGCGTCTGCGTGCACGCGACCGCCAGGATCGTGACGAGCACCATGACCTTTGCGACGTGACCCGTCACGCGTTCGAGTCTAGACGCGCGACATTAGGATCTGCTGGCGATGAGCGAGATCAACCGAGACGAGCTGGAACTGATATTGGAAGCTCTCGACGACGCCTCGTTCTATCGCGACGCGCGGTCTCACGTGCTGAAGAGCGCCGTGAAGAGGGCGAGCCTGCGGTCGGCGCACATACCTGAAACGGATTCAGGCGATGTTCATAGGGTCAAGGCCGATGCCTACAGGGCGCTGGCGGTGAAGCTGAGGTCGCAAGGTTGCTGATGGACACCAAAAACCCGCCCATGTGAAGTACGTCGGTTTGATGCATTGATGCACAGCTTCTGGAACGGTTCGTGAACGCACGGGCTGACGGGCCCGACGTCGCGTCCTTTCCGGGTCGATGGGGGCGCACCATGCCTTGCGACAGGCGTGCACGATGTCCTGAGACATGACAGGAGCGGGAAGGGAGGTGTGTGAATTCAGGACATGGTTCACCCATGTCGCAGGACATAGTGCACTCCAGCAACTTGGAGGTGGCGCATGTCCGGTCTCGGCCGCTACGTCGTCGACGCTGTCGTCTTGGAACACCGCAGCCCAACCCAACTCGCCCGCGACCACGGCATCTCGAAGCGCTGGATCTTCAAGCTCCTTAGACGATATAAGGAAGGTGGCTACGCAGCCTTGGAGCCGCGGTCGCGTCGACCCCACTCCTGCACTCACCAGGCGGCAGCCGACGTCCAAGCTGAAGTCCTGAGACTTCGAAAGGAGTTGGTCGCCGCTGGTCACGACGCCGGACCCGAGACCATCACCTATCACCTCATCGGCAGCGTCAGCAAGCTGCCCTCAGTGGCGACCGTCTGGCGGATACTCAAACGCAACGGGCTGATCACCCCTCAGCCCCACAAGCGTCCGAAGTCTTCCTTCATCCGATTCGAAGCCACCCTCCCCAACGAGACCTGGCAGCTGGACTCCACGCCTTGGTAGCTCGCCGACGACTCTCCGGTCGAGATCCTCAACTTCCTCGATGACAAGTCCAGGCTCGCACTCGCCTCCAAAGCCGTGGTCACCGTCAAGGCAGCCGACCCTGTCCATGTCCTCCATTCA
>Ga0209158_1002282_pt1 | contig 11950 bp, 10 predicted proteins | sample GraSoiAngelo_140_FD_185897 | JGI IMG/M metagenome (GOLD analysis project Ga0209158, IMG submission 185897) | Grasslands soil microbial communities from the Angelo Coastal Reserve, California, USA - 14_0929_12_30cm (SPAdes) (version 2) | ecosystem: Environmental > Terrestrial > Soil > Grasslands ...
GCCGCCCACACCCCTGCAGGCCAAGGCCTATGAGTTGCTGAATCTGTTGCCAGTAGCGGGAAACTGAATCTTGAATTATCTCTCAGCGAATCAGCAGAATACTGTCTGAACCCATCTGGAACTTCGGACTAGAGTAGCTTATCCGCTCCAATCACAATTGCATCCATGCGGAAAGCCCTGTGGATCGGGGTGAAGAGTGGGCGTGCAGAATGCTCATCCACATCGTTTCAGAGACACGCTTGCGGTTGACATGTTGCTGCGAGGAGCAAGCTTCTGCGATAGTGCGAAGACTCTGGGAACCGCCGTTGAAATCGCTGAGCGGCACTACGCGCCCTTCGTGAAAGAACTCCGAGCTCGAGTTCGCCTGCTCCTGCAGGCTGAGTCCGGCCTCGAATCGAGCGCTTCTGTTGCGGTTTCGTTCAGAAAGAACTGTCACACCCCTGTCACAACCGCCGAAGCCCAACTAGCGAAACATAAGAAAACAAAATACTTTGTGGCAGCCGGGCCTGTAAGCCGAATTCTGTCTGCCGGAAGAACCGGCAGGACGGCCATTCCTCTGGGACGCGCATCGCTGCGCGGCTCTAGCGACCTACCCGGAGGTTTGGCGCACCGAGCCGGCACGCGTCCAGCCGAAGCCGGACTTCCTCCCTATTTGGTCTTGCTCCGTGTGGGGTTTGCCCTGCCCGCCGCATTACTGCGACGGCGGTGCGCTCTTACCGCACCTTTTCACCCTTACCCGGACCTCGCGGCCCAGGCGGTATATTTTCTGTGGCACTTTCCGTCGGACAGGCTTGAACCCGCCCTCCCGGACGTTATCCGGCACACTGCTCTGCGGAGTTCGGACTTTCCTCCCTCCTTGCGGAGAGCGACCGTCCGGCCCAGCTGCCAACAAGGTCATTATATTCGATGCTGGAGCGGAGCCGGCGACCCAGAGCCAGAGGGATGAGCACCTGTGTGGCGCGGGCGCCCTCGCCCGCGTTTCTCTTCGTCCCGAGCGCTTTCCGCCAGTCCGAAGCGCAGCGAGGAATCTGTTTTTTCTTCATTTCGCCGCTCTCATAATGGGAGGCACAAATGTCTTTGGGGTGGACCCCCTCCCCCCTGCTTTCTCTCTGCTTGAGGCAGTGACGACGAACAACCCCGCCCAAGCTAAGCTTGGACGGGGCACCCGGCGGTGCCGGATAGGACGCGGACAAGCGTGTCGGCCCACACGGTGTTCCCCACCGCTCAATCTGTTTACTACTCATAAAGATTTTTTATAGCGAAAGCTGCGTCGGAGAGAGGCCAGAAACGATCTATTGAACCAGCCGGTCCCGATCCGAGAGACCCGCGGGGAGCTTTCGATGCGTCCCACGAACCGACCGCCTACCTGGCAAACCTTGCTGGCGTTCAGCATCGTTTATTTGGTTTGGGGTTCGACATTCCTAGCGATCCGCGTCGGCGTAACCGAGGTCCCGCCATTCCTGCTCGCCGCCATGCGGTTCCTCCTCGCCGGAATCATCCTATATATATGGATGCGCGCCAAGGGCACGGCTTCGCCCTCGCGGCGCGAGTGGGCGTCTGCCACACTGCTGGCGGTTCTGATCTTCGTGTTCGATTACGGACTGCTCTTCTGGGCGGAGCAGCGTGTGCCGTCGGGAATTGCCGCTGTCATGTTAGCGACCATTCCGGTGTTCATGGTTCTTTCGGAGATTCTTTTTCTGGGGACGCAGCGGCTCACGGTCCGCCTGGCTTGCGCACTCCTGATCGGCATTGGGGGCGTCGCTGTGCTGGTGAACCGTTCGCTGAACCTTGGCGAAGTCCCAATCAATACATCGGGTGCAATTGCACTGGTGGTCGCGGCAATCAGCTGGTCGGTGTCCAGCGCGCTCACCAAGAAGCTGCCGCTACCGCCTTCCAAGGTGATGAGTTCAGCCGCGCAGATGCTTAGCGGAGGCGTGTTGCTCACCCTGACGTCCGGCATTCTCGGAGAATTTCGCGGGTTCCACGTGCAAGCGGTTTCGCATGGGGCTTGGATCGCGCTGGCGTACCTGGTCATTGCGGGCTCGATGATCGCCTTCACGGCTTACGTATGGCTGATCCACCACGAGTCGCCGACGAAGGTGGGCACGTATGCCTACGTCAATCCCGTGGTGGCGGTTGCGGTGGGATATCTGTTTGGTGGGGAATCGATTGGCGCGCGCACGATTTTGGGGACCGTGTTGGTGTTGGTCAGCGTGATTGTGATTACGACCACGCCAAAGAAGCAGGAGGTTCAAGCGTGGACCGGTGAGGGCAGCAGAGCGGCGGCAGATGATTAAAGAGAGTTAGTTCAGGCCTCCCTCTGGGACGTGGCAGATTTTTTATGCAGCCGACCCAAAGCGCTGAAGCGCTGGGCTATTGTCGAACGTCCTTGCGGGACGGTTTTCAATTCGCTGGGCTGCGTAGTAAGCCTCCTACGGGACGGACACTGGTTGTGCCATCGAAGCGAAGCAGATTCCTCGCGTCGCTCGGAATGACCGGGGAGAGGGAAACGCAGAATGACAACAAATTGAACCGCTCTGCTAGACTGAAGGGACCGGAAAGGCGCGTCAATTGACTCTTCCGGCCGAATCCCATGAATGTAAGCGAAGCCATCCGCATCGCGTTGCAGTCGCTTTGGGCAAACAAGCTGCGCTCGGCGCTTACTCTGCTCGGCGTCGTAATCGGCGTGGCGGCGGTGATTGCGGTAGTCACCTTCGTGAACGGCATCAACGGGTACGTTGCCGAGAGGGTCTTCAGACTCGGCACCGACGTGTTCATTGTCTTCAAAGTCTCCCCTGCCGTCACCAATGTTGACCACTTTCTGGAAGGCGAAAAGCGCAAAGACCTCAACATGGAGGATTACCGGGCGGTCCTGGAGGCATGCCAACACTGCCTGTACGTTGGCGCGTCGCTGCGTAATCTGAATGGGCATGTGAAATATAACGAACAATCCATTAGCGACGCTTGGGTACAAGGCCTGACGCCGTCCATGGCGCCGATCTTTGACGTGGATCTGGAGTCCGGCCGCATGCTCAACGAAACTGACCTCGAGAGCCGGGCCGCGGTGGCGGTCGTCGGCACGGACATCGTAGAAAACCTGATGCCGGGAGTGGACCCGCTCGGCAAGGACATTCGCGTGGATAGCTGGACGTACCAGGTAATCGGGGTGGGAAAGAAGAAGGGCAAGACTCTGGGACAGAGCCTGGACGACTACGTCATGATTCCGATAACCGCCTACCTGAAGCAGTATGGGACGCATGACAATAGCATTCGCATCTCGGGCAAGGCTGCCGGGGTAGGCCCTTCGCTGGAGGCGGCCATGGATGAGGCGCGTGCCGTGCTCCGGGCGCGCCGCCACGATCCTCCTGACGCCGGTGACAGCTTCGACATCGAGACCAATGCCAGCCTGCTCGGCATCTGGTCCAGCCTGAGCGGCACGTTTTTCGTCGCCATGATCGGAATTGCCGCGATTTCGCTGGTGGTTGGCGGCATCGTCATCATGAATATCATGCTGGTCTCGGTCACCGAGCGCACTCGGGAAGTGGGGATTCGCAAGGCGATGGGCGCGCGCCGTTCTGATGTGCTGTTGCAATTCCTGATTGAGTCGGCGACCATGTCGCTGGTGGGTGGCGCCTTGGGAGTGATTTTTGGGGTCACCTTTGCCAAGGGCATTACCGCCCTTATCGGAATGCCTTCGGTGATCAAGTTGTGGGCGGTGGCGGCAGGATTGATCGTTTCTGCCAGTGTGGGTGTGTTCTTTGGCGTGTATCCGGCCCGCCGTGCCGCCATGCTCGATCCGATAGCGGCGCTGCGATACGAGATGTAGGAAGAAGTGAGCAATTGACGGATTGACGGATTGACGGATTTTCGAATTTGGGAATTGCATTCGACAATTCTTCAATTACGCGATTCCAGAAAATCTTTATGGTGCGTAAGGGCGACTACCGCGAAATCGTCGGGATGGCGCTGGACACCATTCGCAGCAACAAACTGCGTTCCGGCTTGACGGTGCTGGGCATCGTGATCGGTGTCGCCGTGGTAATCGGAATTTCCTCCATCGTGCGCGGGCTGAATGACAATGTTCGCGAGCTCATCAGCAGCATGGGTTCGAATATTGTTTTTGCCTTTCACATCGAACCCTTCACATTCGGCAGACCCAGCGAAGAGATGCGCACCCGCAAGGAGTTGACGTTCGAAGATGCGATGGCCATGAAAGATTTGCCGCATGTAAAAGCGGTTTCGGCGGGCATGCGTTTCTTCCGCCCGGAGCTGGGCGTCGGCACCTTTGCCGTCAAGTACAGGGACCGGAAGGCTAAGAACACGATTCTCGAGGGCGACACGGCTTCTGTGAAAGATGTTTTCGACATGCCGATTACCGCCGGGCGGTGGTTCAGTGAAATCGACGACGAGCGGCGGGCTTCTGTCATCATTCTCGGGCATGACACCGCCGAGGAGCTGTTCCCGAACGAAAGCCCGTTAGGACGAGAAATAAATATTGAAGGGCAATTGTTCCAGGTCATTGGGGTTATCGGGAAAATAAAATCCGTGTTTGGAGGCGGCAAGGACCCGAACGACAACCGGATATTTTTCCCACTCACTACTTTCAAGAAACTTCATCCCGAACTGAAGCAGCACTGGATCAGCGTCAAGGCTACGTCGCACGACGATATTCCCAAGACCATTGACGAGATCCGGGAACTGCTGCGGCGCCGCCGTCGAGTGCCGGTCAGCAAGCCGGATAATTTCGCTGTCTTTACCCAGGATTCGATCTCCGACGTCTGGAACCAAGTGACAGGCGCGGTGTTCGTTTTTATGTTTGCGGTCTCGAGCGTGGGTTTGATTGTGGGTGGCGTGGGAGTCATGAACATCATGCTGGTTTCCGTGACCGAGCGAACCCGAGAGATTGGGGTACGCAAGGCAGTCGGCGCCCGCAAGCGAGACGTCCTGCTGCAGTTTACGCTGGAAGCGATTACCCTGACCGCCATGGGCGGCATTCTCGGGGTGCTGCTGGGCGCGATGATCACTTACACCATCCCGCTGATCTGGAATTCGCTGCCCGCGCGCATGTCCATGTTCTGGTCTGTCTTTGGCTTTAGCGCGGCGGCCGCCGAGGGCCTGTTGTTCGGCATTTATCCGGCGTGGAAAGCCGCGAATCTGGACCCCATTGAATCGCTGCGGTACGAATAGAGCGGCGCAGCCCTTACCGAAAAACGCCGTAAAGCCCCCTTCAGGGCTGGGGATATAAGGCGTGCTTTTTGCTTGTATTAGATTGCTGCCCGCGATATAGTTTCATCATGGCACTCGAAGGGTACAAATCGAACCACAATGTGGTCTATTCTAGCCAGTACCATTGCGTGTGGACACCCAAGTACCGGCGCCCCGTACTGGTTGGCCCGATTGCGAAACGCTGCGAACAGGTGATTAGAAAGACAGCAGCAACATATCGGGCGGAAATCATTGCCTTAGAAATCATGCCCGACCATGTGCATGTGCTGGTGGAAGTAGACCCGCAATTCGGCATCCACCGCCTGGTCAAGAAACTCAAGGGCGTTTCGTCGCACACATTGCGGCAAGAGTTCAAGACTTTGAAATCTCGGTTGCCCACACTGTGGACGAACAGTTATTTGGTCAGCACAGTTGGCGCTGCTCCGTTGGCGGTTATCCAACAATATGTTGAAAATCAGAAAGACGTTTAAGTACCGACTTTTCCCCAACCGCAAGCAGCGGGAAGCCCTGCTGGCCACGTTAGAAGTGTGCCGTCATTTGTACAACGATGCATTGCAAGAGCGCCGCGAGGCGTGGAAACTGTGTCACCAATCAGTCACGTTCGCAATGCAATCAGCCCAACTGCCTGCCTGCAAAGAAGCGGATGTTGCGATGCAAGGCGTTTATTCACAAGTGCTCGAAGACGTTCTCGATCGCGTGGACAAAACGTACAAGGCGTTTCTTTCGACGCGGCCACGGTTTCCCGCGCTTCAAAGGCAAAGGCTGGTGAGCGTCTTTATCTCGCCCGCAAGCGGACGATGCAGGTGTATTTTTACGTTTCCGATTTTCGCTAGCGATACTTGACTGCCTTCTACACGGAAACCAAGCTGTGGGTAGGTGAAGGAATCAAAAAGTGGATGCGCGGGGAACATCACAACCATGCCCATGCGGTGCGCCTGTGCCTAAGAAGTTGTGGGACAGAAAGCACCATTGCACAGTTTGCGGGTTAAACACGACCCGCGACCACGCATCGGCATTGGAAATACTACGGCGCGGACTGCGCCTAAGAACCTCACTGCCTGCAATAGCAGGCATGGCTCTTGAAGCCCCTAGCTTTAGCTATGGGGCGTAGTCACCTATGCTCCATCACGCCACCACCATCAGAGCGGCTGTGATAGTCGCGGTGCTGGGGACATTATCCGGCATCGCTTATTACCTACTCTGCATCTGGAGCGCCGCGAGGTTTCTGCGGGCCAGGAACCCGGGAGAAAGCGGTTCCGCGAAGTCGTTACCTCCGGTTTCGATTCTGAAGCCGTTAAAGGGCACCGACCCGGAGATGTATGAGAGCCTCCGCAGCCACTGCCTGCAGGACTATCCGAAATACGAAATCATTTTCGGAGTCAGTGATCGCGATGACCCGGCGCTTGTCTTGATCGAGCGTTTGAAGAGTGACTTTCCTCACTGTCACATCCGTCTGTTGCTTTGTCCGCAAATTCTCGGAGCCAATGTCAAAGTCAGCAATCTGGCGCAGATGGTTCCAATCGCGAAATACGACCACCTAGTCGTGAATGACAGCGACATCCAGGTGAGCACGGATTACTTGCGACGGATCATATCTCCGCTGGATGATCCGAAGGTTGGAATGGTGACCTGCCTATATCGGGGCGTTGTCGGCGCAACGTTTGGTTCACGCCTAGAGGCGTTAGGCATCAGCACAGATTTCTCGGGTGGAGTTCTAGCCGCAAAAGAACTCGAAGGCGGGATACGCTTTGGGCTGGGTTCGACTCTGGCTTTTCGCAGAAAAGACTTGCAGAGTATCGGTGGATTTCAGGCGCTCCTGGATTATCTGGCCGATGACTATGAACTCGGAGCCCGCATGGCCGCTCAGTCGTTACAAGTTAAGCTTGCGCCTCTGGTGGTCGAAACCCATTTGCCGGCGTACTCGTTGCGTGGTTTCTTTGAGCACCAGTTAAGGTGGGCACGCAGCGTCCGCGCGTCCCGCGCATGGGGGTATTTCGGCTTGATCCTGACTATGGGGATTCCGTGGGCGTTGCTAGCTCTTTTTCTCAGCAAGGGCGCGGGGTGGGCATGGGCTCTCCTGGCGGTCACTCTAGCTGTGCGCGTATGTATGGCAGTTGTGGTCGGCCGCTTCGTTCTGCAAGATCGCCAAATACCTTCCCTGCTCTGGCTGATTCCCCTGCGCGACGTGATGGCTCTGCTGGTGTGGCTGGCGAGCTACGCGGGTCACAAGATCCACTGGCGCGGAGATGATTTCTATCTGAAGGATGGGAAGCTAGCGCGCATCAACTCCTAGCGGTTTCAGCGGCTGGTTGGTGAAGATCGTCTTTCCCCCGCTGCGGGCCAAAACGTAAGCCGGTTTTCCCTGAATTTCAGCCGGACTCTCCTGATCCGTCCACAAAAAAACGTGAGCCGAACCATTCCAGAGGGCAGAAAACGATTCCGGAGTTTCCCAGACCGGCGGCGAATCGGGAAATTTTGAGCCGTACCACATGTTTCCGGTCGGCGCGTGCAGCGGCATGCTGCGCAGGTGGATGCCGGTGTAGAAATTCAGAGTCGAGGCATTCTCGTAAAGACCCTTCACGACCACCACGTCGCCCCGACGGTAATGCTGTTGGATGGCAACTGCCAGAGTTTTTGAGGAAAGGATAGGCGAGAAGACGGCAAAGGCTGAATGCACGGCTAGCAGGATCACAATCATCATCGCAGCCAGCGCAAGGTTAGCTTTGTCGGGCGCCTGGCGTCGCCGCAAATACCAGTTCAGCCCGGTTCCCAGCAAGAACGCCAGCGAGGTGGCCAGCAAGGGGCCGCGAAAGGCTCCCAGAGCTTGCGGAGTCAGGTCGAGGAAATGTCCCATGGAGAGCGCATATTCCTGCGGGTTCTTCTTCAGCAGTTCGGCGAGATCGGTTCCCGGAGCAGGGGCCTTCGACAAGAAAAGAAAAAACATTCCAGCGGCGAAGGCAGCTATGCCGATTGCCAGAAGAAACGCAGCAGAAATCCTCCCGGCGCGCCGAGCGCCGACGTCCGCTGGTTCTTGCGCTTCCCTCGCCAACCATCCGCCAAGCAGCAAGGCAAATGCGGGGAGCGCGGGGATGGTGTAGTACTCCTGGCGGGTTGAAAAGCTGAAAAAGACCACGATCAGTAATCCCCAAATGGCGAACAGCAGGTTAGCCCTCTGCCGCCGGGTGAGTTGTGCCTGCCATTCGCGCCACCGTCCCGGCACCTGTCGAAGGGCCTGCGGCAGAAAGAACGTCCAGGGAACCAGCCACACCAGGGTCAGTACCCAGAACAGGAGGAGAGGGACTGTGTCGTAGTCGCGAGGGACCCGCTTGTTCAGATAGCGCAAGAAATGTTCGTTGACGAAGTAGAACCACAAGAAGCCGCGCACCGGGCCCTGGTCGGGATTGCGTAGAGCTGCCAGGACGTGCCAAGGGGCCGCGATCGCGAGCAGCACTGCCAGGCTCGAAACCAGCCGCATGCGCAGGATGTGCCGCAAATTTCCGGTCAGGATCAGATAGATGCCCATCATGCCAACCGGGAAGATCAACCCGATTAAGCCTTTGGTGATCACGCTAAGAGCGGCGCAGGCGGCTACGCCCCAGCAGGCCAGGCGAGATGGTGGGTCCTCTTCGAGCGTCCTTAAGAAGAATGCAAGGCCCAGCGTGAGCCACAGTCCCACCAGAATGTCGGGAATGAGAAACCGCGTATAGATGTATGGCCCGACTGCAGTGCACAGGACCAAAGCAGAATAGAAACCGCCCAACTCACCGTAGGCGCGACGTCCGAGCCAGTCTGTCGCCAGGAGCAGTGCCAGCACACCGATCAGGAGTGGCAGCCTGGCCGACCGCTCCGACACGCCGAACAGACGAAAACTGGCGGCCACGCCCCAGTACATCAGCGGAGCCTTTTCCAGATAGCGGACGCCGTTGACGTAAAGCGTCACCCAGTCGTGGCGCAGGACCATTTCCCGAGCGGCCTCGGCATGGACCGTGTCGGCATCGTCCAGCAGGGCAGGGCTGAAGATGCTGGAAACGTAAATCACCAGCCACAAGAACAGAAGAATGAGCAGGAATATCTCGCGCTTGCGAGTGAAATTGAGAGCGGGAGTTGAAGGTACAAGACCGGGCTGGCTGTCCCGCGTGGACACAGAAAGATTCATGCACAGTTTCGGGAAACAGAAATTATACGGGATAATCAGCCGGCTCAGACGGTTGGCGTGAAATGCGGCCTCGGCTCCAGGCCCGGATCAGGAAGCCGAGCAGGCGGACGAGAGAAAACGAAGAGGATGAGGGCCGGGAGGCCATCCAAAATCGGCTGGCTTCCCGAATCACGAGACGCGACGTGCTTGAGGGACACAGACCAAGACTGGCCTGGGTATTCTTTGTGACCTAGGTCACACCTGCTGGTGACAAGCACTACGGTTGTTGCTGTGGGCTCAAAAGTAAGCTAGCAGAGTGAGCCAGAGGAGTGCGGACAGGTATGACGAGTCCATGGGATGAGTCGCGGGCGGCGGCAAGCGGCTGGCAGCCGATACAGGTTTATGGAATGGCCGCCGCCTGTCTGCTGGTGGGTTTGGCTGTAGGCTATCTTTTTCGGGGATCAGAGTCGCGGTCCATCGCACAGAGTCCAGTTCCAGCCCCTCGATCGGCCAACGCGGCCCCTATACCCACCCTCGAGCAGATGAAACACATGGCCGACAAGAAGGCCGAGCCCCTGCTGGCGAAACTCAAGAGCGATCCTAACGACGCTGACTTGCTGATGCAGCTGGGCAATACGTACAAATCCACGCATCAGTTTAAGGAGGCAGCTGGCTATTACGAAAAGTCCTTGCAGATCAAGCCCGGCAATGTGGCTGCCCGCAACGAGCTCGCGTCCTGCCTGTACTACGAAGGTGACGTCGACGGCGCCATCCAGCAACTCGGGCAATCCTTGCAGCACGACCCTGGCAATGCGAATTCTCTGTTCAACCTGGGACTGATCAAGTGGAAGGCGAAGCGGGACAAAGATGGCGCTCTCGCCGCCTGGCAACAGTTGTTGAAAATGAATCCTGACCTTCCCCAGAGCAAAAAAACTGAGGTGAAAAGCGCGATTGAAAGCATCGAGCGTGGCACGGGGGAGCCGTAATACAAGGCTTCAAGGTTTTCAAGGTTCCACGGTTGTAAGAGAACCCAGGACCTTGAAACTTGAAACATTTTCAAGGAGTCTGAAATGTCTGATATCAGGAACAAATCAACGAACAGCAACTGGAGCAGCGCACAGGCCTACGTTCTGGCTGTGATCTGCTTGCTGATCGGCGTGGCGGCGGGCTGGTTCTTCCGCGGATCGCAATCTCCGGCACCGCTTGCATCCGCGGCCCCGTCCTCCTCAAGCCCAGCAGCAGGCGGTTCGGGGGCTCAGCCCACTCCAGAGCAGATGAAGAAGATGGCCGATACCCAGGCTGCGCCTCTGCTCCAAAGGCTGAAGTCGGAACCCGGCAATGCTGACCTGCTGGCAAATATCGCCAACGTCTATTACGACACCCAGCAATATCCTACCGCGATCGACTACTACCAGCGCTCGCTGACTGTCGAGCCCGCCAACTCCGACGTTCGGACGGACATGGCGACCGCGTATTGGTACATGGGCGAGGCGGACACCGCGATCCAGGAATTCAACAGAGCGCTTTCCTATCAGCCAAACAAGGCGAACACGCTGTTTAATCTTGGCGTCGTGAAGTGGCAGGGCAAGATGGACGTGAAAGGCGCGGTGGCCGCATGGCAAGAGCTGCTCGACGCGCATCCGAACTACGAGAACAGGGATAAGGTGCTGCAATTGATGGCCGAGGCCGAGAAGCATTCGAATGTGAAGCCGGGAACTTCGGCCAAACCGCTATCGAACTAGTCGCCTTGGGCGGCAAGATGAAAGACCTGAACCCGGCTGTTCTTCGTATCTGCGACGTACATGCGACCTGCGGGGTCAATCCATAAGCCGGACGGGACGTTGAACTCCTCATCTCCTAGGCCATTTTTCCCCAAGACGCCAAGTAAGGTGCCATTTCGACCATAGATGCGGACCGTCGAACCCAGCAAATTGCTCACGTAAATATTGGAGGCGCTATCAAGAGCAAGCCCGATCTCTGTGACCACGGGTGGTGCGGTCACAGTCCGAATCGTGAATGCCTTCTGAAAATTACACTCCAGATCAAAAATCTGAATGCGCGAGCCAGCTGAGTCAAGTACAAGCACCTGATCCTTTGCCAGAGCGACCTCAGCGGGATAGTCGAAGCGAACCCGGTCCGGTTGAGTTCGCCGATTTCCCACCTTCTTCAGAACCGTTCCTTGCAGGTCAAGCATCACCAATTGACGGGCAGGTGGGTCGACAACATACAGGCGACCCGCTTTGCGGTCGATCGCAATGCCCGAAGGGCTCTGGAACAGGCTCTCGTCCTGGAAACTCCCGATGTAGCGAAGGAATCGGCCTTGGGGATCATAGACGAGGACCACGCCCTTCTTGCCGTCTGCCAGATAAATATTGTCGTTGCCATCAATGGCCACGCCGGTCGGCATTTGCAACCGGTGTTGCGGGCCACCGGCGATACGAAACGAGCTCTTGCTGGTGATATCCAGGATGTGCACCGCCGGCAGTTCCGGATCGGTGACGATGAGCCGTTGCCGGGAATCGGTGGTGACGTGAGTCGGCGACTGCAGCACTTTTTCCCGGCCGTAGGCGAAAGTAAGCAGGCTGCCAA
>Ga0209158_1002292_pt1 | contig 11923 bp, 10 predicted proteins | sample GraSoiAngelo_140_FD_185897 | JGI IMG/M metagenome (GOLD analysis project Ga0209158, IMG submission 185897) | Grasslands soil microbial communities from the Angelo Coastal Reserve, California, USA - 14_0929_12_30cm (SPAdes) (version 2) | ecosystem: Environmental > Terrestrial > Soil > Grasslands ...
AGGTGGTGGACGAGATCTGCGAGATCTTCCACGAGCTCGGCTTCACCCGCGCCGTCGGGCCGGAGGCCGAGACCGAGCGCTATAACTTCACCGCGCTCAACTTCCCCAAGGACCATCCGGCCATGGACGCCCAGGACTCGTTCTATCTGGGCGGAGACGTGCTGCTGCGCACCCACACGTCGCCCGTGCAGATCCGCACCCTGGAGCGCTACCCGCCGCCCATCCGGGTGGTGATCCCGGGGCAGGTGTACCGCCGCGACCCGTTCGATGCCTCGCACAGCCCGGTGTTCGAGCAGATCGAGGGGCTCGCGGTCGACGCGGGAATCACCTTCGTGGACTTCAAGGCAACGCTCACCGCGTTCGCCCGACGCTTCTTCACGGCCGACACCCGGGTGCGGTTCCGCCCCTCGTTCTTCCCGTTCACGGAGCCCTCGGCCGAGATGGACGTGCAATGCCAGATCTGCAAGGGGGCGGGCTGCGCCACCTGCAAGCAGACGGGGTGGATGGAGATCCTCGGGTCGGGCATGGTCCACCCCGCCGTGCTCGAGAACTGCGGCCTGGACAGCGAGCGGTACACGGGCTTCGCCTGGGGGATGGGCCCGCACCGCATCGCCATGAGCCGGCACGGCATTCCCGACATCCGGCTGCTGTTCGAGAGCGATATGCGCTTCCTCGCGCAGTTCGCGGGAGGCACGCGGTGATCGTGTCCCGCCGCTGGCTCGAAGCGCTGCTCGGTCGCCCGCTCGATGCGCAGGCGGTCGCCGAGCGACTGACGATGCACGCCGCTGCGGTGGATACGGTCACGCCGATCCACCAGGACCTGGGCGACGTGCTCGTCGCCCGCGTGCTCGAGGTGAAGCGGCATCCCAACGCCGACCGGCTCACCCTCTGCCTCGTGGACGCGGGGCCCGAGAGGGGGGGCCCGGTCGAGGTCGTGTGCGGCGCGCCCAACGTGCAGGCCGGGAAGACCTACCCCTACGCGCCGGTGGGCGCAGTGCTCCCGGGCGGTGTGAAGCTCGAGCGCAAGACGATCCGGGGGGTCGAGTCGAACGGCATGCTCTGCTCCGCCAAGGAGCTCGGGCTGGGCGAGGACCAAGCGGGCATCCTCGAGCTCGACACCGATGCTGCTCCGGGCACCCGCCTGCTCGATGCGGTCCCGCTCGGCGACCACCAGATCGCGATCGATGTCCCCGCCAACAGGCCCGACTTGCTGTGTCACAAGGGGGTGGCGCGCGAGCTCGCCGCGGTGCTCGGCGGGACGGTCAAGCTCCCGCCCATCCCGGGCGCTGGGCGCGCGGCTCCGACCGGCGGGGACCCCTCCCTCGGCGGCCTGCGCCGCGCCCCCAGCGCCCGAGGTGGCGGGGTCGGTCTCGCCACCTCGGGCGTTGTCGATGGCGTCGAGGTGCGGCTCGAGGATCCCGAGGGCGCCCCGCGCTACATGATCGCCGTGATCCGCGGCGTGACGGTCGCGCCCAGCCCCCGGTGGCTCACGGACCGACTGTCCTCGGTCGGTCAACGTGCGATCAACAACGTGGTGGACGCCACGAACTACATCCTGTTCGAGCTCAACCAGCCGCTGCACGCGTTCGACCTGGCCAAGCTGCGGGGCCCAGCCGTCATCGTGCGGCGCGCGAGAGCTGGGGAGAAGATCGTTACCCTCGACGGGGTCGAGCGCACGCTCACGGCCGACATGACGGCGATCTGCGACGCCGAGCGGCCGACCATCGTCGCGGGCGTCATGGGCAGTGGCGAGTCCGAGGTGTCGCAGGCCACACGTGATCTCGTGCTCGAGTGCGCGTACTTCCAGCCGACCCGCATCCGGCGCACCCGCCGCGCCCTGGAGCTGTCGAGCGAGTCGAGCTACCGCTTCGAGCGGGGCATCGACCTGCTCGGCATGCCGGACGCGTTGCGCCGCGCCGTCGAGCTGATCACGGCCGTGGCGGGTGGGGAGCTGCGCGAGCCGCCCCTCGACCTGTGGCCGCAACCGGTCCAGGAGAAGACGATCTTTCTCCGCTCCGAGGGCGTGTCGCGGCTGCTCGGCATCGCGGTCGAGCGCCCGGAAATCGAGCGGCTGCTGTCGTCGCTGGGGTTCTTCGTAGCGCCGAAGGATGATCGCCTGGCGGTGCAGGTGCCCGGCTGGCGGCCCGACGTGACCCGCGAGGTGGACCTGGTCGAGGAGGTCGCGCGGCTGCGGGGCTACGAGACCTTCCCGGACGAGTTGCGGCCGTACCGCCCGGGCACGGTGCCCGATGCGCCGGTCGAGCGCGCCAAGTCGCACGTGCGCGAGCAGCTCGCGCGGGCGGGGTTCTGCGAAGCGCGCACCGTTCCGCTCGGGCCAGCGGACGGCCCGGACGCGGTCGCGGTCGTGAACCCCATCTCGAGCGAGGAAGCACACCTGCGCACCCGCCTCCTCCCGGGCCTGGTCCGTCGGGTCGAGCATAACTGGGCCAATCGAAATCGGGACATCCGGTTGTTCGAAATTGGCACGGCTTTCCGCCTAAAGGACTCCCTCACGGTCGCCCTAAAGGACTCCCTCGCGGTCGAGAGGAAGGGACTTCCTGAGGAGCGGATCCGCGTTGCTGCAGTGCTCACCGGCGCGCGGCATCCGCCGCACTGGCGGGACGGTGCGAAGGTACCTGATATGGACTTATGGGACCTCAAGCACCACTTTGAGTTAGCGGTCGGGCTGGCGTGTCCTGCCGCCCGTGTACAAGTTGCCGCGGGCAAGACGGGCTGGGAGGCCGTGACCGGGACCGGTGAGGCGGTCGGCTGGGCCGGAGCGCTGCGAGCGGACGCGCCAGTCTGGGCCGCTCCCCTCTTCGGGTTGGAGGTGGACCTCGCGATGGAGGCGGGGGCCGGGGCGGGGGCCGGGGCGCCGCTCGCGTACCGACCGTTGCCCGTGCACCCGCCGGTCGAGCGGGACCTTGCGCTGGTGCTGCCCGGCGGCGTGACGGCCGCGGCTGTGGCCGACGTGCTGCGCCGCGCGGCCGGGGCCCTGCTCGAGCGGCTCGAAGTCTTCGATGAGTATCAGGGGCCCGGGATTCCTGCCGGGCATCGCAGCGTGGCGTGGCACTGCACGTTCCGCGACCCCGCCCGCACGCTGCGGGAGCAGGAAGTGGAACAGGCGCTCGAGCGGGCGCTGCGGTCGCTGGAGGGCGAGCTTGGCGTACGACGGAGAGCGAGCTGATGCGCAGGTCGTGGACCAGTTGGAGGCGATCCTTCGCGGTGTGGCGGAGGAGCTGGCCGGCTGGCGCGCGCGTGCCCTCAAGGCCGAGACGGACATCAAGGAGCTGCGGGGCAGCGCGGGCGGCGCGGGCGGCGGGGCGGCGCGCCTCGATCCCGAGGTGCGCAACCGGCTGGCGGAGCTCGAGCAGGAGAACAAGACCCTGCGCCAGCGCGTGGAGGGGGCGAAGCTGCGCGTGCACGACCTGCTCGGCCGGCTGACCTTCCTGGAAGAGCAGGCGCGCGAGGCCGGAAACGGCGGCGGGGGCGGCGGCCGGGCTGCAGGCGGATCCACCGGCGCCGCCACCGGAGGCGGGGCTCAGTGAGCACGAAGAAGCACGCGGTCAAGGTGATGATCGGAGGCGAGGAGTATACCGTGCGCTCCGATCTGCCCCCCGAGTACACGCGGGAGGTGGCGGCCTACGTGGACCGCGCGCTGAAGCAGGTGCTGTCGCAGGGCCCGATCGTCGAGACGCACAAGGCAGCGATCCTGGCGGCGCTCGACATCACGAACGAACTGTTCCAGGCGCGCAAGGGGGAGCGGGAAGTCGCCGCCCGTCTCGCCGCGCTGGCGGACGACCTGGCGAGGCTGTTGCCGCCGGGGAAACGAAAAGCGATCAGCTCTCAGCCATCAGCTATCAGCTGAAGCCTTCTCGCGCTCCGCCTTCCCGGCGGGGTGCTGCCGGAGATACGTGCCATGGGCGCATGGCCGGGCGTGCTCTTCGCCCTCCTGAGCGGCACCGCCGCTGCGGGAGCGACCTTCTATATCCTGGGACGGCGCGTCGAGCGCCGGGTAGCGGAGGCCGCGGCGCGAGCGGCGGCGGCCGAGGGCGAGCGGCTGCTCGAGGAGGCGAAGCAGCACGTCGTGCTCGCGGCGAAGGAGGAGCTGTTCCTGGCGCGCGAGGCTGCGGAGCAGGAGGCGACGCGCCGGCGCCGCGAGCTCGAGCGGCGGGAGCAGCAGCTCGATGAGCGGGCGGGCGCGCTGGAGGAGCGCGACCGCCAGCTGCAACGGCGCGACCAGAGCTTCAGCGACCGCGAGCAGGTCCTGGCGACGCGCGAGCTGGAGGCGCGCGCCCGGCTCGAGCAGATCGCGGGCCTGAGCGCCCAGGAAGCGAAGCAGGAGCTGCAGCGGCGCCTCGAGGACGAGGCCAAGAGCGAGGCCGCCGCCCTGGTGCGCGACATCAAGGAGCAGGCCAAACGGAGCGCCGAGCGGGAAGCGAAGCAGATCGTGGCGCTCGCGATCCAGCGCATCGCCGCCGATCACACCGCCGAAACGACCGTGTCCGCGGTCGCCCTCCCCACCGACGAAATGAAGGGTCGCATCATCGGCCGCGAGGGCCGCAACATCCGCGCGTTCGAGGCCGCGACCGGCGTGGACGTCATCATCGACGACACCCCGGACACGGTGGTCGTGTCGTGCTTCGACCCGGTACGTCGCGAGGTCGCGCGGCTCGCGCTCGAGCGGCTCATCGCCGACGGGCGCATCCACCCGGGGCGCATCGAGGAGATCGCCCACAAGGCGCAGGCGGAGGTGGAGGCGGGCATCGCGGAAGCCGGTGAGCAGGCGGCCTACGAGACCGGCATTCACGGGCTCCACCCCGAGCTGCTGAAGCTCATCGGGCGGATGAAGTACCGCACTTCCTACGGTCAGAACATGCTGGACCACTCCAAGGAAGTGGCCTGGCTCGCCGGGATCATGGCGGCGGAGCTGAAGCTCGACGTGCAGCTCGCCAAGCGCGGCGCCCTGCTGCACGACGTCGGCAAGGTGCTCACGCACGAGCACGACGGCACGCATGTGGAGCTCGGCGTGGAGGTGGCGACGAAGTACGGCGAGCACCCCGTCGTGATCAACTCCATCGCGGCCCACCACGACGACGTGGCGCACGAGTCGCCCATCAGCGTGATCGTGCAGGCGGCAGACGCGGTCTCGGGCTCGCGGCCGGGGGCCCGGCGCGAGGCGTTCGAGACCTATGTCAAGCGCCTCACGCAGCTCGAGCAGCTCGCGGGCGCGTTCCCCGGCGTCGAGAAGGTGTTCGCCATTCAGGCGGGGCGCGAGGTGCGCGTCGTCGTGACGCCCAGCGCCATCGACGACGGCCGGGCGGCCGAGCTGTCCGACCAGATCGCCCGCAAGATCGAGCGCGAGCTGCAATATCCCGGGCAGATCAAGGTCGTCGTCGTCCGCGAGACGCGCGCGGTGGATTTTGCCCGCTAGACTCATCGACGGCACCGCCATCGGCGAGGCGATGCGCGGCGAGCTCCAGGAGCAGATCCGCGACCTGAAGCGGCGCGGCGTCACCCCCGGGCTCGCCGCCGTGCTCGTGGGCGCAAATCCCGCCTCGCACACCTACGTCCGCATGAAGGGGAAGGCCTGCGACGCAGCCGGCTTGTACCACGAGACCCTACGGCTGGCCGCGGAGACTACCGAGCCCGAGCTGCTTGCCCTGATCGAGCGCCTCAATGCCGACCACAAGGTCCACGGGATTCTGGTGCAGCTGCCGCTCCCCAAGCACATCAGCACCCAAAGGGTGCTGCACCGCGTCGCTCCCGGGAAGGACGTGGACGGATTCCATCCCGAGAACGTCGGCAAGGTCGCGATCGGCGACCCTACGGGGTTCCGCCCCGCCACGCCCTACGGCGTGCAGCAGCTGCTCGTGCGCAGCGAGCTGGACCCGACCGGCAAGCACGCCGTCATCGTGGGTCGCTCGACGATCGTCGGCCGGCCCATGGCGGCGCTACTGTTGCAGGACGGCCCCGGCGGCAACGCCACCGTCACGGTGTGCCACTCGCGCACGCGGGACATCAAGGCCGTCACCCGGCAGGCCGACATCCTCATCGTCGCGATCGGCAAGCCCGAGTTCGTCACCGGTGACATGGTGAAGCCGGGCGCCGTGGTGATCGACGTGGGGGTGAACCGTATGGACGATCCGTCGCTCAAGAAGGGCTACCGGCTCGTGGGCGACGTGAAGTTCGACGAGGTGAAGAAGGTCGCAGGGGCGATCACGCCAGTCCCCGGGGGCGTCGGTCCGATGACGATCACGATGCTGCTGTACAACACCGTCCAGGCGGCGCGGCAGTGGGCGAGGGAGCGAGACGGGGAGGGGTAGGCATGCTGGACCTGTTCGCAGCGGCATCCGCGGAGGGCGCGTGGACGGTCGGTGAGGTCACGCGCCGCGCCCGCGCCGTGATCGAGGCCGGCCTGCCGCCGCTGTGGGTGCGCGGCGAGGTGAGCGGCCTCAAGGTCTGGCAAAGCGGGCACTGGTACTTCGCGCTGCGCGACAAGACCGCGCAGCTGCGCTGCGTGATGTTCGCGCGCGACAACCGGCGGCTGCCGGCGCCGCCAGCCGACGGCATGCAGGTGTTCGTGTTCGGCCGGCCGACGCTGTGGGAAGACAAGGGCGAGTTCCGGCTCACGGTGCTGGAGCTGCTCTCGACCGAGGCGGGCGGGCTGTGGAAGCTGGCGCTGGAGCAGGCGAAGGCCGCGCTCGCCCGGGACGGCCTGCTCGACCCCGCACGCAAACGGCCGCTCCCCCCGTATCCGCGCCGCATCGCCGTGGTGACGAGCCCGGACGGGGCGGCGCTGCGCGACATCATCGCCGTGACCCGGCTGCGCTGGCCGCCGGCCGAGCTGCTCGTCATCCCCGCGAGGGTCCAAGGCGACGGAGCGGCGGCGGACGTGTGCCGCGCGCTCGCGCTGGTGGGACGGCTCGAGGCCGTGGATGTGGTGATCGTGGGCCGGGGTGGTGGCGCGGCGGAGGACCTGTGGACCTTCAACAACGAGCAGGTCGCGCGCGCGGTGGCCGCGGTGCCCGTCCCCGTGATCTCGGCCGTGGGGCACGAAACCGACGTCACGCTGTGCGACCTCGTCGCCGACCATCGCGCGCCCACCCCCTCCGCCGCCGCGGCGGCGGCGACGCCCGATCGCGCCGAGCTGCTGCAGCAGCTGACGCATCTGGGCTCGCGCCTCGCGCGCGGGCTCGCCGCCCGCTCGGAGCTGGTCGCCCAGCGCTGCGACCGCACGCTCGATCGCCTCGGCGCCGCGATGGCACTCCGGATCGAGCGCTGGCGCCATCAGCTGTCAGCCGTCAGCGGTCAGCTCGATGTCTTGTCCCCTCTGAAGACCTTGGAGCGGGGGTATGCCGTTGCTCGAGACGCCGAGGGCCGGGTCCTGAAGCGGGTCGCGCAATTTGCGCCTGGGCTCTCCTTCCGGCTGCGCGTCGTGGATGGGGACGTGCCGGCCCGCGTGCGGGAGTCCTGATGGCCGAGCCGAACTTCCAGGAGCAGCTCGAGCGGCTCGAGGAAATCGTGCGGCGGCTCGAGGCGCCTGATCTCGACTTGGACGCGGCTCTGAAGCTGTTCGAGGAGGGGGTGGAGCGCCTGCGCCAGGCGCGCGAGCGGCTCACGGCCGCGGAAGCCAAGGTTCGCCAGGTGCTCGCGACGCACGCCGGGAAACCCAAGGTTGAAGACTTCGACGGTTAGCCGCGGGCTCGAGGGGTATCTCTCCGACGCCCGCGCGCGCGTAGATGCGGTGCTGGCGCGGTGGGGGGAGAGCCTGGACGGCCTCTGGCCGCCACCCGTTCCCGCTGCCGTCCGCTACAGCCTCCTCTCGGAGGGAAAGCGGTTGCGTCCCACGCTCGTGTTCGCCTGCAACGAGGCGGTGGGCGGGGCCGCGGCTGCCGTCGCCGAGCTCGCCGCCGCGGTTGAGGTGGTGCACGCCTACTCCCTGGTGCATGACGACCTGCCGTGCATGGACAACGATGACCTGCGTCGGGGCCGGCCCACCACCCACCGCGCCTTCGACGTCCCGACGGCCACGCGCGCCGGGTTTCACATGGTCGCACTCGCCGCCCGGGTGCTGGCCGTCGGGCTGGCGGCGCTGGCGCCGGATTCCGAGCGCCGCCGCGCCATCGCGCTCGAATTGTTTCGGGCCGCCGGGGCCGGGGGCATGATCGGCGGGCAGGCACTCGACCTGGAAGCGGAAGGGGTGCCCGCACCGGTGGGGGCGCTCGCGGAAATCCACCGCCGCAAGACCGGCGCGCTGATCGCCGCCTCCTGCGTGATCGGGGGACTCGCCGGGGGGGCGATGCCGCCCGCGTGCGCCGCGCTGCGCGGCTACGGCGCCGACCTGGGGCTCGCCTTCCAGATCTGCGACGACATCCTCGACGCCACGGCAAGCTCCGTCCAGCTCGGGAAGACGGCCGGCAAAGACGCGGCCCTCGCGAAGGCGACGTTCGTCAGCCTGCTCGGCGTCGGCGACGCGCGGGCGGAGGCGGAGCGGCTCGCCGCGCGGGCCGTAGACCGGCTGCGGCAGGCTGGGTTAGCTTCTCCTACGCTCGTGGAACTGGCGCATTACGTGGTGACGAGGCCGAATTAATGCGTAAGAGAGTGCGGAATGCGGAGTGCGGAATGCGGAGTCTTAAGGGAGGCATCCCTGGGCACCCGGCCTACCATTCAAACTCCGCACTCCGCATTCCGCACTCCGCATTGAAGGGTCACCGTGCCTCTGCTTGAGACGATCCGCGGTCCGGAAGACGTTAGGCGGCTCTCCAGGGAGCAGCTCCCGCTCCTCGCGGACGAGGTGCGGCGCCGCCTGATCGAGGTCGTGTCCCAGACCGGGGGCCACATCGGCGCGGGGCTGGGCGTCGTCGAATTGACCGTGGCGCTGTGCCACGCGTTCGAGTCGCCACACGACCGCATCGTGTGGGACGTGGGGCACCAGGGCTATCCCTGGAAGATCCTGACGGGGCGGAACGAGCGGCTCCCCACCCTGCGGCAGCCGGGCGGGCTCTCCGGCTTCCTGAGACGCTCCGAGAGTGAACACGACCAGTTCGGCGCGGGGCATGCGGGGACGGCGCTGTCCGCAGCCTACGGCATGGCTGCGGCGCGCGATCTCAAGGGCGAGGATTACAAGGTGGTGGCGGTGGTAGGGGACGGCGCGCTCACCTGCGGCTTGCCCTACGAGGCCATGAACAACGCGGGCCCCTCCGGCCGCGACATCATCATGGTGCTGAACGACAACGGGATGTCCATCGCCCCCAACGTCGGTGCCATCAACCGCTACCTGGGCTCCATCATCGCCAGCCCGATCACGGTGCGCATCCGGGAGAAGGTGAAACACCTGATCGAGACGGCGTCGCATGTGGTGGGCGGGCCGAAGCTCGTGGACTTCGCCAAGACGGTCGAGGAGAGCATCAAGAACCTGTGGTCGCCGGGGATGCTGTTCGAGGAGCTCGGGTTCCGCTACTTCGGGCCGATCGATGGGCACGACATCGAGCAGATGGTGCAGACCTTCGAGCTCGTGAAGACGCTCAAGGGCCCGCGTGTCGTGCATGTGATCACGGAGAAGGGAAAGGGCTTCCCACTCCCCGAGCCGGACCTGGAGAAGTACCATGCGCGCGCGCCGTACGACCCGGTAACGGGCCAGCTCAAGCCGGCGCATCCCGGCCCCCCGCAATGGACCAAGATCTTCGGCGAAGCGCTCACGCAGCTCGCCGCCGAGTACGGCGACCTGGTGGCGATCACGGCGGCGATGCCGTCGGGAACGGGGACGAGCGTGTTCCAGAAGAAGTGGCCGGACCGCTTCTTCGACGTCGGGATCGCCGAGGCGCACGCCACCACGTTCGCCGCGGGCCTGGCGACCCAGGGCGTGCGGCCCGTGGTCGCGATCTACTCGACCTTCCTGCAGCGCGCCTACGACGGCATCGTGCACGACGTCGCGATCCAGCAGCTGCCCGTGATCTTCTGTCTCGACCGCGCCGGGATGGTCGGCGAGGACGGCCAGACGCACATGGGGCTGTACGACATCGCCTACCTGCTCGCGGTGCCGAATTTCACGGTGACGGCCCCCCGGGACGGAGCGGAGCTGATCGGGCTGTTGCGCTGCGCGCTGGCCCACACGGACGGGCCGTTCTCGCTGCGCTACCCGCGCGACAAGGCGCCGGGGGAGGCGCCGCCGGCGGCCGAGGTCGCCCCGGTGCCGTACGGAACGTGGGAGGTGCTGCGGCGGGGCCGGGAGTGCGCGTTGCTCGCGGTGGGCGTGATGTGCCAGCCCGCCCTCGCGGCGGCCGCCGAGCTCGCCGCGGAGGGGTTGGACGTGAGCGTCGTGAACTGCCGCTTCCTCAAGCCGATGGACCGGGCGCTGCTGGAGGCGCTGATACGCGAGCACCGGCTGCTGGTCAGCATCGAGGACGGGACCGTGGTCAATGGATTCGGCGCCGCGCTCGCGGCCGTCGTGCAGACAACGGCCCCGGAGGTGCGCGTCGTCACCCTCGGGGTCCCCGACCGCACCTACGAGCACGCGCCGCGGGCCCAGCAGCTCGCCGAGGTCGGTCTCACGGGGCCCGGGATCGCCGCGCGCGTGCGCGCGCTCGCCGCCGAGGAGTCACTCACGCCCTCATGAACGTCGGCGTGGTTGGGAACCCGAGCTACCGCGATCTCAAGAGCATCCTCGCGCACCTGGCCCAGGTGGCTCCGCGGCTCGCCTTCACGTACTTCACCGAGGAGCGCATCCAGGCGCTGTGGCCCGACCCCCGGCCGGCCCTGCTCGACGGGTCGCGCGGCCTCGAGTGCCTTGTCACGCTCGGTGGGGACGGCACGCTGCTGCGCGGAGCCCGTGTCCTGAACGGCGCCGACACGCCCATCCTCGGCGTCAATCTCGGCCGCGTCGGCTTTCTCACGACGGCCACCGCGCAGACGCTCGATTGGGCGCTCGACGCGCTGGTGCGGCGCGCCTACGCCACCGAGTCCCGGCTGGCGCTCGAGCCGTGCATCGTGGATAAGCAGGGGAAGAGCCGTACCGAGCGCCTGGTGCTGAACGACGTCGTCGTGCACAAGGGCGGCGTGGCGCGCGTCGTCCGGCTACGGGTGGCCGTGGACGGCGAGGAGGTCGGGCAGTACTCGGCGGACGGGATCATCGTCTCCACCCCCACCGGCTCGACCGCCTACTCACTCTCGGCCGGCGGGCCCATCGTCGTGCCGGGCGTGGACGCCATCGTCGTGACGGCGATCTGCCCCCATACGCTCGCCGTTCGACCCCTCGTCGTGCCGTCCGCGGCCCAGGTCTCGGTCGAGCCGATCCCGCCCTGGACCGAGGAGGTGCTCGTCTCGTTCGACGGGCAGACCGGCACCACCATCCAGCAGGGCGAGCGCCTGCTCGTGAAACACGCCGACCGGCCGGTGCACCTCGTCCGCCTCGGCCCCGAGGGGTTCTTCGCCCGGATGCGCAAGAAGCTCCAATGGGGCGACCTCTCCGACCGCGAGCGCGGCTAGGGTCAGCGCCGGCCTCCAAACAGCTTCCACGACTTCCGCATCACGATCCGGAACACGGTCGCGGCCGGCACGCGGCCGCCGCTGCCGCTGATCGTCTGCTCCACCGAGAACCCCCCTTCCACGCTCTCTCCGACGAACGTCACCGCGGCTCCCACCCGGAGCCAGCGCTCCGACGTCCCTCCATCGAGCACCGCGGCCGACGTCCTCGTGCCGAGCCGCGTCTCCAAGTCGCTCGAGTCCTGTGGGGTGCGGAACGCGTAGCGGTCTCGCCCGCGTGACCAATACCCCAGCGTCAGCCCGGCCGCGAACCGTGGAGTGAAGCGGTACAAAGGCGCGACGTCCACCGCCGCGTAGTCCCCCGGATCCCAGTTCATCAGCACGCCCGCCTGGGCCGGTACCAGCAGGGCCGCGGGCGGCGCCACACGGACGAAGCGCG
>Ga0209158_1002293_pt1 | contig 11911 bp, 10 predicted proteins | sample GraSoiAngelo_140_FD_185897 | JGI IMG/M metagenome (GOLD analysis project Ga0209158, IMG submission 185897) | Grasslands soil microbial communities from the Angelo Coastal Reserve, California, USA - 14_0929_12_30cm (SPAdes) (version 2) | ecosystem: Environmental > Terrestrial > Soil > Grasslands ...
CACGAACTACGGAGCGCATGGCCTCCAGGACCCCCGCTCTTACAACCACTTTTCGTTGCTGAAAACGATTGAAGCTGCTTTTGGCCTGCCATTTCTTGGGCATGCGGCAGACGCCACCACGAACACCCTGGCGCCGCTCCTGGTACCGTAGGATCGCTAAACGGTAGGAAGCGGTCGCGACAACGCACGGCCAGATGCGTGTCGATTTCTCGACAGCGATTTGAGTGCGTTGTTCCCCGGCAACAAAGGGCGCTCCCGAAGCGACATGCCCGACCTTTTTACAGCAATGTCTAGGAAAAGCACTGCAGAAGAAAACATTCCCGCTGTATTGCTCTCTTTACAAAATACGGCCATAGGGGTGCGATTGAAGATCTCGATCGGCTGGCTCCCCTCCAGCGCATTTGCTTCTTCCTCCGGCGGGGCGGTCTGAAAAGCCGGGTTTCGGCAAGCTCGGTCTATAAAGCGAGGACTTGGGATCCAACTTTTTTGTCCCGAAACGAAAGATTTGAAGTGTCATACCAGTGTCATATGAATTGTGATGAATGGCGGCAAAAAGTGAATAAAGACCGCAAAGAGAAGGTACATCTGACTACGCCCATTTAGCTAGAACTTGCTGATTCCCGTCGATTTGTCTCGGCCCCGGCACAATTGTGATTATTAACTGGCCAATCGTTCCTCATTTTTGCTCTGTTTGGATCCTCTGCAGTTGTGAAGCGACACCGAGGAGGCGCTTGTCGAGGCGCTGCAGGTTACGGCGGGTTTTCTCATCGCCCAACTGACGGCGATACATTTCCAGAAGATGACGTGTGGCCTCCAGTGCCTGACGGATGCCGGGGAGACCGGCGCCGAGTAAAAGCTGACTCCGTCTTGATTGGAGACCGCCACCAGCACGAAGTAGAGCAACTTCTCCAAGCGAGTGAGGCCTTGATCGAATCCTTCGCGCAGGAAGCGGTGACCGATCCAGCTGAAGGAACCGTGAATGGACCGTCGGCGATGCGGGCGGGGCGGTTGAGGTCGGGACTTCGGCATGTTCATCCCTCGGCAGGTTCAAAGTAGGGGCAGAGAGATGGGAAAAGCCATCGAATCTTGTGGGACTTACACGGATACTTTCCCGCAATCCTTTGGAGGAGAAAGGGTTACAAAGATATCGCGGCTTGTGTGACTTACATGGGCAATGTGGAGGGAAGTCCTTTCGGATTCGATAGTTACGTGCAGATCAGAACTTGTGTGACTTACAGGCGCCGATCTCAGCCGCTGGCGCCATTTTCGGACGAAAGCCGCGTTGCGCTGCACGTAGTCGGGATGCTGCTGCCGGTAGCGGCGCTTGTAGTCGGCGCGCGTTCCGTACTTTTCCCTTTGCAGCGCATACGTATCCCGAAAGTAATCCGAGTGCTCGGTCCGCCATTGCTGATTGGACTTCCGCTTCTGCTTGTGGCGACAGTCGGTCCGACCACAGGTCTTTTGCCGTTGTTTGAGCCGCGGATGGGGATAAAACCAACGACGACAGAAAGGACACCTCCGCCTCGGGGGCATACGTTTCTCCTCCAGCGAACAGCTTGAGGAGAAAGAAACCGAAGAGGCGCGGAAGAAAAACGGAAAAAGCAATTGGCCAGTTAAGTGATTAAATCAGGCACAAGGCGGTTAACCGAAGGGTTGCTAGTTCGAATCTAGCCCGGGGAGCCAACTCCTCCTTCTTCTTCAATTAGTTACAGACAGTCTTCGCTCCTTCCTTTTTCGCATCGGACCGACCGTCGTTTCTTTCGGCCATATGCTTTTTCGTTCGCCTTCTCAACTGCTTGCCGTAGCCACCCGAAGATGGGGTGGTGCAGCCTCCAGGATACCAAGTTCCTCTTCGACCGCAAGCATTCTGCGAACGGGTCGTTCGCGGAGCTCATTGAAGTGCTTCACCGCCGCGGCGGGATTTTCCGGAATATAACTCCGCTTGACCGCGAGATCCAAGATGCACTTCAAACATTCCAGCTCGCGATTGACGGTTGCTCCTTTTATGGTTCGGTTTGTCTTTGTAGGCTGTGCCCGCCGTTGATTTCGGTATTCCTCGACCGACTCAACAGTGATTCGGTTCAACTTTGATTCCCCGAAGAATTCTTTCAGGTGGCTGAGATAGGCACGATGGCCTTTCACGGTGTTTTCGGCGAGGCCGGCGAAATGAGATCGTTCGAACTCAGCGGACCGCTCGTCAAACGTCATTCGCTCGCCTGCCCAGCCGACCTTGAACAGCGCCAGCATGAACTCGCTCGACCGTCAGTGCGTACCGGACAGATGCTATGGCATATATTTATACATCATAGCCGCTAAGACATATCAATAATTGTAGCCGTGATATGCTATAGTAGCTGTACAAGGAGTCTCAGATGCTTAAGCAGATTGGAAAGAGCCTGCAGCAGACGCGAACCGCCCGAGGTTTGACGCAGGCGGAACTGGGGACTCTGGTCGGCCTGCCGCAATCGCATATTTCGAAAATCGAGCGCGGGGAAACTGACTTTCAATGGACGACGCTAGAACAGATTGCCAACGCTGTTGGGCTCTCCCCTATTCTTGTCCCCACCGGGCTGGTTCCCCTGGTGGAAAGCCTCATGAACGGACGCGAGCGAAAAAGCGAAGATGAGCCGGTACCGCTCGTCGGAAGCCTGACGGAAACGGAAGGATAGAAGGAAATTTGAGATGCCTACGCTCAGAATCAAACTTGGGAACCGTCTCGTCGGCACGATCACGAATGTCGTGACCGACAAGAATATCTTTGTGTTTGATCCGGGATATGTCGAAGACGAGCGCCGCCCGGTACTCAGCCTGAGCTATTACGATATCGAGCGAAAGCTCATCACGAGGCCGAGAGAGGTTCAGCGGCGCCTGCCTCCTTTTTTCTCGAATCTCCTGCCCGAGCGCGACGGCGTGTTGCGCGACTATCTCGCGCAGCGCGGCGGAATCAGTCCGGAGAGAGAATTTCCGTTGTTGTGGCTCGTCGGGGCTGATTTGCCGGGCGCCGTCATCGCCGAAGATAGTGAAGGACAACCGCTGCCGCCGGAAGAGAAATCGGAAACGCGCGAAGCGAACAAGGAAGAAGTGCTGCGATTCTCTCTCGCCGGCGTTCAACTAAAATTCTCCGCGATAGGCCGGGGCGGAAGGCAACTTCGCATTCCAGCCCAGGGGCGGGACGGCCAGTGGATCGTAAAACTGCCGTCGCCAAGATTCTCCAAGGTGCCGGAAAACGAATTCGCGATGATGACGCTGGCCAAGGAAGTGGGAATCGACGTGCCGGAATTCGGGCTCGTACCGGTCGGCTCGATCGAGAACCTTCCGCCTGAATTCGCGGAAAACAAAACGAACGCGTACTTCATCCGGCGTTTCGATCGCGGACCGGACGGAGAGCGGATTCACGCGGAGGATTTCAATCAGATTTACGGACAGTATCCGGAAAAGAAATACGAGGAGCACGGATACACCGGAATGGCCAAAGACATCTGGGCGGTTCTCGGCGAGAAAGGGCTGACGGAATTCATTCGGCGTATTGTTTTCAATGCGGCGATCGGGAACGCCGATATGCATCTAAAAAACTGGTCTCTGCTTTACCGCGACGGCCGAACGCCGACACTTGCGCCCGGTTACGATTACGTTTCCACAATGCGGTATTTGCCGGACCGAGGCTTGGGCCTGCCGCTCGCCCGAACGAAGGATGTATCCCGCCTGGACGATGAACTCTTGGAAAAAGCATCTGTGCAAGCGGGTGTTCCTCGAGGCTTGGTGAAAGACGTAGCGCACGAAACTGCGCGCGCGTTCATTCATACGTGGTCGCAGCACAACCCAGGATTGCCAATCGATGATCTCGGGCGCCGCAAGATCGACGAGCAACTCCGGCTCGTGCCACTTTTCAAGGAGCATGTCGTCAGCGGAAAACCAAAGCGAAAGAAACGCTAGACTGTGAGTACCGAGCCTAATCGGCTTGCGTATGGTCAACAACAATTGAGGCGAAGACGACATCGCCGGCGGCCAAGTGTTCTTGACAGTGTGGGCAGTCGCTCCGGAGACCAACCATCGTCGTCTGTCATAATGCGTAGTACCACGCTTGGATTTCCGGGCTGCGAGGTCGTTGTTAGTGGCTGCAGAGCGCGCATTCTGGCTTCGAGACTTGATCGACCATTCGGTGTGTAGCCGAATGTTCTGCCATGCCCACACAATAGGGTCAAAAGAACGCGCCTGCCTCCCAAGCAGGAGGTTAGTGCGAGTATGGTTGCCGCCAAACCATCGCAGTAAAGCACGTACAGTGAACTGGCAATAACGGTGGCAAGTCAGCTGACTCTGCCAGGCTGGTCCTTTGCTTTCGTTCTGGTGGTCTCTCTCGCAACCCAGGCAGGCGGATCACTCGCTGGAAATGACTCGGCCGAGGCCTCATCCACGATGTCGAGTTCCTGATTCGTGCCCGGCGATCCCGGCACGAGTGCTTGATCCTCCACGTTAGTTGTCTCGACTTTTCTTGCAGTATCAGTCATGTTGCTACCCGCGATCACTCGAAACGTCGAGCAAGTGCTTGATAAGACCAAGCATTACGCCCGTTTGCCAAATTGCGAGAGCGAGAGACAAGACCAGGGAGAGCTTTGCGCGACTCTCCCCTGGCCCTGTCTCGCAGCGTGACCATACGATCGGCTTATTTCTTAAACGACTCGTCGACGCTCCATCGGCCTCCGCCGAGGAACATCAGTGCCAATGCGGCGCCGATCAGCGCGACGTTGTATTCGATGCCATGGCCCTTGCTAGGATCATTCGCCCAATTCAAGAAGAAACCATTGGGCAAATGAACCATGATTGCGGCCACAAGCATCTCCACAGCTGTGAGCACAGCGGCGCACCGGGTGAAAGCTCCGGCGAGTAGCGCAAGGCCGCCCAGGAATTCGACTACGATTGCGATCACGGCAAGGGGCGTCGGAATATGCAGCGAATTTGTGAAGTACTGCATCGTTCCGTGCCATCCGTAGCCGCCGAACCAGCCGAGCATTTTCTGAGCACCGTGAGCAAAGAAGATTACGCCGAGCGGCAACCGCAGCGCCAAGGGAGCCCATTGCTGTCTCGCAGACAGCCATTGACTCAGAGCCCCGACAATGTGTGCTGTGCGCACCGCGGCAAGTGTAGCTTCAACGTTGATCGGTTTGGTCGCCATAAGACACCTCCTTTTTGATCTAGTGGCGCTTTGCCGGCACTTTCCGGCAGAAGAGTGTGCGGGTGCTCCGGACCTGCTCTCACCCTCATCTCATGCGTAGGCTTGGACAGCCGGAATCTCCCGTAACCCACTACGCGGCGCGCGGCAACCTCTGTTGTTCTGTCTTTTCCGCTGCCGGAGACAGAATCAAACTCTTCTGAACGCGACGGAGATATGCGCTGATGCTCGCGTAGTGAATGCCTAAGCGCTTCGTAAAGTCTGTCGATAAACGCGTCGGCATTCGCCACGCTATCATCCGCAATGTAGCTCCAAATCTCGATTAAATCCGCGCTTGCGCGGGGGCTGATGCGGAGTTGGGACACCTATTTCGTACTCTTTGCCGACTTCTTCTGGCGGGCGACACGTTTGATTTCTTGGGTGTCAAACACCGTGGAAGGTCCGCTGTCCAAGCCTTCGCGTATATCCTCGCGCAGCTTTTGCATTTTCAGGGCTCGAAATTGATCTGCTTGCTCCAAGAGGCGCAACGCTTCACGGACGACCTCGCTGGCAGAGTTATAGGACCCGGAGGCGATCTTCTCACGGATCATCTCCTCAAGGTGGGGGGTAAGGCTGATATTCATGGGCATAGCAGGAAACCTTGGAACTTTGGCCAATTAAAGAATAGCGCTATTGGCAAAGCTTGTCAATATTTGACAAAACCGGTGTTAGCCGATTCAACTGGTATTGCTCATCACCAGACTCGCCGCCAGGGACTAGCAATATTCCGGGCCCAGGGGGCGGCCCGAGATCTTGTGTTTCAGCGTCGCACCCTCTAGCTATTCCATGGCGATGAACGCTCGCCCATGCAGTTCGCCGATGTCGTAGATCGTGCAGATATTGGGATGGTTAGGCCCAGAGGCGGCTTGGGCTTCTCGTCGAAACCGCGCCAGGGCCCAGTTGCTAGCGGGGGACAGTGCCCTTATTGGATTTCACCACGCCGGCCTTTTGCGCAACCTCCGCCCTCACAAGCGCTGGAACTCCTTATCGCTGAGGACGGCATCGCCGTTGCGCTCGCGCAGGAATTGGAGAGCCGGCACAATCAGAGTGGCGGGGTCAAACATCTTGGGATTTGCGGCAATTGACTTGCAGGCGGCATCACGAAGAGTGCTGGCGTTCAACGCCGCAAGCGTTTCCAGCAAATCCGCAACCGTAGAGCCGTCCACAGGCTTGGCCTTTCGAGTCCGCCACCAATCCCGATCCGGCTGGTCCGGCTGGCGCTGTTTGAGGTCCGGCAAAGCCTCCACAATGGCTCCGCCAATCTCCCGCAGTGCGACAATCCAATCTGCGGTTGGTTCCAATCGTAATTCGCGGGTTAACTGCGACAGAAGGTTCACACATTCTGCAGGAAAGAAGCGCATATTTTCGATCGCCAAGTGCGAGAGGAGCTGACCTGCCTGAATTGGACCTAGCAACTGAACATTGGCGGCCATGGCCTCGCTTTCGCTACCATCGTATTCTCGTGTCACGACCCCAGCGATGAACCGATCGAGCAGCGGCGCGTCGGCCAGTTGTCCAAGGAGTGCGATCATGTCGCTCCGGTCCGACTCCTTGCCCCGGTCCCGATAACCGCCCTTTGCGGTGTCTTCCCACACCGCAATAATCCGCTCCGCAATGAAATGTACCGTTTGGTGATCCGCGGCCGGCACCGACAGAGAATTCGAGGCCTGAACGCGATCTTTGAAGTAGGGCAACGCAGCGGCCGGGCCCGCTTGAAGCAGCACGTCCACAAAACGATCCTGAGGCCAAATGACCAATGCAGCGCGATGATAGGAACGCTCGAAACTCGCGCCTTCGTTACCGGTGGCTTCCGTCAGCCGTTGCTGATCGGGCGCCTTGCCATCCAGCGCGCCGGCAGGCAGGATTTCACCGTCCTCAATCGGCAGCGACCCGAATTCCACGGCGTGGTCATTCGTGTCGATCCATTGATCGATGTGTAGCGAAGTATCGATAACTTCGATTACCTCAAATTCCTCGTCACCGGTGTCAGCGTCCTCGACCATATCGTCACCGTCGTAATACCCTCCGCGTCGGCGAGCGCGCCCGTAATCCACATCAAAACAAGGTTCGGCCGCACCCGATTCTTCGATATGCACGATGCCGAGGTGCAGGGCACACTCCGCTCGCCGCGCAGCGTGCCGCGCCACCTTGGCCAGCGCAGCGTCCCGGCCTTTGAGCCCGGAAAACGAAAGTCCCACCGGGCTGTACTGATGTTCGAGCAGCCAGGCCAGCTTCGCCGGTGCGTCAGATTTCTTGAAAGTCTGTTCCAGAATTGCCTCCGCTCGATCCGCTTCTGAGTCGTAGAGGGGTGCTGTAATGGGTTTGTTTTTCTCCCCAGTTCTGCGCTGCAAGAGGTTGTAGGTCAGGCACACGCGACTGCCTTGCGTGATCGGTTTGATCGCGTGCTCGCAGTCTGCGTAGAAAGCAGCGAAGGTCAGTTCGGAAGTCTCCGGGTTGCTCAGGTCGACCGTAACTTCGCGCCCCGCGTGGCGGATGACCAGTTCGCCGCCGCAATGAACCGAGGGAAGCACGATAGTCAATGTGGCAAACATGCCGTCCGTCTTTTCCGTGTCGCGATGCGGAAGAAAAAAGCCGCCCTCCTCGTAAACGAGCAGCTTGTAGAATTCGGCCGAGATGTCCGTTCCGGTACAACCGAGTCCATCGGTAACGGTCGAGAGGATGTGTTGAAATGAAGGCCCCCACGATTTGCCCCCGATGCGGACCTTTACGGGCGCCAACTGCCACGTGTTTCGAACAGAAGTGTCCAGGATCGTTTCACCGCCGCGACCGTAGGGAGCGCGCTCTGCGTGCTTGATGATGTCCTGGATCTGTGAATCCAGTATCGGGAAGGAAATCACGCCCACGCCGTCGATTTCGACGCGAGGCATTGGCGTTTCCAGCGAACCACGCACGAAAAAATCGCCCGGCCGCCGCACTGCCGCCAGGACATCTTCCAACGCCTTCAAATCGCGATTATAGGGAACCTTGATTTGGGTATCGTTTGGAGTGTCCACAAAGATTCCTCCCGGTCGCAAACTTGAATAGCCCGAAACCACGTAACGATTTGGCCAAAACAGATCAGCAGCCACCAATCCTAACTGTCCCTCGCTAGGGCTTCAAGTGGTGGGCGCTCGACGACAGCCGTCATGTCGGGTCCTTCCCAGTACGGATTGATCCAGGGCACGCGTTGCTCTGTCCGTCCCGGTCCGGCACGGCGCCAGTGACCACGGATCATGGGCCGTGTTGATGTCCGCAGAAAATACGTCGAAAGCGTTGGACTTGGATTCGCGTTGAGGCAGGCATTCGAGGTCGGTACTGATGCCGAATCTCTGCGTCGATGCCACGTTCCGCTAATGATTGAAAAACTCGCGAGACGATGCAGCCTGGGTGAGGGTATTGCAGAAGGTCGAGGGAAGCTTTATAACTTCGTCTTCAGGTGTCGCGTGGCCTTAAGGGAAATGGAACACGACAAATTGGAAACGGTCAATCACTGCATTCGAGGAGCGGCCCAGCAAGCTGCAGCGTCTGGCGGCTTGCGGACATCCCTCATCGAACGATTCCTGCGCACTGGCGAGGAGACTTGGGACGGAGCAGGCTCCGGTCGATTTACTCTCGCCCAGCTCAATGACGACGAAGTCTACACCGGAGCGACGAAAACCGCGCTGCGGACCCTGTTCCGTCTGCTCGCTGATCTGCTTCCCGCAGAAGCCCAAGAGGTGCCGCAGGTGGGGCTAGAAACGATTCGGGCGAGCATTGGTCCGATGGTGAAGGGGCTTGTGGAGCGTGACTGGCAGGAGGTCGCCCTACGTGAACTCACCGCACGGACCTTCGTATTGAACTTTCAGGGGGCCCAAGCGGCCGTGGACGCAGAATTGTCGACCTGCTTCATGGGAACGGCGTGGCAGATCCTCTGGGCTCTGTTTGGGGACTACGGGCTCAAACCAGAGGAAATCAATGTGGAATGCGATGGCGTGTCCGCGGGAGACTTTGCGCACGTGCGGTTGTCCGCCTATGAGACCAAGGATCCATACAGTGACGTCATCGTCCACGAGTCGGCCCACTTGCTGCACTACTTGAAGCCCGAGCACTACGGATTGCATGTCCGCCGAGGCCAGGAAAGGTTCGTAGATGTCGAATTCTGCCATCGCGAGCTATTCGCGTTTGAGTGCGAGGCTTACTCCCGTGTGGTTCGCCACGACAAGCGCAAATCGCGGATCTCGTTTGCCGAGGAGATGAAGGAGCGGGCATTCTCATTTCCACGGGACCGAATTGAAGAAGTCGCCGCACTGGTTCTCAATGCTGCGCGCGCTCGCAATGGCTGGCGGGTAATACGCGAGGCGACGGTGATTCCTAGAGTCCGAGGGCGCGCAAGGGAATTCCCAACTTACCCGTGAAGGTTAGCTTCAACGCCTCGGCGATCGCCCAAGTCGTTCATCCAGGGTCGCGACGGTACCTGGAACATGCGGAGCATTCCTGCGAAGCAAGGCTCTAGAACGTGTATATCGCCCTCGGGCACGCGGACAGCGAGAGCATGCTGGTTGACGCGGAGTTCCCATCTCCCGCGAGGTTATCACCATCCTAATCCCTTGGAGGTAGTCTTCCTTTTCTAGCCTGTGGCTGGCGAATTGTTATTTCGCCCATGATTCCCCGCCCTGTTAGCATTCTGCGATGCGCCATCCGGCCCAACTTCTGAACGTGAATCACTTCTGACAACGTTGCATGAAGGCACGGCCAGACACCACCCTGTTAGTCCGACAAAGAGTATGCCCAAGAGCCATTGATCAGCCGAGATAATCTCTAACTCATGCGTAATGCTCAAACCGGAGAAATAGTTTTCAAAGTCTGGTAACCCGAGTACACAGGAGTTGAGGTAACCGGGCAACCATGAACCCGAACCTAGGCTCGCGTGTCATTCCACAAGAGCATTGCTCAACGCTGATGCTTGGAGCTAACATCAGTTTGTCTCGGGAAGGGTTAGAGACTGTGGGATGGCATCTGATTCATTGGCTGGTCATCCTGGGCGTCGTGGCGCTATTTTATGGCGGCAGGAAAATCCCTGAGAATATTAATCGCCGAGGCGGACCCCCAACCCATCCACTTCCAGTGTCAAGTCGCATAGAAACTTCCCGCGGTTCGGGAGACCCAAACAGGACGCGCAACTGGCAAGCCCTCATTAGGCGTTTACGTCTTCGGCGTCCAAGCTGAACCGCGACCCTATAGAAACCTATTGCAGATCTCAACGAGCTTGCCAAGGGTTGGACGAAGAATTTTCACTGGCCCAATTGCCAATGCTCGATTAAAGCGATTGTCGGACAAGTTGCGCCCTATTGTTTTTGGGTGACCCAAGGCCAAGCGCTATAACGTATCCCGGCTGCAGCGCACAAGTCTCGGACACCAGAAAGAAAGACTCCCACGGCCATCAGGATCAGAACCCACCGAAGAGCCTCACTGATTGGTGCCGGAGAATACGCAAATCCTGTCGGTTTTGCCCACCAGGTTCGGAGAGCGGGCACGATGTTCGCAAGCATTGCTCCATAGACTATCCCCATGATCCCGTGCATTACACGCTCTCCGGCATACACTCCACCCAGCGGCTTACGAATCCAGTCCTCTACGACAAAATCCCAGAGAGTGAGAACGACTTCAGCGAGCAACAGGGCGACAAGCAGCACCAAATACCAGCCTTCCCATGCTACCCAAGGAAGTCCGGCGAATAAGACCGCATATACGAAATCACGGAGAGCATGAAGTTGCAGTTCTGATCTTGCTCGCGGCCCTAGAGCAGGTAGTCTTGCTCGCCACTCATGATAGTAAAGTGTGTCAAACGCGCCCAAGAACGCGACCAGCACGAGGAGGTACAAAGCGAGCTTCATAGCTAAATCTACTTGGGATGAACCGGAGTCACTTGCGCCAGCATGATAGCCCAATCGTCGCCCCGAGGAACAAGGACCACACTCATCCTGTGGATCCAGACCCGCTCTAGACTAGCGAGGATTGCGTTTTTCCATAGGACAATGACAACCAGCAGGTCGCCCGTATCCGCAAGGGTTTCTTCAATTATGTAAGTGGCATTTTTCTTGGCATAAGGGGCAAACAGGGTCTCAAATTCCTTATAGATTTCCTCGCGATTCCATCGTTTTCCATAGACGTCCACGAACTGGGCATTCTCAGCAAAAAAACTCAACAGTTCCTCCGCTTTATGCCATTTAAGGCCAGCAAGGAAACTCTCCAACGTAGCCATGGCTCTCGTGCTTGATTTTGGTTGTAAATTGATACTCTCAACAGCCGCAGAGACCTTTGCCACTTGTTCTCGAAGTGTTGCCACTCTGACACCTCTTGCCCGGAGAATTTCGCCAGCAAGCGAACCACCCTCCACGCGCAATAGACCAAGCAGTACGTGTTCAGTCCCGATGTGACGGTGTCCCAGTCTATCGGCCTCTTCGGCGGCCAGATTCAGGATCTTCTTGGATTCGAGTGTCAGAGGCACTTCCACCGAAGTAGAGAGGCGTTCCCGCGGTGTGATGTGCTTCTCGATTTCTGCGCGAATTCCTTCTTCGGAGTTGACTTCACCTAGAAACTTCTTTGCAAGAGCCCGGTCCTCTCGTAGAAGCCCCAACAGCAGATGTTCGGTCTCGATGTAGGGGCTGCCGTACTGACTCGCTTCGTAGCGCGCAAAGAAAATCACACGGCGCGCCTTCTCCGTGT
>Ga0209158_1002296_pt1 | contig 11901 bp, 15 predicted proteins | sample GraSoiAngelo_140_FD_185897 | JGI IMG/M metagenome (GOLD analysis project Ga0209158, IMG submission 185897) | Grasslands soil microbial communities from the Angelo Coastal Reserve, California, USA - 14_0929_12_30cm (SPAdes) (version 2) | ecosystem: Environmental > Terrestrial > Soil > Grasslands ...
TTCCGCTTGATACGAGCCGGAGTGTAGCGACAGCGCTACCACACTCATGGAAATCGCGAAGCCCCCAACGTCCTCGATCCTGGCAGAAAGAAACGGATTCTTTGCCACGACCAATGTTGTAATGAGCCACGCGAACACAACGAGAACGAGGGGCGGCATGCTGCGGAAGAATTCGACGTACGCGGTCGACACGGAATGGAGAAGCCACCGGTGGGATGTCCGTCCCCAACCGAAAGCAAAGCCCGCCCCAAAACCGATTGGTATGACAATCGCAATCAAGCCGAGAGTGTACTCGGCACCGTGAAGAAAGGCGGGGAAGTTCTTCGCGACGAAGCCGAGATTATACAGCCCTAACGTACCAAGGAAATACACGGTTGCCAACGCGCCAATGACGATGCCGGCATTGACGGCAATCCGACGCGCGGCCGGCCAAGGAAGCATGATCCGGCCACGTTTGTCGTTCGTCACGGTCCCATTCTCGCTCCGGTCGCAAACGATTCAGTTCCGCCCCGTCTCGTGGAAGACCATCGAGCGGGAGAAAAGAAAGAGTCCGTGTGGCTACTTGAACCACTTCGCAAGCAGCTGGTCGTATACCCCGCTGGCCTTGATTTGCGCCAACACGGTGTTGATCGAGGGAACGAGGCTCTGGGGGTCTCCCTTCGCAACGGCGAACCCGTAGAGTTCGTTCGTGATGATCGTCCCCAGTAGCTTGAGCGTACTCGAGGACCCACTTACAATATTCGCGGCGGGACCGGCGTCGATGATCATGAACTCGTATACGCCATTCTTCAACTCCTGCAGCTCGGTCGTCACAGAGCCATACCGATGAATATCCGTTGCGTTGTTCGGATCGAAGGGCTTGATGTTCGTATCGACCCAGCCTTCACTCGTCGTCCCGCTCTGAACGCCGATTGTCTTGTTCCCAAGCTCGCTCTGGTCGCAGACATTATTCGGACACGTCGTCGTGTCACCTGCAAGCGTAATCACGGCTTGGTTGGCGTTGTAATAGGGATTCGAAAAGGACATCGTGAGATTCCGTTTCGCTCCTTGGGTCCCGGACATGGTGATGCCGGACGCGGCCATGTCCACTCCCCCGTTACCGACCGTGGTCAGGAGGAGGTCGAAATTATCAAAATTCCGAACCACGAGCTGGCGGCCTGTCGCGTTGGCGATTAGTGAAGCAATATCGATGTCGAACCCGACGAACCTTCCCAATGTGTCGTTGTACGATTCGAACGGGGGGAAGGGGACGTTCGTGGCCACCGTGAGCTTGGCCTTTGCCGCGGGCGTCGAGTAGATGAAATAGCCCGCTCCAAGCCCAGCCAAGAATGCGATGATCGCGACGACAATTGCGATTGCCGACGTCATCGTCCCCTTGCCACGGCCTCGTATTGCTTCGCTAGGTGGCGCGACTCCTCCTCCCTCGGCCATGCGAGGTGCAAACACGTGTTGCTATTTGAAACCCACCGGAACGACAATGGGGTCGGCGTAGGCGAAATCGAATGATTCTTTGAGGCTAGTTGGCGGCGCGCCGGAAGCAGCCCTCAAGCACGTCGAGTCCCGCGTCCAGGATATCCTTCGGGATGTTCAGGGCTGGGATGTACCGGAGAGACGACTCGCCACACGGTAACAGGATCAGGCCGTGTTTGTACGCATCCTCCTCGATCGCGTCGCGAATCTTCGCATCCGCTTTCTTCGATTGTCTCGATACGACGAACTCCGTTGCCTGCATCATCCCCAGGCCGCGGCGATCGCCGATGAACTCGTACCGTTCCTTCATTTCGTCCAGTCGACGTGCCATGTAGTCGCCGAGCTTGGCGCTTCGAGCAACAAGATCATCTTCCTCCATCACGTCTAGCGTCGCCATGGAGGCTGCGCAGGCCACAGGGTTCCCGCCGAAGGTATTCGAGTGCTTTCCGCTCTGCGGGAAGTCAATATCCGCGCGGTACACGGCCGCGCCCATCGGGAGGCCGGATGCGATCGATTTCGCCGTCGTCAGGATGTCGGGGATGGCCTTCGAGTGCTCGATGCCCCACATCTTCCCCGTGCGGCCGAGGCCCGATTGGACCTCGTCGTCGATGAGCAGAAAGTCGTTATCCTTCGCGATCTTCGCGATCCGGTCCATCCATCCGGGTGGCGGCACGATATAGCCACCCTCGCCCTGCACTGGTTCCACGAAGATGCCCGCGACGTCCTCGGGCGGTGCGACCGTCGTCAGGTACGCGTCCTCGATGATGTTCGCGCAATAGAGGTCGCAGGAGGGGTATTCGAGCTTGTACGGGCACCGGTAGCAGTAGGCGTAGGGGACGTGGACCGCTCCCGGCATCGTCGGGAAGAAGCCTGCCCGTTGCTTCGCCTTGCTCGCGGTCAGCGCGAGGGCGCCCTGGGTCCGCCCGTGGAACGCGCCGAGGAACGCGAGGAACATATGTCGCTTCTTGTGGGACTTGGCGACCTTGATCGCGGCTTCGTTCGCCTCGGTCCCGGAGTTCCCGAAGAAGACCTTCTTCCTATGCTTGCCGGGAGTCATCTTCCCGAGGCGTTCCGCGAGGCGCGCCTGGACGTCGTAGTAGAAGTCCGTGCCGGCGAAGTGGGTGAACTCCGCGGCCTGCTTCGAGATCGCCTCGACGACCTTCGGGTGCGCATGGCCGATGTTCAGGACCGAGATGCCGGACGAAAAGTCGATGAGTAGGTTTCCATCCACATCCTCGACCACGGAGCCGGACGCCCGTCGGATCACGATCGGGGCCGATTTCGTCGTCGTCGCGATATAGGTGCGATCCCGTTCCACGATCTCGCGGGCCTTCGGTCCGGGAGGCGTCACCTTGATGTCCGGAACCTTCAACGTCGCACCTGAGGCCTGGCTAGCCCCTGGGCATATTAATAATCTCGTCGCCGAGAATCTCCGATGTGAGAAAATGGGCCGGCGCGGCCTACTTCGCGGCGCCGATACGCATGATCGTTGTGCCACAGACGGGACATTTGCCCTTCATCGCGGGCTTGCCGTTCTTCAGTTTCACGGCGACCGCGTTACTGATCTCCCGCTTGGCTCGGCACTTCACGCAATAACCTTGCACCATGGGGGAATCACCGACGAGGCAACAGATACCCCCTGATAAAAGGTGTGGTCGCGAAAGGTCATTCCCTTCGTGCGGGTTCCACAATACTTTTATAATGGTATTTTGATACAACTCGCAGAATTGGGGCGGGTCGAATTGAGCGAGAAGCCAACTGCCGCGTTCGTTGTGTCTTTGATTGGGGGGATCTTCATCCTGCTTGGCGCCATCTTCATGATGGTCCTCTCGTCCATACTGGGCAGCTTCGCGATCGGGGTCGGTGTCGGGGCCGCGGCGAGTCTTCTCATTATCTACGGGGCCGTCGGCCTCATCTTCGCCATTCTTGTGATGGTCGGCGCCGTGATGCTTTGGATGAAGCCGCATAGCCACGTGGCGGCCGGCGTGATAATATTGCTGTTCTCGCTCTTCAGCCTCATCAGTGGCGGCGGGTTCATCATCGGAATGATCCTGGGAATCGTCGGAGGCATCCTCGGAATCGTTTGGAAGCCACCGGCACCCATGGCGCCGGGCATGATGCAGCCGATGCCCCCGAGCATGCCCCCGCAGTAGGGTACACGAGAAGCCTTAGGGAACTGACGGCGGAACGAAAGCGGCCGCCGTCCCATCGTTTTTTCACGCCGAAGGGGCACGTCCATCGGGTCCAGTCTGACTATCTGATTTGAGAGTCATGTCGAAGTCTAGTTATTCCATAGCTTCCTCGGCCGAATTGCATTTCCGTGGCCGCCTACCCCGCATACACTACAGCCCAGACCCCGTCTCGTCCGATCGGCGTCACGATCCTGGCCGTCCTCACGATCCTCGGCGGGGTGCTCCTGCTTCTCCTCGGAATCGTCGTGATCGCGTTCTCATCCCTCCTCGTCGGGGTCGGTCTCCCGCTCGGCTTCGGGTTGACCGGAAGCATCCTGGGCGCCCTCGTGCTCATTTTCGGGATCGTCTGGATCGCGGTCGGCTCCGGGCTCCTGAATCTTCGGAGCTGGGCTTGGTGGCTCGCGATCATCGTGATGGTCCTGTCGGTCGTCGGGTCGATTACGGTCCCGGTCGCCGCGATTCTCCCGGGGCTCATCCTGGTGTACCTGATCCTGGTCCGCCACCACTTCCGGTGAGGGTCCGGGATCATCCCGAGGCAGAAACCTATTTAGCGGTCCACCCTTTCGTCGCACCGGAGACGTTTTCTTGCCGTACACTCGTTTCGAGCGAGCCCGCATCCTGGGCGCACGCGCCCTGCAAATCTCGATGGGAGCGCCTTCCCTCTTCTCGGCCGAGACGACCGCGGACCCGTTGGACATCGCGATCCGCGAGTTCGCCGCCGGGGGCGGCCCGCTGAACGTGTCGAGGTTCCGGGATGCCTTCCATTGAGGGCGCGTCGATCCGAAGCATCCTGGATAGCCGTGGGAATCCGACCGTCGAGGTCGAGATTCGATCCGGTCGGGCCCTTGGGAGGGCGGCCGCGCCGAGCGGTGCCAGCACGGGGACGCACGAGCCTCCGGCTTGGCCGCGAGGCGGGGTGGATGAGGCCCTCCGGACCTTCCGAGACTCCGTCGCCCCGAGACTGAAGGGGCGCGACGTTGCGGATCAGGCGGGTCTCGACCGCGCCTTGCATGAGGTCGACGGGACCGCAGACTTCGCTCGGATCGGCGCGAACGTGGCGACGGCGGCTTCGCTCGCGAACGCGAAGGCGGCCGCCGGTTCCTCGGGAAAGCCGCTCTACCGGTACCTGGGCGGGGCCACCCGCCCGACGTTGCCGTTCCCCTTCGGAAACGTGATCGGAGGTGGTCGTCACGCGGTTGGCGGGACGACGATCCAAGAGTACCTGGTCGTGTCGCAAGGGCCCACGATCCAAGGGAACGTCTTCGCGAACGCCCGGGTCCATCATCTCGTTCGAGACGCCCTCACGAAAAAGATGCCCGACGTCCCGCTGGGCCGGGGGGACGAGGGCGCCTGGATCGCGCAGATCGGGGACGAGGAGGCTCTCGCCCTCTTGACCGACGTCTGCCGCGGCGTCGAACGCGAGGTGGGCTTCGCCGTGCGACCGGCCCTGGATCTGGCGGCGTCCGAGTTCTACCGCGACGGGAAATATCGGTACCGCGACCGGGCTCTCAGCCGCGAAGAACAAGTCGATCTCGTCGATCGACTCGTCCGTGAATACCACTTGTTCAGCGTCGAGGATCCGTTCGACGAAGAGGACTTCGGTGCCTTCGCCGAGTTGACGAAGCGCGTCGGGGCCCGCTGCAAGGTGATCGGCGACGACATCTTCGTCACCAACGTGGAGCGTCTTCGTCTCGGGATTGAATCGCACGCGGCCAACGCTATCCTTATTAAGCCGAACCAAATTGGGACGCTCTCCGACACCCGCGCGGCCGTTGAATTGGCCCACCGGTCCGGATATGCGACGGTCATGTCGCATCGGTCCGGCGAGACGACGGACGATACGATCGCCCACCTCGCGGTGGCCTTCGGGTGCCTCGGCATCAAGACGGGCGCGGTCGGAGGCGAGCGGATCGCGAAGTTGAACGAACTCATCCGGATCGAAGAGGAACTCCAGGCAGGCGCGTGATGCAGGAAGAGGAGCAGACCGGCGTCCAGGGACTGTTGGTCCCCGAGGACGTGTACCTGACGTCGGGCGTCCACATCGGGACGCAGCAGAAAAGCGCCGACATGAAGCCCTTCATCTACAAGGTCCGGATCGACGGGCTCTACGTCCTCGACATTAAGAAGACGGACACGCGCATCCGCGAGGGCTCAAAGTTCCTCGCCCGGTTCAAGCCGGAGAACATCCTCATCGTCGCCGCACGCCAGTACGGCCAGAAGCCCGCGCGACTGTTCGCGAAGCAGATCGGTGCGAAGGTCCTCGCGGGCCGGTTCGTCCCGGGCACCCTCACGAATCCGAACCTCCCGGAGTTCATCGAGCCCGAGGTGTTGGTCGTCACCGATCCGGCGGCGGACCAGCAAGCTCTCCGCGAGGCGCTGAACATCGGCATCCCGGTCGTCGCCCTGTGCGATGCGAACAACGAGACCCGCGACGTCGACCTCGTCATCCCGACGAACAACAAAGGTCGAAGGGCCTTGGCCACCGTGTATTGGCTCTTGACGCGGGAGGTCTTGAAGGTGCGCGGCTCCTTGAAATCGGACGAAGAGTTTACGATGGCGATCGATGATTACGAAGCGTCCCTTTGACGGGGCGCGCGCATGCGATATCCGGCGGTGGCGGGGGCTTTCTACGAGCGGTCGAGAGAGGCCCTTCTCCGCCAGATCCGGGAGTGTTACACCCATCCGCTCGGTCCTGGTCGCGTCCCTCAGGTGCAACGCGCTGAGCGGCGGATCGTCGGCCTGGTCGTGCCGCACGCCGGATATGCTTACTCCGGTCCTATCGCGGCCCACAGTTACTCGGCCCTCGCGGCGGACGGATGGCCGTCTTCGTTTGTGATCCTCGGGCCGAACCATCACGGCGCGGGCGCGCCCTTGGCGATCACCAACCACGAATGGCAGACGCCGCTCGGTTCGGTCGCCGCCGACGAGGACCTGTACCGCCGTCTTTCGAAGCCGCCGCTCGAGGAAGACATCCGGGCGCACCGCGACGAGCACAGCATCGAGGTGCAGCTCCCGTTCCTCCAGCAACTCCACACATCCGTCCGGTTCGTCCCGATCTGCATGGCGTTCCAGGAGTACGAGCTCGCGTCGGAGGTCGGCCGGCTCGTGGCGGATGCGGTGAAGGGGGCCGACGTGACCCTGATCGCGTCCTCGGACTTCACGCACGTCGGCGCGCAGTACAACCAGCTCCCGACGCGAGGCCTGACCGCGCCCGGGTTCGCGAAGGAGCAGGACGCGAAGGCGATCGAGAAGATCCTCGCCCTGGACGCCCAAGGGTTCGCAGGGAAGGTGGCCCAGGCGGAGATCTCCATGTGCGGGTACGGCCCCGTCACCGCGATGCTGACAGCTGCAAAACAGCTAGGTGCGAAGGGAGCGACGCTCCTGAAGTACGGGACCTCGAGCGACGTGAGCCACGATGCCCACATGGCGGTCGGGTACGCGGCCATCGCGGTCTATCGCTGAACCGTCTCGGCGTCGATCCAGTCGAGGTATTCGTCGAGGGCCGGCCCCATCCGGTAGGAGACGATGCACGGCACCTCGGACGGATGCAGGCGGCGGACCTCTCCGATCAGTTTCGGCAGGAGGACGGCGCGCGTCTTGAAGACGATCACGAATTCGTTCGTCTCCTCGCGTTTCCCGTGCCAACGATAGACCGATTCAACGGGCCACAGGTTCGCGCATGCTGCGAGGCGTCGGTCGACGACTGCTCGGGCGATGTCCCGTGCCGTCGTCCGATCGGGAGCCGTCACGTAGGCCATCGCGTGGGCCGCGCGTCGTCGCGCCATTTTATTCCCCCTGCATCGACCGGTATCAGGGTCAGGAATAGGAATGGCCTCGACGGCCTTTTAAGTCGCGGTCCTCGTGAGGACGATGTTCGCATGCCCGTTGTGACGATGTCCGAGACGGTGGCCGCCCTTCGGGCCACGGTGGGGAAACGCGGGATGTCGGAGGACGACCTGCGGGCCCTTGCCGACTACCTGATGTCCTTCTTCGGCTTCGAGACCGAGGCTATCGACAACAACCTCGACGTCGCCGACCGCGATGTGTTCTACATGCTCGAGGAAGAGGGGCTCCTGACCACGCGGCAGGAAGAGGTCATGATCAAGAAGGGCAAGATCTGGCGCATCCACTATTGGATCCTCCGTGCGGAGCGCATCAAGGCGCTCGCGAAACCCCGCGGGGTCAAACCCGAAGCCTCCGCCTTCGCCGTGTACGACGACTTGCCCGACGACATCTGGAACCGTGAAGTCACGGCGAGATAGGTTGAAATATACCCGAAGGTTCGTTCGGAGCCTCGCATGGTGGATCTCGTCCCGCTCCTGATCGCCGCAGGGGCGATCGTCCTCTGGTCCCTCGTCCTCTACGCCCTACAACGTCGCGGCCTCCTCGAACCCCGAGGGCTTCAGCCGTCGCCGCCCCCCGCCGGACCCTTCCTGATGTGGAAGACGGTTCGCGGCCGTCAGTGGATCGATCGGCTCGCGCGGCCCGCCCGCTTCTGGCGCTTCTTCGGCGACCTCGCGATCGTCCTCGTCGGGATCACGATGTTTGGTACGACGCTGCTCCTGCTCTGGGAGGCGACCCTGGTGCAGAGCCCGGCGGTCCGAGGAAACCCGCCGTCCCCCGACCTGTTGCTGGGCCTCCCCGGCATCAATCCCATTATCCCGCTCGGTTACGGGATCTTCGGCCTCGCGGTCGCCATCATCCTCCACGAATTCTCCCACGGCATCCTGGCCCGCGTCGCGAAGATCAAGATCCGGTCCCTCGGCCTCATCTTCCTCATCTTCCCGATCGGGGCCTTCGTGGAACCCGAGGAGGACGAGCTGCGTGCCTTACCCCGACACGAACGCGCCCGCCTCTACGCGGCCGGCCCGGCGACGAACATGCTCCTCGCGGTCCTCTTCGCCGTGGTGTTCTCCTCCGTCATGTTGGCCGCGGTCACGCCGGTCCACGACGGAGTCGGCATCGTGGGCTTCACGCAAGGCGCCTCCCCGGCGCAGACCGCGGGGATGCAAACATACACGGTGATCACATCCGTGAACAACACGGAGATTCATTCGTACGTAGACTTCCGGAATGAAATGTCCAAAACGGCGGCGGGGCAGAACCTCACGGTCGTGGCCTTCGACCCGACGACGTCGGCTTCGAACACGTACCATGTGACCTTAGTCGCCGAAGCGGGCACGGGCCGCCCCCTCATCGGGATCTACGCGATCGACGTGAGCACGGACTACTACCACCCGCTGACGAACCCGGACCGGTTCAATGGCGTCCCCGGGGCCGTCCTGTCGTACATCTCCCTCCCGTTCCAAGGCCGCGCCCCGATTGACGATCCCGCGATCCGGTTCTACCGGATCGGAGGTCCGTTCGCCGCCCTCCCCGCACCCCTCTTCTGGGTCCTCGTGAACACGGCGTACTGGCTCTTCTGGCTGAACGTCATGTTGGGCGCCACAAACGCCTTGCCCGCGGTGCCGCTCGACGGCGGCTACATCTTCAAGGACGGGATCGAGGCCTTGCTCTCTCGCGTGCGGAAGGGCCTTTCGACGCCCCAGCGGGACCGGATTGTCCGCGGGGTGTCCATGTCCTTTGCCTTCTTGATCCTCGGCCTGGTCTTGTGGCAGTTCATCGGCCCGCGGATCTGAACCGTCATTGCGCACTCCCTTCCGACGCGATGAGTCCGACGATGCCCGCGACGATGGCCAGGATCCCGCCGGTCGAGTTCAGGTGCAGGACGAGCGCGACGACCCCGAGGAGGATATCAAGAATTCCCCCGGAACCGTACTTGCTTCGGTAGATGAGCAGGCTCGCTAGGAGGATCGCCACGCCGAGGACCACGCCGACGAGTTGACCGAGCATCGACCCGACACTCGAGAGCTGGATCGCATTCACGGCGTCGACCAAGATCAGCAGCCCGGCGACGAGGCCGATGAGGAGGGCGACGAGGGCGAAGAGGCGCTTCTCCGTCATGGCGGTATGGAAGACCGGGGTCGGCTTCAGCCTTTCTCCAGGCCTCCGAGGGCCCAGATCCCACGCGGGTCGCCCGCGAATTCGTCGGCCCCCCATCGCATCCGCAACGCCCGGAAGACCTCCTCGAATCCCTGATCGCGGACGAACTCGAGGAGGGCCTCGTTCGTCGAGGGACCGCTGAACGCCACGTCCGTGGTCCCGGCCGCGGCGACGAGGCCTCGATAAAGGTCTCCCGCGACGGGTCCGCTCTCGGGAGCGACGACCCACGGACCAATTTCACACGAATCCCCGCCGGGATTTCCCGCGAGGAAGCCGCGGATCGAGCCCCGGGATTCTGCGACCAAGAACGTGGCCGGTACTTCTTCCGCCAGGAGGTCGAGCAAGGGGCGTCGGTTCGCGCCGAAATACGTCGTGTCGAATCGGGCGAGGCCGTCGAGATCGTCGAGTCGGAGCGGTCGGACACCACGAGCCCTGCCACTCGTCGTGGACCCGTTCCACCGGATCACCGCATACTCCCGTTGAAATCCGAGACGCTCATAGAACGGGATCGCGTTCAGGTAGGCGTTCAGCCTGACGGTCCGCACTCCCGTGGAGCGGAGGTGATCCAGGGCCGCTTCCATCATCTGCTTGCCGACGCCTTTGCCGCGAAGTTCCGGACTGACGATGACGGCGCCGAGGAACGCGAGGCCGTCGTAGGTCGTCGTCGTGAGGACGCCCACGATGCGTCCGTTCGCTTCGACGACGAAACATCCCTCGGGGGACAGGGTGAGGAGCCGGACGAAGTCGGCGCGGGTGTAACCCCAGTTCTCCAAGTTCGTCAGGGCGATCGCGGCGCCGATGTCGTGCTCGTCGAGCCTTCGGACTTTCGCTCCTTCCACATCTTCACCCGCCGCTCGAGCTCCTCGACCTCGTCGCACTCGTGGTAACCATATGTGACGTATCGTTTTTCCTTCCGGAAGTGTTTGTACATGCACGGCCCGTATTCGTCGTCCTCCTGCCCGTACCACTTGTCGCAGTCCTTGCACACATGCTTCTGCGGCAGTTGCGCCTGGAGGTCGCTCACATTCCCCAAAAAGCATCCTCCTTCCGTTTGATCGCGCGGATCTCGTCGAGGACCATGGCCTCGTCATGGCTCATCTCCTTCCGGCCGCGGAGGGCGCGGGCGTCGGATTCGGGCAGGTCCACGTACAGGACGTCTCCCGGTTGGATCTGCCGTCCGATCGTGATGCCGTCCACGGAGATCGCCACCTCCTGGCCTTGACCCGCTCCGTCGAGACTCTTCTCCCCGCTTCGGATCGCCTTGATCCGGCCGAGGGACCGTCCATCCTGACGCATGAGCGACTCCCCGGTTCGGATGCGCCCGCCGAGGACCCGCACGCCGAAGATCGCGGGCTTCGAGGCCCGGAAGCTGTGGTCGGGAAGGAAGAGGAGCTTCGCGGGATAGGCGATCTCCTTCCGGCTCGCCTCTTCGATCTGTCGTTTCCGTTCGTCCCGCCAGGCCTGATAGTCCTCGATTAGGCGGTAGATGACGTCGCTCTCGAGGAGCTTCACCTCGTCGTGGTCCTGAAGCGCGACCTTCGCGTCCGGCAGGATCTCCAGGTTGAAGGCCAGGATCGCTCGATGCAACGGGTTCTTGACCGTCGCCGCGTCGGTCACGTCGCGCCGTGAGACCGGTCCCAGGCGGGCGAACTTGATCGGGATCCCCGCCTGCTTGCACTCGTATGCGAGGCCTTCGAGGGAACCGATCGCGTCCGCCTTCACGAGGATGCCGTCCTCCTGGGTTTCGACGTGGACCTGCGACTCCTTTGCGACCTCCTCCAGGATGGCGTCCACGTTGCCCTTCGCCGCCCGGAGAGGGGCTCCCGCCACGGCCCGTTCGAGGCCGCTGCCCAGGATCTTGACCCCCGCCGCCGCGGACACGCTCGTCACGGAGTCGAATCGTTCCTGCGGGTCCCGAATCTCATCGAGGGGTTTCGGCTTGAGCAGCGCCTTCACCTTCGTCGTGCCCGGCTGGCCCGCGGTCCCGAAGACGATCGTGTCCCCTTTCGACAACGTGCCTTCGTAGACGATCGCGTCGAGCGTGATGCCGAGGCCTTTCTCCTCCTTCACCTCCAGGATCGTCCCCACCGCCGGCCCGTCCGTGGTCGCAAGCTGTTGTTCCAGGAACCGTTGTGCGAGGCCGATGAGCATGAGGAGGAGGTCGGGAATCCCCTCGCCGAACTTCGCGCTCACCGGGACGACGGCGATATTCGTCGTGAAGTCCGCGACGCGGTCA
>Ga0209158_1002297_pt1 | contig 11898 bp, 11 predicted proteins | sample GraSoiAngelo_140_FD_185897 | JGI IMG/M metagenome (GOLD analysis project Ga0209158, IMG submission 185897) | Grasslands soil microbial communities from the Angelo Coastal Reserve, California, USA - 14_0929_12_30cm (SPAdes) (version 2) | ecosystem: Environmental > Terrestrial > Soil > Grasslands ...
TGGTGATGGCGAAAGAAGCGCTGATGGAGCCGATCGACATGGCCGAGCTCAAGGCGCGCGGTCCGCAAAACAAGGTCGAAGAGCTGCGCATCGAGCTCTACGACAAGGTCAACGCGCTGGGCATCGGTGCGCAGGGGCTGGGCGGACTGTCCACCGTGCTCGACGTGAAGATCAACACTTATCCGACCCACGCGGCCAATCAGCCAGTCGCGATGATCCCGAACTGCGCTGCGACTCGCCACGCGCATTTCGTGCTGGATGGCTCCGGCCCAGCCGAGTTCGAGGCGCCGCAGCTCTCCGATTGGCCGGCGATCGCCTGGACTCCCGACGCGAAATCAAGGCGAGTGAACCTCGATCAGCTTACCAAGGCCGAGGTGGCTTCGTGGAAACCCGGCGAAAGGCTGCTGCTCTCCGGAAAGCTGCTCACCGGACGCGATGCCGCGCACAAACGGATCAAGGAATTCCTCGAGCAGGGAAAGGCATTACCGGTCGACTTCCGCAACCGGGTCATCTACTACGTGGGTCCAGTCGATCCGGTAGGCAGTGAGGTCGTCGGGCCAGCGGGTCCGACCACGGCCACGCGCATGGACAAGTTCACCGACATGATGCTGTCGCGGACCGGCCTGCTCGGCATGGTCGGCAAGGGAGAGCGCGGCCCGGCCGCGGTCGAGGCGATCCGCAAGCACAAGGCGGCGTATCTCATCGCGGTGGGCGGCGCCGCTTACCTCGTCGCGAAAGCGATCCGCAAGTCGAAGGTGCTGGCGTTCGAGGATCTCGGCATGGAGGCGATCTACGAGTTTGAAGTGCACGACATGCCGGTCACCGTAGCGGTCGATTCGAACGGCATCTCGGTGCACGACACCGGTCCCGCCGCATGGTCGAAGAAGATCGTTGAGCTGAAGATACCTGTCACGGCAGCGTAAAGAGTCGAGCCATGCCCGAAGTTCACATTTGCGAAGTCGGCCCGCGCGACGGGCTGCAGAACGCCAAGCACATGATGCCTACCGCGGCGAAGAAGGCCTGGATCTCGGCGCTCGCAGCAGCCGGGTTAAAGGAGATCGAGGTCGGCTCCTTCGTGCCGCCCAAGCTGATTCCGGCGATGGCGGATACCGGCGAGATCGTCGCCCACGCACGGACGATTCCGGGCCTGACTGTGGTGGCCCTCGCGCCCAACCTGAAGGGATATCAGCGCGCCGTCGAGGCAGGCGCGCACAAGGTCACTTTTCCGGTCTCGGCCAGCCGCGCGCACAGCGAGTCCAACGTGCGCATGACGCCGGACCAGATGGTCGCGGAGGTCAGGAAGTGCGCCGCGCTCGGCGGCGCGCCGATCGAGGGCGCAATTTCCACGGCGTTCGGCTGTACGCTGCAGGGCGCGGTGCCGGAAAAGGAGGTGGTGTGCCTCGCCGTCGCGCTGGCGGAGTTCTGCGATTCGGTGGCGCTTGCGGATACCGTGGGGTACGCGAATCCCGCCCAGGTGAAGAAACTGTTCTCTCTCGTCAGGAAAGAAATCGGTGACCGGCTGGAAGGCGCGCATTTCCACGATACGCGCGGCCTGGGCCTCGCCAACGCGCTCGCCGCCTACGAGGAAGGCGTGCGCCACTTCGACAGCTCGCTGGGCGGCCTCGGCGGCTGTCCCTTCGCGCCGGGCGCCAGCGGCAACGTCATCACCGAGGACCTGGTGTTCATGTTCGAGAGCATGGGCGTTTCGACCGGCGTCGATTTCGATGCGCTGCTGAAGGCGCGAAGCCTTCTCGTCCAGGCAATTCCCGAAGAGCCCGTCTACGGGCATACCCCGCTCGCCGGCCTGCCCAAAGGATTCCGTGCTTCCGCTTGAAGGGGTGCGCGTAGTCGAATTCGCGCACATGGTGATGGGCCCTTCCTGCGGCCTGGTGCTGGCCGATCTTGGCGCCGACGTCGTCAAGGTCGAGCCGCTGCGCGGCGACAATACGCGCCGGCTTGAGGCGGCGGGGGCAGGCTTCTTTCCGGTGTTCAACCGCAACAAGAAGAGCCTGGCCGTCGATCTCGCGCGCCCCGAAGGAAAGCGCATCGTCCTGAAGCTGCTGGAGACCGCCGACGTTCTGACGGAGAATTTTCGTCCCGGAGCCCTCGACAAGCTGGGCTTTTCATACGAAATTCTCAGGAAAGAAAACCCGAAGCTGATCTACTGCTCGCTCAAGGGCTTCCTCAAAGGCCCGTACGAGCATCGCCTTGCGCTCGACGAGGTGACACAGATGATGGGCGGCCTCGCCTACATGACCGGGCTGCCCGACCGGCCGCTGCGCGCCGGCTCCTCGGTGATCGACATCATGGGAGGCACTTTCGCGGCGGTCGGCATCCTCGCCGCGCTGCGCGAGCGCGAGACGACCGGACAGGGGAAGCGCGTGACGAGCTCCCTTTTCGAGAGCACCGCCTATCTCGTTGCCCAGCACATGGCGCAGTACGAGCTCACCGGCGAGGCGCCGCCGCCGATGTCGGTCAAGCGCCCCGCCTGGGGCGTCTACGACATCTTCGAGACCCGCGACGGCGATCGCCTGTTCGTCGGCGTCGTGACCGACACTCAGTGGGAAGTCTTTTGCCGGGAATTCGGCCAGCCCCGGCTTGCCGCTGATCCCCGCCTGAAGACCAACGGCATGCGCGTGAAGGAGCGCGCGTGGCTCCTGCCGCAGCTGGGGGAAGTGATGAAGAAACATTCGAAAAACGAGCTTGCAGCAAAGCTCGAAGCGATCGGTCTGCCGTTCGCCCCGATCGCCAAGCCCTGGGACCTGCTCGACGACCCGCATCTCAATGCGTCGGGCGGCCTGCTCGAGACGCGCATCTCCGGAAAGACCATCCGCGTGCCAGCGCTTCCGCTCGACCTCGGCGGTAAGCGCCTGCCCAAGCGCTCGGATCCTCCCGACATCGGCGAGCACGGCCCGGAATTACTCGCCGAGCTCGGCTGTTCGCGCGAGCAGATCCGCGAGCTGCGGGCCAAAGGTATCGTCGCCTTCCCCACCACCACCAGAGGAGAGCAACCATGACTTCCGCGAAAACCATGCTGGGTCTTGCGCTTGCGCTGTCTGCCGGCCTTGCTTCGGCCCAGGATCGGCCCCCGTACGGCACGGCGGTCAACGCGAGCACCGCCAAGAAGATCGTCGCCGCCGTTCTCGCGGAATGCCAGAAGAACAACTGGCGGGTGGCTGCGGCGGTCGTGGACAACCACGGCTTTCTCGTTCACTTCGACATGATCGATGACACGCAGACCGCGAGCTCGCAGATCGCGGTCGACAAGGCCAAGGCTGCCGCCATGTACCGGCGCCCGACCCGTGCGTTCGTCGACGCGATCGCCAAGGGCGGTCCGGCCATCATGACGTTGCCCGGGGTCATCGCCTCGCCGGGCGGATTGCCGATCATGGTCGGCGGCAAAGTCATGGGCGGTGTAGGCGTCAGCGGCGTGACCGGAGACCAGGACGAGCAGTGCGCCAAGGCCGGCGTGAGCGGCATGTAAGGCGTATTTTTATTTCATCTTGCACTGCTCCACGTAGGCATCGCCCCGGTTGGTAAGGAGCGTGCCTATCGTCTTGTGCACCAGGCGGCCGTCGCCGCCTTTGCCGACGAGCTGCAGATAATAGTTCTGCACCGGGAACTGGTTCGCTCCGAACTTGAACTCCCCGCGCACGCTCTTGAAGTCCGCAGCGCGCAGCGCGGAGCGCAGCGCGTCCTTGTCCTCGATGCGGCCCTTGACCTTGCGCACCGCCGAGTCGACGAGCAGCGCAGTATCGTAGCCCGAGGCCGCATAGCCGGTCGGCAGGCGCCTGTACTCGGCCTCGAACGCGGCGACGAATTTCCGGTTCGCCGCGTTGTCGAGGTCGATCGACCAGTGGCCGACGCTGAACAGGCCGAGCATCGGGTCGCCCACCGCGCGGATGATGTCCTGGTCCGAGCCCCACAGCGGCACGATCAGCTGGATGTCCTGGGACAGGCCCGCCGCGACAAACTGCTTGATGAAGTTGACGCCCATGCCGCCGGGAAGGAACACGTACAGGGCCTCCGGCCGAGCGGCGCGAATCTGCGACAGCTCGGCCGCGTAGTCGAGCTGGCCGAGCTTGGTGTACATCTCGTCGACCAGCTTGCCCTGGTAGTAGCGCTTGAAGCCGGTCGCGGCGTCCTTGCCGCCGACGTAATTCGGCGCGACGAACAGCACGTTCTTGATGCCTTTGCGATTCATGTATTCGCCCGCCGCCTCGCTGTAGGCCTCGCTCGGCCAGGAGGAGACAAAGAAGAACGGATTGCACTGGGCGCCCGAGTAGGCGGCGGGCCCGGCGTTCGGCGCGATGAAGAAAGTCCTGGCGGCGATCACGTCGGGGGCCATGGCGACGACGATGTTCGAGAACACCGTGCCGGTGATGAAATCCACCTTGTCCAGGCGCAGGTAGCGTTCGACGAGCTGCTTGGCGTTCTCGGGCTTGAGCTGGTCGTCGCCGATCAGCACCTCGGCCGGCAGGCCGCCCAGCTTGCCGTCCTTCAGCTTCAGCGCCAGGTTGAAGCCGTCGCGGATGTCGCCGCCGATCGCCGCGTTCGGCCCGGACAGCGTGCTGATGAATCCGACCTTCACCCTGTCCGCGGCCCCGGCCGGGAGAACGAAAAAGACAATCGCAATCAGGAATAGCCTTCTCATGGTCTCAGCGCGCCTCCCGGCTGACCTTCATTCCGGCATCGACGATGCGCCCGTCCTCGATGACCTTGCGCCCGTCCAGCTCCACCGTGCAGTCGCGCATCGGCACGTCGTAGTGCCCGCGCGTACTGCGCTTGCCTCCGCCCTGGGTGTTCGGCCCCGTGGAGAAGAGGAAGTTGCCGGGAAAAGTTCGCGCCGCGGCGCGGTGGCGCTCCGGCGTGTCGCCGTACAAGGCGATGCCGTACCAGAGCGCCTGCGGGTTCATCCCCCAGCCGAGGTGCGACACCGCATACGGGTCGCGGTCCGCGGCTGACGACTTTCCGTCTTCCAGCCAGTCGCGCATCAGCTTCGCATCCATCGCGCCTTCGACCTTGACGATATGGCCCTCGCGGATCTCGAGCTTCACCGGATCCGCTACATAGCGGCAATAAGGCAGGATCACGATATCCCCCGGCTGGAGCACTACCGTGCCGTGGGCGCTGCCTTCGTTCGGGAACGTGTGGATGTGCCCGCCGCCCCAATGGTCGAAGTGCGCGCGCTCGTCGGCGTATCCCCATTGCGTCATCACCGGGTATTCGCCGCAGTGGTAGGTCAGGTCGGTTCCGGCCTTGCTGGTGACCCTAACGGATTTGGTCTTCTTGTATAGAGACTCCGCGTGCTTGCAGGCCTCCTTGAGCCCCCGCGGCGCCATCAGCTGCTCCAGATCGTCCGGCGCGTCGATGATCATCAGCACCCGCGCGCCGCCTCCCATGACGTCCTTCAGCCAGCGGGTGAACAATGGCACGTGAAACACCACCACCAGGTCGGCGGCGCAGACCGCCTCCAGCGTCCCCTTGCACTGGCCGATCGTGGGCACGCCCACCTTCGTCCACGAAGGCAGCGAGTTGACGCACAGCTCGTAGATGTCGGCACCGAGATCGTCGGCCGCGGCAAAGGCCGCCTGGATGTACTCGCGGCGCGTGGCGAGATCGCTCACCACGGCGATCGTCTCGCCCTTCTGCACCTGGCAAAGCTCGAGCTCCCTGCGGTAGAGCTGGACCAGCTTTGCCGGGTTGACCTCCTGCGCGCGGTAGGCGGCCTGGATCATGACTTCGATTCTCCTCGCGCACGCATTATCGCCTGCCACACGCGGTGCGGCGTAGCCGGCATTTCGAGGTCGGTGACGCCGAGCGGCGCGAGCGCGTCGAGCAGCGCGCCGACCACCGCGGCCGGCGCCGCGATCGCCCCCGCCTCGCCACAGCCCTTTGCCCCCAGCGGGTTATGGGTGCAGGGCTGGCTTTCGTCGGTTTCGCCGTGGAAATACGGCAGGTCGCTCGCCCGCGGCAGCGCATAGTCCATGAAGGACGCCGAGAGCAGCTGGCCGGTTTCCGCCTCATAGGCCGTGCGCTCGAACAACGCCTGGCCGATTCCCTGCGCCAGGCCGCCGTGCAGCTGGCCGGCGACGATCATCGGGTTGATCACCGTGCCGATGTCGTCGACCGCGCAATAGCGGGCGATCGCCGTCTGCCCGGTCTGCGGATCGACCTCGACCTCGCACACGTGGACGCCGTTCGAGAAAGCGAAGTTGCCCGGGTCGTAGAAGGCGCTCTCATCCAGGCCTGGCTCGAGAGCCTGCAGCGGGTAGTTGTGCGGCACGTACGCCGCGTGCGCCACCTGCGCGAAGCCGATGCGGCGGTCGGTGCCGCCGACGCGGAATTCTCCGCCGCCGAACTCGACATCCGCCTCGGCCGCCTCGAGCACGTGCGCGGCGATCTTCTTGCCCTTCGAGATGATCTTCTCGCAGGCGAAGTGCAGTGCCGAGCCACCCACCGCGATCGAGCGCGAGCCGAACGTGCCGGTGCCGGCGGCGACCGCCGCCGTGTCGCCTTCGACGATGGAGATCCTTTCCATCGCCACGCCGAGCCGCGCGCCGAGGATCTGCGCGAAGCTCGTGGCGTGGCCCTGGCCATGGTTATGCGTCCCGAGGTAAGCGGTGATGCTGCCGTCCGCTGCGACGCGCACCTGCGCGACCTCGTAGAAGCCGCCGCGGGCGCCCATCATGCCGGCGAGGCGCGACGGCGCGACGCCGGAGGATTCGAGGTAGCAAGCGATGCCGATGCCCCGCAGCTTTCCTTTCTGCGTAGAAATATTCCTTCTCTTCTCAAACGTCTCGTACTCGCCCACTCGTATAGCTCTGTCAAAAACCTTGGGGAAGTCTCCGCAGTCGTAGGTCGGGCCTACCGGCGTCTTGTACGGCATGGCCTCGCGCGGGATGAGATTGCGGCGGCGGATTTCGGCGCGGTCGAGCCCGAGCTCGAGCGCCGCCTTGTCTGCGAGGCGCTCGAGCACGTAGCAGGCTTCGGGGCGCCCGGCGCCGCGATACGCGTCGGTCGGCACGGTATTGCTGAATACGCCGCTCACCTCGACGAACACCGCGGGGGTTCGGTACAGCCCGGCCAGCAGCGCGCTGTAGATCGGCCCGGGGATCGCCGCGCCGAAAGTCGAGACGTAGGCGCCGACATTCGCCCGCGTTCGAACGTGCAGCGCAAGAAATCTTCCTTCATCGTCCAGCGCAAGCGTCGCACGCGTTACATGGTCGCGTCCCTGCGTATCGGAAACAAAGGACTCGTTCCGCCCGGCGATCCACTTCACGGGCCTGCGCAGGCGGCGCGCGGCCCACACCACCAGCGTCTCCTCCGGATAGTGCTTGCCCTTGTAGCCGAAGCCGCCGCCGACATCGCGCGACACGACCCGCAGCTTGCCTTCGTCGATGCCGAGCTCTTCGCACACGAAGCGCCGGATGTGATGCGGCGTCTGGGTGCCGCAGTAAAGCGTGTCGCCGGTCGAGATGGCGCCGCGGGTCTCGATGGCGGCGCCGCACAGCCTGTTGTTCACCAGCTCGATTTCCACCTTGCGCGGCGCCTGCGCGAACGCCTGCTCGACCGCGGCTCGATCGCCCCGCGCCCAGGCGAAGCAGATTTCATCCTTCACCGGTTCCAGGATTTCATAATCCACCGCGACCTGCTCGGCGGCATCCTCGGCGAGAAGGCGCGACTCCGCGAGAACGGCGGCGACCGGCTCGCCGACGTGGCGCACCGTTTCGCGCGCCATGGCCCAGCGCAGCGGCTCGGCCATCGGCGGGCCATCCGGCATGCGCACGCGCCAGCGGGCGGTCATCGGGCCGACGCCGTCCGCCTGCATGTCGCGGCCGGTGAGCACGGCGGCCACGCCGGGACCGAGCGCCCCGCTGATATCGATCGCGCGCAGGCGGGCGTGCGCGTGGGGCGAGCGCACGATCGCGCAATGCAACTCGCCCGGAAACGACAGGTCGGCGACGAAGCGGCCGCTGCCGGTAAGAAAACGCCCGTCCTCGACGCGCCGGACCGCCGCGCCGATCACTGGATCTCTTCGCGCAGCAGCTCCAGCCGCTCGTAGAGGGCGCGGTCGGTGACGATGAACAACTCCGCCGGAGCACCGCGCGCCTCGTGGCTCGCCCAGGTCCAGTGCGGCACGGTGAAGACGTCGTGGCGCGACCATTCGAAGCGCTGCTCGCCCACCTGCGAGCGACCCTCGCCCGAGACGACCAGGCATACCGCGTTGTACGTAGCGCGGCGCGGCCGAGTCGGCTTTTCGATCCGGGAAAGGAACAGATCCAGGGTCGGCATCACCGAGCCGCCATCGCGCGTGTAGCGAAACGTCATGGCGCCATCGGGGCCGGCCGGCATCGATTGCAATTGCCTGCGTACCGCCTCGCCGGGGAAGCGATATTGGGAAGAGCCGGCATCGCTCACTTCCCAGAAGCGCTCGTCCTGCCGCGTGCCGGGCTCGAAGAAGCTCGCGTCGAGCGCGCAGATCGCGGGCATGTTGGCGGCGTCGAACCACACGGTGCGTCGCCCGCTCTCGTTGATGTGCCCGTGCCAGCACATCGGCGGCGTGAGGACCAGGTCGCCCTCCTTCATCTCGCAGCGCCGGCCGTTGACGACGGTGACCGCCCCGTCGGCGCGCGTCGAGAAGCGGATCGCGGCCGCGGTGTGGCGATGCGGCACCGCGCGATCTCCAGGCTCGAGCACGGTAAAGGCGGCGATCAGGTTGTGCGTGGTGACGGTCTCGCCGCCGAATGCCGGGTTGGCGAGGATCAGCGCCCGGCGCTCGACGTCCTCGATCGCGACTTCCTTCGCCGCGCGCCCGGTGAAGGGCTCGATGTCGCGCCAGCGCCAGTGCATGGGCGCATCCTTGGCGCAGGGCGCGACTGGAGTGATGCGCTTATACCGGTCCCACAGCGGATGGAGATTCGACCGCTCCAGCGCCTGGATCAGGGAAGCATCAAGTCTTGTCAACCGAGGCCGAACCGGGGCCGAAGGTGGCGACGTACAGCAGGCCGCCGACGACCGAAAGGTTCTTCAGAAAGTGGTTCATCTGGTTGCTGAACTGTCCCGGATCGGTGATTTCCCAGAAGCGGTGCGCCGCGAATGCCGCAATGACCACGAACAACACGAGCAGCCACGCCGCCCAGCGCGTGCGCCAGCCGACGATGAGCAGGATCGAGCCGCCGATCTCGATGATGATCGCGATCACCGCCATCACTTCCGGGGCCGGAAAGCCGAGCTTGGCGAGGTAGGCGACGGTGCCGGCGAATCCCATCACCTTGCGCACGCCCGCGACGAGGAATATCAGGCCGATGAGAATGCGCCCCACCAGCGGAATGATCGGGTTGTAGGTGGTTGTTGCGCTGACGTTGGTCATTCGGACTCCCTCCTTGTGCCGGCGATTATGCCAGCGCCGCTTCAGATCGCAACCGTGGTCACGTCGTAGCGGAACAGCCATTCGTAGCGCTCCGCTATGCGAGCCTCGGCCCACTCCCGGTCGACGTACTGCTTCGCTTCCACGGAATCGGCAAGCTGCGGATTGTGAAACCGGGTGGCGTTCGCCGCCGATCCTTCGACCGCACGCCGGGTGCGGTCGCGGCGCGCCCGCTCGTACCGCACCAGCGCCGTCTCCACGTCCTGCTCCGCCAGGCAGCGGGCGAGGATGTAGCCGTCCTCGATCGCCATCACCGCGCCCTGGGCGAGCATCGGCAGCATCGAGTGGCAGGCATCGCCGAGCAGAGTTACCCGGCCCCGCGTCCAGCACGGCATCGGCTCACGCACCATCAGCGCCCATTTGTAAGGCGTGTCGATGTTGCGGATCAGCGTCTGCACGTCTTCATGCCAGCCGCGGAAATCGGCCAGCACCTCCTCGCGTGTTCCCTTGGTGCTCCAGGACTCCACCTGCCAGTCCGAGCGCTCGAGCACGCCGACGAAATTCATGAGCCGGCCGCCGCGCAGCGGATAGTGAACGATGTGCCCGCCCGGTCCGATCCAGTTGGTGGCGATCGGCCGCGCCATGCGTGCCGGCAGGCGCTCCATCGGCACGATGCCGCGCCAGGCGACGATCCCGGTAAAGCTCGGTCGGTCCGGACCGAACAGGCTCTGCCGGATGCGCGAATGCACCCCGTCGGCGCCGACGAGAGCATCAGCCCCGGTGCTCTTACCGGTCTCAAACTCCAGTTCTACTGAACCTGCATCCTCGTCGAAACCGATGCACCGCATCCCGAGATGAATTGCGTCAGGTTTCTCCCGCCGAACGGCGTCGACCAGCACCGCCAGCAGGTCGGGCCGGTAGACGGTGAAATACGGGAAGCCGTAGCGCGCGATCGACTCGGCGCCGAGATCGAACAGCTTCCACGTCTCGCCCGTGCCCCACAGCCGCACTTCCTTGCCCGCGGCCTCGCAGGAGAGCGCGCGCAGCGCCTCGCCCGCGCCGAGCAGGTGAAACACCCGCGTGCCGTTGGCGCTGAGCTGCAAGCCGGCGCCGACCTCCTTCAGTTCGCCGGCCTGCTCGTACACGTCGACGTCGATGCCGCGCCTCAGCAGGGCGAGCGCGGCGGTCAAGCCGCCGATGCCCGCGCCTGCAATGAGGATATGCAATCGCCGCTACTTCATCGATGCGGCGCCGGCTTGGGAGATCAAGTCGTCCTGCGACCCCGTTCCACCGGACACGCCGATCGCACCGATGATCTTGCCGTCCACGACGATCGGGTTTCCGCCGCGCGACGCAATGACGTCGTCGAGCGTCGCCAGATAGCTGAAGAACGGGCCCCGGCCGAGCAGCCGCTCGAACACGACCGTCGGGCGACGGTACTTGGCTGAGGCTCGCGCCTTGTGCTGTGCTATGGAAATCGAGGCGTACTGGCAGTCGTCCATCTTGACGAAATAGACCAGGTCGCCGCTCGGGCCGACCACCGCGATGCACATGGGCCAGCCGCGCTTGGTGGACTCGGCAAGCGCGGCGTCGGCGGCCTTCTTCGCCTGGTCGAGCTTGATGGTTGGCCCATAAGGCACATAGGTCGCCTTCTCCGGTACGGCCTCGTTGGGATTGGCGGGATCGGGCGGGACCTGCGCAAGGGCCGTCGACGTCATCAGCATCACCGCACTTAGAGAACCTGCGAACGAACTGAAGCGAAGCATTGCTACCTCCCTTTGGGAACGACTGGTTAAAGAAGATCGACTACGGCAACGAACATCTAGCCGAGGGCTTTTATGCCCGCGGCGGCAATCTGCTCGTCTTCATGCGATTGCACGCCCGAGACCCCTACCCCGCCCAGGCACACGCCGTCGGCCATGATGGGCAGCCCGCCCTGCACCGGCGTGATGCCGGGCATGCCGAGCATCGAGTTGCGCCCTGCCTTGATGCGCTCCTCCCACACAAGGCTCGAGCGGCGCGACTCGGCCGCGGTGCGTCCCTTCTCCACCGCGATGCGCGCGTTGGCCGGGCTCGCGCCGTCCATGCGCACGAGGTGCAGCAGGTGCCCGCCGTCGTCGAGAATGGCAATGCAGACGTTCCAGTTGTTCTTCTTCGCCTCGGCTTCCGCCGCCGCGGAAATCCTGCGGCAGTCGTCCAGCGTGAGCATCGGTCGCGTTTTCATGCGTGCAGGGCCTGTTTGATCTGTTCCAGTGCGTTGGGATCTTCGATGGTGGTGAGATCACCCGGGTCGCGGCCCTCGGCGAGCGCCTGGATCGAGCGGCGCAGCGTCTTGCCAGAGCGGGTCTTCGGCAGCAGCGTCACGAAATGCACGGCTTTCGGCCGCGCGATGGCGCCGAGCTGCTTGTCTACCGTCGCCATCACCTCTTTCTCCAGCCTCCTTTTGCCTTCAGCAGAGCTCAATTTTGAAACATCCTTTGCGACCGCGAAGGCGAGCGGCAGTTGCCCCTTGAGGGAATCGGCCACGC
>Ga0209158_1002300_pt1 | contig 11888 bp, 13 predicted proteins | sample GraSoiAngelo_140_FD_185897 | JGI IMG/M metagenome (GOLD analysis project Ga0209158, IMG submission 185897) | Grasslands soil microbial communities from the Angelo Coastal Reserve, California, USA - 14_0929_12_30cm (SPAdes) (version 2) | ecosystem: Environmental > Terrestrial > Soil > Grasslands ...
TCGCCTCCCTCCGGACGGATGTCGACCGGGAGGCCGCGTTCAGTTCCCTCCGCGATGAAGGCCGCCTGGAGGAGCGGGTCACTCGGATCGCGCGCGAGCTCGCATGGCTCGCGGATCGCGTGGACCTTGTGCGCGAGCTGAGCGAAGAACAGGCCCGTGCGGAGAAGGCGCTCGCCCGGGTCCACGAGAAGGTTGCGTCAATCGACCAGGATTCGTTCGTCCTCACGGAGTACAAGAGGCAGCTCGAGCAGCTGAAGGAAGACCTCCGGCGGGAAGCGGACGAGAGCCACCGACTCATCCAGCCCCTCGACGACGCGAAGATCGAGGCGCTTCGACAGCTCGACACGGTGCGTTTCACGAGTGAGGATGAGAAACGCGTGGAGGCCGTGAGCGCCGCGGTCCAGGAGACGACGACAAAACGCCGGCGGCTCGATGAACTCACGACGCTCCTGCGGCAGGTGGGCGATGTCGCGGCGCGGCTCGCCGACCTCGGCGTGCAACGGGCGGCGCTCGAAGCGGAGCGGTCCTCCCTGGAAGCAGAGGTTGCGAATCTTCGGCCCGCCCAAGAGGCGTTCACCGCGGCGAAAGCCCGCCTCGAAGCGTTGCAGGGAGACTTGGACCAAGAGCGGAAGGCGTGGCACCTCCTAGAGGGCCAAGCGAAGGCCGTGGAAGAACAGATTGCGGCGCTTGGACGGGACGCGGAGAAGCTGAAGGAGTCGGAACGGGCCCGAGACGCGCTTCGGGTGGACCTCGAGGTCTACGACATGCTTGTGAACCGCGTGTTCCACAAGCGCGGGGTCGTGATGTACGCGGTCGAGCAGCTCCTTCCGGAACTCGAGATCGAGGCATCGAAGAATCTCTCCGAGCTCACGGACGGCCGGTTCAGCCGGATACGCCTCGAGACGTACGAGGAGGGACGCGGCCATGGCGTCCGGATCCTCGTGCAGGGCGTCGACGGCCAGTGGCACGACGTGGCGGAGTTCAGCGGGGGCGAGAAGACCCAGATCAACGCGGCCTTGCGGTTCGCGATCGCGCGGGAGCTCGCGTCGATGCCGCAGATCGGCCGGACGTTCGGCCGCATGAAGACCTTGTTCATCGACGAAGGCGACCTCGGGTCCCTGGACACGGAGGTGTCGCGGGAGCTGTTCGTCCAGAAACTCCTTCGGATGGGCGAGTTCTTCGAGAAGGTCATCCTGATTACGCATCTCGCGGAGGTCGCCGACCGGTTCCCAGGCCGGATTCGGGTGACGATGACGCCGGACCAGGAGTCCCGCGCGGAAGTCCTCGCATGAGGCATAGCTCCAGATGAACAAAACGGCAAAGTCGTGGAGGCCTCAGGCGGGCAACCGGACCTTCAGGGCATACAAGGTCGAACTCGACCCCGGGAAAGGACAGGTCTCAGACTTCATGCGTTACGCGGACGTCGCACGTTGGACGTGGAACTATGCGGTAGCGCGGCACAAGGAGATTTGCCAGTGGAACCGGTTGCCCACCGTCCACATGAAATATCCTAACGGGCAGGCACTCCACAAGGAGATTGTCCGCCTGAAACACACCACCCACCCGTGGCTCGCAAGTGTGTCGAAGTGCGTCCCGCAAGAGGCGCTCCGGGACTTCGATCAAGCCATCCGCAGAATGCTCGATAGCCGGTTCGGACACCCCAAGTTCAAGTCCAAGAAATGGGCGAAGCGCTCCTTCACGCTCACCTACATCGATCCGAACCATCCGCAAATCCATGTCGAAGAGAGGCGCATCAAGTTGCCCACTCTTGGATGGATACGGCTCAAGGAACATGGCTACATCCCGACCGCAGGCGCACGGACAATGAACGCAACCGTGTCCGAGACCGCGGGACGCTGGTTCGTCTCCGTGCAGGTGGCTGATCGCGTGAGACCTAGGCCTTTGCCCAGGGATCCGGAAATCTTCGGCGTCGATGTTGGCGTGATGAGAGGCAATCTATTGGTGGTCAGTAATGCCGAGGGCGATAAGGTCCGTGTCTTCACGTCACCGCGAGCACTCAGGACGAACGAACGCAGGCTGAAGCGCCTGCAGCGATCTGTGTCTCGCAAGCAGAAGGGCTCCTCGAACCGCGGAAGGGCGGTTCGACGCTTGGAGCGTCTCCACTTCCGAATCGCTAACGTCCGTAAGGACGCATTGCACAAGGCCACGACTCAATTGGCGAAAAACAAGTCCATCTTCGTCGTGGAGAACTTGGCTGTGCGCGCGATGATGGGAAACCACCGTCTCGCAAAGTCCCTGGCGGACGCGAGCATATCGGAGGCTGTCAGGCAGCTCAGGTACAAAGGCACGTGGTATGGGAGCGGTGTGATCGAGGCAAACCGATCCTACCCATCCTCTCAGCTTTGTTCCGGATGTGGGAAGAAACATCCCCAAATGAGGGCGCTTGATCTTCGTGTCCTCCGATGTCAATGTGGATTGGTCCTCGGACGCGATTTAAACGCTGCGAGGAACCTTGCACGGTGGCCGACGGTCAGTCGGACACTTGAAACGCCTGTCAGAGCCGAGAGGTTGCAAGCGGTCGAATCGCCGCTGGTGATCGGCGATGAAGCAGGAAAGAACCTACCAACTCGAGGTAGGCTTCTATGAACAGTTACGTCGACGACATGCGCCGGGAGCTCGAACTCCTCGTGAAGCACCACCGCGACGTTCCCCTTCCTCCGGAGGATACCCCCGCGTTTCAGGTCTTCCGCGCGGCCACGGAGGCGCGGGACATGATCGCGGTGGACGGATCGTACGCGTTCCTGCTGAACCTCTCGAGCTGGTGGCTCGCCCTCATCTCCGTGGGCCTGCTCCGGTACGCGTTCGACGGCCGGGGCTTCCGCCGCACGGATTGGCGGCTCGTCCAGCGGATGGTCGGCGTCTCGACCTTCGAGGAGTTCGTGGCAAAACAGGACGACCTCCATCGCGCGCTCTTCGAGTTTACGAAAGGCGCGCTCCAAGACCAACCGCGGGACATGGTGAACGAGTACCGCCGGCTCATCGAGGGGCAGCTCGCGATCAACTTCGCGGACGAGATCGAGGGCGCGATCGTCGCGATCGACGGCACCCTGTCCGAGTTCCCGAAGCAGTTCACGTTCATGGAGCGTCTCGTCGCCGTGTGCGAGAAACGCGGTCATGTCCTCGTCGGGATCTCGAAGGACAGCCAGCTCCACGCGTTCGGCCACGTGCTCACAGACGAGGACTTGATGCTCCGCGCCCAGGGACGCCTGCCGCGGGGCGCCCTCGCGTATGCGCGTGCGCCGAAAGCCTCCGAGGCCGCGAGGGCCGGCTTGCTGTACGGCGACATCTATTACGCGCGCCTCCATCCCCAGGCGCGGAAGTGGTTCCGCGTGGACGTCGGCACGTTCCGCGACGATCCGGATTTCGTGTTCGGGCAGCTGGCGCCGTACGCGAAGAGCCTCCTGTCCGTCGGCTACCCGCTCCCCCTGATCGAGGCGCACCGGATGGCCGTCACCGTGCGGCAGCTCAAGCCGGTGTACGAGGAGGCGGTCCTCAAAGCGGCGTTGCGGATGGGACTCGACGTGCGCACGGTCCTCGATGGCCTCACGGCGGTCGAGGGCCGAAAGCGGAGCGCGTTCCACGAATACCTCGACAAAGTCGCGAGGGACTTGCGATGAAGATCGGGGAGATCGTCGCCGCATCCGTGATCGACGGGCTCATCGCGAAGCTCCAGCTCCACAACCCCGAGGAACTCCGAATCGCGTACCCCGTCATCGTCGAGGGCGCGCGGTACGACTTCTACTGCCTCGTCGAGGACGTGATCAACGAGCCGAGCGACATCGCGGACCAGCTCGCGGGGTCGTCGATCAGCGACGTCATCGTGCCGCGGCCGGAGACCCACGAAGGCTACGGCGGACCCATCTTCTACAGCAAAGCGAAGCTCCGCATGATCCAGCTCGTCGACCGCGACTCGAAAAAGCTGAGCGAGCCCCAGACGATTCCCCCGTACTTCTCCGGATGCCGCCACGCGACCCGCGAGGATGTCGAACGGATCTACGAGGTCACCGAGAGCTCGTCGACCTTGGGGACGATCACGGGCGTCGAGCCCTTCTATGTCCAACTGGACATGGGGCAGCTCGTCGAGAAGCCCTTTGCCATCTTCGGCCGCACCGGGACTGGCAAGTCGATCCTGAACAAGCTCGTCTGCGTCGGGATCCTCGCGCGTTCCGTCGGCTCCGTCCTGATATTCGACATGCACGGGGAGTACGGGATCCACAGCCAGACGGACAGCACGGAGGGCTTGAAGTTCTTCTTTCCCGGGAAAGTTGAAATCTTCTCCCTGGACCCGAAGAACAAGGAGGCGAAGCCGTTCGTCCTCGACACGCGCGAGATCACCCCGGAGGACCTCGTCGTCGCGCTGCAGGACCTCACGTCGCCGATGGTCGACACGCTGTACGAGATCGCCAAGAGCCGCGCGGGCCGGGACCTCATCTCGGCCGTGAAAGATTCGACGATGGAGGCGCTCGGCCAGGACCGGGCTCACGAGATGTCGCTCCAGGGGCTCAAGCGGCGGATTGGCCGATTGGACCGCCTTCCGTTCCTGAAGGAGATGAAAGAGGGCCGGGACGCGTTCCAGCACATCCTCGCCGCGATCCGCGAAGGGAAGAGCGTCGTCCTCGACTTCGGCGACTACGGAACGGACCAGATGGTGTACCTGTTCGTCGCGAACATCCTCTCGCGCCGGCTCTTCGAGCTGTACACGGAACGGAACGAGGACCTCCCGAGGCTCGTGCTGTTCCTCGAGGAGGCCCACAAGTTCCTGAGTCCGGAGATCGCGCCGTACGCGCATACGTTCAGCCGCCTCGCCCGCGAGACCCGGAAGTTCAACCTGATCCTCGCGCTGATCGACCAGCGGCCGAGCCGGATCTCCGACGAAGTCCGGAGCCAGCTCGCGAACCGCCTCGTCATGTCCCTCAAGGAACCGTCGGACGTCGAGGCGGCCCTGGCGGGCGTCCCGGACAAGAAGATGTGGGAGAACATCATCGCGAAGCTCCCGTTGAGGACCGTCGCGGTCATCGGCGACGCGATCCGGATTCCGACCGTGATCGACGTCCTCGAGTATGACAACCTGAGCGTCCGAGAACACGTCCTCGGCCCCCGCGTGGTGGACGAAGGGACCGTCCGCGAAATCGCGAAGCGCGCGGACGACATCTTCGGCCGAGGATAGTCAATCGGCCGGTGCGCGAACGGAGAACGCCCGCGCTGTTTATTTATAGTCCGACCCGAATCGTCGCGGACATGGCGGCGCCGCTGCCGTTCCTTTCCGGCGAAGCCGGCGTGATCATCGGGGTCGTCCTGATCATCGTGGGGCTCGCCCTTGCGTTCTGGGGCCACGGGATCTGGTCCACCATCATGTCGCTCATCGGAGCGCTGCTCGGCGCGGCGGTCGGTTTCCTGGTCGGGGCCTCCCTGAGCGCGAACATCGCGGTGGGGCTCATCCTCGCACTCGTCGGCGCGATCATCGGGAGCATCCTGTTCACGAAGCTCGTCAAGGTCGCCCTCGCGTTCCTCGTCGGGCTCCTCGCGGGGGCAGCCGTCTACGGGGTCCTGGGTGGCCGGGCCCAGTTCACAGCGGGTCAGATCGACACGCCGCTGATCGCCGCAATCCTCGTGCTCGTCGTCGTGTTCGGCATCTCGTACTATTTCATCGACGACATCATCGGAATCATCACCGCCGCGATCGGTGGACTCCTGCTCGCCCTCGGCCTGTTCCTGCTCGGCGTCGCCCCAATCACCGCGGCCCTCGCCGGCCTTGGCGTGTTCGCGCTCGGAGCGTTCGTGCAGACCTCCGCGATCCGCCGCCGGAAGCGGGCCCGGGCATATGCTGCGCCGGCCCCGCCCCCTCCGCCTCCGTAACGACCAGCATCGTCCAACCGGTTCGCCATCCACAAGGTCAACCTTAAACAAGGTTAACTCGCGGGGTTCATGGGACATGGCAGCCGTGGCCTGAAGCGGATGCGATTCGCCTTGGATCGCGTGGTCCCCTTCCCGCGCGACTCGGTGTTCGCCTGGTGGACCGACTTCCGAGAGGACGACCACCAACACCCGAACTCTCCTGCTCGAAGCACACGTCTCATCCTCCGGCGGAGCGGGAATGAAATCTGGTTGCGGGACCGAGCCACACGACCCGCCCCTGTGACGATCGATGAGCACGTGACCCTCGATCCTCCGAACGGCTATTCCGTTGCCGCACGGTATCCGGGCGCGGACGTCCGGTACGCGTACCGATTCAGCGCGGAAGGCGACGGCACCCAGGTCACTCTGGACGTCGACATCCGGCCGAGGCACATCGGTCGGATCCTCGTCCCGGTCGCCGCGGCATGGTGGCGGCGGTACACGGAGCGGGATCTTGACTTCCACTTGCGAGCGATGGCTACGGATCTATCCTCGTCTGCATCGGCTAGCCGTGTGGCCATTGGCCGCGGACAATCTCGTTGACCCACTGGACGAGCCTGCGATACGCCTCGGCGCCTTTCGGGAGAAGGACCACCCGCTCGTGCCCGTCTGGGTTGCCCGCGAGGACGACGAGACCTTTCGCGAGCATCCAGTTCAGATAGCGCGAGAACACATCGTAATTCACATTCGCTGCGACTTGCAGTCGAGTCTTGAGCATCGGAGCGTCCTCACGCCACAGACGTTCCAGGAGTCGAGCCACCACGTAGAGGTCCGGCCGCTCGAGGTCCCGCCCAGCCATCGTTTCACAGGTCCTCGATGTACCGGCTCATCTCGGCGCGGATCCGGTCGATCCGCCCTTTCCAGTCGCGGAGGGCTCTCTGCGTCTCCTCCTCCCACCGACGTTTCCAACGTCGGTAAAATAGAGTCGCGATGACGGAAAGCGTGATTCCGAGCGACCCCAAGAGCGCCGCGAGCAAGGGATTGAAGAACACGAAGGAGAAGGCGGCGGAGACGAGGGAGAACGACCAAACCGCGGCGACGAGGATGAAGAGCCCCGCCGCGGGGTCGCGATTCAGGCCGCCGCGTCGCGAGACCTGGATCCAGGAGGGGACCTCGACGGAGGCATCCATGAGCAGTTCGAATGCGCTCGGCTCGCTCCCTTCCGGCGCACCGGGAGCCGAAGCCCTCGCCATTGCGGCGCGAAGCCGCTCGGCGTGAGCGCGATGCAGGAGGACATTTGGCCGGAGCCGGACTCGTATGAGGATACCGAGCGGGATTGCCGCCGCCGCCACCGCAGCGGTCGCGCGGGCTGCGCCCATCGTCATCCGCGCGGTGAAATCCCCATTGACGTCCATCGAGAAGAGGATGAACGCGAAGAGCCAGACGATAATGGCTCCACCGATGACAATCGTCTGAAGGTCCCAGTAGTTAGAGCGGAGTGCCTCGGTCGCTTCCGCGGCGGCCCGGTGCGCCTCCGAGAGCGTCTCCAGAAGCACGGATCGGGTGCGGTCCTCGACGGGAATCGCGGGGAGCGAGCCGTCCACGGGCAGCAGGGGGGCGACCACGGATATGGAGAAAGACCAGGCCCGAAGGAAGCCGTACGCCGCAAGCCCAAGGCCCGCCAGACCGGTGTAGACGATGATCAGGAGCGTGAGGAGCGTGCCCCACCCGGAAGGCGTCGCGAACGGCTGGTACAGGACGCGGCAGCCCGATGGCGTCGGGCGGGCCGTGACGAGGATCGCGGAAAAGGATCCAATTCGAACGGTCAACCGACCTGGGGATTCAGCGACCCGATAGCCCATCAGACGGAGGCGGTTCGCCAGGTACGCGAGCGCCGCCCCCGGTTCCGCCCGTACGTCCCGCACCGGGTACTTCGGGAGGAACGTGATTCCGAGGAACGCGCCCCCCGCCACAATGATGCCGAAGAAAAGCACGAAGAAGAGCTCGAAATGTGAGAAGGCGTAGAACAGGAGGGCGGCATCGGTTCCCGCCGCGGCGACTAGCGCCAAGACTTCGGAACGCATCGCATCCACCTAGTGCGACAGACGTCGCCCACTGGATAGGAGTAACTCCATCCGAATACGTGTCCCGGGCGGGGTACTTTCGGTCACCTCTCCCCTCCGCCCCCGCCTTTATATCGCCATCGCCATCGAATCGAGGGGAAGATTTCCATCGCGCTCGCCGCGGAAACCATCGTCGTCCCGGAGGTCCGCGTCGAGACCCGTCCGGCCCTTACGACCCTCGTGCCGACCCTCGATCGGATCCTCGGTCCTTTCGAGCCGGGCAAGATCACCCTGATCGACAGCGGCTCCGACTTCGTGTTCCACCTGACGACCCTCCTGTCCGTCCGCGCGGTCATGGAGGGCCACGAGGTCGTCTTCCTCGACGGCGGGAATTCCGTGGACCCGCACGGCATGGTCGCCCTCGGGAAGCGGGTCGCCTTGACGCGAGAGGAAATCCTGCCGCGGGTCCACGTGGCCCGAGCGTTCACGTGCCACCAGATGACCACGTTAATATTGGACATGCTGGATAAAAAGATCGAGGAGACCGCCGCCGGCCTCGCGGTCCTCGCGTGCCTGCCGACGATGTTCCTTGACGAGGACGTCGAGGTGGGCGAGGCCCACCAGCTGTTCCAGCGGTCGATGCGCGCGATCCGCCGCACGGTCGGGGAACGGGAGGTCGTCGGCCTGGTGACGAACGCGGGCCTGGCGAAACTCCACCGCCGCAAGTCGATCCGACGCCAGCTGTACGAAGGCGCGGACCGCGTGATCCGGATCGCGCACGGGAAAGGCGGCGTCCTCATCCACCGCCTCGACACGGGGACGTCGGAATGGTACGCGGCCGTGCCGCCGGACCAGACGACCATGGATGACTTCGCATCCGAGGTGCCGAGAATCCCCGCCCTCACGGTGGCGGGCACCGCCCGGGAAATCCGGATGACGGAACACCTGCGGCTCGGCTGGTAGAGTCAGAGGAGCGCATCGACCGCGGACCACACGAGCCACGCGGCGAAGGCGACCAAGCATACGATGGAGAAGAGGAGCATCGCATGATACGTGCGCCGGATGCGGCGCTGAGCCTCGCGGACGGCCAGCGGGAATGCCGTGATCCACAGGAAGATGCCGGCGTAGAACCCGACGAGGACCGCGGCGCCGAGCTGATCGATGAGGACAAGGCCGGCCGTGAGCCACCAAAGAATCGGGTAGGGGCTCGTGATGTTCACGGACAGCCCGATCGCGTACGACTTCGCCTCCGCCTCGGCCCGCGGAGCGAGGATCTCTTCCGGGCGCCGCAACGCGCGGACGCCGGTCCAGGCGAAGTACGCCAACACGGCCGCGCCCACGAGGGAGATGTACGGGAGCCACGTGGCGATGCTTCCCAGTAGGGAGTGGGCCATCACGGAGAGCGTGAGGAAGATCGTGTCGGCGGTCGTCGCCCCCGCTCCGACGAGGAACCCGGCCCTCCAGGACCGCGTGACCGTTCGGGACGCGATGATCGCGTTCACGGGACCCGGCGGGGCCGCGAGCGACAGGCCAATCGCGATCCCGACCGCAGCGACGAACAGGAGTTCGAGGACCACAGGACGCCAAACATCCGATCCCGTTTCAAACCGCCGGGAAGCCTTATAGGGACCGTCTCTTTCGCGCGGCCGTGCGCATCGGGGGCTCGACGTACAGCCGGGAGCCGTTCGCGAAGCAAGTCGCGGAGCTGCGGGAATCCGGGTTCGACTACGCGGAGCTCGATCTGACGTGGGTGGCGCTCGAGCCCGCCGCGCTGCAAGACCAAGCGGAAGACCTCGCGGAGAAGATCCCCCTGGAGACGGCCCACCTCCCGCCGTCCCACTTCCACCAGGCCGACCTCTCGAGGTTCGTCGGGTTCATCGACGCGCTCGCGCCGATCGGGACGCGGGTCTTCAACGCCCACTTCATGGAGGCCCGTTCCGCGCCGCGCACCTCCCCGGAGGCGAAGACCTCGTGGTTGGCGGACCTCGTCAAAGCCGCGACGGACCGCGGCGTCGTCGTCGCGGTCGAGAACGTCGATGAGCCGCCGGACGTCCTGCGGAAGGTCCTCGACATGGTGCCGGACCTGCGCTATTGCCTCGACGTCGGGCACGCCCACCTCGACGCGCGCACGGACGGTGCGAGGACGTACCTTGCAGCGCTCGGTGACCGTCTCGGCCTCGCGCACGTGCACGACAACCACGGAGGCCATGGCGAGATCGGTGACGAGCACTTGCCCTTCGGGAAAGGCACGATCGACCTGGAGCGAGATATCAAGGCACTGAAGGCTCGAGGTTACGACGGCCCCGCCACGCTGGAAATCTTCAAAGGAATCCCGGACGACCGGCGCGCGTGTCTGCGGAAGATGCGACGCTGGACGAAGGAATAGCCGGGACCATGCCGGCGTTCGGACCCGTCCCGCAGGTTGCCGGTCTGATGCGAGGTTTCCCGCACCCCTGGTACATCGCCGGGGGATGGGCAGTCGACCTCTACCTCGGGCGCGAGACGCGGGAGCACGACGACATCGACGTGGTGATCCTTCGAAAGGACCAGTTCGAACTCCAAAGGTATCTCACCAACTGGGCATTCGTGAAAGTCGTGGACGGACAGCGGCTCCCGTGGACCGATAGAGAGCGGCTCGATCTCCCGGTTCACGAGGTCCACGCGACGTCAAGGAACCGAGCCCGGATCGAGTTCCTACTCAACGAGTCGTCCGGCGGAACGTGGCAATTCCGGAGGAACCTGGCTGTCACGCGGCAACTCAATCACATCGGGGCACAGACCTCCACCGGCGTTCCGTTCCTCGCACCCGAGATTGTCTTGTTGTTCAAGGCGAAATCCCCCGAGGCCAAGGACGCGCACGATTTCGATTTCGTCCATCCCCGATTGGAGAACGAGCCGCGCCGCTGGCTGAAGGAGGCGTTGGAGACGTGCCACCCGGGACATCCGTGGACCGCCCGGCTCTGAGCCACCGGCATGCACTTTCACCGACCCCTCCCCCGCATCCCGCCTTATCCTTCGACTCCGATCATCATGCAATGGGCCGCACGATCCCGACGTATCGGCTGCACCTCGAGTCGATCCTGAACGACTGGATGGACTACCGACGCGCGCTGCGGGAGAAAGACCGCGAGGTGTTCGATCGGCTCCTGAGCAAATCGAGGCAGCATTCGAGCGCCGCGAGTTATTGCGCCCACCTCGACCCGTCGATCCTGGCCCTCCTCTCGATCCTCCTGGAGGTGGAACGGGATATCGAGGCGCTGAAACGGGAACGTTCTTCGGCCGCGGGCGATACCGGGCACCGTGCGGATTCGTGAGGCGACCGTCGCCGACCGCGCGGCCATCGTGAGGATCGCTCGGGCTTCCTTCGATCGTCTGTACGCGTTCTTCGCGGTCCGTGGGACGCGCCACGCCTGGCCGTTCCTCGTGGCCGAGGATGGACCATCGATCGAGGGCTTCCTCGAAGGGATTCTCTTCCGCGGCGCGCCGCCGATCGGGTACGTGTACTTCGTCGCCGTCGACCCACGGGCGCGCGGACTCGGCATGGGACGGGCGCTCGTTCAGGAATCGCTCCGGCTCTTTCGGTCTCGCGGCGCCGACCGGGTGTTTGCGGCCGTGACGAGAGACAACGATCCGTCGATGCACCTGTTCGAGTCCCTCGGGTTCGAGCGAGTCGCCCGCCGGGTCCTGTGGCGGTGGTACCGCTGGCGTGGGCTCTCCGTCCAGATGCGGATGCTCTTGGCTCCCCATGAGGTCCTCCTCCTGCGCACTTTCACCGACCTCCCTCCCGCGTCACCTCAAGAGGTCTCCCGGGCCTCTTGATCGGCGGGGGAGTCCGCCTGCACGGCTGGATCATCGACGCGTATGGCGACTACGACCGCGACTCGATGGTCCTCTGGCTCTGGAACGAGCGGGGCGCGCACCGGATCGAGGACCCGCGGGTCGTGCCGACGTTCTTCCTCCACGCGCCCC
>Ga0209158_1002304_pt1 | contig 11860 bp, 1 predicted proteins | sample GraSoiAngelo_140_FD_185897 | JGI IMG/M metagenome (GOLD analysis project Ga0209158, IMG submission 185897) | Grasslands soil microbial communities from the Angelo Coastal Reserve, California, USA - 14_0929_12_30cm (SPAdes) (version 2) | ecosystem: Environmental > Terrestrial > Soil > Grasslands ...
GTTCGTGCTGTGGCTCGTCATCGTCACCACCGCGGTGCCGACGATGACGAGCCACAGCACGAACCCGAACCAGCCGAAGAGCGGATTCACCCAGCGGAGCGTCCGGTCGAGGAAGCGGTCGGGGTCGATCAGCGGGAAACGCAGCGCGAGCGGCGTCCACAGGCGCCGGCGCCACTCCATCCGCTCGTGGCGCTCGTGGCGGCGGAAGACCTCCATGCTGTCCGGCGGCACGTCGCAAAGCAGCGCGTCGGCGGAATGCAGCTGGCCGAGGAGGCGGATCACCTCCTCCTGGGTCGGCGCGGCGTCGCCGAGCTGGGCGCTGGTCGCCTGCCAGATCTCCTGCACCGTGCGCTCGCCGTCCATGAGGCCGATGAAATGGTGCGCGGCGGGCGAAAAGCGATGCGAGCGGCCCGCGGCGTGATCCTGCATGACGAACCACACGCTGCCGCGATAGGCATGGCGGTGGATCTGCGCGTGCGCCCGGATCCGCGGCTTGAGCGCGGAAACGCGGTACCACGACGGACTGAAAAGCGCTTCACTCACGGCAGGGGGTGCTTTACGGCCACCAGGACCAGATCCACATCCGCACCCAATGCACGATCTTGTGGGTCCAGATCCAGATCAGCTTGCGCTTCTCGACATTGATTTTCCCCACGCCCTCCATGCCCGGGCGCAGCTTCTCGATGCCGCCGCGCGCCGCGCCCTCGACGCGGAAAAAGTTGCGTCCCTCTTCCACCGACGACACCGGGGTGATTTTCTCGATGAGGAGCGGCAGCGGATCGTGCGGCAGGCTCGAGAGCGCGAGCTGCCCGGTCTGTCCGACCGCGACCTCGGTGATGTCGCGCTCGTCGACCTTCATGATGACGCGGTAGGAGTCGAGCGGCGCCAACTCGAACAGCACGTTGCCGCGCTCCACCGGTGCGCCGAGCGACTGGCTGAGGTCGCCTTTCACCACGATGCCGTCGAAGGGCGCGACGATGCGCGTGCGCGTGAGCTGCTCCTCGATGAGGGCGAGCTGCGCCTCGGCCTGCTCGAGCTGCGCGCCAAGCACCCGCTGGCGAGCGCGCTCGTGCTTGGCGAGCGCTTCGCGGTACTCGCTCGAGCGCTGCGCGCGCTGGCTGATCCACTTCAGGCGCTCAAGCCGCAGGTCGCGATCGTCGAGGGTGGCGAGCAGGTTACCGGCGCGCACTACGTCGCCGGCGCGCGCGCGCGCTTCGGCAATGTAGCCGGGAAGCGAGGCGGCGACCGCGCGCTGCACGGTGCCCTCGAGAATCGCGTCCGCCGTGACGTTGTAGTCGGCGGAGACGAGGCTCAAGAACGCGATCGCCGCGATGGTGAGGGAAACGCCGAGCTTCAGGGCGACATGCCGGGGACCGATGAGCTGGCGCAGGTGCGCCGCCATGCTGTCCAGCGCTTTTCGCGCGAGCCAGCGGTCTTCCTTGCGCTTGACGTCGAGCACTGGGCCGACCAGCAGCGCCGCCTGCTCGCAGAGCTCGATCGTGCGCGCATCGAACTCCTCGCCGGCCGGCCGCTCGAGCACCAGGGCGCCGAGCACCTTGCCGCCCGCGGTGAGCGGGATCGTGCACACCGCGGCGGTGCCGTGGCGCTGCGCGAGCTCAGCGTGCGCGCGAGTGACCTGGAAGGCGCCGCCCTTACGCGGCGGGTAGACCACCGTGGCGAACTGATCGGCAGCCTCGTCCATCGCCGCCTCGAGCGCGCGCACCAGATTGGTCTTCTTGCCGAACGCGGCGCTGTGCGAGAGCGCCTTGACGTAAATGTGGCGCCCGCTCATGAACCCGATGCTCACCCTTTCGCACGCCAGCATGGTGGCAAGCTCGGTCGCCACCGCGGTCGCGGCGGCCTGGAAATGCTCGTGGTGCAGCGAAGTCGCGATCAGCTCGAGCACGGTGACGAGGCGCGCCTTGCTCGTAAAAGTCTTGCGGCGCGCGAGCGCTTCCAGCCAGCCGATCCCCCAGCCGAGCGACTGGACCAGCTCGCGCAGGGCCGATTCGGCACGGCCTTCGACCTCGAGCGCGGCTGCGCCATAGAGCTGGTCGTCGACCAGGATCGGATGCGCGATGAAGACGACATCCTGCCGCCGGCCGCCGTGCTTCGCGCCCTGGATGGCGACCCGCTTCTCCGCCAGCGCCTTTTCCACCACCGTGGCGAGCTTCGGGCTGCCCTCGACGCCTTCGGGCCAGAAAGCGACGGGTGCGAAGGTCGCCGCTTCAGAGGTGCGCAGCACCACCGCGCCGCGGATCACCCCGCCGAGAGCGCGGCACTGCGCGTCGAGCCAGCTCGCGGTAAATGATGCGGCGTCCTGCGCATGCGTGAGCCGCGCCCAGTATTCGGAATCGATTAACTCGGGATCGGCGTCGCCCGCCGCCCTACGGGCATCGCTAATCGCCCGTACACCATCGTGTTCGGCCATCCTCCCCCTCCCCTAGCCGGTATCGTATCCGGTCAAAGGGATAAGGGCCAGCAGAACGCTAAGCCGGCCGGCGGCCCCGGCCGGGCGGGTCTAAAGCAGGCGGCGCCGTTCCCGGGTCGCTCGCCGATGGCGCCGTCTGCGCTGTGGTGCTTTCCGGAGTGCTTGATTGCGTGGAGGAAACTGCGGGGTCGGCAACGCTCGCCGCGGCCTGCTGCGGGGCGCTCTTAGCAGTTTGCGAGGTATTCGAAGCGCTCGTCGCCGCGGCGCCACTGGCGGTGCTGACCGTTGGCGTCGTGACACTTAATGACGCCTCCGACGTGCTCGCGGCCGTCACGCTCGACGGGGCAGAAGCCGTAGCCGATGCACTCTCTGCCCCCTTGGCCGTAGCGGCAGGCTGCGAAGGCGAGCTCGAAGCGTTGAACGAGACGTGCTGGGTCTCGCTTCCCGCAGAGACGCTAGCGTGGCCGAGCATGCTGACCGGCCCGGACACCGGCAGCCGGCGCAGGCCCGTCTGCAGCGTCTCTTCCATCAGCGCTCCGCCCGCTGGATCGCCGTGCGCAAAGCCGAGCAAGTGCCCGATCTCGTGCATCAGCACGGTGAGCAGGTCCATGCGCCCGTAAGCGCCGCTCGAAGAGGGAGCGCGCGACTCGCCGGCGCGGCTCGCAGCCGGGAACTCCTTGTCGTCGCCCGGCGTGCCATCGATGAACCAGCCCCAACCGGCGGCATCGGCGTCGACCACGACGACATGGCCCACGGTCTGGGCCAGGGCCGCGCCGTCTAGGTTGCCGACAACGAACACCACGCCTGCGAGCGCCGGGCGTATATCGCCGCCGAGCGCTGCGGCCCAGCGCGCGATGGCAGCGGCAACGAGCGGGTCGAGTTGCGCCTGCGTGACGATGCCGTCGCTCGGCGCCGGCGTGCTCGCCTTCGCCGCGGCGCTCAGCATCTGCGGAGCGCCATCCTTGAAGCGCGAGTCGCTCGTCTTCAGCGTGTAGTCATTGAAGCTCGCCGAGCCGCCGCGCACCAGCGTGCCGAAGGCGCCGTCGACCACCACGGCGTTGTAGGCGAAGCCGACGATCGCGCGGCCGTCGACCACGGTGCTCACGGTCGTGCCGGCGAGCGAGATGAGCAGCGTGTAATCCTTGCCGGCATCGAGGACGAGCGCCGCGCTGGCGTCGATGGTCCAGGCGCCACGCGAGCGGTGGCCGATCAGCAGCCGGTCGGCGACCGTATCGAGCAGCACGAACTTGAAGTCGTTCGTCGAGTACAGATCGAACACCAGGCCGGCCGAGGCGGCCGTGCTGAGCGTCACCGTGAGCTCGGTGCGCGCGTTCGCCTGGATGCCTTTGGCGAGGCCGAGATCGACCAGCGACAGGGCCGGGTCGGCGCCGCTGCCGAGATAGCGTCCCGACTGCACCTGCCAGGCGCCGGCCTTCAGCCCGGTGAACAGATCGGCGACGCCGTCGTCAAAGGTCTCGGTGTTGACCAGCGTAAAGGGACGCTCAAGGACCTTGACCTGGATGTTGTCCAGCTTGCCGCGCGCGTTCTCGGAGCCGAAGCCGATATAGCCCCAATTCAGGTTCGACGCCACGCCGTCGATCATGCGCGGCGCGAAGGCGTAGCTGAAGGACTGCGCGTTGTCCACGGTCACCGTCACCACGAGGCCGTTCACCGCCACGAGCAGGTTGTAGAAGGTGTCGGGCTTGAGGTGGAAGTTGGCGGCCTGAACATCGACCACCCAGCCGCTCGCGGCGCGGTGCCCGAGCACGACCTTGTCGTTCGAGACGTCGATGCCGGCGAATTTGAAGTCGGTCGGCGACTGGTAGTCGAAGACGACGTACGAGTTCGCCTTCCAGCCGCCGGTCGGCTTGACCGCGTTGATGCTCGCCTGGATCTCGTAGTAGCTCGGCAGCTGCTCGCCGACGTGATAGATCGCCACCGCGTCGCCGCTCGGCGTGGCTGCCGAGGTGAAGAGCGCGCCGGACTGCACCGTCCACGTGCCGCTGTCGGGTGCGAAGCCCTGCGCCGAGCCGTTGTTGAAGTCGGCGCTGCGCAGCACGTCCTTCTTGCCGTTGGTGTTGCCAGGCTGCGGATCGTCGGGCGCGCCGGTCTGGTCCTGCCACCAGTTGTCCTTCTGGTTGACGAGGCCCATCTCGCCGTACGGCTCGCCGTTCCGCAGGGGGTCCGCGCCCGTATCAGCGGCGCGCGTACGGTCGGCGCCCGCGCCGCGCGACAGGTCGTACAGGAACTGCTGCAGCGCCGGGCTGATCATGCGGCTGATGGTCGACATGCCGAACGGCGAGAACGGCACTAGATAGCTGTTGAATTCGCCGACCCAGTCGATCAGGCGGTCGCCGCCGGTATTGGCGATCAGCACGTCGCGTCCGGCGCCGCCGTAGGCGAAATCTTCATAACTCGACTGCGGGCCGTCTGGCACGTTGTTCTCGCCGCCCGCCGAGGTCTGGTCGTCGTCTGCATTCAGGAGGTCTGCGCCGAAGCCGCCGAACATCCAGTCGCGCCCGGTGCCGCCCACCATCCAGTCGTTGCCGAGGTCACCGAACATCATGTCGTTGCCGTCGGTAAAGACCTGCGGCGTCGAGCCGGCGACCGCGGGGCCTTCACCGGCGTTGAAGTTGAGCAGGAATGGCGAGCTGGTCGGCGTCGGGCTGGGCGTGCCGTCCGCATTGAGGAACACCTGCCGCATCGGGTTGAACTCATCGTAGGCGAGGAACTCGTCGGCGCGGGCTTCGGCGAAGCGCAGCACGTTGCCCCGGTTCACAGGCCGGTCATAGAACTGCGCGAGCGCCTCGGCGCCAGAGATGGCGTCGTCGCCCGCGCCGCCGTGCAGGAAGTCGTTGCCCAGGCCGCCGTAGATGATGTCGTCGGCGTTTGCCGGGTCGAACAGCGGATCCTGCGCATTGGCGTTCGGATCGTCGTTGAACGGCGTGAGGTTCACCGTCTTGTTGAGCAGCCCGGTCGGGAAGATCGTCGCCATCTCATGGTTGCCAGGCGTGGCGATATTCGTCTGCACCGAGGCGGCGAGGCCGTAGAGCGGCTCGGGCGTGCCGTTGCGGCTGGTGTAGATGCGGCCGTCGTCGCCGAGCACGCCGTCGTCGCCGGTGCCGGCCGCGATCCAGTCGTGGCCCCAGCCGCCGATCAAGTCGTCGTCCTGGCCCTCGCCGAAGAGCACGTCGTTGCCCTTCATGCCGTAGATGGAGTCGTCGCCCGACTCGCCGTGGATCTCGTCGGCCGCGCCGTTGTCGTCGACCGCGCTCGCCTTGAAGTCCGGGCCTCCCGGCGTGTAGTCGATGAGCTTCACGGCGCGCGGGATGATCTTCAGCGTGCCGTAGTTGTCGTAGTTGAACGTCAGGAAGCCGCTGCCGTTCCTCAGCCGCAGGATGTTGGCGTTGTCGCCGGCGATCACGTCGGCGTCGCGCGCGTGCAACGCATCGCCGAAGTTGTTGCGCGCGAGATCCGTGCCGGCGCCGCCGAAGATGAGATCGCTGCCGTCAGGCCGCAGCGTCTCTGCGCCGATCAGCCCGCCATACAGGCTCGAGCTGCCGCCGACGATGTCATCCTGGCCGAGGTTGCCGAAGATCACGTCGTTGCCGCCGTTGCCTTCGATGTAATCGTCGCCGTCGGAGGGGGCCTCGACCGAGGGCGAGACCACCAGCAGGCCGTTGAGTCTCGCCGCGCCGACATCCATCCTCATTCCAGGAACGTAGGTGGACGCGTTGAACGGCAGCGCGCCGTCGTCGACCGCGCCGTCGCCCTGGACCACGTCGTCGCCGAGCTGGCCGAAGATGAGGTCGTTGTCGGGGCCGCCGGCGAGGTAGTCGTTGCCGTGGGTACCGGGCGCCGGCGTGTCGGAATGGTCAAAGAGCTCGATGATGCGAGACTTGACCCCGGTCGGGTTCGGCTGTGAAGCGTCAGTCACTTGGGCGATTGCGTCGGTGCCAGCCTGGATGCTCTCGCCATAGATGACGCTGCCGATGAGCACGCGGATGCTCGGGCTGAGCGTGTCGCCGCGGCGCTCGATGCGCGCATTGTCGCCGGCGATCACATCGTTGCCCGTGCCGCCGTCGATGCGGTCGTTGCCGTCATTCGCGGGCTCGCTTGCGCTCGCGCCAATGTTGTTGCCGCCGATCAGGTCGTCGTCGTGGCTGCCGCCGTAGATGACGTCATCCTTCTGGCCGCCGATGATGATGTCCTCGCCGTCCTCGCCGTAGAGGCGATCGTTGCCGCCGAACTCGTTGCTGGTGTAGATCGACCGGAAGCTGAACGGCTTGCCGATGACCATCGAGAGCGGCAGCTGGCTCGCGTCGACCGAGCCCTCGACGACGCCGAAGTCGCCGAACACCAGGTCGTTGCCCGCGCCGGCGTGGACCGTGTCGCCGTCAATGGCCTGCGGCACGACGCTGCGCGGCGTGGTGATCACGCCGTCGATGATCACGTCGATGATGAGCTCGCCGTCCTCGCCGGCGATGATGATGTCGTTGCCCGTGCCGGTGGTGATGTCGTCGTTGCCGCCGTGCTGCGGGTCGGTCGCGGCGATGCGGTCGATGTCGTTCGGAGTGGCGTCATCGGCCACCCAGTCGACGTAGCCGCTGTCGCCGATGACGATGTTGTTGCCGTTGCCGGCGTTGATGGTGTCGGCGTCGACGCCGCCGAAAACGATGTCGGCGCCAGCGCCGGTGGTGATCGAATCGGAGCCGCCGATCTCGGGCTCGATCGTCTCGGCGCGGCCGAGCGTGATCGGCTGGCCGCTGAAGCGCGGCGTATTCGACCGCGCGGCGACGATGCGGGCATTGTCGCCGAACACCAGGTTGGCACCGTCGCCGGCGACGATCGTATCGCCGCCGTCGAAGCCGTCCGCCACCACGGTGCGCGCCGTGTCGGTCGCGCCGGTGATGCCGGATGCAGCCGGGATGACGGCGTCGACCACGATCTCGCCGTCCTCGCCGCCGATGATGATGTCGTCGCCTGAGCCGGTGGTGATGCGGTCGTTGCCGCCGTGGTCCGGGGCAGTCGAGAAGATGCGGTCGATGTCGGATGCGTCGAGGTCATCGCCAGCAAGCAGCCCGCCGCGCTCGGCCGCCGTCCAGTCGATGTAACCGGAGTCGCCCAGCACGATGTTGTTGCCGTCGCCGGCGGTGATGATGTCCGCATCGATTCCGCCCAGCACGAGGTCGCGTCCCGTCCCGGTCGTGATCGTATCGGAGCCGCCGATCAGCGATTCGATGGTCTCGGCCAGGCCGAGCGTGATCGGCTGGCCGCCGAAGCGCGGCGTATTGGCCTGCGCCGCGGTGATGCGGCCGTTGTCGCCGAACACCAGGTTCATGCCATTGCCGGCGTTGACCGTGTCGCCGTCGAACGCGTCCGCATCCACGGTGCGCGTGATCTGCGTCGGGCTGGTCCAGACGTCGTTGCGCACCAGCTCGCCGTCTTCGCCGGCGATCAGGATGTCGTCGCCGCTGCCCGAGGTGAGGCTGTCGTTGCCGCCGATGTCCGGATCGGTGGAAACGATGAGGTCGATGTCGCTGCGGTCGCCGTCGGCGACGACGTAGTCGATCAGGCCGAGGTCGCCGAGCACGATGTTGTGCCCTTCACCGGCGTTGATCGTGTCGCGGTTCACACCGCCGAACACGCGGTCGTTGCCCGCGTTGGTGCGGATGATGTCGTCGCCGCCTATCGCCGCGTCGGCCGTGAAGATGCGCACCGGGTCGCGCGCCACGCCGTCGGCGAAGTCGCCGAGGCCAGCGTTGCCAAGGAGCGTGACGAGGCGGCTCACGGCATCCGTGTAGTGCACGCGGCCGCGGTCGCCGAACACGATGTCGTCGCCCGAGCCGGTCTCGATGTCGTCGTTGCCCTGGCCGCCGAAGACGATGAGCGGCAGCGTCGAGGCCGCGCCGCGCACGGTGTCGTTGTCGCTGATGGCGAGGTAATCGTTGTACGGCCCCTGCGTGTTGAGCACGAAGAAGTCGTCCTCGCCGGTGTCGAGGTCGACCGTGACGCGATCGTTGCCGAGGCCTGTGCTCAGCATCGTCACCGTCCGCAGCCCCGGCCGCAGGAAGGTGCCGTCGATCGTTACGGTGTCGGCGCCAAAGCCAGTCCACATCTCGATCTCGGGCCCGAAATCGCCGGTGGCGTCGGCGCGGTAGGTGATGGTGCCCGCCGGCAGGTCGACCCAGCCGAAGGCGTTCGTGCCGCCGCCCATGCCGCGCACCGCGATCTCGGCGTTGCCCGGCTCGGAGGCGAGCAGCGTGTCGCTGATCACGATGTTCGGCTGGTCGAGCGTGCTCGCCTCGCCGCTGATCTTCAGCACATGGTGGCCGCGGCCGGCGTCGATGTTCAGCATGCCGTTCACGTTGTGCAGATAGCCGAGCAGGAAGTCGGGCGCGTCGTTCAGGCCGACATTGGCTTCGGACGATACGTAGACGCGGTCGTTGCCGTCGTGCAGGTTGAGGTTGGTGCGCGCGCTCGTACCCTGCACGTTGAACACGTCGCCGCCCGAGCCGAGGTCGATGTCGAGCACGTCGACGCGGTAGTAGTTGATGCCCTCGATGCGCGTCGCGACGAGCGCCGCCGCGGCTTCGACGGCATGCAACCGCTCGCTGCCCGCGACGTACAGGCGCGCGGTGAACACGTTGCCCGAGATGTTCTCGACCTTAAGCACGCCGCCTTCGGCGCTCGCCCGGAACTCGGGCAGGCCCCAGACATTGATCTTCGCCGCGAGCGCCGCGGCCACCATCGCATGCGTGTCGCCGTCGAGCGCGCTGTAGCTGAAGACGAGCGGCCCAGTCACGCTCGGCATGTTGGAGAGCGCGCTGCTCGTGGCGCTCTCGAGCGTCACCGTCCAGAGCTCGCCCGCGCGCGGCTGGCCGGCGGCGACGATGCCGAAGGCGGTCGTGAACGGCGTGCCGTCGCGGCTGACGATGATCAGCTTGTCGCCCTCCGCCATGGCGCTGAAGCCGGAGGCGTTGATCGCACCGGCGAGCGCGGCGGCGATCTTGGCGAGCGAGTCGCTTGCGAGCACGGTATACGCGTAGCGCGTGCCGGCCAGCGTCACGCTCCAGACCTCGCTCGCCGCCGGCGTGCCGTTCAGGTCGACGCTCGTCGTGCGCGCGCTCGTGCGGTCAACCCTGCCCGCGCTCGAGGCCGGGCCGCTGAGGCGCGTGATGAAGGTGTCGCCGTCGCGGTTGGTGATGACCAGCACCGCGCCGTCGGCGACCGCGGTGTAGGCATCGGCCGCGTTGGCGTTGATGCTTGCCGCAAGGATGACGGCGATGTTTGCCACCGAGTCGGCGACCACGTCGTCCATACTGCCGAGCTTGTAAGAGCTGCCTACTTGCACCGCGTGCGCGCTCGTCACGCCGCGCAGCGAGAGCCGCACCGTCCACACGTCGCCCGTCACGAGCGTAATGCCGGAGAGATCGACCACCGTGCTATGCAGGCTCGTCTCATCGATTACGGCCGCGCCCTGCGTGCCGCCGAGCGTCACCGTCGCGCTCGTCGCCTGGTGCTCGTCCGGCGCGGAGGCGAACTCCTCGGTGGTGAGGCCCGAGGTGTCGATGTCGTGGATCGCCAGGTGCCGGTACTGGCCCTGGAACGTGATCAGGAACACGTTGCCGACCTTGCGCACCGCGACGTTGTCGGTGAAGGGCTTGGACGGCGTGCGCGTCTCGAGGTCGAACTGCGGATCGATGTCGATCGTCGAGCCGTTCGGGTTGAGGATCGGGCTCACCGCCTTGTACAGGTCGAGCGCCGAGGCGTTGTAGTCGATCGGCCGAGTCGTGTAGAGCACGAACTCGCCGCGCTGGTTCTCGATCTCGAAGCTGAGCGTGAACGTGCCCCCGGTGGCGTTCGGGTTGATGGTCACCGTCTGCAGGTTGTTGATGCCGGTGTTGACCGTGGCGCCGTCGCGCACCGTGCTGACTTGCACCAGCGCCGAGGCGTCCGGGTTGGGCACGAGGCCGGTCGAGGCCAAGGTCTCGGCCCAGGCGATCTCGTCAAAGTTGATGCCGGCGTGATTGCCGATGAAGGTCACGGTGTAGGTCACGTCGCTCTGCGTGCGCGACTCGTCGACCCGGATGTCGGCGAAGCCGTACGCCGCGGCAAGCGCCGCCTGCACCTGGGCGGCCGCGGCGCTGTAGTCGAGGCTGATCACCATGCCGTTGGCGCGCAGGCGGTACACGCCGCCCGCGGCCTGTACGAAGATGCTCTGCGTCTCGCCGACCGTCGGCATGTCGAGCCCGGTGAGCGTGCTGCCGGTGAGGAGCCCGACGCTGTCGGTGGTCTCGGCGCGGTCATCGACCGCCAGCGTGTCGCTGTCGGTGTCGTTGCCGCCATCCACAACGAGGAGGCCGGCGATCGGGTCGACCAGGCTCTTCGCGGCGTCGCTCGACACGCGCACCTGGTCGGCGCCGGCGCCGGCGTCGATCGACGTATGGCCGTTGATGCTGCGCACGGTGATGATGTCGTTGCCGGCGCCAGCGCTGATGTTGGTCGCGCCGGCGTGCGTGGAGAGCACCGTGAAGTCGTCGTTGCCCGTGCCGAGCGCGATGTTGAGGACCTCGAGCTCGCGGTAGACGATGCCGCCCGGCAGCGTGCGGCCGGCGATCACCGCGTCGCCACCCATGCCGAGGCCCGTGAGGTGGCCACTGGTCAGCACGCCGACGTCGTTCGCCGGGCTGTTGCCGTTGAACACGTTCAGCGTGTCGACCTGGCCGGACTCGTCGACGCGCGTGTTGAGGTTCACCGGCCGGTAGAAGTACTCGTTGCCGGCAAGCGGCTGGTTGAACTTGCGCGCCTCGATCACGGAGACGTTGCCCGCCGGCGTGACCTCAGCCGAGGTGACGAAGCGCTGGTTCGCGAGATTGACCACGATCAGCGTGTCGCCTTCCGCGCTGGCGGTGAAGGTGACGGTGCCGCTCGCCTTGATGTTGTTCGCGAGCTCGCGCGCCACGTCGGCGACGCTCTCGCCGGGCTGCACGACGTGGGCATGCGTGGTGACGAACGTGCCGTCGTCGAGCATGATCGTCCACACCTCGCCGGCGAACACATCGGCCGCCTGCAGCTGCACGAGCGTCGCCTTGCCGGCTGTCGGCGCGCGCGCCGAGTTCTCGAGCGAGAACGCCTGGCCGGCGCGGTTGACGACGAGCAGCCGCGCGCCCTCGGCGAGCGCGGTGAACTCCTCGGGCGCGTTCACGTTGATGTCGGCCGCGAGCGCCCGTGCCACTTGAGCGCCCGTATCCCCCCTGGCAACGACGTAGGTGTGCTGTGTGGCGAATCCGTCGACCAGCAGCACCACGGTGATGTGTGCTCCCTCGGCCGGAGTGCTGTCGATGGTGGCGGCGAGCGCGACCGGAGTCGCAGCGGCTGGCTGCAAGCGCAGATCCGCGGCGAACGAAGTGCTGGTGCCGGCCGGCT
>Ga0209158_1002305_pt1 | contig 11860 bp, 5 predicted proteins | sample GraSoiAngelo_140_FD_185897 | JGI IMG/M metagenome (GOLD analysis project Ga0209158, IMG submission 185897) | Grasslands soil microbial communities from the Angelo Coastal Reserve, California, USA - 14_0929_12_30cm (SPAdes) (version 2) | ecosystem: Environmental > Terrestrial > Soil > Grasslands ...
CCGCGGTGAGCTCCGAGTGTCGCCCCAGCGCGCCCACCGTGAACACCGTCGCGAACAGCACTGCGGCCGGCAACACCAGCGACACCGTCTCCGGGATGCCGAACAGGCACGACAGCGCCACCGCGTGCTTGGTCAGGCCCTTGATCAGGTACTTGCCGAGATTGTCCGTCAGGTCGATCACGATCACGAGCAGCGGGAAGCCGAGCACCGTGATGAGGAACACCTTGAGCCACTCGCGCGCGACGTAGCGATCGAGCGTGCGCAGCATGCGGGGGCGGGGGGGGGCGGGCATCACGCGGGTGCGCGGCGGCGGGGCAGCAGCGTGCGGAACAGGTCGGTCCAGTCGCCGCCCTGCGGCGCGTCGCCCGGCCTGCGGACCGCCCACAAGCCCACGAGCCCGAGCGCGCTGAACAAGAGGTTCGGTGTCCACATCGCGAAGAACGGGGACACGAGCAGCCGGTCGCCCAGCTCCTCGCCGCCGATCAGGCCGACGTAATACACCGTGTACACGATCAGGCTCGTGCCCAGCACGAGTCCTATGCCGCCCCGCGGAAACCGCAGCGCCACGGGAATACCGACCAGGGCGAACACGATGCACGCGGCGGCGATCGCGTACTTCTTGTGGATCTCCACTTCGTAGCTCGCGGCGCGCTGGCGCGCGGCGCGGACCCGCTGCTCCTCCCCGACCGTCGCGCCGGTCGCGAGCCACGGGACGGGCGCGCTGCGCGGCGGCAGCGGCTGCCCCGGGACGATCGCCGGCGTGATTGGGCGGGGTGGCGGCCCGCCTCGTGGCGGCCGTGCGCCCTGCCGCGGCGGCGCCCCCTGCCGCGGCGGCGCCCCTTGTTGGGGTGGCGCGGCGATGGCAGCGCTGGGGACGAGCCAGCCCGCCATCCGGCGCAGCGCGCGGCAGTAGGCGCCCTGCGGCTCCGTGTCCGGCGCCAGACCGACCGTGTCGCGCAGCGCCGGCCCGAGCCCGGCTAGGCGACGCAGGTCGTTGTGGATCAGGAACCGGGTGTCCCGTCGCGCCTGCTCCGCCTCGTGCCGGGCCGCGGCCACGACGCCCCGCATCTCGCAGATGCCCATCTCGCGGTCGCTGCGATACGTGTCGTTCTCGGTCCGCTGCAGCGTGTTGCCGACGCTCTGGACACGGATCTTATTGACCACGTAGAGCGTGCGGTCGAACTGCGTGGGATCGCTCCGGTTCACTTCCCGGATGTCGCCGTCCAGCAGCGTGAGGTACAGGTCGCGCCCCCCCGGGGTATAGGCCATGCGGCCGCTGTCGGCGCTGATGATGCGCCGCCGCTCGGGGTCCCCGAGGTCGTAGATCGTGACGTCCCTCAGCCTGTTGGTCGCCGGATCGATGCGTGCCGCCCGGAGGAAGAATTGGCCCGAGACGACCTCGTTGATCACCTGCTCCTTCAGGCTGAAGGACGGCTTCTTGCGCTGGATGTCCACGAGCAGGGTGCGCAGCCGATGGTTCGAGCGGGGCAGCACCTGATCGCTCCACAGGAACGCCAGCGCTGCGACCAGCGCGGCCGCCGACAGCACCGGAGAGACGAGCCGCCCCAGGCTGACGCCGCTCGCCTTCATCGCCGTGATCTCGTGGTCCCCCGCGAGCTGGCTGAACGCGTACAGCACGGCCACGAGCACGGCCATCGGCAGCGTCATCGCGACGATGAAGGGGACGGAGAGGAGGAAGACCTCGAGGATGACGCTCCACGGCAGCCCCTTCCCGACGAGGTTGCCGAACTGCTGGGCCACCTGGCGGAGCAGCATCAGGAGGGTGAACGCCGCGAGCGCGAACACGAGCGGCGCGACGTGCTGGCGCAGCAGGTAGCGGCTGAGGATGCGCACGGTAGGTCGCGCCATTATATTCGCGGCTCCAGCTCTCTACAAGTGCCGTTCCAACTCATCGTGCCACGGCACCGCTGTACGCTCCCTCCGGACCCGATCGGGCTCATCGGTCCTGCAGTTTCTGGGAACCACGTTGGAACGGCACAAGGGATGCGACGCGCCAGCCTGGCCGGCTTCGTCGCCCTTTCGCTCGTCATACCCCAGGCCCACGCGCAGGATACCGGCGCCGCTCGCTCCGAGCCGCCCGGGTTCGTGGCGTCGTTTCGCTGGACGCCGCTTGCGCCGCCGCGTCACCCGGCCTTGGTGCCCGGCGGGCGGCTCGGGCCGCACACCGCGGCCGCGCTCGTCGCGGCCGCGTGGCAGCGGCGCGCGCGTGCGCTGTGGTCGCCCGCGCTCGGGCAGCCCGTGGCCGCGGCGCCGGTCGCCGCGGCCGCCCCCGCTCCCGTCCCCGCCGAGCCGACGCGTCCCGCCGTTGTCCCGGCGGCCGCGCCGGGCGAGGCGCCCGGCCTCCCCGGGACGTTCGCCGACATCGGCATGCAGCTCAACGTGCGCTTCGAGCTCAAGGCCGATCAGTTTCGCAATCTGCGCTGCAGCGCGATCGATCTCCAGCAGGCCCTGTCCGGCTGCGCTGCGGGCTTCCCCACGATCAGCCCCAACCCCCAGTACTCGATCCGCTCGGGCGGCGTCGTGGGACAGCGCCTGCACCTGAACGTGGACTTCGATAGCCAGCGCGAATTCGACGCGAACAACAACCTCCAGGTGTGGTACGAGGGGCTCGAGGACGAGCCGCTGCGTCGTGTGGAGGCCGGGAACGTCACCTTCCAGGCGCCGCGCTCGCGCTTCATCAGCGCGGCCATCCCGGCGAACAACTTCGGCGTGCAGGCGATCGCCCAGTTCGGCGCGCTCGAGCTGCGGGGCATCTACGCGCAGCAGAAGGGCAACGTCGTGACGGACCGGGTCTACACCGTCGGCGACGTCACGACCCAACCCATCGACCGGGACGCCCGGGACCTGGACTACGAGGCGGGGCGGTTCTTCTTCGCCGTGGACCCCGCCGCCATTCCCGGCTATCCCGCGGTCGACATCGTGTCGCTCGAGGCGACGCCGCTCCCCGCCGCACTGCGCGTGGGCGGCCTGCACGTCTACCGCATGCGCGCCGTGTCGCCGCTGTCGAGCGGCAACGAGAACATCGGGGGCCTGCGCGCCGTGGCCTGCGGCCCGGGGGCGCAGCCCGTGGACTGCGGCGCGGAGCGCGCGGGACCGTTCCAGTGGGAGATCCTCCAGGAGGGGCGCGACTACTACGCCGATCCGAGCGGCGCCTGGTTCGCCCTCGCCAGCCGGCTCGACCAGAGCGACTACCTCGCCGTGTCCTACATCCCGGTGGGCGAGACCTCCTGCAGCTCGGGGCGCTGCGTCGGGACGTTCCCCGTGGCGGCGCGACCCGACCCGAGCCTCGTGGACACCCTGCGCCTCGTGTACGACCCGCGACCCGGCGTGACGGCCGCGACGCCATCGTTCCGCTTCGAGATCCGGAGCGCCTACCGCGTGGGTGGGAGCGAGGTCACGCGGGAGACTGTGGTGCTCGCCCTCACGGTGAATCGCCGCGAGCGCACGGTGGCCGCCGACCAGACCTACCTCGCCCGCCTCGGCCTGGCGCTCGTGTCCGACCCGAACGCGTTCGACCAGTACAACCGGCTGTTCCCACGCACCCGCGATCCGCTGCAAGGCGCGCCCGTGCGGGATTACTTCGTGGTGTTCCCGCACCTCACACCGTTCGCCGACACAGCGAAGCTCGACGCCACCGAGCGCAATGACTCGCTGTACCGGACCCCTCGGGCCCTGCTGGCCACCCAGGGTCCCCCCTCGGTGTTCGCCCTGCGTATGCACGCGAGCGTGTCCGCCTCGGCCGACCGCAGCCTGCTGTCGCTCAACAGCTTTCAGATCCGCGATGGCAGCGAGCGCATCTACGTGGGAAACACGCTGCTCACGCGCGGCACCGACTACACGATCGACTACGCCACGGGGCAGGTGCAGTTCCGGAACCCGGGCGCGCTCTTTCCGCTGGGGGGCGTCGCCCAGGTGCGCGCCCAGTTCGAGGAGCGGGCGGCGTTCGCCGTGTCGCCCACTTCGATCTTCGGGCTCGCCGGCCGCTACGACCTGGGCGCGCGCGGCACCATCAACTTCACCGGTCTCTTCCAGCGGGAGCAAAGCGCCTTCACGCGGCCGCCGCTCGGCTCGGAGCCGGCGTCGAGCTTCATCGGCGGGGTGAGCACCGAGCTGCACTTCCGGCCCGGGTGGATCACCCGTGCGCTCGACAAGCTACCGGGGATCCACACCGACGCTCCGTCGTTCCTGAACGTCTCCGCGGAGATCGCGATGTCCCGGCCGGGCCCCAACTCCGCGGGCCAGGCGTACATCGAGGAGTTCGAGGGCGAAGGCGGGCGGTTCCTGTCGCTCGGCGAGCAGAGCTGGCACTGGGGCAGCATCCCCACCACGGCGCGCGGCGCTGAGTCGTTCGGGATCGCGCCCGGGGGCTTCGCCTCCCCCGATGCCGCGGCGCTCACGTGGCAGAACCTGCCGTACGACGCCTCCGGTCGGCCGATGCAATTCCTGCCGCAGCAGATCGACCCCACGATCCGCCTCGTCGGCCAGGGGCAGTCGGCCGAGCCCGTGCTGTGGCTCATGCTCGAGCCGGACACCGTGCTGGGGCTCGCGAACTCACGCACCGGCGCCCCCAACTGGGTGCGGCCGCATCACGACGGGCCCCGCTGGCGTGCCATCACCCAGGTCCTCTCGCCCACGGGCATCGACCTGTCGCGTGTCGAGTTCCTCGAGCTGTGGGTGTGGGAAGACAACCACCGCGTGGCGAAGGCTGCCAACACGGCGCTGCTGCTGGACTTCGGCTCGGTGTTCGAGGATGCGCTCGCCTTTGTGCCCGAGACCCTCACGGTGACGCCCCAGGGCGACACGGTCTACTCGGGGGATCGGGCCGCCGGGCTCGGCCGGCTCGACACGGAGCGCGATGCGCTGACGCATTCCTGGAGCGCCACGCAGGACGACGAGGGCATCCTCTCCGACCGGATCGTGGATGGTATCTGGGACGCGACCCAGGGGCGCAGGGTGGACACGCTGCCGCTGTGCAGCGCCCGGGTGAACGGCGCGCTGCCCGCCTACGCATTCGGCGACCTCCGCTCGCGCTGCGGCCGGCACAACGGCGCCGTCGACACGGAAGACCAGGACGGCGACTTCCTGCTGGACTCGCTCGCCGGCGTGAAGACGCGGGAGGACTTCGTGCGCTTCGTCTTCCCCATCGGGGACGACCGCTACTTCGTGCGCGACGGGGGGATGGTCCCCGTGCGCGACGGTTTCGGCAACCCGGACGGCGCCTCGGGCTGGCGGCTGTACCGCATTCCGTTCCGCAGCGACACGATCGAGCAGGGCAGCGTGAGCCTGCGGCAGATCCAGAGCCTGCGCGTCACCGTCGTGACGCCGCAGAATGGCCCGCTTGGCCGGCCCGACCCGCAGGTGTTTTTCGGGCTCGCACGCGTGCGCCTCGTCGGCGCGACGTGGGTCAAGCGCGCCGACACGCCGATCCCCGGCCTCGCCGGCGATCGCGGGACCGGCACGGGCGAGGTGATCGCCTCGGTGGTGAGCACGGAGAACCAGGACCTCGGCTACACGTCGCCCCCCGGCGTCATCGACGAGGCGGCACGCCGGGACGCGGGCCTGCAGGTGGGCGTCACGCAGATCAACGAGCAGTCGCTGCGGTTGCTGGCGCGCGGCCTCGCGACGGGGCAGCATGCCGAGGCGTTCGTGCGGTTCACATCCGCGGGGGACAAGAATTTCCTCACGTATCGCCGACTCCGCGTGTGGGCCCGCGGCCGCGGCACGGGCTGGGACGAGGGCGACCTGCACTTCTACGTCAAAGCGGGTAAGGACGAGAACAACTTCTACCTCTACCACGTCCCCGCGCGGACGACGTCCTGGGAGCCCGAGGTGGTCGTGGACCTGGAGCGCTGGCTGGTGTTGCGGGCCCGGATCGAGCGGGCATGGCTGCGCGGCGACACGGCGCAGGTGTACCCCGGGTGCCCGGACCCCACCATCGTGCCGTTCGACTCCGCCTACGTGATGTGCGACGGGTCCTACGTCGCGCACGTGCGCAGCCCGGGCACCGCGCCTCCCAACCTCGCGGCCGTGCAGGAAATGGCCGCCGGCATCCTGCGCGTCGACAGCAGAGTGTTGCTGGACCAGGCGGAGCTGTGGGTGGACGACATCCGTCTGAGCGACGTGGTGCAGGACCCCGGTTATGCGGGCGCGGTGGACGTCACGCTCACGGCGGCCGACGTGGCGGACGTCGCCATCAGCGTGTCGCGCCGCGACGCTCACTTCCGCCAGCTCGGTGAAGACCCGAGCTACATGACCGACAACACCACGAGCGTGGCCGGCACGGTCCGGCTCGATCGCTTTCTGCCCGACCGTTGGGGCATCGCCGCGCCGCTGACGGTGCGCTACGCCGCGACGTCGAGCGACCCCTTCTACCTCGCCGGCACCGACGTCCGGGGCGATGCGCTCGCAGGGCTCCGCACGCCGCAGAGTCGTGCGGCGAGCTATAGGCTCTCGCTGCGGCGCACGCGGCAGTCGCGCTCCGGGTTGCTCCGCGCCTTGCTCGATCCCGCGGCGCTGTCCGCGTCCTACACGGACGGGACGGCGCGCTCGGACCTGGCCTCCGCCACCTCGTCGAGCTACGCCTTGGGCCTCGACTACAACCTCACCCCCGGGGCGGTGCGGTGGGGGCCCCTCAGGCTCAACCCCGCCAACATCCGGTTCCGGACCGGCCTCGCCGGTTCCGAGGCCTCCCGCTTCACCTATCTCGTCCCGGTGGCCCGCGATTCGGACGCGCTGGCGGTGCCGGCGCTGTCCCGCACCAAGCTGTGGCGCAGCGCGGGCGGCTTCGACCTGCTACCGCTCGGCGGCGTGCAATTGCGCGTCGATCTCGCCTCCCAGCGGGACCTCCGGGACTACGGGGACTCGACGACGATCGGCCGGCTCGTACGCCAGCAGCGCCGCACGTTCCTCGGCCAGGACGTCGGCATCGAGACGCAACGCTCGATCACGACGCTGCTCAATCTGACGCCGCAGCTCGCGGCATGGGTGCGACCGCGCGCCACCCTCGCCACCGGCTTCTTCCTGTCCCGCGACCCGAACGCGCGCGATCCGGTGCGCGACGTGGGCGACACGGCGGGCGGATTTCACGTTCCGGCCGCATTCGGCAATTCCCGGCGCCTCGAGCTCGGGGCGCAGCTCGACGCCCGGCGCGTGGGCCAGGCGCTGTTCGGCGACAGCGCCGGTGTCGTACGGCTCTTCCGCCGCCTGACCGGCCCCGACGTCAGCTACGGGCGCGCGTGGACTTCCTCCTACGACCGGGCGCCGCTCAACCCGTCGCTCGCCTACCAGCTCGGGCTGGTCGCTTTCTCCGGCTTCCGCGAGCAGGACGGGTTGCGCGCGGGCGCCGCGGCCGACAACTACAGCTTCAACCTGGGAGGCGGAGCCGAGTTGCCGGTCGGCCTGCGGGTGCGGGCCAATTACCAGCGCCTCCAGGGGATCACGTGGGTGCTGCGCACCGACCAGCAGGTGCCGTTGCGCACGCGCGGCCGGGACTGGCCTTCCGCCACGGTCGCGTGGAGCGTCGCGGCGCCTCGTGGCGCGATCGCGCGGCTGCTCGCGAGCCTCACGGCCCAGCTCACCTATCGCCGGCGCGAGAGCGCGACCGAGCAGAGTGCCTTGGTCGGAGATTCCGCGAGTGCCGCGCGCACGCGGCTCACGGAGCGCTACCTGACCCCCGCCGTGGCGCTCACCTGGGTCAAGGGCATCCTCTCGTCGTTCGATGCCGCGCGGCTCAAGACCGAGCAGCTCGCGGCGGGCAACCTGTTCCGCAGCGAGCGCAACCAGGCCGGCGGCAACCTCGTGTTCGCCTTCCGGCCCCCGGCGAGCCTCGCGCGCATGCCGCGCGACATCCGCGCGACGCTGCGGTACCAGGAGACGCGCACAACGAGCTGCCTGCAGGCGGCCGGCCAGGCGGGGTGCGTGCCCTACGTGGATAGCCGCCAGGCCCAGGCGCAGCTTACTTTGGACACCGAATTTCCTCCCTCCCTCAGCGCGGGGCTCCAGATGGCGTACCTGGTGAACGATGAGCGGCAGGCGAGCCGGAAAACGTCCCAGCTCGTGATCACGGCGTTCGTCAATCTCAGCACCAGCGTGGGGCAGATCCGGTGAGACGGCTCGTCCACGCAACGTCCCTGACGCTTGCGCTCGCCTGTCAGGCGCAGACCCGTCCGCGTGAATTCCCCGGCGAGCGGGCCTTCGACTACGTCCGCCAGCAGATGGACTTCGGGCCGCGCGTGCCCAACACTCCGGGACACGACAAGACGGGCGACTGGATCCTGGCCCGGCTGCGGGCGACGGCCGACACCGTCGCGGTCCAGCCGATCCGTCACGTCACGCAGCAGGGCGCGACCCTGCACCTCAGGAACCTGTTCGCGCGCTTCCGGCCCGAGCTCGCGGAGCGCGTGCTCTTCCTCGCCCATTGGGACACGCGCCCCAGGGCGGACCAGAGCCAGAACTTGGGGCAGCAACGGCTGCCCGTTCCCGGCGCGGACGACGGCGCTTCGGGAGTGGCGGTGCTGCTGGGCGTCGCCGACGCCCTCAAGGCGAAGCCGCCGGCGGTCGGCGTGGACCTGCTGTTCGTGGACGGCGAGGACTACGGCGACTTCACGAAGGACACGAGCGACGTGCTCATCGGGTCGCGCTGGTTCGCCGCGCACCAGCCCGCGGGCTACCCGCCGCTGTACGCCGTACTGTTCGACATGGTGGGCGACCGGTCGCTGCAGATCTACTACGAGGGCAACTCCATGGCCGTGGCGCCCGAGGTGGTGGAGCGCGTGTGGCGCACCGCCTCGGACCTCGGGTACGGCCGCTACTTCCTCCCCGGCGTCAAGCACACCCTCATCGACGACCATGTGAGCCTGCAGCGGGCGGGCATTCACGCGATCGACGTGGTGGACTTCGACTATCCTTACTGGCACACGACCGAGGACACGATCGACAAGTTGAGCGCGGCGTCGCTACAGATTGTCGGTGATGTAGCTGTGGCCCTGGTGCGGTAATTGCGGATCGCGGATTTCGGATTGCGGATTTGCAGCACGACCTCCCATTGCCATTCCGCAATCCGCGTTCCGCAATCCGCAATCGTGACCCCGCAACCTTTCGGCGCCGCTTGCGTGGAACGGATCCCGGCCGCCGGCTGGCGAGCCGTTAGCGTGCAGTCGTGGATGACAAGCGCGCCGCGCTCGTGTTCTCCCTCCTCGCTCTCGCCGGCGCCGGCGCGCGCTGGGCGCTCGCGCCGCCGGGCGGTGCGGCGCCGGGCGACGTCCGCCTCGCGACGGGCGCGGACACAGGTCCGCGTCCCGCGTTGCGTCAGACGGCGCGTCAGGCGGAGCGGCTGGCGCGCCCGGTGCTCCCCGGCGAGCGCGTCGATCTCGATCGCGCGGACGTGATCGAGATCACGCGGCTACCGCGCGTCGGTCCCGCGCTGGCGCAGCGGATCGTCGCGTGGCGCGCGGCGCACGGTCCTTTTGGCAGTCTCGCGCGCCTGGACAGCGTGCCCGGCGTGGGGCCGAAGCTGCTCGAGTCGCTCGGTCCGTTCGTCACTTTTTCGGGGTCGATCACGCCAATGCCTTGACACTCCTCGGCGGCGGACTACTTTAGACTGTTCAATCTCAACGAGTTGCATACGGCCACTGCGGCAGCCACCACCGACAAGCTGGGCGAAATCCTCGTGCGGGAAGGGCTGATCACCCTCGATCAGCTCAAGAAAGCCCTGACGGAGCAGAAGGGCACGGGGATGCGTCTGGGCTACACCCTGGTGAAGCTCGGCTTCGTCGAGGAGACCGAGGTCACCAAGATGCTGGCCCGGCAGTACCGCATGCCGGCGGTGGACCTCTCCCGGTTCGAGGTCGACCCGAAGATCATCAAGCTCCTCCCCCCCGACATCGCGGTCAAGCACACCGTCCTCCCGCTCAAGCGCGAGGGGCGCACGCTGACGATCGCCATCGTCGATCCGAACAACGTGACGGCGATCGAGGACATCAAGTTCATCACCCGCTGCGACGTGTTCCCCGTAATCGCGGGCGAGTACACGTTGCGCAACGCGATCGACCGCTACTACCAGCAGTCGGACGCCCAGCTGCAGTCGCTCTTGAAGAGCGTCGAAGAGGCGGACGTCGAGGTCGTGGAGGAGGAGCAGGAGGAGGATGTCAAGGCGCAGGACCTGGCCGAGGACGCCCCCGTCGTGAAGCTCATTAACGGCCTGCTCACGGACGCGGTGAAGCGGGGGGCCTCGGACATCCACATCGAGCCGTTCGAGCACGAGATCCGGGTGCGCTACCGGGTGGACGGGGCGCTGCAGGAGGTGATGAAGCCACCCGTGAAGATGAAGGCGGCGCTGATCTCCCGGGTGAAGATCATGGCCCAGCTGAACATCGCCGAGCGCCGGGTGCCGCAGGACGGCCGGATCAAGCTCAAGTTCGGCAGTAAGGTCATCGACTTCCGCGTCTCGACCTTGCCGGTGCTGTTCGGCGAGAAGATCGTGCTGCGGATTCTCGATCGGGGCAACCTGGCGCTCGACCTCAAGACCTTCGGGTTCGAGCCGAAGGCGGAGGCCGACCTGCTGAAGGCGATCCTGAACCCGTACGGCATGGTGCTCGTCACCGGTCCCACGGGCTCGGGGAAGACGACGACGCTGTACTCGGCGCTCTCGCGGATCAACACGATGGAAGTCAACATCATGACCGCCGAGGACCCGGTCGAGTACAACCTGCTCGGGATCAACCAGGTGCTGGTGCGCAACGACGTCGGGATGACCTTCGCAGCGGCGCTGAAGGCGTTCCTGCGGCAGGACCCGAACATCATCATGGTGGGGGAGATCCGCGATCTCGAGACCGGCTCGATCGCGATCAAGGCCTCGCTGACCGGCCACCTGGTGCTCTCGACGCTGCACACGAACGACGCCCCGTCCACGGTCACGCGCATGGTGGACATGGGGATCGAGCCGTTCAACGTGGCCAGCGCCGTGAACCTGATCGTGGCCCAGCGGCTCGTGCGCCGCATCTGCAGCGGCTGCAAAGAGGAGCATCACTACTCCCCGGAGGAGATGCACGCCTTCGGGTTGGACGCGAAGCTCGGGCCCTTCTTCAAGGGGGCGGGCTGTGACACCTGCAACGGCACGGGGTACAAGGGCCGCCAGGGCCTGTATGAGGTGATGGCCCTGTCGTCTGCGCTGCGGCGCATGGTGTTGAAGGGGGCTTCTACTGAGGAGCTGCGGGAGCAGGGCGTCAAGGAGGGTATGCTGACGCTCCGTATGGACGGGCTGGTCAAGGTGAAAAAGGGCGTCACTACCCTGGAGGAACTCGTGAGGGAGACGGCGGCATGACGGGCGGCGCGGTCACGACGGTCAATCTCCGCTCCCTGCTCGAGGAGATGATCGAGCGGGATGCGTCGGACCTGCACATAGTGGCGGGCGAGCGGCCCAAGCTGCGGGTCGACGGCGACATCACCAACTCGTCGGTCGATCACGTGCTCACTCCGAAGGACACACTCTCGATCGCCTACTCGGTGCTCACCGAGAACCAGAAGAAGCGCTTCGAGACGGAGAGCGAGCTCGATTTCTCCTTCGGGATCCAGAACCTGGCGCGGTTCCGCGGCAACTGCTTCAAGCAGCGCGGCTGCGTATCGCTGGTCATCCGGCAGATCCCCTTCAACGTCAGGACGTTCGAGGAGCTCGGCCTGCCGGCGGTCGTGGCGCAGCTCGCCGACCGGCCGCGCGGGCTCGTGCTCGTGACCGGGCCGACCGGCTCGGGGAAGAGCACCACGCTCGCGGCGATGATCGACAAGGTCAACAAGGAGATGAAGGGCCACATCATCACGGTGGAGGACCCGATCGAGTTCATCC
>Ga0209158_1002311_pt1 | contig 11836 bp, 9 predicted proteins | sample GraSoiAngelo_140_FD_185897 | JGI IMG/M metagenome (GOLD analysis project Ga0209158, IMG submission 185897) | Grasslands soil microbial communities from the Angelo Coastal Reserve, California, USA - 14_0929_12_30cm (SPAdes) (version 2) | ecosystem: Environmental > Terrestrial > Soil > Grasslands ...
CTCGCACGATCCGGGATCCCGTGGAGCAGCCGCTGGAGGTGTTCGAGGAGAGTTATGCGCGAATCGAGCGCTGCATGCGGGAGTTGGCGCGGGCGATCTGTTAGCTTGGAGCCAACCCGTTCATCCCCTTTAGCTTGGAGCCAACCCGTTCATCCCCTGATGTACGCGCGCCACAGCCCTGCGCGGGGTCCCACACCCCACGAGCTAGCGCCCTCCCCGGCCACCCTACCACCGGCTGGGAACGGAACTTGCCCCTCTCGGCCGACAGTCATCATCTCTCGAGAGTTCGTCATGACGGCATCTGCACGGGCAGTCGCGTTCACCGTTCTCCTCCTGGTCGCGTGCCGGGACGCTTCGATCCCGTTGCAGCCCGGGCCGCAGCAGTCGCACGATCTCGTCCGGCAGCTTGCCGGCCCCAACGTCGTCCCTGGCCAGTACATCGTCGTCTTCAAACACGAGGTGGACAACCCCGACGCCCTGGCCCGGACCCTCGTCGGCTTGTATGGCGGCTCGCTGAAGCATACCTATACGAGCGCGCTCAAGGGATTCGCGGCAACCCTGTCGGATGCAGCGGTGGCGGCGCTGCAGCAGCTGGGCACGCTCGTCGACTACATCGAGCCCGATCGGCAAGTAACCTCGGACGGCGGGACCCAGCAGATGGATGCGAACGGCGACCCCTGGGGGCTCGACCGGATCGATCAGCAGGCGCTGCCGCTTTCCGGCACGTACACCTACACGTCGACGGGCGCGGGGGTGCATGCCTACATCATCGACACCGGCATCTGGACGCTCCACACGGAGTTCGAGGGCCGGGCGGACATCGTATATGACGCCGTCGACCCGACCGGCACCGCGGGTGCTGCGACCGGCCAGGACTGTTACGGCCACGGCACCCACGTGGCTGGCATCGTGGGTGCCGCGACGTACGGCGTCGCCAAGAAGGTGTTCCTGCATGGCGTGCGGTACTCTGCATATTGCGATGGACTAGGGTTGAACTCCGATGTCATCGCGGCTGTGGACTGGGTGACTGCGAACCATAAGAGTCCTGCTGTGGCGAATATGTCCGTCTTCGGCGACAAATCCAGCGCGCTGACCACGGCGGTGACGACCCTCTGGAACTCCGGAGTATTCGTGGCGATAGCGGCCGGCAACGGCAACGCCGACGCTTGCCTGTCGGTGGAGGGCACGACCGGCGCCTTCCCCGTCGCGGCGTCGACGCGGTTCGACGAAAAAGCGGACTTCACGAATTGGGGCCCCTGCGTCAAGATTTACGCTCCGGGCAAGGACATCCTGTCGACGTGGCTGCTGAACACAACCAAGGTCGTGAGCGGCACCTCGATGGCGACGCCTCACGTCACCGGCGTCGCCGCGCTCTACAAGGCGACCTTCGGCGACGCGCCGTCCGACGTCGTGGCGGACTGGATCATCACCAACGCCACCACGGGCGTGATCACCGGGAACCCGAGCGGCACGCCGAATCTGCTCCTGTACAAGTCAACGCTCTGAGACGAACGGTCGGGCAGGGAGGGTAGCGCGGCGATTCCAGCGGCGCAGCGGTCCGCGGCTGCAACCTCTCGGAGCGTCCGGTGCCGTTGCGCTCCCGCAACAGCCGCTGCCACTCGTGACCAGCGAGAGCCAATTCGCACGCGCGTCGCTTGAGGATTCCTTCAGGTCGGCTTGACCGGTTCCCGGGCACGACCGTTGCACTCGGCGCTATGCCGTGGCTGCGCATCATTTCACCGTCGACGTCGAGGAGTACTTTCAGGTCTCGGCGCTCGCGCCCCACGTGCGGCGCGCGGATTGGGACCGTCTCGTGTCCCGCGTAGAGGACTCCGTTGCGCGCTTGCTGGACCTCCTCGCCCGCTACGAGGCCCGAGCCACCTTCTTCGTCCTCGGCTGGGTGGGGGAGCGGCATCCCGAGATGGTGAAGCGAATCGCACGTGCCGGCCACGAGATCGCGTCACACGGCTGGGACCATGCGCGTGTCACGGAGCTCGGCCCACCAGAGTTTAGGGACTCCGTGCGGCGCACGAAGGGCTTGCTCGAGGACCTGACCGGCTGCTTGGTGCTCGGCTATCGCGCGCCGAGCTTTTCGATCGTCCCCGGTCGGGAGTGGGCGCTCGACATCCTCATCGAAGAAGGGCATCGCTACGACTCGAGCCTCTTCCCCGTTCGCAGAAAGGGGTACGGCTACCCAGGCGGGCGCGCCGACTTTCACTGGCTCGAGCGACCCGTCGGCCGAATCGCGGAGGTACCACCGAGCACGCTCCGCTGGTGCGGGATGCGGCTCCCGGCGGGCGGTGGCGCGTACTTCCGCCTCCTCCCGTATGGCTTGACGCGTGCCGCCCTCAAACAGTGCGAACGCCGCGGCGTCCCCGGAACCTTCTACATCCATCCCTGGGAGCTGGACCCGGGCCAACCGCGTCTGGCCGTGCCGTGGCCGACGCGTGTGCGGCACTACGGGGGACTCGGACGCACTGCCAGACGACTCGAGCGCCTACTCGGCGAGTTCCGGTTCACGGCCGTCCGGGACACGGTGGCCGCCTTCTTGGGCGCGGCGGCGGTGCGATGAGTGATGCTGAGGTGTTCTCGATCGTCCCCTTCGACGGCGACGCCGCGCCCTGGGATGCCCTCGTAGCCAGCGTTCCCGACAGCACCTTCTGCCATCTGGCTGGCTGGCGCGAAATCATGACCGACGTGCTGGGTCACGACGCCCCCTTCGCCGTGGCCCAGGACCGCGGGGGGGAGTGGCGGGGAGTCCTGCCGCTGGTGCGCGTCCGGAGCCCGCTACTCGGGCATTACCTCGTCTCGATGCCGTTTCTCAATGCGGGCGGCCCGATCGGCAGCCCAGCCGCCGTCGCGGCCTTGGGCGAGTATGCCACCTTGCTCGCCCGCCGGCGCGACGTGGACCTGCTCGAGCTGCGCTCGCGCATCCGGGTACCGTCCGCGCTCCAGGTGACTCAGCGGAAGATTACGGTGCTGCTCGAGCTCCCGCCCTCGGCCGAGGCGCTGCGGGCGGCCTTCCCGTCCAAGCTGCGCAGTCAGATCCGCCGCTCGGAGAAGGAAGGTCTCGAGGCGCGATTCGGCGCGGACCAGCTGGGCGCGTTCTACGACGTGTTCGCTCGGAACATGCGGGACTTGGGCACGCCGGTCCTCCCCCGGGCACTGTTCGAGCGGATCGCGGCGGTCTTCTCTTCTCTCGTCGTATTCGGTGCCGTGTACCGCGGCGCGGAGCCCCTCGCCGCCGGCGCCGGCTTCGTGTGGCGGGGCGAGTTCGAGATGACCTGGGCATCGGCGCTGCGAGAGCACAGTCGTTTGGCGGCGAACATGCTGTTGTACTGGTCGTTCATGCAAGAGATGATCACTCGCGGCGTCCGCACGTTCGACTTCGGCCGCTGCACTCCGGGGGCTGGCACGCATCAGTTCAAACGACAGTGGGGCGGCGCGGACGTGCCGCTCCCCTGGCTGCAGTGGTCGCCGCGGCAGCTCACGGCGCCGCCCAGTCCCGACCGCTCGGTGTTCCGCGTCGCCTCCGCGGTGTGGCGCCGCTTGCCGCTCGCCGTGGCGAACCGCCTCGGGCCCGTCATTGCGCGTCAGCTCCCATGAGAGGCCTCGCGGTCGGTTCGGCGCCGTTCACGCCGCCAGAGATGTCGCTCCTCCGGCCGCCGGCCACTCCCAGGCTGCTGTGGCGACAGTTGCCGGTGCACTCGCCGGTGCCGTTCGGTCCGGCCTGGGAAGCCGTGCGCCACGGTTTGGGGCTGCGGGACGACCCGCGGCCGCGCGTCCGGGAGATGATCCGGGCGGCCTTCGGAGCCGACGAGGCCATCTTGCTCGGCAGCGGCACGCAGGCGCTCCAGGTCGCGATCCGCGCAGCCGCCCGTATCGTCGGAGATGACCCCGTCGTCGCGCTCCCGGCCTTCAGTTGCTTCGACGTCGCATCCGCTGCTGTTGGCGCTGGGGCGCGCATCGCGCTGTACGACGTCGAGCCCTCAACGCTCGCGCCGGATCTCGACTCCCTCGCTGCCACGCTGGCCCAAGGGGCGCGCATCGTCGTCGGGGTCCCGTTGTACGGGATCCCGATCGAGTGGCAGACCATGGAAGAGCGGGCGCGCGCGTGCGGCGCGGTCGTAATCGAAGACGCGGCCCAGGGGCACGGCGCCTTCTGGGGCGATCGCCCGCTCGGCGGTGTCGGCGTGATCACCACGTTGAGCTTCGGACGCGGCAAGGGATGGACTGGGGGGAAAGGCGGCGCGCTGCTCATCCGAGCCCGGGGAGGACGGCGCCTCCCGCTCCCGAGCGGCGGGGCGGGCCTTCCCGTGGCTGAGGCGGGCGCGTTCGCCGAGCTCGGCGTGCTCCTGCGGGCGACAGCGCAATGGGCCCTCGGCCATCCGTCGCGCTACCGGTTGCCGGCGTCGATCCCGTGGCTCGGCCTCGGCGAGACTCGCTATCACGATCCGCAGCCCCCGACGGGTATGACCCGTGCCGCCGCGGCTCTGCTTGAGCACACGCGGGCGCTCGCGGCCCGCGAAGCGCTCGCCCGGCGGGCCAATGCCGAGTGGCTGCTCGATCGCCTCCCTGCGAGCCTGCATGTGCGGACCGTGTGCCCACCTGCTGGGAGCTCGCCGGGCTACCTGCGGCTGCCGCTCCGAGTGTCTCGAGGCCTCCCGGGCTTCGGCGACCCGTCACGAGCGGTGCAGTTGGGGGTGATGCCGAGTTATCCGTCCACGCTCGCCGCGCTGCCGCAGGTGCGGGCCCGGCTCGCCCAGGGCACCGGGCAATGGCCCGGGGCGGACGAGCTCGTGCGCGAGCTGGTCACCTTGCCCACGCACTCCCTGGTCACGAAGGGTGACCGGGAGGCGTTGGCGCGTCTGCTCGCGGATTATGTCGGGTAGGCTGGAGCACAAGCACCACGGGCGAACGCGCCGCGTGCCGTGACCGGGCCGATCGGATCCAGGCGTTCGCTGCGCGCTTCGCGGCTAAGGAAGCGTCCGTCAAAGCGCTCGACACCGGTCTGGCGCAGAGCATTTCTCTTGATCAAGTGGAAGTGATCGGTGTGGAGGGGGGCGACCGGAGCTGCGCTTCACCGGGCCGGCGGCCCGCAGGCCTTGGGGGTCCGAAGAGCCCACGTCACCCGTCCCACGAGTTCGACCTGGCGGAGGCCGTGGTGGTGTTGGAGGGCTAGCGCCGTTTTGTTGCCTCCGCGCACCAGCGGCGTGGTCTGCCGTCCATATCTGACGCATCTGACCCGTCGCGCTGCCCGCTAACTCCTGTCCCACAAGCCAGATACGACCAAGGCGGCCCACGAGGAAGGCTGAGCCCGCCTCTTGCACCATGGTGAGATTGGACGTCCGCGGGCGCTTCTGGCATCACAGCCCGCCGCGGGCGAAGCGTGCATGCCGGAGGTCCCTTGGCCGCAGGCTTCAATGGTCAGTTCGGTAAAAACCTTCTCCACCTGCCCGCCTGCGAACCTCGCGCAGCCTCTGACGTACTTGCGTCAGGTCGGGGAGATCGCGCGGTGGAGCGATGCGGCATGATGTCAGGGGATCCTCGTGACACCGACAACGGGCTCGCTGACCCGTGGCTCGTCTCGTAGGTCATCGTTGAGCGTACCGAGCGGCTGTGCCCGCTGCTGGCCGTTCAGCCCGTCGCCCACCTCCCAGCGCCCAGTGTTCCGTGTGGCCTCCGCGGTCTGGCGCCGGTTTCGGTGGCCGTGGCGAACGGCGTTTGGCCCCTCATCGCCCGCCAGATCCGGTGATTGTGATCAGTCTGGGAGATCACGAATGTCGATTGTAACCGCCAGGCGATCCACGACGGCTCGGCTTTCGCTGGTCGAGGCGCTGAATCTCGGCTCGACCGTCTGGGACGAGCTGCTCGCCCGGTCGGGAACAGGCGGCCCCTTCATGACCTGGGCGTGGCACCGCGCCTGGGCGGAGGGCGCGGAGGCCGATGAAGTGGAATCCGCCCGGGTCGTCGTGCTTCGGTCTGCGGCAGGCGAGTTGGAGGCTCTGTTCCCCTTTCGGGTCCACCGAACGCGGTTCCGGCGCGTCCCGATCACGGCTCTTGGCTGGGCCATAGGCGACCTCGGGTGTCCAGATCATCTTGAGCTCCCAGCGTCGCCGAATGCCGATCTGGACGCCCTGGTCGGCGCGGTTGAGGATGTGCCGTGGGACGTCATCCTCCTGAGCAACGTGGCCGAGGCGGCTCCCAACGTCGACCGGTTCTGCGCGGCCTGCGAACGCCGGGGATGGAAGGTTCGACGCATTCCTCTCTCGCGCTGTCCGTATCTGGCGCTGCCCGGCAGTTGGGATACCTATCTGTCATCCTTGAGCGCGAATAGGCGCCAGACCATTCAGCGCAAGGAGCGGAAGCTGCGCCGCGAGCATCAGGTGGTGCTATCGGAGTACGGGACGGCAAGCCTCGATGAGGGCTGGCCTCACCTTGTACGGTTGCATCGTTTGCGCTGGGGGGGTGAGGGGGTGTTTGGGGAGCCGGGCTTGGAGCGGTTGCACCACTGCTTCGCCTCCTGGCTCGCCGGCCGCCGCCAGCTGTGGCTAACCACTCTGGATGTGGATGGTGCGCCAGTGGCGGCGTGGTATGGCTTCTCGTTCGCGGACACCGTCTACTACTACCAAGGCGGGTGGGATCCGCACTGGCAACACCAGAGTGTCGGGATGATCCTGATGGGCGCCATGATTCGCCGTGCGATCGAACGGCGCTATCGCGCATTCGATTTTCTCCGGGGCGTGGAAGCGTACAAGATGGCTTGGACGGCCACCGCCCGCGTGTGCTACGAAATCGCGGTCATCCGTCCCTGCGGGCGGGGTACTGTGCTGCGCGGGCTCGACTGGATCGCCCGTCAGCGGTTGGGCAATTGGCTCGGCGCCGCTGCCCGCGCGCTTCGGTCAGGCGGAAATCGGCAGGCAGAGAATGACCTCGTCTGAGGGGGCGGGCTCGAACCGCGAGGTGTTGCTGGTCGTCTCGGTGGACGCCGAGGAGGACAACTGGGTTCCTACTCGGACCAGGATAACCGTGGAGAACATCAAGGAGCTCAAGCGCCTGTCGGGGTTCTTCGAGAAGCTGGCTGTGCGACCGACGTACTTCACAACTTACCAAGTCGCGATACAGCCCAGTGCGGTCGATATCCTGCGAGAAATCTGCGATGGCGGGCGCGCTGAAATTGGCGCGCACCTTCACCCGTGGAATACCCCTCCGGTCGAGGAGCCGCTATTGCCGCGCAATACGATGATGAAGAATCTTCCTCCAGAGCTCCAGCTCAGGAAGTTACAGCGACTGACCTCGGTCCTCGCGGATGCGTTTGGCGCTGCTCCCACTGCGTTTCGTGCCGGCCGCTTCGGTTTGGGCCGGGACGCGGTCTCCGCCCTCCTCACCTGCGGCTATCGCGCCGACAGCAGCGTCACGCCATTCGTGAGCTGGGAAGCGATGGACGACGGCCCGAATTTCGTGGGTGCTCCGCTGAACGTCTATCGGATCGGCGAGGGGCAGGATGTGAGGGTGCCCGACCCCTCCGGTCCTCTGGTGGAGGTCCCGCTAACCTGCGGGTACTCCAGGTTCTCATCCTGCCGATGGCCGTTCGTTCATCGCGTGCTGCACGCCCGCCCCGCGCGAGCCGTCCGCGCACCCGGCCTCCTCGCCCGCTCAGGGATCGCCAGGCTCACCAATCTGAGTCCGGAGTCGGCGTCGGTACAGGATCTGCTGGGCCTGTCGCGGGGCGCGCTGGAGGGCGGCGTGCGCCATCTGCAGCTGTTTTTCCACAGCGTGGGCCTTCGTCCGGGGCTCAGTCCGTGGACGTTTAGCGCCCAGGACGTGGAGGGCATCTATGCGACGTTGGATCGCTATCTGGAAAGCCTCTCCAAGATGGTCTCGGTGCGGTTCGCGACCGTCACCGAGACTCGGATCGCTTCGGAGTGTGGCGGGCCGCGCTCCCAGCAGTCCTCCAGGCAGCGAGTCGTCCATGCCTAGCGACGGCCGCCGGTTGCTCCTAATCACGTATCACTTCCCCCCTGATGGCTCTGTCGGTGGCTTGCGCTGGGCGGGCATCACGAAATACCTGGCACGGCTGGGCTGGACGGTCTCAGTCGTAACCGCCGCGCCTCCCGTCGGCAGCGACGCGGCGGATAGCGCGCATGTGGAGCGGTGTCCGCGCCTCTGGACGTTCAACGACTATTACCGCTTGCTCCGTCGTCGGAACCAGCGATCGCGCAGGTCGTTCCCGGACGCATCGAGTGTTCCGCGCTCGTCCAAGCCGCCGGGCCTCTTGCGCCACCTGCGCGCAGAGGTCGCGGCACTCCTCGCCTTACCGGACGAGAGCCGAGGATGGATGTTCCGGGCGGCGCTGCGCACGCGATCGTTGTTGCGGCGACTCCAGCCGCAAGTCCTCGTGAGTAGCGGCCCACCCCACTCCGCCCACCTCGTGGCGAGGCTGGCCACGATCGGCAGCGCGGTGCCCTGGTTCATCGACCTCCGTGACCCGTGGGCCGTGCCCGTCACGAAGTTCTGCGAATCCCATGCCGTATACCGGACCCGGAGTGCGCACGCCATCATCCCGCGTCTGGAACGCCTAGTTTTCCGGGGTGCGCACGGGGTGATCGTCAACACGCCGGCGCTGGCCCGGGCGCTCGCGGCGAGCTATCCCGACCTGGCGGTGGCGTGCGTTCCGAATGGCGTCGATCCGGATTGCTTGCCGGCTCCCGCTCCCAATCACTATTCTGGGCTGGGCATCGCCCATGCGGGCACGCTGTACGGAACGCGCGATCTCGGGCCGGTGCTGCGGGCCCTTCGGATATTCTTAGAGCGCCACCCAGAAGCTGGGCAAGCTGGGTCGAAGCTGCGCCTTGCTGGTCATGCCGACGCGTCCCGTGCTCGCGCATTCCAGGAAGAAGTTGCCTCGTTGGGACTCGAGCAGTATGTGGAGGTGCTAGGCCTGCTACCTCGCGCTCAGGCTCTGAACATGGTGTCCCGTTCGCGCCTGGTCATTGTTCTGGCGCAGCAACAAGACCTGATGATCCCCGCTAAGCTCTACGAATCCGTCGCGATAGGGATCCCCGTGCTCGTCGTCGCAGAAGCGGGTAGTGCCGCAGGTGTCGAGGGAAACCGCCTGGGGGCCATCGTACGCGATCCAGCTGACGTCGAGGGGATCGCTGGTGTGCTAGAGGGGCTCTGGCGGGACGACTCGCGGGAGCGACGTCCGTGCCCTGTACCGATTACGTACGAAGCGATTGCTCCCCTCGTGGATACGCTCCTCAGGAGGAAATGGGGTAGCGGCCCAGCTCCTTCCGGGCGGGCCGTGGATCCGTGCGGGGTGTTGGAGTCAGCGACTGCCGGTCACTGAGGACTGTGAGCACGGCGTCCGCGACCTGGTCTATCGTCTTCCGGGCTTAACTCTTGGTGGATGGGGAGTTCGACGCATTGACCGCGCCAGCCAGCGACCTCAGCGGCGAGATCTAGCGGGCAGGTCGGGTGGGCGACGTCCCAGAGATTCACACTCTCCACGCCCAACTTGTGCCGCTCCTGCAGGAATCGTGGCTTGTCGGGCACCATCACCGGAAGAAAGAGCGGGCAGGTTCCGCGAGGCAGCTCACTGAATGGCAGGGACAGATGACCGCGGAGGTGGGCTGCGAGCCGCGTGAAGTTCCGGCGTCGCCGCACCACGACTTCCTCCGGATCGATAAGTCGCATCAGCGAGAGGCTCCACGAGGAAGCCCCATATCCCAGCAGACGCGGGTCCCAGCGAGCGCCACCCGAGGTCATCGTCCGCGACCGGTCCCAGTGAATCAGCCCGGTGACCCACCTCGAGGCGGTAGTTAGACCCCGCTCGACCTCCATCCAACCGGAGGCCCGAAAGCCCCTATGGAGCAGGTCCAACGTTTGAGCGAAGGTGGAACGGCGGGGTGCCGGCCGTAAAGGTGCGGCGGGGCAGGCGTTCTTTGTCAGTAAGAAGCCTCCGTGCGGCAGCGGCAGGGTCTTGTACACCGAGAACAGCGCAAGATCACCGATCGATCCCAACCATGTCTCGTTATCCCGGCTGAACAGCGACAGCGCGCAGTCCTCAACCAGCCGGAGCCGGTGGGCCTCGCAAAAGCGCTGGATCGGCAGCCAAAATAGTGAATCACGTAGAGGGCTGAAACCGCGCGGTCCAGTCGTCGCTCCAGGTCCTCGAAATCGACGAGGAGCCGCTCATCGACCCGGTAGTATCGCACTTGGTAACCAGCGGCGAGCAACGTGTCGATCTCCACGCCTTGGTGGTATGCCGGAACCAGGATTGTGCTATGCTCAGGGAGCTTGAGGACGGCAAGCCGTGGTACAGGGCGACGCGACCGCTGAACGTCCACATCCCGCTCCGGGCGCTGAACGGGAAGCAGTCGCGCCACTTCGCGCTCCAGGACGGCAGGCGCCAGAATTGAGCCTCAGTCGGGTACACGGGCACTACCGAGTCGACTCCCTTCATTGCCGTCTCACCGTGCCCGGAGCCAACGCACCAGCCGCCTCGTGCCCGGTATCTTCTTCGCCTGCTCGCGGACGCCGTAATGAGTCCAGTAAGCGTAGCGGCCGCGAGCGGAAGGTGAGAACAAAGACAGGCGATAATGGCGCCGCAGCCGCGGTGCCCAATCGTTCTTCCAGGTCATGTTGGCGGCGAGGAAGTCCAGCGCCTCCATCCCGCCGTCGATACCGTACCGAATCAGGCACGCTGTGAGAAGTTGTCCGGGCGCATACGGTGAGAAGTCGGGGTCAAAGGCGGTCTTGAGCATGAACAGGGTGCGACCATGTACGCGTACCAACTGGGCAGCCACGGCCCGCTCGGCCACCGATAAGATGGGGATCCACATGTTCGGCCCCGTTCGTTCCACCAGCCGATCGTAAAAGGCCTGCGTGCACGCCTGCTGGGCGATTGCCGTGCCGCGCTCGCCCTTCCAGCCGCTCTTCTCGAGGGCGTAGAAGACTTCCCGCGCGGCCGGCTGTTCGGCACTCCCCCTGACCACTTCGAAGGTCACCTCGCCGAGCGTCCGGAGGCGGCGCTCCCGGTTCCGAAGGTTGGCCTTGAACTTTCTCTTCAGGCCTTCGTCCCACGCGACCGGCGGCCGGAGCGAGCGCCAGGGCGACTCAAATGTCTCCTCAACCACTCGGTTCCACCCGAGCTCGTCGGCGACCTTGGTCCCGGCGCTCAGCGTTGGCGAATCCTCGGGGAGATGGTCCAAACGGATGACGTCCCAACGTCCGGCCTGGCACAGCGTCCTCCAGAGTTGTTCCTGAACGTCGACGCGGCAGCACGAAGAGAGGAACTCGAAGCGCGGGGATTGGAGGTTGGTCTGCGACTGAATCACGGCGATGCGACACCCGGCCCAGGATTCGCTAAGACTTTGCAGCGCGCCAAGTCCGACGAGCCGACCCCCCTCCCAGCCGCAGACGAGCAGTGGCTCGCGCGGGCCGAACGCCTGGCTCCAAGCGGCAACCCAGTCCTCGTCAAGGAATGGCGCACTCTCGGAGCGAGCCTGAAGCAGCTCGCGCCACGTCGCCCGGTCGCCCTCGGAAAGGTCATCGAGGCTCACGAACGCTACCTGGACGTTACGGTCCCCCCCGCAGCCGGTTGCAGACCCGGGTGGGACGTGCGCCACTGCGAGACCCATCATCCCCAGTCGCACGAGATTTCCATGGTCCGTTACCGCAACCCCGCAGCAAGTCGGGGACCAGGATGCCGGGCTCGGCCCGCCCTCGGAGCGCGAGGTGCCCTGGGCACCGGGCTGCCGTCTCGCCCTCTCGCGTCGCGGCCAAACACCGCTCTGTTGCGCGCGCGCAACAGCTCCGCGCCAACGTTTGACAA
>Ga0209158_1002316_pt1 | contig 11829 bp, 9 predicted proteins | sample GraSoiAngelo_140_FD_185897 | JGI IMG/M metagenome (GOLD analysis project Ga0209158, IMG submission 185897) | Grasslands soil microbial communities from the Angelo Coastal Reserve, California, USA - 14_0929_12_30cm (SPAdes) (version 2) | ecosystem: Environmental > Terrestrial > Soil > Grasslands ...
TTTGCTGCTTTCTCGGGCGATCCAGCCCAGGATCGGATCGTCGCTGACGAAGGCGGCGTCGAAGTCGACCGCGCTGGGCCGCGCCAGCGCAAGCATCACGGCCCAGCACGGATCCCATGCCACGGTCGCCGCGCGCTGCCCTAGCTCCGAGTGTTGCTCCAGCAGCGGCGCGGCGATCGGCGATGGCACCGCCAGCACGACCCAATCGAATCCGGCCCCGTCCAGGTCCGTTCCGTCCGGGCCGCGCAGTATCCAACGACCGGACTGCCGCTCGAGCCGGCCCACTTCCGTCCCGAGGCGGATGTCCAGGCCTCGCGCCAGGTGGACCGCGACCGCCTCCATGTTCGGCACGCCCACGAAGCGTTGCCCCGAATCGAGTGTTTCGGTCGAACCGGATCCGGCCAGGGCCAGGGTGCGGCCGCGCCAGTTTGCAACGACGCCGGCCGTCTGCCACGCGCGCACAACGGGTTCGAAGCGGGGATCCTGGAGCGTGAAGTACTGAACTCCGTAATCGAAGGTCAGCGCGTCCAGCCGGCGCGACGCAACGCGCCCGCCGGGACAGGCTTCCCGTTCAAATACGCGAACGCTAAACGCCCGCTCGGCGAGCGCCCGGGCACAGGCAAGGCCAGCGACACCTGCTCCGACGACTGCAACGCGTGTTTCGCGGATGCCCGCCAGCGCCGATCCCGACATCAGCCGCTAACGCTCTCCTGTTCCGGCCAATCCCGGATGTAGGCTTTCAGCATCTGGTTCTCGAGCCCCTGCTCCTCCAGAACCGCCTTGGCCACGTCGTAAAACGAGATCAGACCGGCCAGCGTCCGCCCATCGAGCACGGGCAGATAGCGGACGTGGCTCTCGAGCATCAGGCGCCGGACCTCGTTCACGTCGGTCTCGGGGGTCACCGTTTGCGGGCTGCGGTCCATCGCCGAGCGGATCGTTCCGCTGCCGATCTGCCCGCCGTTGGTGTGAACGGTGTTGATAATCTCGCGAAACGTCAGGATTCCGATAAGCTGTCCCTGTTCCATCACGACGACCGAACCGATGTCATGCTCGGCCATCGTCTGCACCGCGGCCCACAGCGTGTGATCCGGCCCCAGCGTGTACAGCGTGTTGCCCTTGACTCTCAGGATGTCGCTGACCTTCATCGCAATACCCCCTGCGACAGACACTCGAACCGGCCGCTCCCGCCCGACGCGGACTCGATACCCGGCGCCTGCGGCACCGGCCTCGATCGTGCTCGTATCCGAGTGGGGCCGATCCTAGTCCAACCGGAGCGTGGCGTGAACCGTCGGGCGCCCCGTGTTTCAGTGCGGTCGGCGCCGCGATCGCGCGGACCCGGACCCCAATTGCGGACGCCCCGCCCCGGGCAAGTCGCCCAAGGGCGCCGTTGCGGCGCTGTTGCACTGCAAAGCCGCCGTCCGCGGACAAAGCACTCGCCCGCGAATCGCCTGCGTGGCCTGCGTCCCGAGCCGGCATAATCGTGCCCGAGGAGTTGGGTTTGCGAACAATGCCTGGCCGCAGCCGCGCTGTTGATTAGCGGGTGTTCAGCTGATGGACGCCCGCGCCGATCTATACGCTCCGATCGAGCCCTATGACAGCGGCATGCTGGCGCTCGACGACATCCACACGATGTACTGGGAGGTCAGCGGAAACCCCAGGGGCGTTCCGATCGTGTTCCTGCACGGCGGTCCGGGCGGCGGCTGCTCGCCCGAACACCGCCGCTTCTTCGACCCGGATTTTTTCCGGATCGTGCTGTACGACCAGCGCGGTGCCGGCGCCTCTTCGCCGATCGGTGAAATCGCGGGCAACACGACCCAGCATCTGATTCAGGATCTGGAGTGCCTGCGCGAATACCTGGGAATCCGACAATGGCTTCTGTTCGGTGGCTCCTGGGGCAGCACGCTGGCGCTGGCCTACGGGCAGACGGTGCCACAGCGCTGCCTCGGTTTCATCCTGCGCGGCGTGTTCCTCGGCCGCGCGAGTGAAGTCGAATGGTTTTTCAGCGGTCCGCGCCATATCTATCCTGAAGCCTGGCGCCAATTCATCGAGATGCTGCCCGAGCGCGAGCGCGGCGATGTGCTGCGCGGATACGTGCGGCGCCTGTTCGATCCCGATCCGCGCGTGCATTTGCCCTTCGCGCGGGCCTGGAGCGAGTACGAAGGCAGCTGCTCGACGCTGGTTCCCAACCCGGATCTGATCCGTCAGTTCTCGGACGATGCGCTGGCGCTGGCGCGGCTGGAGGCGCATTTCTTCGCGCACGATTGCTTCCTCGCCGCGAATCAACTGCTGTCGAACATGTACCGGATCCGCCATCTCCCCGCCTCGATCATCCACGCTCGCTACGACATGGTCTGCCCGATCGTCAGCGCCGACGACCTGGCGCGTGCCTGGGCAGGGTGCCGCTATATCGTCGTGCCCGAGGCCGGCCACTCGGTCTGGGAGCCGCCGGTGCGCGCTGCGGTTGTGAGCGAGGTCGAGCAGTTCAAACGCCGCCTGTCCAAGCAGGCCGCACCGCCCGCGCCCGCTCGACGCTCGCAACGCGCCTGACCTTGCGCAATCCGGCCGAATTTCGCGGCGCCACGGCGGCCCTGGCGGTGGTGCTGGCCTGCGCGCTGATCTGGAGCCTCGTGCCGGCCGTGCTGCTGTCGGCTCCGCACGGCGACAACGTCGAGCAGCTGAACTGGTCGCATGGCCTGCAGTGGGGCTATCTGAAGCACCCGCCGCTTCCGACCTGGCTGCTGCGAGCCGCGATCGATGTGTTCGGACCGAGCGCCGCGCTGACATACGCGCTCGCGATGGCATGCGTGGCGGCGGCTCTGCTGCTGCTTTGGCTTTGTGCACGCGAAGTGATGGAGCCGCGCCGCGCGCTCATAGCGCTGCTGGTTTCCACCGCCAACTACTACCTGATGGGCCGCGGCTCCTTCCTGAACCACAACACGGTGATGCTGCCTTTCGTGGCGCTCAGTGCCTGGGCGGTGCTGCGCATCGTGAATGGGGGCGGTGGGGCGATGTGGTTGGTGCTCGGGCTGGCGCAGGCCTTGGGGCTGCTGACCAAATACCAGATGGGCCTGTGCGTAATCGCCAACGCCGCCGCGCTGCTGTCAGCCGGCGTGCACCGCCAGCCGCGGTTCTGGCCGCATCTTGCCCTTGCCGCGGCCGCGACGCTGTTGCCCCTGGTGCCGCACGCGCTCTGGCTGGTGGATCATCAGTTCAGCACCTTCGAATACGCCGGTCACAGCCTGCTCGCTGGTCTGGGTCCGCTTCAGCGCTTCAAATCCGGCGTCGGCTTTGTTGGCCAGCAGCTCGCCCGGCTGGCCCCGGCACTGCTGGTTCTGGCGCTTGCAGCCGGGATCGACGCCGTTTGGCGGCCCGCCGTAGCGCGCAGCGCGAAGGCGGGAGCGCGCAGCGCGAAGGCGCAGGCGCTCGCGGTGCTGGCGCTGACGCCGATGGCCGGCATCGTGCTGCTGATCCTGATTGCAGGAGTGGCGCCTCAAAACCACTGGGGCTCGTCCGCCACGCTGCTGATTCCGCTGCTGCTGGTGAGCCGCTTGCCCCTCGCCGCGAATCGATCGGTCGTTGCCGTCGCCGTGGCCACCGCGCTATGCCACGCCGGCGCGATCGCCTGGAATGTGGCTGTCTGGAAAATCGATCCGGGCCCGCACCACCGCTTCGCGGCGCGATCCCTGGCGGCGCTGGCCCAGCGGCACTGGTTGCAGCACCAGAGCGGACCGATCCGGCTTGTGGTCGGGCCGGACTGGGAGGCGGGCTCGATCGCGCTGTATCTGCCCGGACACCCGGCCGTGTTGCCGAACGCGGATCCCCGCCAGGCACCCTGGGTCGACCCGGAACTGATTTCCCGCTGCGGCGCCCTCGTGATCGGCCGAACCGGCCAGCCGCTCGAACGGCAGCTTTCGCCGTCCGAAGCCGCCAACGCCACCGATCAGACCGTGCTGGAAGCCCGGGACTGGCTGGGGCGCGAGTCCGCTATCCAGGCCGCCTTGATTGCCCCGACGCGTGCAGCGGCTTGCGATTAACCACACCGGTCAAAAGGTGGCAATTCGTTCGACAGTTCAAACGACCGCACCGAGGTGCTCGGGGTACTGTGTAAGGGTTGCCTCTGTCCCCAGAGGTCGGGAGACGCTTGTGCACCCCCGACCTGCCACAGGTCACGGGCCGTCCGCGAACCATTATGAATGCCGTCTCAAAGCTGATCGAGTCGTTCGCGCGCACCACTGCGCAGCGTGACCGCGACCAGATCGACCTTTCGGTCGCGCGTCTGCTGCACGACCACGTCGAGGCATGCAAGGTGGTCGTGTACCGCCTGATCGAGGACGGTAACGTGCGCCGCGTCCAGCAGCGCGTGCTGATCGACCCCTTCGGATACGAGTACGGCCCTGCGATGCAGCCTCCGAACGAGCTGCCGCGACTGCTCGACAGGCCCCACTGGTACGAGTGCGACATGACGCTGGACGTCGTTCACTATCAGGCGGGCAGCGGCGCCGATGCGACGATGGGGACCGTGTTTCCGCTTCCGGGCGAGCAGGGAGCGGTTGGCCTGATCGAAATCGAACGGGGCCCGCACCCGGATTCGTTGCAGCCGCGCGATGTGCGCATGATCAACGGCGTGCTGCGCCTGCTCAGCAATCACCTGGCGGTGCTGGACTATGGGCAGCGGGACACGCTGACCGGTTTGCTCAATCGCAGGACCTTCGATCAAAGCTTCGACAAGATCGTGGAGCGCAACCGGGCCCTGGCGCGCGATGCAGGCATCGCATCGCCCAGCTGGTTCGCGATCGCGGATATCGACCGGTTCAAGTCGATCAACGATCGGTACGGCCATCTGTTCGGCGACGACGTGTTGCTGCTGGTGGCACGCTTGATGCGGCAGGCCTTCCGCGGCTCCGATCACCTGTTCCGCTTCGGCGGCGAGGAGTTCGTGGTCGTTCTGGAGAGCACACAGGCGGACAACGCCGAGGCGACGCTGGAGCGCTTCCGCCGGCGCGTCGCCGAGCACACGTTCCCTCAGGTCGGGCAGGTTACGATCAGCATCGGCTACACGCGGATCGGTACCTCCGACCCGGCCGTGAGCTGTTTCGATCGCGCCGACGCGGCCCTTTACTACGCCAAGGAGCAGGGTCGCAACCAGATCGGATGCTACGAAAGCCTGATCGCGGGCGGCCAGCTCGCAAAGCGCGAAGAGTCGGCCGCCAACATCGAGTTCTTCTAGCCGTCCGCCTTCGCCCGCCTTCGCGCGCCATGCGCGCTTCGGCGGGCCTGTCCGCCGAAGCGCGTAGCGCGTAGGTGGATCAGTGGCCAATTTCGCGGCTGACCTGGTTTTCCTGCTGGTTCAGGGCTCGCTGCTCGGTCTTTGTGATGTGGCCGCCGTTGGTGCCGGCCATTGCGCGCTCTTCCATCCGGATCCGGTGGTCCTGCTGGTGCAGCTTGGCCGCCTGCCCCCTGCTGATCTCGCCCTCGCGGACCTCCTTGTTGATGCGGCGGTTCTGGTTGGCCAGACGGGCGTTGACTTCCTCGCGGCGCGGATGGCTCTTCGCCCATTGTCCATCGCCGGCCAACGCCGGCGCCTGAGCAAAGGCGGAGCCAGCGAATGCGACTGCGACTGCGAACAGCGTGCCACGGCTCACTCGAATCATTCGGTTCATCGTTCGGATCCTCCAGATGGAATTGGCGGTTGGCGGCCACTCTTAAGCGGACCGTCGGCGCCGGTCGGCACCAGCTTCCTATAACGGCGCCGGCCTCAGGTGGATCAATAGCCAGTTGTGACCGTCGTTACCGCCTGTAACGGCGCAAATACAGCCCAAAAGGTCGGGTGACGCTTCATTTCCGGATCGCGCTGCCGATCAATTATGGAGGTTGTCTACCTGTATCCAGCACCTCTCCTTCCGGACGCCACCTCTTGATGCGCGACCCGCTGCCTGAACCTGCCCCGAGCGCTCACTCGGAGACGCTCTGGCTGCGCGTGCGCCGAAGCTTGATCGGCAGCGTGCTGGGCCGGCGGATGCTCGGTCAATATGTCGGCGCCGCGATGCTGCCGATCGGCGCGCTGGCCGTGCTCGATTATCTGCACGCCGGCAACATCCACTTCATCCAGGTCTCGGCGCTGGCCGCCGCGCTCGTGATCGTGCTGGGCGCGTGGCAGACGCGTCGCATCGTGGACCCGCTGCACCGCCTGCTGGCCGGCACCCGGGGCATCATGGAACACGATTTTTCGCACCAGATTGCGGCCAGCGGGCGCGACGAAATCGCGCAACTGTCACGGGCGTTCAACGAAATGGCCCGCAGCCTCGGGATGAATTTCGCCACATTGCACGTTCTGTCGCAGATCGACAAAACGATCCTGACCAAGTTGGACATTGGCGAAGTGGCCAAGAGCGCGCTGAGCTGCGTGCGCTACGTCACGTCGGCGCATGTCGTGATCCTGGGCCTGTACGAGTCCGAAGCGGCCGAGTTGATGCGGATCTATGCGCTGCGCCGCGATGGAACTCCCAAGATTCGCGCCAAGTTCACGCTGACGGAGCGGCTGCGCGAACGCATTCCGGACACGGACGCAGCCGGCTGGACCGAAGAGCCGCCATTGCCGGAACAGGTCTTGTCCCGGCTCAAGCGCGAGGACCGCGTACACAAGTACTGGGTGCAGACGATCGCGCGCGGCGATCGCGTATGGGGCGTGCTGATGCTCGGTCACGCAGCGGAGCTTGCCCTGACCTCGGATCAGCTGAGGCTGCTGTCGGGCGTGCACGACCGCCTCGAAGTCGCCTTCTCCTGGCTCGAACGGGATCGCAAACTGCAGACGATGGCGCACGCCGATCCGCTGACGGGCCTGCCGAACCGGGCCTCGATGCTGACGCTGCTGGCGCGCGAGCTCGCCAGCGCGCAGCGCGACGGCACCAGCGTGGGCATTCTGTTCCTCGATCTGGACCGCTTCAAGCGCGCCAACGACACTCTGGGCCACGCGGTCGGCGACGCGCTGCTGCGCCAGGCAGCCGACCGCATCACGGAGAACCTGCGTGCCGGCGACGCAGTGGCCCGTCCCGGGGGAGATGAATTCACCGTCTTGCTGTGCAATCTGCCTTCGGCACGCGACGCGGGAACCGTGGCGCGGGGTCTGATCAAGGCGCTGTCGCGCCCCTTCGAGGTCGACGGCCACACGATCTACGTCGGCGCCAGCGTCGGCATCGCCATTTACCCGCAGGACGGCACCAACGGCGCCGATCTTCTGAAAAAGGCCGACAGCGCAATGTACCGCGCCAAGGAGGGCGGCCGAAATCGGTTCGCGTACTACGAAGAAAGCATGAACGTCGAGGCGCAGCGTCGGGCGGCCCTCGACCACGAGCTGCGCCAGGCGTTCGATCGCAAGGAGCTGGTGCTGCACTATCAGCCTCAGATCGATGTGCGCAGCGGCCTGGTCTGCGCCGCCGAGGCGCTGGTGCGCTGGCAGCACCCCCGGCAGGGCATGCTGCTGCCGCCCGCCTTTATCCCTTTCGCCGAGGAAAGCGGCCTTATCGACGCCATCGGCTCCTGGGTGCTGAAGGAAGCCTGCCTGCAGCAGCAGCGCTGGCGCCGTGACGGCGTTCCGATCCCCTGCGTCGCGGTCAACGTGTCGACCCGGCAGTTGCTCAGGTCGAATTTCCTGCGCACCGTGCACTACCTGATGAACCTGGCCAAGATGCAGCCCGGTGGCCTCGAAATCGAGGTCACCGAGTCGATCTTCGTCGAGGGCGGCCAGGCTGGAATGGAGGCGCTTCACGCGCTGGCCGCGGCCGGGGTGCGCGTGGCGATCGACGACTTCGGCACCGGGTACTCGTCGTTCGGGGCCCTGAAGACGCTGCCGGCCGGAATCCTGAAGCTGGACAAGAGTTTCCTGGAAGGCGCCCCGGCCGACAACGACGCCGCCACCATCGTCGCGGCCATGGTCAACATGGCGCACACGCTGCGCAAGGAAGTGGTCGCCGAGGGCGTCGAGCGCGAGGACCAGTACCGGTTCCTGCAGGAGATCGGGTGCGAGAAAGTGCAGGGCTTCCTGTTTTCGGAGGCGCTGCCGGCGGGCGAGATGGCCCGCTTCGCGCTCGAGCGGGTGCAGGCGGGCTTGCCCGCCGACTCGCCTGCCGACTCGCCCGCCGACTCGCCCGCCGAAGCGCGCAGCGCGCAGGCGGGAGCGCGCAGCGCGCAGGCGGGCGGAACCGCGTCCCAGAGCGGTCTTGAAACTGCCGAATCGATGTGAGGTCGGCCCGGGCCGCGCGGTCTACATCTGCCGGAACAGATGCGCATAGCTGTCCGACACCAGCAGCGTGTCGCTGCGCCCCTTGACGTGAACCACCATGCGGCCGCGCATGTCGCGCGCGATGCGGTCGATCGCCGCCGCGTTTACCAGTGTCGAACGATGGATCTGCCAGAACTGTTGTCGATCGAGCTCGTCGACCAGGTCCTTCAGCGGCTTTCGGATCAGCGCCTCACCATGGTCCGTCACGACCCGCGTGTACTTGTTGTCGGCCTGGAAGTACAGCACTTCGTCGACGGTGATCACGCGCAGATTCTGGCCCACTGAGGCGTTGATCCAGCGCAGGGTCGGGCGCGACGCCCCCGTCATGCCGAGCTGACCGAGCACGGCGTTGACCTCTTCCGGCCTGGCCGCGCCCGCGTCGATCCGCTCCCTGAGCCGGCTGACCGTCGAAAACAGGCGTGCCGGCAGCACCGGTTTCAGCACATAGTCGATCGCGCCCTGCTCGAACGCCTCCACCGCGTGCTGATCGAACGCGGTTACGAACACGATATGGCAGCGGCCCGCAGCGGCCCGCGCGACCTCCTGGCCCGAGGCACCGGGCATCTGGATGTCGAGGAACAGGATGTCGGGCCGCTGCTCCTCCAGCAGGCGCAGGGCTTCGATTCCGTCGGCGGCCACGCCCGCGATGAGCAACTCCGGCCACAACGCATGGAGCTGCTCGACCAGCTGTTCGCGCAGCGCGGCCTCGTCCTCAGCGACGATTGCGCTCGGCGCTCTCATCGGGCCAGAACAAGGTGATCACAGTGGCCGCGGCGCCGCCCTTGCCGAGTAGACCGTCTCCGAGCACCTCGCGCCGGCAGGTCAGACTGGCCGCCTCGCCGTACATCGCCTGCAGCCGCTCCCGGATCCGGCGCGGCTCCGGCTCGTCGTCCCCACAAGGGCGGCCGGGCGCCGTGCTCAGCTGCAGCGTCAGTCGTGCCGCGCCCGCCTGACGCAGGCGCTGCGCGCGCAGCGACACGGCCTCGCTGCCCGCCTGGCCGCCGTCGCCCGTGGCCCACTGAACGAGCGGCAGCAGTACCGTGGCCGGAAACGGCGCCTGTAAGCAGTCCGGATCCACGTCGACGTGCCGGGCAGGAAGGCCATCGCGCCGGGCCGCGACCACCGCCAGCCAGGCATCGATCAGCTCGGTCTCGGCGCCGATCGTGGAGCCCTCGGTACGTAGGCGCGGCAAGGCGGTGCGCAGGTACGCGATCAACAGGTCCAGCGTCGAGGCGCCTTTGGCGGTATCGATCGCGTACGCCGCCTGGACGTCGGCCAGACTCTCGAACAGGAATTGCGGGTCGACCTGGGCCCGCATCGCGGTCAGGCGTGCATCGAATGCGCTGCGCTTCAGGCGCGCGCGCTCCTGCTGGGAAGTCAGCAGCCGCTGCTCGATTTCGCGGTTGCGGCGATTGGCCTCGAGCCAGGCAAACACCAGCGCGCCGAACATCAACATGTGTCCGCTGCTCTCGGCATCCATCAGCCAGGCCGGCACCTTGGACCAGTCCTTGTCTTCGCAGCCGTGCACGACACAGGGATCCAGGTGTCCGACCAGCAGGCTGACCAGGGTGGGCGACAGGATGGCCTGCAACAGCACCGCGACCGTCAACGCGATCGCAAGCCTGCCTGCGCGCCTTTCCGTCGCGACGCCGGACCGATCGGCGATGGCCCAGGCACACAGTCCGAGCGTGACCTGCGCGCCCCAGCAGATCCCTGCCGCGCCACAGACCGGCAGCAGCGCGGATAGCGGGACCGACGGCTGGGCCTCGCCCAGGATCAGCGCGCATTGCAGCGTCGTTCCAAACAGCCCGATCAGGCCGGCCCACTTCCAGGCGCTGATCGGAAGCGACCTGATGGCATCGCCCCAGGCGATCAGCGTTGCGCGAACCGCCCGCACGGGCCGTAGCGGCACCAGAACGTCCGGGGTGGCGGTATTCATCGGCTTGTTGCTCCGGCCACCGCGGTTGCCTCCCCAGCAGTTGCCACCGCAGCAGTTGCCAACGCTTTTGCCAGATAAGGCAGACGCACTTCGGCGATCACGCCGCGCGGTTCGTTGCCGCGCAGGCTCAGGCTGGCCGCGCCGGCGAACAGCGCGGACAAGCGCGCGCGCGTATTGGCCAATCCGACGCCCGATCCTGAAGCGGCCTGGAAGCCGGCCCCGTCATCGGCCACACGGACCACGACCTGACCGCCGTCCTGGCGGGCGCTCACCGTGATCGTGCCGCCCTCGGGCAGCGGCGCCAGACCATGCCGTATCGCGTTCTCCACCAGCGTGGGCAGGATCAGCGGAGGAATCGGCACGTCGGCCAGCCGGTCGGCCAATTCGATCCGGAAGCGCAGGCGCTCGCCCATCCGGTGCTGCAGCACCGACAGATAGGCGCGGACCAGCTCGAACTCCTCCGCCAGCGCGGTCGAAGACCGACGCATCGCCGGCAACGCCGCCCGCAGGTAGTCGAGCAGGCTTCCCAGCATCCGCCGTCCGCGTTCCGGATCGACCTCGCACAGTCGTCGCACGTTGGCCAGCGTGTTGAACAGAAAATGCGGCTCGATCTGGGCCTGCAGAACCGTCAGCCTGGCCTCGAGGGCGGCGGCCGACAGCGTGCTTTGCTCGGCGATCTGCTGGCCGAGTCGGCGTCGCGCCGCTGCCTGGCGCCGGATCGAGCCGACCAGGCCGTAGACCATCAATCCGAGCACGGTCCACAGCGAGACGACGTCCGCGAACCAGGCTACTTCTTCGCGAGTGCTGTGCATCGGATAGCGCGACATCCAGAGCCGTACGCCGGCCGAAGCTGCCGACGCGATGGCGAGCAGCGCAACCATGACCAGCCAGCGCACTCGAGTGCTGACGCGCTCGGGCAGCAGCGCGGCGCCGAACGCAACCCCAACCAGCCCGAGCAAGCCACTGGCCAGAAACTGGCGGGTCAGATAGGCCAGCATCACGAACCACTCGCTGCCACCCATCACCGGCACCGATTTGAGCAGCGACGCCAGCACCAGCGCGAAGCAAAACCAGAACACCAGGGCCACGCTGGTGAAGTTGAAGACCTGGAAGAAGGTCCGGTGAAAGGCGTCGGTGCGCGCCTCCTCCGCCGCAGCCTGCAGACCGACGGGTTGGGCCAATTCGGGCGTCACGACCGCTCCACGGATTCCGACGCGGACATTGTCGCGCGCCGGTTAGGGCGGTGTCACGGGGTCCGACGTATCCGCGCCTCGATCCGACGAAGTGCCCCGGGGCGCGACGAAACGGCCCTTTACGCGCCGGGCGGGCCCGAAACCCTACTGGCCCGAGTAGCGCACCCGCCAGATCGAATTGGAGGCGTCGTCGCTGACCATCAGGGATCCGTCCGCCGCTTCCGCGATTCCGACCGGCCGTCCCCACACGTGGCTATCGTCCACCACGAAACCGGTCAGGAAGTCCTGATACTCGCCCTTGGCCTGCCTGCCGCCTTCGATCGGCACCCGGATCACTTCGTAGCCCGTTCGGATCGAGCGGTTCCACGACCCGTGCTCGGTGGCGAACAGGTCGCCCCGGTACTCCGGCGGAAACTGAT
>Ga0209158_1002317_pt1 | contig 11828 bp, 10 predicted proteins | sample GraSoiAngelo_140_FD_185897 | JGI IMG/M metagenome (GOLD analysis project Ga0209158, IMG submission 185897) | Grasslands soil microbial communities from the Angelo Coastal Reserve, California, USA - 14_0929_12_30cm (SPAdes) (version 2) | ecosystem: Environmental > Terrestrial > Soil > Grasslands ...
GCGCATGATCGACGAACGCCCACGGCGCGTCAAGCGGCGCGGGCGGCGAGGTCGGGGTCAGTCGACGAAGGCGACGGCCCGCACGGGCGAGCCGTCGGCGCCCTCGATCGCGAGCGGAAGGGCCGCGAAGCGGCAGCGCGGCCGCCGGATCTCGTGCAGATTCGCCAGGTACTCGATGACCGTGACGCCGGCCGGGAACAGGATGAAGTGGGTCGTGCTGTCCTCGCGCGCGAGCGGGGTGTCGGGGCGGAAGATCATGTCGCGGATGCAGTAGTCGGGCGGGTAGTCGTAGCCGACCGCCTTCACGCGCCGCCGCACGAGCCAGTGGCACGCGCTCGCGTCCGTGTACGGCGCGTGGCTCCAGAAGCGCTCGGTCTCGACGCCCACCCGGAGGGGCCAATCGGTCCGCAGGAGCACGATGTCTCCACCCCGCACGTGCTGGGCCCGCTGCTCGAGCTCGGCGGCCGTCACGGCGCCGTTCTCGCCGAGGTGCGTGAGGTCCACCACCACCGCGTCACCGATCCACTGGTCCACCGGCATCTGGGCGATGTGGCGCGCGCCGGGAAGGAAGTGCGACGGTGCGTCGACGTGGGTGAACGCGTGGCACGGCATGGTCACGCTGGTGGACTGGAAGACGTCGCCGCGATGGTGGGAGCCGCGGACCTCCGTCGCGACCTTCCAGCGGAAGTGCGTCTTGATCGGCAGGCTCAGGTCGACGACGCGCACCCGTCCTCCGATCAGAGCCCGACCGTGTAGCGGGCGAGGCGCGTCTCGTCCACCTCGACGCCGATGCCGACACCGTCGGGGACGAACGCGTAGCCGTCCTTCACGACGAGCGGGCGCTTCACGATGTCGTCGGCCAGCCAGCCCGCCGGCCCGACGTGAAAGTCCCCGCCGAGCGAGGCGTTCCAGGTGGCCGCGTAGAAATGCGCGGCGGTCGCGGAGCCCACGCTCGTCCCCGGCTGCCCGCCCGGGTAGATCGGAAGCGAGGCCGCCTGGGCGATCGCCGCGATCCGCTGCGCCGCGTAGATCCCGCCGTGCTTGGCGAGCTTCATCCCGAAGATCGAGGCGGCCCGCCGCCGCACCAGCTCGAGTGCGGACTCCGGCGAGTGCAGGCTCTCGTCGGGCATGATCGGGACACCGGCGAGCTCGATGAGCCGAGCCATCCCGTCGAGGTCGCCGAGGCCGAGCGGCTGCTCGACGAGCTCGAGCTTGAACGGGGAGAGGTCGCGGAGGAGCGCCAGCGCCTGATCGAAGCCGAACACGCCGTTGGCGTCGACCCGGAGGCCCACCTCCGGCCCGACGGCGTCCCGGACGGCGGCGACGTTTTCGATGTCCTCCGCCGCGTGCGCCGAACCGATCTTCACCTTGACCAGGCGGAAGCCGCGGCCGAGCGCCCAGCGCGCCTCATCGGCCATCCGGCGGCGGTCCTGGATCCCGATCGTCCAGACGACGGGGATCCGGTCGCGGTAGAGGCCACCCAGGAGCTGGTGGAGGGGGACCCCATACGCCTTTGCGTTCAGGTCGTAGAGCGCGTCGACCACGGCCGCCTTGGCGTACGGGCTTCCCGCGATCGCCGCCTCCATGTCGCGCACGATACGCTCGACCTCGAACGGACTCCGGCCGATGAGGACGGGCGCGAGGCGCTCGCGGATCAACGGGACGATCGTGGCCTGCGACTCGGTGCAGCCCTGGAAGCCCTCGAGCGGCTGCGTCTCGCCGAGGCCGGCGAGCCGGCCCGCCCAGAGGCGCACGATCACGTTGTCCTGGTGCTCGAGCACCCCCGTGGCGAGCTTGAGCGGGATCCGGTTCGGGAGCCGGATCGGGATTACCTCCACGCGATCGATCGTCATTGCGTCACCCGCTCTCTCGGCCCTCCCGGCCGCCGTCTTCCCATCATACGGGCTCCGGTGCGGCTGCGGCGAGGCGGCTCCCCTCGCCGGCGCAGGCGAAGGGGAAGCCCATGACAACCCAGAGGAGGTCGATGACCTCCGAGTCGCCGAAGTTGTACTCGAAGAGCCCGGCCACGAGGAAGGCGGCCACCGCCGCGATGCTGCCCGCCACCAGGGCCCGGTCGTCGGCCCGCGCGGGCGGAAGCGCGGTGTAGATGCGCCCCGCGCCGGCGAAGAAGGCGATCCAGATCCAGAGCCAGGCCCCGAGCCCGAGCAGGCCGTGCTCGGCGCCAATCTGGACGAGGTTGTTGTGCAGGTGGCCAGTGCGCGGCTTCCGCGCGTCTGGGTTCTTGTAGGCGGGATAGACGCGGTGGACGCCGCCGGGCCCGAGCCCGAGGAGCGGCGCGTCCTCGATCATGCGGTGCCCGGCGTCCCAGAAGTACAGGCGCTCGCGCGCGGTCGGGTCCTCCGGGTTGCCGAACGAGAGCAGCCGCGTCCTGAGCGCGGAGGGCACGGCAAGCGCCAGGAGGATGCCGAGGGCGAGCGGCGCGATGAGCCAGAGCCGGCGGCTCCAGACGGTGAGGATCCCGGTCGCGACCGCGAGCCCGAGCCACGCGCCCCGCACGTAGGTGAGCCCGAGGGCCGCGACGGCGGGCGCACCGGAGACGAGCAGGCTCCGCGCGTGCGCTCGCTGGCCGAACAGCAAGAGCGCGAGGCCGAGCGAGAGCGCGATCATCAGGCTCCCGCCCAGTGTCATGTAGATGCTGAAAAAGCCCTTGGCCCGGAAGGGGTGCAGGCGGCACGCCTCGAGCTTGACCCTGAGCGCCACGCCGACCCACGCGGGCAGCGCGAGCTGGGTCTCGCACGCGAGCGTCTGGACGATCGCGTAGACCGAGACCGCGGCCACCACCGCGAAGAACCGGCGGAGCCCGCGCCGGATCGCGTCACCTCCGGCGAAGCCGTTCGCCGCGATGAAGAAGAGCGCGAGCCCGATCAGGTGCTTGGACTCGAAGAAGGCGCCCGCCCGGTCCGTCGCCGCCGCCGCCGACACGAGCGTGAGCGCCGCGAAGGTCAGCATGGGAAGGAGCAGCGGCAGCCGGTACCGCGCCCGCTCGGCGGGGTCGGTCAGCGCGAGGAGCGTCGCGACGATGAGCAGGGCGAGGAGCGTGTCGATCGCCGTGATCGACACGCTCAACGCCAGGAGGAGGAGGCCGAGGAGGACCGGGATCGAGCGCGCCGCCGCCTGCGCGAGCCAGGGCGCCGTCACGCCTTGAGGGTGATCTGCCACCCCGACAGTATGCACTGATGCCGGGCGCGTGAGTGCGACTGGACCCGGCGGTGGCCAACCCCCCTGTGCCAACGGCGCTTTGGTGATGCTCACGGCGGCGTCCAGACCTCGCTGGCGCGTCGCCCCGCGGGGGGGGCCGCCGCGAGCCCGGATGCCGTTACACCTTCAAACCGAAGAGCCTGGCGGCGTTTTCGCCGAGGAGCCTTCGTTTCAGGTCTGACCCGAGGTCCGACCGGCCTGCCACCGTCGAGACCGAGTCGGGGCACATGCAGTCGAAGTGGGCGTAGTCCGAGGCGTACATGAGCCGGCCGTCCCCGACCCGCGCCGCGACGAATGGCACCGTCGTCTCCTCGGGCTCGATCGTGTAGAAGCAGCGGTCCGAGGCCATCTGCTCGGCCGGGTCGCGCGTGAGGTGGGGAAGCTGGTCGGAGAAGAGCTCCCAGTGCTCGTGGACCCGCTCCATCAGGTACGGGATCCAGCCGCAGCCCGCCTCGAAGACGCCGATCCGGAGCCCGGGGAAGCGCTCGAGCACGCCGCCCGCGAGCATCCCCGCGAAGGCCATGAACACGTCGGCGCCGTAGAACACGTGCTTGAGGAAGAAGTTGTCGAACCGGTCGGCGCCGACGGTGCGGGCGGAGAGAAGGTGCAGGCACGCGGGGACGCCGAGTTCCTCGGCCGCCGCGTAGATCGGGTCGAAGCGCCGGGCGCCGGGATCGCGCCCGTCGGGCCAGGTGGGGACCCGCACGGCCACGAGCCCCTGCTCCCGCACGGCCCGTTGGAGCTCGCGGGCGCCGGCCTCGGGGTCCTGGAACGGGACCGCGGCGACGCCCTTCAGCCGATCGGGCGCCGCCCCACAGTACTCGGCGAGCCAGTCATTGTAGGCGCGGCAGGTGGCGAGCGCGAGCGCGGGGTTCTCGACGAGGCCGATCGCGGCCGAGGAGAGGGCGCCGCCGAAGAGGACGGCGACGTCGATCCCTTCGAGGTCCATGTCGGCCAGCCGCGCCTTGGGATCGGTCATTCCCGGGCGGCCGGTCCACTGGTGGGCGGGCTTGTGCACGGTGATGGGCCGGCTCCCGCGCCCCCACTTGTCCTCCCAGCGCGGGAAGACCTTCCCCTCGATCGTCAGACGTCCCTGGCCCGACTCATGGCGCCCGTCGGAGATGTAACGGGGCGCCCAGTCCCCCCAGTCCCCGTCGAGGCGCCTGACCCAGTCGACCCCGGTTTCCTCCACGTGGCCGTCCGCGTCGATGACCGGGTATCCGAGTGAGTTCATGCTCGTCCTCCTCCAGCTTCGTCGGCGGTCCCGGACGCCAGTTGTAGGCGCCGGGCCCGCCCCTGTCAAGGTCGCGATCGCCGATTCGGATCCGGCTCAGTCCGGGTCAGGGCGACCATCCCTCTTCGTGCCCGTTCGTGGCGAGGGGAGCAAGCCGCAGCTTCCGGAATGGGTTCGGCGACGGCAGGACTTTCGCGTTCTTGCGAAAAAGAGCGCGCCCGGGCGAGCGAAGCACGGCACTCGACCATCCCAATGTTGACTCGGTTGCGGGCCGCACCGACGGGGGAGAACAACGCGGCGGCGGTCAGAATCCGGAGACCGCGTGCATGGAGGAACCCAGCTGACATTCAGGACGAGACGCTTCCTGGTGGCGACAGGCGTAGTGCTACGTGCGACCCTGCGAGGCGTCCTGCCATCGTACGTCCAGGGCGTCGACTCGGACCGGCTCCTCAACGCGGACTAAGGATGGCACTGCGCCATCAAGCCCGAAGGAACACGATAGATGGAGATCGACGAAACGATTCGATGGGCTCCCCGGACGGGGACCCAACGGACGAGGGAGAGACTCTCGATACGCGGCATGATCCATCGCCCGCGGATCCCGAGGCGGCTCGGGAGGGGAGTGCGCATAGTGCGCCGACAGGGGAAGTCGGCTCCGCCGGTGTTGGGAGTGGTGATCGTGGCTGGAACGACGGAGTGGCGAGGAGACCGTGACATGAATATCGACGCGCTGGCAGGGAACTGGTGGGCTCTGGCCCTTCGCGGTGTCGCCGCGATCATCTTCGGCCTCCTGGCGTTCGTCTTGCCGGGCGTCACGCTGGCCGCCCTGATCCTGCTCTTCGGCGGCTACGCCCTTGTCGAGGGTGTCCTCAACGTCACCGCCGCCGTCCGAGGCCGCGGAGACGACCAGCCGTGGTGGGCACTGCTTCTCGAGGGACTCGTCAGCATCGCCGCGGGCATCATCGCATTCGCGGTGCCGGGTCTTACCGCGCTCGCGCTGCTCTACGTGATCGCGGCGTGGGCGATCGTGACCGGGGCGCTGGAGATCGTGGCTGCCATCCGACTTCGCCGCCGGATCACGGGTGAGGCCTGGCTGGCGTTAAACGGCGTCCTGTCGATCGCCTTCGGCGCGCTGACGATGCTCGTACCCGGAGCCGGCGCGCTGTCCCTGGTGTGGTTGATCGGAGCGTACGCGATCGCCTTCGGCGCACTCCTACTCGGGCTGTCGCTCCGGCTCCGTCGCTGGCGCGGCGAGGCGGCGGTGCGGATCGCTCGTGCCGCGTGACCCGCGCAAAAACCCTTTCGGAACGGAGGAGATCATGACCAGGAAACACGACGGCGCAACACTGACGGAGCGTGCTTGGCCGCTGGCCGTTCATGGAGCGAAGCCGATCCAGCATTACGGGGCAGTGGCGAGATTACCCATCGCGCTCGATGCCTCGCTCTGCGCCACGAGCGTCGAGAACCTCAACCAGCTTCTGGCCGACACCATGACCTTGCGGGACTTGTACAAGAAGCACCACTGGCAGGTGAGCGGGCCGACCTTCTATCAGCTCCACCTCCTCTTCGACAAGCACTTCAACGAGCAGAGTCAGCTCGTGGACGCGATCGCAGAAAGGATCCAGTCGCTGGGCGGCGTCAGCATCGCCATGGCCTACGACGTGGCTGAGATGACGCTGATTCCGCGCCCGCCGCGTGACCGCGATGAAGTCTCCGTGCAGATTGCTCGGCTGCTTCACGCGCACGAGATCGTCTTGAAGGAGACCCGTGCGATGGCGCGGCAGGCGGCTGAGGCTGGCGATGACGGCACCAACGACCTGCTGGTCAGCGACGTGATCCGGACAAACGAGTTGCAAGTCTGGTTCGTCGCCGAGCACCTTGGGGACACACCGCTCGTCGCGCGCGAGGGGTAGGCTTCCGAGTCGCGAGAAGCTCATCGCGGCTCTCTCCGTTCCCGACGGGCAGGGCCGGATCGTGCGGGTCATTCCGGCGACGGACTATCGCCGGGCGACCGAGCCCGCGGGCAACGGGCGTCCCGGGAGGGAGCCCATGGCGACCCGTACGGGGAGAGGTCCGGGAACCCAGGCCAGGACTCCGCCACGAACTAGGGGCGGGAGCCGAACGTGCGATCTGACGGACATGCGGCACCTGGGGGGAGCGTCGCGATGACGATTACGAGACCGGGGTGGAGCTTTCTGCTGACGCTGTTGGCGAGCGTACTGGTCGGGTCGGCCGGGTGCGCGCCCGCGGTCGCACCGGCTCCGGCCACAGTCCGCCGTATTGCAGTCCTGCCCCCGTTCGATGCCATGGGAGCTCCGCTTAGTCCGAGGGCGCCCGCCGACCTCGGTGCGGCCCCGACGCTGGGCCTCCGTGCGATCCTCGCGTCAGAGGCCCGCACACAACTCGCTCGTCAGGGCTTCGAGGTCGTCGACCCGAACTTCGTGGAGACGGCGACCGGAGGACGAGTGCCGTCGAGTCCCGAGATGGCGGCCGAGATCCTTCGGTCGGTGAAGCTCGATGCGGCGGGCTTGTTTATGCGGGTGCGTCGCTGGGAGTTCCCGTATCCGACCTTCCGGACGGACGAGGTCATCGTCTCGCTCGACGCGCTGCTCGTGGACCCGACGAGCGGCCAGATTGTTTGGCAGGTGCGGCGTCCTGCGAAGCCCGTGCCGTTGCATGGCGTGGCCATCGGCGGGCAGGCGGACGCCGTGGCAGCGGAAGAGGTAATGAAGGAGGTGCTCGCGCCGCTCGGCCAGCGGTTGCCGTCGTGAGCGGCGGATAGAAGGGCTGTTCCCCGCTCCTTGACGGGGCGTGCCCACACCTGCCGTCCCGAGACCCTGACCGCCCCGCCGGGGCTTCCGCTACAGGTGGTGGAGCTTCGGGTCGAGCTCGTCGCGCAGCCAGTCGCCCACCAAGTTGAAGGCCAGGACCACGAGGAGGATGGCGAGGCCGGGGAAGAACGAGACCCACCAGGCGCTCGCGACGTAGTCGCGTCCCTCCGCGATCATCGAGCCCCACGCCGGCGTCGGCGGCGGGATGCCCGCCCCCAGGAAGGAGAGCGACGCCTCCACGATGATGACGTAGCCGATCTGGAGGCTCAGAAGCACGAGCAGCGAGGGCAGGGTATTGGGCAGCAGGTGCACGAGGATGATGCGGCGGTCCGAGCAGCCGGTGAGGCGCGCCTGGGCGATAAAGTCGCGCTCCATCAACGCCAGCACCTCGCCGTAGACGACCCGCGCGTACCGGGCCCACAGGATGGCGCCGATTGCGATCACGACGTTGACGAAGCTCGGCCCCGCCGTCACCGCCAAGACCAGCGCGAGCAGGATGACGGGCAGGGCGAGCGTGGCGTCCGTCAGCCGCATGAGCAGGCTCCCGATCCGGCCGCGGTAATAGCCGGCCAGGAGGCCGACGGCGGCGCCGACCAGCCCCGCCAGCAGCACGGTCACGACGCCCGCCGTCAGCGACACGCGGGCACCGAAGATGATGCGCGAGAGGAGGTCGCGCCCGAGGCGGTCGGTGCCGAGCGGGTGCGCCCAGGAGCCGTCGGCCGCCCAGACCGGCGGGGCGAGCCGGGCGCGGAGCGACTGCGCGTAGGGGTCGGCAGGGCTCAGGCGGCCCGCCGCCAGGGCGAGGAGCACGAAGGCCGCGATGATCATGACGGGAATCACCGGCATCCGCCGGAACAGGGAGCTACGACGCCAGGCCGATTCGGGGGTCGATGACGGCATAGAGCAGGTCGACGGCGAAGTTCACGGTCACCACGATGGCAGCGGTCACGAGCACGACGGCCTGGATGACCGGAAAGTCGCGTCCGGTGATCGCCTCGTAGGCGAGCCGGCCCATGCCCGGCCAGGCGAAGACGGTCTCCACGACGATCGCGCTCGTCACCAGGATCGCGAAGTAGACGCCGGCGAACGTGACGACCGGGATCAGCGCGTTCCTGAGCGCGTGGCGCCAGACCACCGACACTTCCGACGCGCCCTTGGCGCGGGCGGTCGTGACGTACTCCGCGTCGAGGACCTCGAGCATCGCGGAGCGGAGCAGGCGCATGAGCCCGGCGACGACGAACCAGCCAAGGGTGAAACCCGGCAGGATGTAGTGGGCGAGGCTCCCGCTGCCCCCCGCCGGCAGCCACTGGAGGCGGCCGGCCACGACCTCGATCAGCACGATGCCGACCCAGAACGTCGGGAGCGACTGACCGAGGGTCGCGAGGACCTTGGCGCCGGAGTCGAGCGCGGTTCCCCTCCGTACCGCCGCCAGCACGCCGAGGGGGAACGCGATGAGCAGGCTCACGGCCATCGAGAACGCGGCGAGGGCGAGCGAGTTCGGGAGCCGCTCTCGCAGGAGCTCGACGACCGGCCGGCGGGAGCGGATCGACGTGCCGAAGTCCCCCGTGGCCGCCCGCCCGACAAAGGTCACGTACTGGGCGTAAAGCGGGCGATCGAGGCCGAGGTACCGGCGCGCGTTGGCGAAGTCCTCCTCGGTGGCGACCATCGGCAGGACCAAGGTGAGCGGGTCGCCGGTGGCGCGGGCGAGCCCGAAGATCACGACCGAGAACAGGAGGAGGGTGATCGCCGACTGGCTCAGGCGTGCCAGCACGAAGCGGAGCATCCGGTCAGCGCTCGGCCACCAGCCCGTCGATGTTGAGGTCGAGCATGACGGAGCCCGGGTCCCAGCGGCTGATCCGCTTCGAGGTGACGTAGGGGGTATGCAGGTAGACGAGGGGGATCCCGTCGTGGTCGCGCCGGAGCCGCGCGAAGGCCTGCCGCATGAGCTCGTTGATCTTCGTGCGATCGGTGGTGGTGAGGATCGCGTCAAGCATCCGGTCGATCTCGGGATCGGCGACCGTGTCCGTGGGGCGGGAGGGCGTGTGGGCGAACTTGTCGAGGAGCGTGTAGGTACCGATCCAGTCGCGGTTCGGGAGGTTGTAGTAGCCGACGGCGCCGGGCGCCGTCCGGTCCACCCACTGTTTGCGGAAGGCGGGGTAGTCGACGGGGACCAGCGTCGGCCGCACGCCGATCTTCTGCCAGTAGCCCGCCAACGCCTCCGCCATCTCCCTGCCCTCGGGCAGGGCCGGGAGCTGGTAAGCGAAGATGGTGATCGGGAAGCCGTCCCGATAGCCGGCCTCGGCGAGGAGGGCGCGGGCGCGGGCGGGATCGAAGGGGTACCGCCACTCATCGGGCACTGTGAGCTTGACGTCACGGAAGGCCCAGGTGAGCCCGAACGGAATCGCCGCCGGTTCGGCCTTGCCGCCGAAGATGGTGGCCGCGATCTCGCGGCGGTCGATGGCGAGGTTCAGGGCCTCGCGGACGCGCCGGTCCCGGACCGGCGTCCGGTCCCAGGGGAGAATCCACCAGAGGTGGAGGAGCGAGTCGTTGTCGCGGTAGCGGACGGGGAAGCCGGCCTGCTCCATCTCCCGGACCCGATCGCGGCTCACGTCGGCGATATCGACCTCGCCGCGTCGGACCATGGCCATGCGCGTCGACTCCTCGGGAATGACCCGGAAGGTCACCGTCTGGTACCGGGGCGTGCCGATCCGCCAGTGGTGCGGCACCGCCGCCAGCCGGACGTGCGAACCGGTGACCTGCTCCACGAAGCGATAGGGGCCACTGCCGATCGGCTTCCGGGCGAACTCGTCGTCGCCGACCGACTCGATGTACCGCTTGGGCAGGATCATCCCCTCGGTCGCGAGCGCGCGCGAGAGATACGGCGGGATGACCAGCGTCGGCTCCCGCGTGACGATCACGACGCGGTCGGGGGCGGGCGTCTCGATCCGGTCGAGGAGGGCGCGGAGGACGCCCGCGTAGCCTGTGGTCGAGCGCGGTCCGATGGCGCGGAGAATGCTGAACCTGACGTCGGCCGATGTGAGCGGGTCGCCGTTGTGGAAGTGCACGTCGCGCCGGAGCGTGAACGTCCAGCGCCGGTGGTCGGGCGAGACCTCCCACGCCGTTGCGATGCCGAGCTCCGGGCTCAACCGGCCGTCGGGGGTGACGCCGATCAGGTAGTCGAACATCAGCGCCAGGTAGAACTTCACGCCGTGCCCGCCGAGGGCGGGATCAAGCACCTCGTTGGCGAAGCTCGAGAGCGCCACCGTGAGCTCTCCCGCCGGTGGGGCCGCGGCCCCCGTGGCCTCTGTCGCGGTGAGGAGGAGCAGCAGGAGCGCCGTGGTCGCGCGCATCAATCCTCGACGGGCATCGTGACTGGCTCGCCCGCGCCGTAGAAGTACGCCCCCCGCCCGGCGGCGCCGCCGACGACGGCGATCTCGAAGCAGTCGGGTGTCTCGACGACGGGCAGCGGGAGGTCTGGGTGATCGGCGAGCCAGCCGAGCTCGGGGTGGGCGGCCTGGAGCGCCTTCGGCTCCTTGTTCAGCATGAGCGTCCGGAACGGCAGGCGCGCCGTCTTGTAGAGGGCCTGCTGGATCCGGGCCCGGTCCCACCCCTCGCCGGCGAAGATCTGCGCGTGCTCAGGGCAGACGAAGAGCGTGTTGTGCTCGCGCTCCTCGGTCTTGTAGCGCGGGTCCGCGCGCCGGCCGATCAGCCAGAGCGCCGTCCCCACCTGGGCGACGTTGGTGGCCGCCGTCGCGAAGACCTGGATCAGGTCCTCGGGGCGCGTGCTCCTGAAGTCGTGTAGCTCGCAGATCCCGTAGACGAAGTGGACGGTCACCGTGCTGGCCTCGCGGGCGTAGCCGCGGGCCACGTGGTAGGGCTCCCACGGGCTCTGGGCCTCGTTCTCCGCGCACGCCAGGCTGTACTTGAGCGGGGAGCCGATCGTGTCCATGTCGGAGACGCCGACGTAGGTGTGGCCCACGTTCATCATCGTGAGGCGGACCGCCCGGCCGAGGACGGTGTTGGACGCCGACGGGGCGCCCGGCCCGAGCGCGCACATCCCGGCGTTGAGGTTCGCCGCCCGCCCCTTCGGCCCGTTGACGAGGACGAGCGGGGCGTGGGGCCCCGTCGACATCGCCTTGTTGCGCAGGTACATCTTCGGCTCCGCGAGGCAGCGGACCGCGGCGACGAGGAGCGGCAGGTGCTCGGGCCCGCCGCCGGCCATCACGGCGTTGATCGCGAGCTTCTCGACCGTGGCGACGCCGAACCCGGGCTCGAGTGTCGCGATGACCTCGCCGGGATCGCGGGCGCTGCCGCGCAGCATGGCCTCGACGGCGCGGCCGGTCGGCGCCACCAGCGGGAAGCCGTCGCTCCAGCCCCGCGCGAGGAAGTCCCGGTTCATGCGACTCCACGCGTCGAGCAGGTCAGGCCCGTCGTAGGTGAGCCGTTCCTCCACGGCGGGACGACCGACGTCGGCGCACGCCTCGACGGGGCGGGTGAGCCCGGCGACCACCTGATCAAACGCCTCCGTCACCATGCGGTGGATG
>Ga0209158_1002335_pt1 | contig 11785 bp, 10 predicted proteins | sample GraSoiAngelo_140_FD_185897 | JGI IMG/M metagenome (GOLD analysis project Ga0209158, IMG submission 185897) | Grasslands soil microbial communities from the Angelo Coastal Reserve, California, USA - 14_0929_12_30cm (SPAdes) (version 2) | ecosystem: Environmental > Terrestrial > Soil > Grasslands ...
CGATCTCGACCCCAAACTCCTCCAGGAGCACCTTGCACACCGCGCCGCAGGCCACCCGGGCCACCGTTTCCCGGGCGCTCGCGCGCTCCAGGATGTCGCGCGCGTCCTGGCGGTCGTACTTGAGGGAGCCCGCGAGATCCGCGTGGCCCGGCCGCGGACGCGTCACCTGGCGGCGCCGCTCGCTCCCGGGGGCGTCCGCTTCGGGGGCCATCACGTCCTGCCAGTGCTCCCAATCGCGATTCCACACGAGCATCGCGATGGGGGAGCCGAGCGTCTCGCCGGCCCGCACGCCCGCGAGCCACTCGATCTGGTCGGCTTCGATCTTCATGCGGGCGCCGCGGCCGTAGCCGCCCATCCGCCGCTTCAGCTCGACGTTGACACGCTCGGCGGACAGGGGCAGCCCGGCGGGGATCCCCTCGAGGACCGCCACCAGGCCGCGCCCGTGCGACTCGCCCGCTGTGGTGAACCGGAACATCACGCGGGCCCGCGGCTCAAGCCGCGACTCGGCCCTGCCGCTGAAGCGGCATGACGCCCGTTTACGGGCAGATGCCGAGCCGCGAGTTCACTCGCGCGCTTCACGTCGCGATTCAATGTGGTTGGCCTCCCCGGATAATAGCACGCGAGCCCGACTCCGGGTCGGGCTCGCGAGATCTCCACGCGGGTCAGGGGGTGCGGCCTCACGGTCGCCGCGGCGCCTGTGGGTTGATGTTCGTGATGGTCGGCAGTGAAACCACCACGAGCCCGCGTGTCGTGATGCCGAACAGATACTGCTGGGCGCTCGTCGCGTCGAACGCCACGCGCAGCGGCCCGATGATCGGGTCGCGAATCGCGATCTTCTTCTGCTGGTTGAAGAAGAACGTGTCGAACACCCGGATGCTCGTGTCCGGCGACGCGCTGAACACCATGCGCTCGTTGATGTTGCCCGACCCGCCGCCGCAATTGACGGTGCAGCTCGGACCCGGCTCGAAGTTGTGGTTGTAGTTCATGTCCATCCCGGGCGTCGCCGACCCGACGGACGACGTGCCCCACAGCCGCAGCCCCTCGTCGAGGTAGTAAATCGAGTCTGTGCCCGCTCGCACCAGATTCGTAAGGCCGTTGAAGTTGGTGGCGATCGACACGACGTGCACCCCGGTGTTGCTGATGAAGTCGCTGACGTGCACGCCCGGGGACATCCCGAAGTCTTGATCGTCGGTGCCCGACTCGGGGATGCCAAAGGCCCCGCCCATGGTGCAGCTGTTGGCCTGACTGATCAACTGCTTCTTGGCCGAGTACGCAAACACGCGCGCCGATGACAACTCGATGTTACTGCCGCCTTCGCCCACGAACGCATGCGTGAAGTTTCCCGTGTTGCGGACAAACGTCTGGTCGCCGAGACCGAAGGATCCGAAATCGATGGTGACCTGCTTGCACGCCGTGAGCACTACCTTGCGCTGCCCCAGGGTCGGCCGGATCATCTCGATGCGGAGCGTGTCCCCCGTGACGTTCTGGCCCAGCGCGCCGAGCTCCCAGAACAGGTGGCCGAACAGCTGGGTCGTGTCGCTCGAGTTGATGAGCTTTTCCATACGCAGCGTGGCCCGGCCGTTGAACGGCGTCGAGCTGCTCTGCGTCGGGGTCGTCGAGTAAATCGCGTAGATCTGGAGGGGATCGCAGTTCGGCGGCGCGCCGCCCACGCGGCACACGGTCCCAAGGTACTGGGGCCGATCGGACACGTCGTGCACCGTGATCACGGCGCGGATGAAGCCGCTCAGGACCTGAATCGAGTACTTCTCGATGAGAAAGTTGGGCAACCCCTGCCGCCACAGCAGCCGGCGCGTGCTCGCATCCAGGATCGAGAGCTCGGTGCCGCCGGCGTCCGCCACGACGACGCGGTTGGGGTCGTACGTGCCCAGCGTGTCCACCGGCCAGAGCGCGATGCCCCACGGCACCGGACCGGCGGTGATGATGCCGTTCGGGTCGAAGGTGTTGGTCGCGAGGTTGTACACTTCGACCCGCCCCAGCACGTCGTTGGTCAGGTACAGCTCGCGCCGGTTCGAGTTGTAGATCGCGTCGGCAATGTGCCCGCCGAACGGCAACGAATGCGTGGTCCCCGCCACCACGATCACGGTGTCCACACCGCCGCTCGCCCCGATGGCCATGAGCGCCGCCGGGCGCGGCGCGCTCCCCGCGATGACGGTGCTCGTCTGCGAGTAGGCGCAGTTCCGGGCCACGGCCAGGTCGCAGGCGTAGCCGCGAATCACCACGCTCTTCGGCAACCCGCTGTCCGAGAGCGGCAGCGCGAGTGCGAACACCTTATCGACCGTGGTCAGGTTGGCCGCGGCCATGCTCGAATCGAGCACGAACTTGAGCGGCGTGATCCCGGTGAACGGCGGGACGGCGGCCAGCGCCGTGTCCACACGGAAGCCCATCACCTTGATGCCGCTCGGATCGGTGGCGTGCACCGTGAGGTTGTCGTTCACCTCGATGCGCGAGGAGATCGTGTGCGACACGGTCGGCGGCGTGACGTCGTTCCCCGGTGTTTGCACCGTGACGGTGACCGGGTTCGTGAGCTTCGGGCGCCCGGCCGCGTCCACCGCGAACCCGGTCACGGTGAAGGTGGTGAACCCGGGCTGGACCGTGAGCGTATCCGTGTAGGTCGTGTCCGGCGGTTGCCGCGCGGGCGGCGTGAACACGAGCGAGTCAGTGGGCGGCACGGTCGGGTCCACGACGGCGGCGCGCGGCACGATGATAAACCCGATGCGCGCGAGCCCGCCCAGCTGCTGCGCGTGGACCTGCACGAGGATGTTCTTGCCGGTCGAGGCCACGGCGGGGGCGGTGGGCGCGAGCAGGTCCACGGTCAGCGCCTGGACGTTCGACAGGAAGACCACGGTCGTCGCTTGCGTGAAGTTCCCCGCGCCGTCGGTCGCGCGGCCGGTGATCGTGATGCTCCCGCCCGAACCCGAGTTCGCCGGGAACGTGATTATCGTGCTCTTGGTGAAGCTCGTGACCGTCGTGTTGAAAATGGTGTCGGTCTGCCCGATGGTGGGGTCCGAGAAGGTGACGAGGATCTCCTTCAGGCCCAGGTTGTCGGACGCGTCCACGCTGAATTGCAAGCCGTTCGCGATCTGTTGCGTGTCCGCCGCGCTGAGCGCGATGGTGGGCGAGATCCGGTCCACCAGCACGCCGCCCGGGTTCCGGGCGGTCTCGCACGCGCCGACGGCGCCTGCGAGCGCGACCAGCACGCACCAACCCCGGACTCCACGCCTCTGCCGCATAGGAACGCTCCCTGGTTACTTCCCGGTGCTGGGCGTCACCAGGTCGTCGATAATGTGCGGCGTGATGAGAATCAACAGATCGCGCCGCGATTCCTGCTCGGAGCTGAAGCCGAACAGCTTCCCGAGGATCGGCAGGTCTACAAGGAAGGGGATTCCGGACTTGGTCACCGTGACCTCCGTCACCGTGAGGCCACCGATGACCGCGGTTTCACCGTCGTTCACCAGGATCTGGTTGTCCGCCTGCTGCGTCTGGAATGTGAAGCCGATGTCCACCGACGCGGGCTTCACGTTGGAGCGCTCGGCGTGCACTTCCATCAACACCTGCCGGTTCGCCGTCACGTGCGGCGTCACCTTCAGGTTGATGCCGGTCTGCTCGAACCGCACGGTGGCGCGCGGCGCCGCGCCCGCAACGGTGCCCCCCGTGCTCACGTCGATCACGCGGATCGGCACGCGGTCGCCGACCAGGATCTCGGCCGGCCGATTGTCGAGCGTCGTGATCGTCGGCTCCGCCTGGACGTCGGCCAGCTCGACCCGCTGCAGCGCCTGCAGGAACGTCGTCAAATCGAAGTTCCCGATCGCGGTCGAGAAGATCAGGTTCAACGCCGGGTTCACCACTTCCTGATCGGCGTTGCCGATGGCGGACAGCGAGTTCCCACCCAGGTCCACGATGACCTCGCTGGGCGAGAAGTTGCCCTGGGGCACGAAGGCGTCCGGCACGCCGTCGCCGTTGGTGTCGACGGCCTTCGCGGTGCGGGGGTCGGGCCGCTGCACCAGCTTGTTGAAGAACTGTGTCTGGGAGCCGAGGTCGTACTTGACGCCCAGCTCTTCCACGTCGGTGCGGTCGACGAAGATGATCTTCGCCTGGATCGATACCTGCGGCGTGCGGATGTCGAGCCCTTTGACGAACTCCTCGACCCGCGTGATCCGGCTCGCGATCTCGGTGATCACCAGCGCGTTGCTGGTGGAATCGGCCACGACCTGGCCTCGCTTGGTGAGGATCGACGCCACGGACGGCACCAGCGCCGAGGCCTTGGCGTAGTTCACCCGCACCAGTCGCGTCTCCACCGGCACCGTCGAGTCGGCGCGCGCGAGGTCGCGTTTGTCGATGACCTGGATGATGCCGCCGTCCAGCACGTTGGCGGCCAGCCCCTGCGATTCGAGCACCGCGTTGAACGCGAGGTCCCACGGCTGGTTCTTGATTTCGGCGGAGACCTGGCCCTTGACGTCCTTGGACACGATGATGGTCCGGCCGCTGAACGCCGCGAAGCCCGCCACCACCTCCCGCAGGTCCGCGTTATCCCACGTGACGGTGATGCGTGCCGCCTGCGACTGCGCGCTCTCCGACGCGTGGGCGACGAGGTACGCGTCGATGCTGGAACCGTCGCCGCTCTGCGCCGGCGTCGCGACCCGCGCCGCCTGGCCTCCCCGGCCGGCCGCGCGCTGCGCCACCGGCGGCACCACCGCGGCCGGCGGCGCGCTCGCCACCGACCGGCTCGACCACGCCTCGAACGCCGTCCGCTCCGAGCCGATCTTCACCCGCACCTGACCGTCGCGCCGCTCGATCTGATAGTCCTTCAGCGCGTCGAGATCGATCACGACCCGCACCACCCCGGGGCGGAACTGGGCGTACCGGAGGTTCTTGATGCCGCCCCGGTTGGCGCCGTCGTACAGCACCGCGGGGGCAACGAGTCGCGCGCCCTGCAGGTCCACGACGAGCCGGGCCGGATTGCCCAATGTGAAGTCCTGTATGTCGACGGCGCCGCGGAGATCGATCACGACCTCGACGCTGCCCGCCGCCGGGACCACGCTGACGGCCCTGACCTCGCCGTCTCGGGGCACGACTCCCCTCCTCCCCGGGCTTGCGCCCGCGGTCAGCACGAGCAGGAGTGGGACGAGGGCTGCGATGCGCTTCATGGCGTTACCTCCTGCTTGGCGAGCTGCAGACTCTCCTGCCGCTCGAAGCCGAACTCCTGCACCGTAAACACGATTTCGCGCGGCCGGATCGTGGTGGCCTTGAGGCGCCCGATGATGTTGCCCGGCTTCACTCGATACACCTTGCTGTTGGTCACATCGCGCAGCACCGCGACGCTGCGCGCGGGATACCGCCCGTCGTAGTAGATGCCCACCAGCCGCAGGTCCGACAGCAGCGGCCGGATGTCGCCCGACCGGAGCAGCGAGAGGAACGGATCGCGCCCGCCACCCTCGTACGAGAAGACCTCGCGCACCAGCCCCGGGGCCGCGACGCTGTCGCGCTTGGCGCTGTCGGGTTTCGCCGCCGCCGCGGGGTTGGGCTTGGCCTGGGCGGCCAGCGGACCCGCTGCGAGCAGCGCGGCGACGCACACCACGAATCGCGTGCTCACCGTGCGCCCCCCGCGCCCTTCTTGGCCGGCGCAGCAGCCGGCGCCGCCGCTTTGACGAACGTGCGGATCCCGAATTGCGCCTCGAGCAGCGCGCCGAGCGTGTCGCCCAGCAGCTTCTGCGCCTGCTGCGCCGCCGCCTTGAGGATCACGTCCTGCGGGACGATGATGCGCGGCAGGCTCGCGATGTCGGACAGGAACTCGCCCAGCTGGTCGTAGTGCCCGATGATCTCGAGGCGGTACCGGTACGTGTCGAACGGCGGCCCCGCCTCGACGGGCTGGGGCTCGATCCGGCCGATCGTCACGCCCCGCACCTTGGCCTTGGTCGAGATGTCGTCGATCAGGGCCGGGACTTCGTTTTTCTCGGGCACGAGCCGACGCATCACCGCGAGCAGCGCGGAGTACTCCTCGACCTTGCGGCGCAGGTCCTCCACGGTGCCGCTCGCGAGATCCGCCTTCGCCTGCGCGATCACGTCCTCCATGCTCTTGATCTCGGCCTGCGTGGCCGCGATCTCTTCGCCCGTCGGCTTCGCCCAGTAGTTCCAGAAGGCGTAGCCGAGGGCGAGCATGCCCAGGGTAATCAGCATCATCACCTGGCTCTGCCGGTCCTGCGGCAGCAAGGCCATGGCGCTACCTCGCCGACTGGGTCAGGGGGACGGTGCGGATGTACACCGAGTCCGCCACCCGGAAGCGCACGGCCACGTTGAACGCGGTCACCGGGCGGTCGGCCTCGATGATCGTGGAGGTCGTCGCCGGCATCACGTCGGTGAGCCACGGCGACGCGGCCAGCTGGCGCAGGAACGTGGTGAACGCCTGGATGTCCACCGTGCTGCCGGTGATCCAGATCCGCACCTGCGGCCGCCCCGTCGAGTCGGTGGCGCCCGGGCCGACCGGCAGGGAACCCGGCGCGCCCGGCGCCACATTGCCGCCCCCCGCTGCCGAGATCCCGGTGAGCCAGGTGTAGGGCGGCAGCGCCTTGGTGATCTGGTCGAGCACGTGCGGCCAGATGTAGCGGTCCGCGTCGATGCCGCGGATGACGTTGATCTCCGCGACGAGTGAGTCGCGGATTCGCTCGGACTGCCGCTTCTGCGCGATCACCGCGTCGAAGCGCCGCTTCTCCGCCTGCACCTCGATGCGGCGGTTCTGCGCCACCCGCAGCCGCGTGCTCTGCGTGATGAACCACAGCAGCCCGCCACCGACCACGATCAACGAGGCCGCGCTGGCGGCGAGCAGCCAGGGGTTTTTGATGCTCGCAAGCAGACCCCGGAAGTCGGGCAGCGCGAGCTTGAAGCCCGCGCCGCCGCCGGCCGCCTTCTTCTTCTTTCCGGGAAGAAGATTTATTTCGATCATGCGGCGCGCCTCAGCGCCAGGCCCACGGACAGCATCAAGAGGGGGGCCACCTCATCCACCGCGACGGACTCGAATACCGAGTCGCGCACCTTGAGCCGCTGCACCGGGCTCGCGAGCTCCACCGGCACCCGCAGCCGGTTCGACAGCGCCTCGTTCAGACCCGGCACGCGCGCCCCGCCGCCGATGGTGTACACGCGCCCCAGGCCCCCCGCGGAGCGCGACGCCGTCGCGAGGAACGCCGCCGCCCGCTCCACCCCCACCGCGATCTCCTCGCCCCGGGCATCCACGTACTGCGCCAAGTCCCCGCTCTGCGCCTGGCCCTGGATGACTCGCTCCGAGTCCTCCGCCGAGAGCCCTTTCTCGCGCTGCAGGTCCTCCCGGAACCGCCGCGTCCCCACCGACAGATCCCGCGTGAGCACCGGAACCCCATCTTCCAGGATGTTCACGTTGGTGACTTCGTGCCCGATGTTGACCAGCCCCACCACGCCCTGCATGGCGTCGGGGTGGTTCAGCTCGAAGGCGTTGTGGATCGCGAACGCGTCCACGTCGATGATCCCCGCCTCGAGCCCCGCCTCGCCCAAGAGCGAGGTGCGGCTGTCCACCAGCTCCCGCTTCGCGGCGACGAGCAGCACGTTCATCTGCAGCCCCTCGGCGTCGGGATCGAGGATCTGGAAGTCGAGCTCCACGTTCGCCATGTCGAACGGGACGTGCTGCTCGGCCTCCCACCGGATCACCTCCCGGGCGTCCCCCTCCTTCATCCGGTCCATCTGGATCTTCTTGACGATCACGTCCCGGCCCCCGACCGCCGTCACCACGGTGCGCTGCTTGACGCCGGCCGTCGAAAAGAGCCCCCGGATCGCTTCCGACACGAGCCCGGGGTCCATGACTTCGCCCTCGACGATGGCGTCGGCGGCAACCTCGGTCGTGGCGACCTTGATGAGCTCCGGCTCACTCCCAGAGTGATCGATCACCGCCAGCTTGATGATGCCGGAACCGATATCCAAGCCCACCGAGGTTTTTTTGCCGCCCAACAGCCCAAAGAGGGCCATAAGTGCCTATGGGTTAAAGACAAGATGGGGCGAGGGCAAACTACAGTAAGCCCCGCCCCTTATCCTGTCAAGCCTCGAACCTACTTGAAGCCGAACCAACAAGTACTTCGCTTACCGAGAGTTAGGTCACTTTAGTAGAGCTGGACCCACCCCCGCGACCGCATCATTCCAGCCACCCCTGTCTTGTTTAACGCCCTGATAATGGCGCACTTAGAGTACAGGAGGTTGGCGGAACCCGACAGGTTGTTGGTGGTGTCGGTGAACTGCGCCGTGTCCTGCACCATCACGGTGCCCCAGAAGTGGGCCGGAGTGCTACCACCGCCGGAGGTCTTGAGTGAGCCCTTGACGATCACGACGCCGAAGAACTGGAACCCCCCCTGGACGCTAAGACTACCGTCGACCAGAAGGACGCCCTGGCCTTCCTGCCCGTTGATGACAGCACCGTCCCCCGTGATGTGGATAATGGGGAAATAGCTGCCGCATGGGCCGGTCGGGGTCGATGGGCTACCCCAGTTCGTTGGTACGCTGAGGTCGCAGGCCGTCCCGATGGTCACCGGGGCGATCGAGCTCGAGAAGTTCTGCGCCGGCACGTTGATATTGGCGCTTTGGGCCAACGCCGCATACGTCACGTCGCCGTAGTGGGTAAACGAGCTGTCGGCCAGCGTCGGGTCCTTGAGCACCGGCGGGTTCCCGAGAATGGTCGGGTGCCCGCTGGTCGATACCGCCCCGCTCGACTGCGTCCGGATCCCGGCCTTGGTAGAATCGAGGGGGGGGCAGCCTGCCCACCCGCCCGGGACATGATCGTTGCCGTCGATACTGGCAGCCCCGACCACCACGTTGTCGCCGCCCGACGTGACCGCCGCCTGCGTGTTGAGGTTCAGGGGTCGGATCCGCGCCAGGAGCCCGAGTCGCTGGCCCGCTCCGCCGCCCCGGATGCGTCCCGCGAGGCTCATCGTGTCCCGGGCGGACATGTCGATCAGGTAGAGCTCGTCGTTGAGCTTCATCACCGAGCCGCTGTAGCTGCCCGTTCGGCTCTTGGCCGTTTCCCAACCGTACTTCGCCGTGTCCTTGGCGGCCGGAAAGGCCGGGTACGGATACAACGCGGCGTACTTCACCTTGTTCTGGACGCCGCCGACGCCGATGCTGTCCCAGGTGCGGATGATGTCGTACACGCCCTCTTCCGCCACGCCGAACGACGCCTGGACGCGACGCACATTCTCGGCCACCCGCTGCTCCTGGGTGCCGGAGAAGAATGCGCCGGCGATGAGCGCGCCGACGATCACGAGCGCGACGATGGCGATGGCGAGCGCCATACCGCGCTCGTTCTGCAGGACGTGCTTCATGCTCGACTCCTTGAGGTTCACGTGTGACCCGCCCCTCAACCGCATGGGCGGGGAGGCACCGCGCCCGGGCCGCACCGCGGGTTGTTCCGCAGCGCAACCAGGGTCACGACGCTGTCCACCTTGTACGTCTGCACTCCGTCTGCGCCGCGTATCGGCGACGTCGTACGGGCGCGCAGCACGATCTGTATCTGTGCCACTTTGGACGAATCGGTCGTTACCACCCCGACACTGTCGTAATAGCTGAACGTCACGCCGTTGGCGCCCGTCAACGGCCCGACCACGGGCTGGATGGTGCCGGTCGCCGCCGGGTTCTTCTGGCCGAGGTACCAATCGCCGTCGGCGGCCTGGTACACTCGATACATCACCTTGTCGAAGCCGCGCACCGGAGCACCAAGCGTGATCGCATTGGCGACATTCAGCTGGCTGCCGGCGATCCACTGGGGCTGCAGGGCCAGCACGTAGCCTGGATGGGTCGCACCGCTGTCGGGGCACAGACCGGTCGCGACGGTCTTGACCTGGCCGAGCACCCAGCTGTCGTCGATGCGCGTGGACGGGTCGCCCTCGTAGAAGATGAGCAAGGAATCGTTCACGCTGAACGTCTGCCGGTTTCCGAAGATCGGCGTCTGGCGCACGGTCAGCGTGATCTGACCGACCCCGCCGCCCAACGGCGGCGTGGCGCACAAGAACGAGAGCTGCCGCATCGCGCGCATCCGGATCGAGTCGGGCCCCATGGCGGTGATGTCGCCGTCCGCCGCGTCCAGCTCGCGGAACTCGGCCGGCAGAATGGCGGCCGCCGCGCGGATGTTCTGCTGCAGGTCGATCGTCTGCGTCTGCGCCAGGTACAACCGCTGATTGTTGACCAGGACCTTGTACACGGCGGCCGACACCAGGCCCAGGAGCACCAGCGCGATCATCAGCTCGATGAGGGAGAACCCTCGCCGGGTTAGAAGAGACATGAGATCTGAGTCTCCGTGCTGTCGGTCCGCCACTTGCCGAGCGCCGTCTGGTACTTGCTGCGCACCACGATCTGCCAGTGGGTCGCCGAGGTGGCGACGAACCGCCACGTGAGTGAGTCCAGCGGCGTCGACCCGCGCATCAACACCTCGCTCCCCCCCGCCTGCGACTTGCAGCCGGACACGCGCAGCATCTCGAGGCGCCGCTGGGCGTACTGGGCCGAGACCGCCGAGCGCTGGCCCCGGCCGATCATCCGCGTCACCAGCGCCGCCGACGTCACGAGCGCCAGCAGGCCGACGGTGAGCACCAGAATCGCGACGATGACCTCGACGATCGTGAACCCCTGTTCGCGTTTCACTGCCGCACCACCTTGCCGAGCGGGTTGATCATCACCGAGTCCTGGTTCGTCGTGACGCTGCCCGTGAGCCGCGCCACGGTGTTCGACGGAAAGGCATCCATGCTCAAGCCACGCGGATCGTATTGCACCGAGTCGCGCGACGCGCTCATGGTCACCTTGAATAGCGCATACAGGTCCTGGACTCCGGAGATCGTATCCACCGTCGTCGGGCACGCGGTGGTCACCCACACCGTGTTTCCCGTGAAGTGCAGCACGCTGCGGCAGCCCCGCTGGATCGCCGCCGCCCGCGCCGTGCCCGCCAGCGTCCCCACCGCGTCGCGCGCCGAGCGCACGTTGGTCTTGTCGAGCGTCTTCGAGATCTTTGGGAAGCCGATCATCGCGATGATGCCGATGAGGACGACCACGATGACCATTTCGATGGTGGTGAAGCCCGAGCGCCCCATGGCAATGCCTCCAGTTCGCGGATTATCCTTATCACGCCTCGTGCCACGGCGTAAGTCATTGTATTGCTGCATGTTATGTAATTGGACGGGGGCTCGGCTGTACTGCAAAATGCTGCATAAGTGCAGAGTACTGCACTAGTCGATGCGGTATCGATCCATCTTGTAAAACAGCGTCCGGAGGCTCACGCCGAGCCGCTTGGCCGCCTCGCGACGGTTTCCGCCCGCCCCCCGCAAAGCAGCGGTGATGGCGTCGCGTTCCGCACGCTCGACGGCGTCACGGAGCGTGACCTCACCCCCTCGTTCCCCCTCTGCACGTTGTGGAGCGGGGGACAAGGGGCGAGGACCAACGAAATCTCCCGCCTCGAGGATCTCCTTGTCACTCAGCACCGCAGCCCGTTCGATGGCGTGCTCGAGCGAGCGCACGTTGCCGGGCCACGATTGTTCGCCCAGCCACTCGAGCGCCGTGTCGCTCAAGACCACGCTCCGGCCGAGCCGGCCGGCGAGCCGTGCCGCAAAGTGTCGCGCCAGGGGTGCGATGTCGGCCCGCCGTTCCGAGAGGGGGGACAGATGAATCGCCACGACGTTCAAGCGGTCGAACAGATCGTGGCGGAAGCGTCCCCCTGCCGCCTCGGCGGCGAGATCCTTGGCGGTCGCGGCCAGCAGGCGCACGTCCACCCGCC
>Ga0209158_1002341_pt1 | contig 11763 bp, 10 predicted proteins | sample GraSoiAngelo_140_FD_185897 | JGI IMG/M metagenome (GOLD analysis project Ga0209158, IMG submission 185897) | Grasslands soil microbial communities from the Angelo Coastal Reserve, California, USA - 14_0929_12_30cm (SPAdes) (version 2) | ecosystem: Environmental > Terrestrial > Soil > Grasslands ...
TGAATCTGCGGCGCCTGGGCTACCGCGTCGAGCCGAGCGACTGCTTCGCGATTCCCTGGCGGCCCGACGACGGCGACGCGATTTCGCAAGCCGCGAACTGGCTCGCGGGCGAACGGAAATCGTCGGCGCCGCTCTCGATGACGAGCTGCACGCTTCGCCCTGCGCCGCGCGATCCCGGCGAGGTGGCAGAAGAAGGCAGGATTTCCACGATCTTCGACCGCGTCGAAAAGGCGTGCCCGAAGCTGTTTCGCGGCCTGAGCTCGGTGACGGAGCCTTTCACCTCGGGATGGTCGCGCTACTACGCTGGCCTTGACGCCCGCCTCGAAGCCTACGCCGGGAGGCTCAGCCTCAATCGCTATCGCGCCGACGTTCAGATCGACCTCGGCTTGCTCTCCGACTGGGAGCGTGCCGGCCATCCCTGCCCGGCGGGCAGCTAGCCGCATCCCATGATGCCCTCGCTTCTCGTGTGCGCGATCGCGGCGCCGCTCGGGTTTCTCTTCTGGCTCTGCGGCGGCGTCACATTCCTCGCTGCTTTCGCGGCCATGGTCCTCACGACGCTGGTGGTCCTGTCGGCCGGGTGGGCGTCGCTCCGCGCGCTCGGCGTGCCGAATTCGTCCCCATCCGCAGCCTGGGTGCTCGGCGTATTCGCGATTTCGCTCGTGCTTTATGTGCTGGTGCAATGGCTGGAGCTGCGCGCGCTGATCGCAGCCGCGCTGCTGGCCGCAGTGGCGGGCGGCCTGGCGTGGCGGGAGCGTTTGTGGCGCGCGCAGATCGACCAGCGCGAGCTCGTCGGCATCGTGCTGTGCGGCGCGGTCACGCTGCTCTGGTGCCACCACAGCGCGAGCGCGCCCGCGACGCTCGCGCGCCTCGGCGTACTGCCGGTCTGGATCGACTACATGATCGACGGCGGAGTGATCTCGAGTTTCGGCGATCCGCTCGCGCAAGGCGCCCAATCGATCGAGCTCGCCGGCTTCCCGCGGCCCTTCTACCACTACGCCTCGTACATGATGCCTGCGGCCTTCGCGCAACCGTTCGATCTCCCCGGCTTGCCGCTCGCGACTTCCGTCTGGCTTCCCCTCGGATTCTTCACAATGTGCGCGGGCGGTTACGCCTTCGGAGTGGCGCTCTCAGGCTCGGCGGGTGGCGTAGCCGCAGTCGCGGCGCTGACGCTGCTGCCGGACGCCGGCGACTACGGCCTGCGCAACGCGCTCTTCGGCTTCGACTGGCACGTCCTGACACGCCCTAACGCGGCCTATGGCGTCGGCATCGCGCTCGTCTCGTTCGTGCTGCTCCAGCGCTGGTGCGAGGAACGCCGGCCGCAGCTCCTAGCGGCGAGCATTGCGCTCGCCTCGGGGCTGCTCCTGTTTCGCGCGCAGATCTTCGTGCTGGCGACTCCCTGCGTGCTCGCCATCGCCACGGTCGCGACGGCAGAGTTCCGCCGTCGCTGGCTGGTCTACACCTGCGCGGGGCTGGTTCTGCTCGCAGCGTTCTACTTGATCGTCGATGAGCCGCACGCCCTGCGGCCGTTTCTCCTCACCGTGCATGAGCAGCCGGGGATCGCTTACGCCGGCTGGTACGACTCTCTGTTGCAGCGTTACGGCGCGGGCATCGCCATCCCGCTGGGCGTGCTCCTCGTCTTTCCGGCGTTTCTCGGCGTGTTCACGTTGCTCTATCCCGCCGCGCTCTGGCTGCGCCGTCGCATGGCGTTCGACGCAATGCCACTTCTCCTCGTCGGGAGCTACGCGGCGCTGATGGTGCTGGCCCCCATCCCGGCGAACGGCGATGCGGCGGAGCTCACCCACCGGCCGTTTGTGCTGGTGTACGCCGTGGTCGCCAGCTGGACGGCGGCGGTGCTCACGGAACGCATTCGCTTCCACTGGCTGGTCGCCGCGAGCGCCGCGGCCGTGGTCGCGCTGTGGCCGGCGAGCGGACTGTGGAGCGAGGCTCCGAAGTTGAGCTGGGGCTGGAATTACTATGCGCGCGCCGTCACGCCGGGTCTCGCAGAGGCGGCGGGTTTTCTCAGGAAGGAGGGCAAGCCGGGCGAGCAATTCGCGGTCGCGCCATTGCAGCGCGGCTGGGCGCCCATCGAGCGGCCCGGATGGGTGCCGACCGACGCCGCCGTCGAGCTCTCGGCGCTGAGCGGAATGCCCGCTTACATCGCGCGTCCGTACCTCGACGTCCTGCAAGGTGGCGAGCGCCGATGGGTGGCGGAGGAGCGCCTTGCCGAGCTGGAAGCGATCGAGCGGGAAACGCGGCCGCGTGCCGCGCTGGGCCGCCTCGGTGCAAAAGGCGTCAGCTGGTATGTCGTGACGGGAGGGGTTGGGCCGCGTTGGGACCCGGACCGCCAGCTCGCCGCTTTCACCCAAGGCAAGGTCGCGGTTTACCGGATCACGAATCGGTAGAAGGCGAGCTTCGCTAGCGTGTTCGCCCGCGCCATCAGACGGCCGCACGCCATGTCGAGAGCGGTCAGGCCGAAGGCGGAGTTCGCTCCCGCCTTGGCGATGAAAGCGCGGAATTCCGCGGCCTGTGCGGCGCCGATGGCCACGCTCCAGGCGCCTGCCGAAACGCGGAACGAAGCCAGCTTTTCGGGCAGGTAATACGCATCGCCATGAAGCAGCAGCCGGAACCAGTAGTCGAGGTCGGTGACGATGGGCAAGCTCGCATCGAAGCCGCCGACGCGCCGCGCGAGCGCCGTCCGGAATAGCACGCCGCCGGGCTCGCCGAGCAGGTTGGAGCCGCGGCGGATGCAGCTCTGCACTGCGGACCGGGCAGGGATCACGCCGCCGCCATGCGGATAGCTCCGCGCCAGGAGCGCGCGCGAACGGGCGTCGATGACGCGGCGAGCGCAGAAGGCGAGCGCCAGCCGTTCGGCACGATCGGCCTGGAGCACTTCGACCTCGCGCGCGAGGCAATCGGGCGCGATGAGGTCGTCGTGCGGCAGGAGCTTGAACATCCGGCCGCGCGCGAGCCGCAGGCAGCGGTTCCAGTTTTCCTCCACGCCGACATTGCGCTCGTTGCGGATGTAGCGCAGGCGCGGGTCGCGGTAGCGCGCCACGACCTGCGCCGTCTCGTCCGGCGAGAGATCGTCGACGATCACGAGCTCGAAGTCCGTGAACGTCTGCGCGAGCACCGATTCGATCGTCTCGCCGATGTGCGCCGCGCCGCGATAGGTCGGAATACCGACCGTGACGACGGGCGCGGCGCTCAAGGCTTGTCGGCCGGCGCGCCGAACCCCTTCGTCGCCTTCACCACGTACTGCGGCTTCGCCGTCATGTGGAGGTAGGCGCGGCCGAGGTACTCGCCGATCGCGCCGAGGGCGAGGAGCTGCACCCCGCCGACGATCAGGATCGCGATGACCAGCGACGCCCAGCCGGGCACCGGGATGCGCTGGAAGAGCAGCTGCTGCACGACGAGATAGACCGCGAACGCGAACCCGAGCGCGGCGAAGCCGAGGCCCAGCCAGGACGCGACGCGCAGCGGCACCACCGAGAAGTTCATCGCCACCTTGGCCCACAGCGAGACCGATCGGCGCAGGCTGTAGTGGCCTCTGCCATCGAGGCGCGGATGGTGCTCGAGCTCGACGTTCGCTACACTGCGCGTCACCATCAGCGCCAGCCCGTCGACGTAGGGGAAGGGACCCTCGTAGCGCGTGATCTCGCGCACGATATCGGCCGTCATGGCCTTGAAGGAAGAGATGCGGATGCCGCGCGGCACGCCGAGCAGGGCGTGCACGGTCAGATCGCGGAATGCGCTGCCGGCGGTCTTCCATAGCGCATGCTGCGACCGCCGGAACGCCGCGTAACACAGGTCGTAGCCTTCGCCGATCTTCGCGTGCAGCTGGCCGATGTCCTCGGGCGCGTGCTGCAGGTCGTCGTCCATCACCACGATCACCGCGCCGCTCGCGGCGCGCAGGCCGGCCATGATGGCGTTGTGTTGCCCGCTGTTGATCCGCAGGTTGATGCCGCGCACGGCTGGATAAGCGTCGCAGGCCTGCTCGATCATCGACCAGGAGCGATCCGCGCTGCCGTCATTGACCAGCACGAGCTCGTACTTGAGCTCCGGCCGCTGCGCGCCCATGGCGGCGGCGACGCGCCGCACGAGCTCGGGCACGATGCGCTCGCTGTTATAGACCGGGATGACGATCGACAGGTCCATCGGCCGCAGTGCGGAACACGAAGAGCTTGAGCAGCCCGAACGAGAGCACGGCGCAGGGCGGAGCGGCGAGCAGGCCGGCGACGTAGGCGTTGACGCCGAATTCGTCCATGGTCCTGAGGATCAGCACGCTGAACAGGTACACGACGGCATAGCTGCCAATGTAGCGCAACAGCGACCCGCGATAGCCGCGCCCGAACACGACCGCGCTCGTCGTCTTATAGCTGAAAAGGATGCCGCACACGATCGACACACCCGAGGCGAGCGCGTAGCCCGCGCCGAGGAAGATGCAGGCCGCGTAGACGCCATAGCCGAACGCCGTGTTGATTGCTCCCGTGACCGCGAAACGCAGCGCGTGTTGCAGCATTTTCTTTTAAGCATAATAGCTGCGCCGTGCGCCCGCAATGAAAAGAATCCTTGCTACGACGTTCGCCGCTGCCGCGCCGCTGTCGGCCCTGCTTTGGCTGAGCGGCGCCGTGCCGCCCCATCTCGCGATCGCGGGAGTGGCGCTGCTCGTGTTCTTCGTCACCCTTGCAGGCTTCCTCGCGCTGCGCGCTCTGCGCCTGGCGGACATGCCGGCGTCGGCGGCCTGGCTGGCGGGCGTCTTCACGAGCGCGCTTGCGGTCTACGCGCTGGTCGCTTGGGGCGGGCTGCTGGCGCAGACGGCGTTCGCGTTGTGGGCGAGCGCGCTCGTCGCTTGCGCGCTGGTCGTTCCCGAGCCCGACACCGCGGTGCGGCAGCTCGACTGGCCCGAGTTCGCGGGCCTCGCCCTCTGCGCGCTGTTCACGCTGATGTGGTGCCACCGCATCGCGCAGGCGCCGGCCGAGCTGGCACGCGACGGAAGGCTCTTCGCGTGGATCGACTATTTCGTGCATGGCGGCATCATTTCGCAGCTCGGCGATCCGCTCGCCGTGCGCGGCTCGGTTTTTCTCGCCGATCATCCGCTGCTCTTGTATCACTACGCCTCGTACATGCTTCCCGCGGCGCTCGCCGGTCTGCTCGACCAGCCCGGGTTCGCGCTCGCCACGTCTTTCTGGCTGCCGATGGGCGTATTCACGATGTGCGCGGGCGCGCACGCGCTCGGCACCGCGCTCGCCGGCAGGACCGGGGCCCTTGCATCCGTCGCAGTGCTGACGCTGCTCCCGGATGCCTCGACCTACGGATTGCGCAACGGCTTTCTTAGCTTTCACTTCCACATGGTCGTGACCCCGGGTACGGACTACGTGACCGGAGTGTTCCTCCTTTGTGTAGCCGTGCTCGGCCGGTGGATACCCGGTACGTCGGCGCGCCCGCTGCTCGGGAGCGCGGCCCTCGCGGTCGGCGCGCTCTGGTTCCGGATCCAGGTGTTCGCAGCGGGTTTTCCCGCCTGGCTCGCCACTGCTGCGCTCGCCACGCCGGCCGTCCGCAGGCGGCGGCTCCTGTTCTGGAGCTGTGCAGCGCTCGCCTTCCTCCTCTTCGTGATCGCCTTCTATGCGGCTGTCGACGCCGAGCTCGCCCTGCCGGTGTTTCTCGAAGTGGTGCACGACCGGCAGGAGCCGACCGCTTATTCCGGCCTCTACCTCGGCCTGCGCGATGTCGGTGGCGGCTTGCCTGCCATTGCGCTGGGCATCCTGCTCATGTATTGCGCCTCGCTCGGCGCATTCGTCGGGCTCTACCCGCTCGCGCTGTGGCTCGCGCGTCGCGCGCGTGCGCTGCGGCCGCTCGATGCGTTTCCGGCGTTTGCCATCGCCGCCTATCTCGCCGTGATGCTGACCGCACCAATTGACAAGCACCGCGATTCGACCGAGTTCACCGTGCGCCCTTTCGTCCTCGTCTATGCCGTCGTCGCGGTATGGACGGTATGTCTGCTGTGCCGCGTGTTCGAGCTGCGCTGGCCGCAGCGTGCGTCGGATGCGTGGCGCGCCGTACTCGCCGCGAGCCTGCTCGCTACGCCGGTGCTCTGGCAGGAGACCTTCGCGATGGGACTGCCCAGCTTCGAGTGGGGCTGGGGCTACTTCACCAAGATCGAACCCGGCCTCGCGCAGGCGGCTCGATATTTGCGCGAGCACGGCCGCCCCGGGCAGATATTCGCCGTACGGGGACTGCGGCTCAAGTGGGCCGTAACCGATCCGGCCGTGCAGCTGGTGTCGCTGAGCGGCATGCCCGCGTACCTGTCCTATACCTCCGCCCACATGATCGAAGCCGCGGATCGCGAGAAGGTCGCGCTCCATCGCTACGCCGAGCTCGCGCGCCTCGATCGAATGCCTTCTGCCAACGCAGCCCTGGGTCAACTGAGGCGGCTTGGCGTCGCATGGTACGTCGTGACCCGGGGCACGGGCCCGCCCTGGGATCGTGACCGGCGGTTGGCCGCGTTCGTCGAGCGCAACGTGGCGATCTACGCCGTTCCAGGGCGCTGAGCCGTGGCTCCCGGACACCGCGCTGTGCCCCATTTCTGGCAACCCGACTGGCTGGTGCTGCGCGAGATGGCGCGCGTGCTGCGCGGCCTGCTCGCCGACCCGGCGCTGCCGCTGCGCGATGCGCGCGTGCTCGATTTCGGCTGCGGCACGCGGCCCTATGAGGCCTGGTTCGCCGCCGCCGGCGCGCGCTACCGCGGCGCGGACATCGACGCCGCGCACGAGGTGCGCATCCGCGACGACGGCACGCTCGACTGCGCCGACGGCGAGTACGACCTGGTGGCCTCGTTCCAGGTGCTCGAGCACGTCTGGGACCTCGGCGCCTACCTCGGCGAGGCGCGCCGCGTGCTGCGGCAGGATGGCTGGCTGCTGCTCTCGACGCACGGCAGCTGGCTCTATCACCCGCATCCGCATGACTACCGGCGCTGGACCGCCGAAGGCCTGCGGCGCGAAGTCGAATCGCGCGGCTTCCGCCTGGTGCGCATGGAGCCGGTGGTCGGGCCGCTCGCCTGGACCACGATCTTCCGCTCGCTCGGCGTGGCGCACGTGCTCAAACCCTGGCCGGTGGTGGGACCCTCGCTCGCCGCGCTCGGCGCGATGCTGTTCAACGTGCAGGCGTGGATCGAGGACCGGATCACGCCGCGGGCGATCACCGCGGTAAACGCCTGCACCTACATCGCGCTCTTCCGCCGCGCCTAGCGATGCTAGTCGGCCGCTTCTTCTCCGTCGGCCTGCTGTGCGCGCTGCTGCACAACGCCATCATGATCGGCGGCGACTGGGTCGGGCTGCACTACGTCGCCTCGTCGTTCGTCTCGTTCGCCGTGGTGGTGGCGCTGGGCTATTGGCTGCACAGCGCCTGGACCTTTCCCGATGCGCAGCGCAGCCGCATGTCGTTTGCGCGCTACACGGCGACCATGGCCCTCAACCTGCCGCTGTCGATCGCCGGGATGTTCGCATTCGTCGATCTCGCCGGCCTCGCCGTCGCCATCGCGGCACCGCTGGTGACGGTGCTGCTCGCCGCGTTCAACTTCGGCGGCGGGCGCTGGGCGCTCCGCGCGAGGCGCGCTCAATCCAGGCGCCAGACATGACCGTAAGGCGCTACGTGCGAGAGGTGCGCGCCCGGAAAGCGGCTGCGCAATAGCTCTTCGTCCCTGGCGCGGCCGCGGCTCAGCATGAAAATCACCGGATCGCGCAGGAAGGGATCGTTCTGGATGAAGTCCTGCGTGTAGTAGGGAAAGTTGAGCGTCACGAAGACCACTTGGCGCACGCCTTTCTCGAAGGGCGGGCGGCGCGACAGATGGTCGCTCATGAACGATTCGATTTGCGCCCAGCGGAAGGGCGTCGCGATGACGAGGCTCAGCAGCGCCGCGGCCGCCGCGTAGCGGCGCAGGGCCTCGTTGTTGAACGCGGCGATCGCCGCCGCGCCGAGCACCGGGGCCGCGGCGAACGCCGGATGCGGGTAGCGCACGCCCCAGCCGTAACCCTGGTCGAACCAGACGATGAGGTAGCCCGCCAGGGTGGCGGCGAACGAGAGCCCGAGCAGTCGCAACGGGGCCTGCCGCCTCGCGAGCCACCAGCCCGCGAGCATCAGCGCCGGCAGCCCAGGAACGGTCCACAGCCACAGCTTCACGAGCTCCGCGGCGCGCTTCGCGAGCGTCGCGGCGTCGGGAAACGCAAACACGCGGCTGAGCTGCAGCTGCCAGTAGAAGAGAAAATCTCCGGTCTGCGGCGCGAACCAGAGCTGCCCCTGCACCTTGCGCATCAGCAGCCACCACCCGCCTCCGATCAGCAGCGTCAGCGGCGCGTAACCGGCGGCGAGCCGCAAGAGCGCGCGCCGGCCGTGATGCCATGCGATCCAGCCGATCCACGGTAGCGCGAATAGGAAGTGCGGCCACGGATTGTGCAGGACGAGCGCAAACGAGCCCACGATCCCGGCAAGAAAGAGGCGGCGCTCGAGCAGCGCCCAGACGTAAAGCAGATTGAAGAACAGGTGCGCCGTCATCGAGAAATAGCCGAGCGCCATGCCGCTGAAGGCGGGCGATGCGAGCGTGAGGAGCATCGCCCAGCCTGCCGCCTGCGGCGCGCCGGTGAGGCGCCCGGCGAGCCGGCCGATGAGCACGAGCGCGCCGCTCGCGAGCAGCGGATTGCAGGCCCAGGGAATGCCGAGCAGAACGAAGGGCGCGAGCAGAAGCGCGAATCCCGGCCAGTACACTGAAACCACCGCGCCGGTCTCGCGCGACGCGTAGAGCCACAGATCGAAGTAGGGCCGCGGCAGCACCCACGAGAGCAGCTCCGGCGGGAACTGGGCCGTCAGATGTCCGGCGGCGAACGCCTTCGCCTGTAGCAGGATGAGGTGCTCATCGCCGGCGAGCGCATGATCCTTCGCCACGAAGAGCTGGCCAGCGCACAGTACTAGAAACGTAATGAGCGCCGTCGCCCATGGCCTGCGGCCGATCACCTCGACGAGCGCGAGCCCGGCCCGCGCGAGCGGCGCAAAGGCCGCGGCGATGGCGATGAAGATCACTATCGCCGCACCGGGAACATCCTGCGTGCGCAGCAGATAGTCGAAGATGTAGCTCCGCTCCGGTACCTGCGGGAATCGCGTGTACAGCAGGATGAAAGCGATGCAGAGCAGCCCCGCCCCGACGCCGAAAAGGGCGAGGCGGCGCGCGCTCACCGGGGCGTGGCGCATTCGCGGAGCAGAGCCGCGTAGCGGGCGACACACTGCTCCCAGGACCAGTGCTCGCGGGCGAAGGCGGCGACGCGCGGCCGCAGCGACTCGAGCTCCTCCGGCGCGGCGAGCAGCGCCTGGAGGCGCGCAGCCCATCCTTCGGCCGTAGCGCCGCCGACGCGCTCGCTCAGCAGCGCTTCGCCCGCTTCCGGGCAACCGGCGGCGGTGTCCTCGCCGACGAGCGCGGGTGTGCCGCAGGCCATGGCCTCCTGCACCGAAAGCGGAAATCCCTCGCCCATGCTCGGCAGGACGAGCAGATCCGCCGCCTGGTAGAGCGCGCTCAGCTCCCCGGTCGCGGGACTGTGCACGACGGTCGCGTTCGGCAGCCGCCAGCTCGCCGGATCGAGGGGTCCCCAACCCGCGAACAGCCAGTGCGCGTGGGGAAAGCGCTGCGCCAGCTGACGCAGCACGGGGAGTCCTTTCTTCTCCACGAATCGGCCCAGGAATAGAAGCAGCGGCTTGTCCGGCGGAACGCCGAGCCTCAGGCGATGCGCGCGCCGCTCCTCGGCCGTGGCGGGGCGGAAACGCTGCGTGTCGACGCCGTTCTGCACCAGCATGGCGGGGCGGCGAAAGCGCGCGAAACGGCTAAAGTACCGGCGCACCGTCTCGCTCTCGAACACCACCTGGTCGGCGCCGCCTAGCACCAAGGCGCCGAGCAGCCGGTTCGCCGCCGCGTGCGCCGCGCGCAGCAACGGGTTGCGGTAGGGGACGTGGCCGATGTGCTGGGTGACGAGCACCGGCCGGCGCGCGCGGCGTGCCGCGAGGAACGCGACCAAGTTGGGGAAATACAGGCAGTCGTGCACGTGCACCACATCGCTCTCGCTGCAGGCGCGCACCAGTCGGCGAAGCGCTGCCGGACTCCACAGCGGGTACGGCACGCCCATGGCCCGCTCGAGCGCGTTCCAGCCCGGCGCGGGCGTCGCGCTCAGGCCCGGTGCGGCCGGCGGCGACGCATCGCAATCGCTCGCATGCCAGTCGATCTTCGCCACGCCCGCTCGCGCGAGGCGCTCGGCGAGCTGGCCGGCGACGCGCTCGACGCCGCCGCGATGCGCCGGGTAGTAGTGCGTGACCAGCGTGATGCGCAGCGGCCCGGCGCCGCTCAACGCGCCGCGCGCAGCCACTCGCAGGTCCGGCGCAGTCCCTCGCCAAGGGGCGTGCTTGCGCGCCATCCGAGGTAGCGCTCGGCAAGCGACGAATCGAGCACATTCACCGGCGCGTCGAGCGCGCGTGGTTCACCGTGCTCGACCTTGACGGGCCGTCCGAGGAGCTTCTCGATCTCGGCGACGAGCTCGTTCAGGCTGGTGCCCTTGCCCGAGCCGATGTTGAAGATGCGCTGCGCGCCGTCGAAGCGGGCCGCCTTGAGCATCGCGTCAACCGCGTCGGCGACATAGACGTAGTCGCGCACCACCGAGCCGTCACCCCAGATCTGGATCGGCTGGTCGCGCAGCGCGCGGTCGAGGAACACGGCCACCGCGCCCTGCGCGATGTCCAGCCGCTGGCGCGGGCCGTAGAGGTTCGCGGGCCGCACGATGCGGAAGTCCAGGCCATGAAGCCGGTGCGCGAGGCCCAGGTACTTCTCCACCATCAGCTTGTGGATGCCATAGGAAGAGACTGGCTCGGTCGGGTGGTTCTCGGCGACCGGCGTGGTGCGCGGCACACCGTAGACCGTGCCGCCGGAGGAAACGAAGACCAGCTTGCGCACGCCCTGCTCGCGGCACAGCTCGAGCAGCCGCAAGCTGCCTAGCACGTTCGACTCGACGTCGTACACCGGGTTGTCGTTCGAGCTCTTCGGCAGCGTGGTCGACACCAGGTGAAACACGAGCTCGGTGCCCTGGAGCGCCGGGGCGAGCGCCTGCGGATTGAGAAAATCGCCGGTAAAGACCTCGAAGCCCCTGGCGCGCGGAAAGAGCGGCAGACGGTCGACATGGGGACGATCGAAAACCTTCACGCGGTGGCCTTCCTGCGCCAGCGCCTCCGCGAGATGCGATCCGATGAATCCGGCGCCTCCCAGCACCAGACAGGGTCCCATGGTGGCCGAGTTTACCGTCTTGAGGACGGATTGCCTTTCACGCCGACCAGGTTGGCGTAGCGGCGACCCTGCGTTCGCTCGACCAGCGCGCGAGGGCTGCTCACTGGTTCCAGGGCGCCGCGGCTCCCGGTAAGCTCATAAAGCCGGAACCCGAGATCCCGCAGCATCTCGAGGTACTCGAGCCCGTCTGCGCCGCAGCGCGACAGCCCATAGGGCCAGAACTCGGTCATCAGGATGCAGTCGCCGCTGGCCGCGAGCAGGCCGGCCGCGCCGCGAATCACCCGGGCCTCGGCGCCCTGCACGTCGATTTTGATGAACTGGGCCGAGGCGATTGCGTAGCGCCGGCAGATATTGTCCAGCGTATCGGCGGCGACGGTCTCCTCGCCGCGGAGCAGCGGATCCGGATAGAGGCGGTTGTCGCCCTTGTTCTCGGGATTCTTGTAGAGCGTCAACGTTTC
>Ga0209158_1002345_pt1 | contig 11749 bp, 12 predicted proteins | sample GraSoiAngelo_140_FD_185897 | JGI IMG/M metagenome (GOLD analysis project Ga0209158, IMG submission 185897) | Grasslands soil microbial communities from the Angelo Coastal Reserve, California, USA - 14_0929_12_30cm (SPAdes) (version 2) | ecosystem: Environmental > Terrestrial > Soil > Grasslands ...
CGAGCAGGCGGAGCCGTGCGAGCTGCGCCTGGAGCTTGCGCTCATGAGCCTTCCCCTCGGTGATGTCGCGCGCGATCTTCGATGCGCCCCTGATCTGGCCGTCGGCATACTTGAGCGGCGAGATGGTCGCCGATATATCGATGCGCGTTCCGTCCGCCCGGACCCGGACGGTCTCGAGGTGATCCACACGCTCGCCGCGCGCGATGCGCGAGAGAATCGCCGCTTCCTCCGTCGCTCTCTCGGGGGGGATGATCATCAGCATCGGCTGACCGATAGCCTGCTGCGCAGTGTGACCAAAGAGTCGCTGCGCCCCCGGGTTCCACGAGGTGATGATGCCCTTGAGCGTCTTGCTGATGATGGCATCGTCCGAGGACTCGACGATCCCCTGGAGCAGCTCCTGGCTGTCGCGCAGCGCGCTCAGCGCTCTCTGCGCGCGGGCGCGCTCGGCGTCCATGCGCCGCAGCTGTACGGCGCTCACCCACGCCAGTGCGGCGAATACCAGGACAGCCGGGAGCGCGACCAGGGCGATGCTCTGCTCGAGGCCGAGCACACCACGGCGCTCCGCGCTGAACACCCACCCTGTCAGAACACTGAGGCCGGCCAGGAGCCCGATCGTGCCGGCGACCAGGGCATACTGTGCGGCGGAATCTGCTTTGCGGGGCGCGCTCATGAGCGTGTGGCCGCAGGGCCTCCTGCCCAGATCATGCAAAGCCTCCCTGCGCACATTATCACTGCTCGTGCTGGTCCTTGGCTATTCCCGCGGATGTCGCTCCGTCCGTCGTTGAATGGTACTCGACGTCGCCCCTACACGCTTACGGCATCGCTCGAGGTTGTGGTGGCCGTGCACGACGGCTGTTGCCGCGATTAGCCCATGCATGGCGGCCAGCGAGCGGCCACGCGCTTCGCATTGGGCCACCAGGTGTCCCCACGCATCCGCGACTGCGTTGTCAACAGGCAGAATCCGAGATTCAAAGCGGAGTGGCAACTCCTGACTGAGCCACGCATCGAGCAACTTGCGCCGCCTTCCGGCCGGCACTCGTTCGACGCCATGACGCAATTCCGCAAGCGTCGCAACACTCAGAAAGACCCGATCCTCGTCAGCCTCGTCCAGCCAAGTAATGAGCCCGCTGTTGGGACGCGGCTTCGTCCACTCCGACACGACGTTCGTGTCGAGCAGGAAGCTCATAGGTCCGATGGACGAAGCCTGTCTTTCGACCGCTTTACCTTGATACCCGAACCGCGCAGCGGCGAGCTACCGAACAATTCCGCCAGCGCGCCTACACGCTTTGTCTTGCGCTCCCACTCATCCGCCGAAACCACCACGACGGCCTTGCGTCCGTTACGCGTGATCGTCTGGGGCCCCCGCGACTGAGCTCGCTCGATCACTTCACTCAGTTTGGCTTTCGCCTGGGCCACCGTCCAAACACCGGGCATTGTCACAACCTCCCGTACCCCAACTGAATATGGCGGTCTCGCACTGAGGGCGGTATACTTCTAATCAAATTGAATCAGAATGATTAATATGCGCAAGCGCGTCGTGACCGCTCACATTCCGGATCAGCTCGCCCGCAAGCTGGACAGCCTCGCCGCGCGGCTCGAGCGCCCGCGGGGCTGGGTCGTCAAGGAGGCGCTCGAGGGCTACCTTGCCCTCGATGAGCAGCGTCGTCGGCAGACGTTGGCCGCGCTCGCCGAAGTCGATGGTGGTGCGACGATCGACCATGCCGAGGTCCGTGCTTGGGCCCGCAGTCTGGTACCCCGCCGCCGCAAAGCGTCGCGCTGATTCCGTGGCGCTCCGCTGGACGCAATCAGCGTATGGGGACTTGCGCCGACTGTACCAGTTCCTGGAGCCCGTCAATCCCGGCGCGGCCGGCCGCGCGGTGCGTCTCATCGTCAATCGCATCGAGCGCATTCCAGCCCAGCCGCGCCTAGGGGAGCGGCTGCCGCGCTTCGGGCCCCGAGAAGTCAGGCGCGTGCTCGCCGCGAAGTACGAGATTCGCTACGAGCTGACGGACAGCGACGTTGTCGTACTGCGTATCTTTCACGCCCGGGAAGATCGGTGACCCCCCTCCAACCAGCGCCATGCCGATGCCGACCGTGATGCGTAGCCCAAGGTCGCGAACTACTTCACATTAAATGCAGGCACCGCTCCGCCATTCTCAATGAACGTGCACTTGCCATCCGCGCACACCCGATTCTCCATCTCGATCCGCTTCAACTGGACATACTGCTCGGGTGATAGACCGATAGCCTGTCGATAAGCATTATCTGCTGCCGCCCGAGCCTCTTCAGCCGACTTGCGCTGGACTTCTGCCAACTTGGTCTGCTGCTCAGTCTGGATGCGTTGCTCCTGTGTGGCCGTTTCAATCCGCTGATTCTTGATGGCATCAGGCGGATTGGCTCGTCCTACAGTCATCGTAACAAGCTGGATCGGCAATCCCTTTTCCTTGATGAATGCCTTCAAAGCGTCTCGAATCTCCGCATCGACAGCATCCAAGGCTGTCGTACTGATCGCCGTTTCGTTCATGCCGCGCTTGCGCACAGCCTGTCTAACCATCGTCTTGAACTGCTCTTCCAGATTGTTCTGATACCAGTTCGGTCCGAAATTCTTGATCAACACTACCGAATCCGTGACTTGTAACACCACGATGGCATGAAAACTGATCGGTACGCCATCCGAGGTCATCGTGTCGTGCATCTCAGTATCGAACTTCTGAGGCTGCATGTAGACATCAACCCCTTCCGTCGTGATAGCTGCGAACGTTCGTCCCGGCTTGACCGGATCAGAATCGACTCCGCCATGGCCAAAAATCCATGGCTTTTCGATCAATACGACTTCATGCCCAGCATCAGGCGAATAGACACTGCAGCCTACCAGCCCCAACGCACTCAACATCATTAGATATTTCATTGACCCACCCTTTCAAAATCACATTCAAGTGGCTGAGGGATCTGTCAAACCCCCTACCTGACACATCGTCGGCGGTGCCATTGCGCGAAGCGGTCCGGATAGCGACAGAGGAGTTCGGCATCCTGCAAGGGACCGCCGCAAACCCTGGAATTAATGGTGGAGCGGAAGGGGATCGAACCCTCGACCTTCGCATTGCGAACGCGACGCTCTCCCAGCTGAGCTACCGCCCCACGGCTAAGCACCCCGCGAAATCACGCTCGTCGCAAACAGCGAGCGAATGCCCGGCCATCAAGATGCGCGATTTCGCGGGGGTCCCGGGCCGGCGCGCGATTCTAGCATCGCGATCCGGCCGCTCCAACGAAGTCTTGACCCTGCGCCTCAGGATGCAGCTATGATCGACGGCCTTGAGGCCCGCAGGAGCTGCGGATCGGGGAACAGGCATGCTGGCCACGGGTGGGCGAGCGCCGGAGTTCACACTTCCGGACCAGGACGGGCAGAGCGTGTCGCTCAGCGCGCTGCTGCGCTACGGGACGCTGATCCTGTACTTCTATCCCGCCGACTTCACTCCGGGCTGCACCCGCGAGGCCTGCTTCATCCGCGACCTGCATGCCGAGATCCAGGAGGCGGGCCTCAGTGTCGCGGGCGTGAGCCCGCAGGGGCCCGAGAGTCACCGCGCCTTCCGCGAACAGCACAAGCTGCCGTTCGTCCTGCTCTCGGACGTGGACAAGTGCGTCATCCGCATGTACGACGTGCGGGGGCCGCTCGGATTCGGAGTGCGCCGCGCCACCTACCTCGTCGACCAGGCGCGTTACATCCGCTCCGCGGTGCTCGCCGACTTCCGCATCAGTCAGCACGAGGATTTTATCCACCGGGCCGTGGCGCTGAGCGCCGGTGGCACGCGCCGTGCGCGCTCGGTTCGTTGACTGGCCAACCGCGCAGCGTTATCGATAGGACGGTGGCAGCTTCAGAACCTGATGCGCACCACGTGGGCGCGGCCGAAGCTCGGCACGCTGACCATATAGATCGCATCCGACGCGCCCTGCCCCGCGGGCACGGTGTTCGCACCCGCGAGCTCCTGAATCATCTGCGCGGGCGTTGCGCCGCTGCCGATGACCAGCACCGTGCCGCCCGGGTGTTCGTGTAACACACGGGCCGCGGCGCCCCGCGCTTCGCGGGAGCTGAATACGACCGGCGTGCGGTGCAGCCGCTCCGCCAGGGGCGCCGCACTCTGGCGGGCGCGGCGGTCGTCGCTCACGTAGATCGCGTCGAGCCGCCCGCCCCCGTCGACGTCGCCGAACATGCGCGCGAGCTGCTGCGCGCGCTGCTCGCCCTCGGGCGAAAGCGGCGGATCGTCGATGGTTCCGGGCTCCTTTTCCACCGGCGGCACGAGCAGGACGACGGTGGTGGTGGCGCTGCGATAGAACGCCACCGCCACGCCGCCAATCACCAGCGCAGCCACCAGCGTCAGCCACACCGGCGCAAGAAACGGCCGGCGGTGGCGCGTTATGCCCGGCGGGTCCATGAGGCCATCATACAGCGCCGCCGCCCGTCACCGGAGCGCGCATTTTGCGGCGCGGGTCTGTAATCTGCTCCTCGGGCAACGGAGGCGTTCAGAGCGGTCATGCGAGCCGGCGGCCACACGACGGTGATCCAGCGCATTCTGGAGCGACGCGCGGCGGAGGCGACTCCCGAGGAGACCACCGCCACCATCGCGGTCATGCTGCGCGTCATGCCCCCGCCCCGGGCGCTGCTGGTGTGTCAGGACGCGCCACTGCTGGAGCAGCTCGCGCGGCGCATCCCACCCGACATGCTCGACTACGAGTCGCTCGCCGACGAGGACGACGCGCTGCGCCGCTTCGAGAGCGAGTTCCGTCCCGTGGTCGTGACCGATTCGCTCGAACTGGTCAGGCGGCTGCGGGCGCGCGCCACGGTGCGGACGCCCTTCATCCTGTACGTGGCGCCGCTCGACGACACCGCCGGTCGCGAGGCCGGTTTCGCCGCCGGCGCGGACGAGTGCGTCGGCCGCCGGACCTCCTCGCGCGAGCTCGACGCGCGCCTCGCCGCCGCACGGCGCATCGCGGAGCTCGAGAGCGTGCTGCGCGTCACGCTCGCCGAGAATCGCAAGCTCTCGGCGACCGACGATCTCACCCGCGTCAACAGCCGCCGCTTCTTCAGCAAGCATTTTCCGCGCGAGGTAGAGCGCGCGGCGCGCTACGGGCGCGCGCTGTCACTGGTGCTGTGCGACATCGACCTCTTCAAGAGCATCAATGACACTCACGGTCACCCCTGCGGCGATCAGGTGCTGCGGGAATTCGGCGCGCGGCTGCAACTCAGCCTGCGCCGCGGCATCGACTGGGTGGCGCGCATCGGCGGCGAGGAATTCGCGGTGGTGCTGCCCGAGACCGGCTACCAGCAGGCGCTCGACGTCGCGCGCAAGCTCCGTGCCGTCGTCGCTCAGCCCCCGTACACGGCCGAGGGCAAAACCATGGAGGTCACCGCCAGCTTCGGACTGTGCGGACTCGATCGTGTACCCGGCGGTGAGCGGCGGCTCGCTGAGCGCGTGCTCAAGATTGCCGACGCCGCCTTGTATCGCAGTAAGAACGCGGGGCGTAATCGAGTGACGGCGACGATGCTCAACGCCACCGGCGAGTGATCGCGCCTGGCGAAATCCCGTGCACCGTGACGCAAGCCCTTGCCCGGGCTGGGTGTTTGCGTGCTGCGGAACCGTCTGTCCACACGGTTATTCACAAATTCTGTGGATAACTGCACGCGGTGGAAAGCGCCCCGCGCTTGTGTGAGACTGCCGCTCCTTTCGCTTCGCGAGCCACCCGATGAAGAAGACCGGCAGCGAACAGAACTCACCGGCCGAGCCTCTCGAGCGCGCGCGGCTTCAGGCGGACGTCGCCAAGCAGCGCGTCCGCATCGCCAAAGAAGAGCTGAAGCGCGCTCGCAAGCGCTTGAAGGAGGCCAAACGGGAGGCCAGGCGCGCACGCAAGCAAGCCGCGGTCGCGCGCAAGGCGTGGAAGCGCGCACGCCGCGCCCAGAAAGACGATTCCGCTTCGAAAGAGAAACGCAAGCCCGGGCGGCGCGCGAAGCGCGGAGCGGCGACGACCGCTGCGAAGAGCCCCGCCAAGGCCCCCGCGCGCGCTCGGCGCCCCGCCGCCACACGGCGTGCGGCTCCACCGGGCACGGAGCGCCGTGCGGTGACCGCAAGCCCCGCCCGCCGCGCGCGGCAGCAGCCGGTCTCGAGGCGGCGCGCCGCAGTGCGTTCCGCGAGCCGTCCGCTGCGCGCGCCGCGGCCACGGCAACGCCCGGGGACGTCGCGCCCGGCGCCGCAGCTACCGGCACCCGCTTCCGTCCCGGCTTCACCGGAATTGATCGACGCGCCGAGGGACGAGGGCGCACCGGCTGCGGCAGTCACTCCCGCCGACCGGGCGGCCTGACGGATCAGGAGACTGCCTCATGCACGACCAGCTCGGTTCTCCTTCGAGCTCGCGGATGCTGGCGAGATACCTCACGGACATCGAGCAGCTGCTCGATGAGCAGCACGGCGAGGCGGCGCTGCGCGAGGCTTTCGATCTGCCGCGCATCGCGGTGGCGCTGACCGACCCGGAGCTGCGCTGCTCGGGGGAGCAGCTGAAGAGCTGGTGCCAGCAATGGATCGGGCCGTCTGGCTACGAGCGCGCAGCCGGCGGACTCGACTACGAACGCGTCGGTCGCAGCGTGAGCGAGCGCGTCGCGCAGGAGGGCGGAGCGACCCCGGAATCGGTCCCGACGCGTGCGCTCAAGCGGCTGCGCCTCCGTCGTCATATGCGCACGCCCCCGCGCGGGTTCTCCGTCAGCCGCAGCGAGAATCTCGCTCCCCAGCAAGCCGAGACGGTCGACATGTGCACCGCGCTGGTGGAAGCCGCGCGCCGCTGGTACGCGCGCAGCGCCTGCCACGACACGGTCGTCCAGGCCAACCTCGCCCGGCTGGCGGTCCTGCGCTGAGCTCCTCCGTCCCGCCCTCCTGAACGGGCGTTCAATGACGATTCGCGATCAGCGCTCAGGCCACGCGCGAGCTATCCTCTTGTTTGGTGTAATGTTGCTGACCGTACGAGGCTCGTCTTGCGTCTGTTTCGGCGTTGGTGGAATATAGCCGCGTCAGGGGAACCATAACCATTGAGTGAGCGTTCAATGCCCCACTCAAGCGCCAACCACAGACTCCCTTCGGTCGAGCGCGGGGCGCGCCCGCCGCTGCGCGTCGGGGTGATCCTGGCGCATCATTTCACTCTGTCGGCGTTTGCGGTGTTCATCGACCACCTGCGTCTCGCCGCCGATGAGGGCGATCGCAGTCGTCCGCTGCACGTGCAATGGTCGATCATGTCGAGCCGGGCGGAGTCGGTGCCGGCGAGCTGTGGCGTGCTGCTCGAGCCGACGAGCGCACTGCTCTCCCCCGATCTGCTCGACTACGTGGTCGTCATCGGCGGAATCCTGCACGCGGGACCACAGATCGACGAGACGACCATGCGCTACCTGCGCGAAGTGGGCGCGACAGCGGTGCCCCTGATCGGCATCTGCACCGGCAGCTTCATCCTGTGCCGCGCCGGGCTGATGAAGGGGCGGCGCTCCTGCGTCAGCTGGTATCACTACCAGGATTTCCTCGAGGCCTTTCCGAGCTACGAGGTGATCGCCGATCGCCTGTTCCTCGCGGACGGCCCGCGCATCACCTGCGCCGGCGGCGCCGGAACCGCGGCGCTGGCAACCCATCTCATCGAGCAGCATCTCGGGCGCGCCGTCGCGCAGAAGGCCAGCCAGGTGCTGCTGTTCGACCGCCCGCGCTCCGGGAGCGACAGCCAGCCACACCCGCCGCTGTCGGAGACCGTGGCCGAGCCGCGCGTGCGCCGTGCGCTGCTGCTCATGGAGCAGAACCTCGCGCGCCCCATCGCCGTCGCGGCGGTCGCGGCCGAGCTCGGACTCTCGGCGCGGCAACTCGAGCGGCTCTGCCGGCAGCATGTCGGCATGGGTCCGGCTTCGCTCTATCGGCAGCTGCGCATGCGCTACGCGAACTGGCTGATCGAGAACACCGACCGCTCCGTCACGGACATCGCCAACGAAGCGGGCTTCGCCGACTGCGCGCACTTCTCACGACAATTCAAGGATACATATGGCCTGTCGCCCTCGACGCGCCGCCTGCAGCCGCAGCGCCGCATCGACGGCGACGCCGCGCGTGCGCGGGTGTTCGAGTAGGTGAGCGTGCGTTCGATCGCATGCGCGCAGTGTTGCGTCTGATCGTCTAGTCCATCGGGTCCTTGGGGGGAGTCGGCCATGCGCTCGAAGATCTCATATGCGGTAGCGGCCATCCTGGGAGGCGCGTCCGTCGGCGCGGCCGCCGCCGAGCCGGCGGCCGGCACAACCGAGGGAGGCGCGCTCGAGGAGATCATCGTCACGGCTCAGAAGCGCGAGCAGAGCATCCAGGACGTGCCGATCTCGATGCAGGCCCTCACCGGACAGGCCCTGCAACAGCTCAACGTCTCGACCTTCGACGACTACATCAAATTCCTGCCAAGCGTCACGACCGCGAGCAACGGCCCGGGCCAGAACGAGGTCTTCATGCGCGGCCTGAGCGCCGGGTCGCAAGCCAGCCAGGGGAGCGGCTCGACGGGGGCGTGGCCCAACGTCGCCATCTACCTCGACAACCAGTCCGGCCAGCTCCCCAACCGCAACCTCGATATCTACGCCGCTGACCTGAATCGCATCGAGGTGCTGGAAGGCCCTCAGGGGACGCTCTTCGGCGCGGGCGCCGAGGCGGGTGTGATCCGCTACATCACCAACGAGCCGAAGCTCGATAAGGTCGAGGCGAGCGTCAAGGCCGGATACGGAATCACCACGCACGGCGATCCGAATACCGACCTGACTGCGGTCCTGAACGTCCCGCTGATTCCCAACACCATGGCCCTGCGAGGGGTGATCTACGACGACCACCGCGGTGGCTACATCGACAACGTGCCGGCGACCTTCACCCGCAAGAGCACCGACATCGGCATCCACTACGCCCAGTACGCGACCGCCTGCTCGACGGGCACGCCGTCCGCCGGCGCGTGTCCGGTCGGCTCCACTGCGACCGCCTTCGGCGTGCCACCCGGCAGCCCGTCTCTCAACAACAACAGTCTGACCGCGCGGGCGATCAATCCCGTTACCTACAAGGGAATACGGGTGGAAGCGCTGTACAGGTTCAACGACGACTGGGACGCGCTCATCACGCAGTCGTACCAGGACATGCAGTCGGAGGGCGTGTTCTATCAGCAGCCCAATGCCTCCGATGGTGCGCCGCTACAGGCGCTGCAGGTCACGCTGTTCAACAACAGCTATGACAAGGACAAGTTCGAGAGCACCGCGTGGACCGTCAACGGCAGGTTCGCCGCTCTGAAAGCGGTCTACACCGGCGGCTATCTGGTGCGCAACGTCGATCAGATCGGGGACTACACGAACTACGCGCGCGGTGTATTCGCGGATTACTACCAGTGCTACGGCCCCGCATACGACGCCACCCTGACGCCCACATGCTTCTCGCCGAGCGCCATCTGGCACAACGTCGAGCGCAATACCCACCAGCAGCACGAGTTCCGCCTGAGCACCCCGGACGACTGGCGTGTGCGTGCAATCGCCGGTGCGTACTGGGAAGACAACAAGCTGTATGATCAGACCGCCTGGTTGTACAAGAACGTTCCCCCCTGTACCGCGACGCTGACGCAGGGCTGTCTGACGAACGTTGGCCCGTTTGCCGGCACGACCGTCGTGAATCCGGGTGTTCAGGGCGACAACACCTCCTTCTACCAGGACCAGGTGCGCGACACGAAGCAGACCGCGTTCTTCGTATCCGTCGACTTCGACCTGATTCCGAAAGTGTTGACGGCGACGCTCGGCACGCGTCATTTTCAATTCAAGAACTCGATGGCGGGCAGCGTGCTGTCCAGCTTCGGCTGCTTCGAGGCCGGCCTGCCGCCCTGCCAGTCATCCTTCTCCTTCAACCTCGATGCGCAGAATCTGCGCGACACCGAGTCCGGCTACAAGAGCCGCGGCAATCTGACCTGGCACATCACGCCGGACGTCATGGTGTATTACACCTTCTCACAGGGGTTCCGCCCGGGCGGCTTCAACCAGAACGGCGGCGTCTTCCGGTACGCCCCCGGCCCGGCGCAGCCCGTGAATGGCGTACCGACGGGAGTGCCGCAGTACGAGGTTCCCCAATCCTACTCATCCGACAAGCTCGCCAACAACGAGGTCGGCTGGAAGACGGAGTTTCTCAACCATCGGTTGCAGTGGAACGGCGCCCTGTATCGGGAGACCTGGGACAACGTCCAGGTCGCTTTCTTCGACCCCGAGGTGACCGGCAACATCTTCTTCGACACCAACGGCCAGAACTTCGTCATCAAGGGCGTGGAGACTTCGCTCGTGGCCCGCGTGGTGCCGGGATTGACGCTCCAGGGGGCGGCCTCCTGGAATCAGAGCGAGCAGAAGAACTCCCCGACGCTGATCGACCTGAATCCGGCCAGCATGAACTTCGGGAAGCCGATCACTCAGGTTTGCGACACACACGGCGCGAACTGCGTACCGCTCAGCGCGCGCGGCGGCAACCCCTACGGCGCGATCGGCAGCCCGAGCGCCAATGCGCCGCCCATTCAGTTCAGCTTCCGCGCGCGGTACGACTGGAGCATCGGCGGGTACACGCCGTACGTTCAGTTCGGCGCGACCCACAGCGGTCATTCGTTCACGCAAGCCGGCGCGAATCCCACATTCCTGCCGGGTCAAACCGTCAGCAACTCCAGGGGACGGTTCGAGAACCCCGCGTACTCGGTCTACGACGCCTCCTTCGGCGTCGCGAAGGACGCGTGGTATCTGAACTTCTACGCCGAGAACCTGAGCAATTCGAACGCCAGCGTGTTCGTCAGTACCGATCAGTTCATCGTCGCGCAGACGCCGCTGCGGCCTCGGGTGCTGGGAGCTGCGTTCGGCTACAAGTTCTAACGCTGCGCGCTCTGCCAGTTCGGAGCGGTGTAGTAGGGTGCCGTCGAGCGCGGCAGCAGCGGCCTGCCGCGAATGTGATCCGCCGCCTTCTCCGCGAGCATGATGGTCGGCGCGTTGAGATTGCCGGTGGTGATCGACGGCATGATCGATGAGTCGACCACCCTGAGCGCCTCCAGCCCGATGACGCGGGTCTCGGGGTCGACGACTGCGCGCGGATCGGTGGCGCTCCCCATCCTGCAGGTGCCGCAGGGGTGGAAGGCGCTCTCGGCCTTCTCGCGAATGAAGGCATCGATCTGCTCGTCGGTCACGACGCCCTCGCCCGGCTGGATCTCGCGCCCGCGGTAACGATCGAACGCGGGCTGCGCGAAGATCTCGCGCGTGATCCGCACGCAGGCGCGCATCTCCTCCCGGTCCGCAGGCTGCGACATGTAGTTGAAGCAGATCTTCGGCGGATCGTGGGGCTCGGCGGACCTCAAGCGCACCCACCCTGCGCTCCGCGAGCGCATGGGGCCCACGTGCGCCTGGAAGCCGTGCTCGCGGGCGAGTGCCGAGCCGTCGTAGCTCACCGCGAGCGGCAGGAAATGGAACTGGATGTCCGGGTAGCGCACGCCGGCGCGGCTGCGGACGAAGCCGCCGGTCTCGAAGTGGTTGCTCGCGCCGAGGCCGTCCTTGGTGAGGATCCAGCGCACGCCAATGAGGGCCCGGCGGAGGAGCGACATCTGCGAGTAGAGCGTGACAGGCTCGCGGCAAGCGATCTGGAAATAGAACTCGAGGTGATCCTGCAGGTTCTCGCCCACTCCGGGCAGGTCGCGGACTACGTCGATGCCGAGTCCG
>Ga0209158_1002350_pt1 | contig 11742 bp, 8 predicted proteins | sample GraSoiAngelo_140_FD_185897 | JGI IMG/M metagenome (GOLD analysis project Ga0209158, IMG submission 185897) | Grasslands soil microbial communities from the Angelo Coastal Reserve, California, USA - 14_0929_12_30cm (SPAdes) (version 2) | ecosystem: Environmental > Terrestrial > Soil > Grasslands ...
GTCGACTACGGCCCGGAACGACTCGATGAAGGCTGGCGCCGCCTGGTCGCGTTGCACCAACTGCGGTGGTCGGGCGCCGGCACCTTTAGTGATCCCCGGATAGAGCAGTTGCACCATTGCTTTGTCCGAGAAGCAGCGCGCCGCGGCCAGTTGTGGCTATCTACGCTGGAGCTCGACGGGGACCCCGCGGCAGCGTGGTATGGTTTTGCGCATCGCGACACCGTCTATTTCTATCAAAGCGGCCGCGATCCCCGCTGGGCGGCGGAGAGCGTCGGGCACGTGCTCATGGCGATGATGATCCGCCGCGCGATCGAGCGGGGCTATCGGCGGTTCGATTTCCTGAGGGGGGCTGAACCGTACAAGATGCAGTGGACCGCCTCGCGCCGTGTGACGGTCGAGCTCGTAGCTTTTCGGCCGAACTGGCGCGGCCAGTGGCTCCGCGGCCTCGATCTCGCGGGGCGTCTACGCTCTCGGCTGTTGGCACACAATCATGACGAACGTACGCGGCCAGATCCCGCCTCCGTGTGAGCACGTCGCATGTCACCTCCGATTCTCCTGATCGTCTCCGTCGACACCGAGGAGGATAACTGGCAGCCCTGCCGCGAGGGCGTCACGATCGAGAACATCCGCGAGCTCCCGCGCCTCGACGTCCTGTTTCAACAGCTCGGGGTGCGGGCGACCTACTTCGCGACGTATCAGGTGGCGATCCGCGAGTGGGCAGCGGCTACGCTGCGGCAGCTACGCACGGGCGGAGCGGAGATCGGCGCCCACCTGCATCCGTGGAACACGCCGCCGCTCGACGAGCCGTTCTTGGCCCGCAACTCCATGCTCAAGAATCTGCCGCCCGCGCTGCAACTCGCGAAGCTCGAGCGAGTGACAGCCACGTTGCGGGACGTCATCGGTACACAACCGCTCGCGTTCCGGGCCGGCCGGTATGGTCTCGGCCGAGAGACGGTCCCCGCCTTGATTCGGTCCGGCTACCAGGTCGACAGCAGCGTGACCCCGTTTGTCAGTTGGGAAGCGTTCGATGACGGCCCGACGTTTGTCGGGGCCCCGCTCGACATGTACCGCCTAGGCGGAGGGGGCGACGTCCGCACTCCAGAGCCCGGGGGCGCCTTGATGGAGCTCCCCATGTCGATCGGCTACAGCCGGTTGCCGTTCGGCGTTTGGGGCAGTGTCTACCGGCTGCTGACCGCCCGGCCGCTGCACTCGCTCCACCTCCTCGGCATCGCTTCCCGGCTCGGGCTGATCACGCGGATTCTCCTCAGCCCCGAGACCCATTCCGTCGCAGATATGCTGACGCTGTCCCGCCGCCTCATCGAGGGCGGCTGCCGCCACCTGCACCTCTTTTTTCACAGTCCCAGCCTGCGGCCCGGCCTCAGTCCGTTCGTCACCGATGCGCCTGGCGTCGAGCGCTTTTATCGCACGATCGCGTCCTACGTGGAGAATCTCACTCGGCTGGCTTCGGTGACCTTCGCCACCGTGAGCGAGGCAGCAGCACAGCTACAGGCAGCGGGGTCGGCCGATCAGGTCGTCGCGGAATCGGTGTCCGCCTCCCCCACGTAGAGGCGTTCGTAGGCGCGGACCATGGCGTCGAGGGAGAACCGCTGCTCCACGCGTCGCCGCGCCGCCGCCCCGTCGACACGTCGACCCTGCCCATCCGCCAGCGCCGCCTCCCATGCAGCCGCCAACGCCCGCGCGTCCCCCGCCGGGACGAGACGATGACGGAGCTCCGCACCGAGCACCGCGCGATTGCCGCCTACGTCCGTGACGACCGGACAAATCCCGGCGCTCATCGCCTCCAACAGGCTGACTGACGTCCCCTCACTCCGCGAGGCGAGTGTGAAAACATCGAAGGCCGTCAGAAGGCGCTCGACATCATCACGCCATCCGAACAGGCGGACAGCGCCCTGCAGGTGATGCGTCTCCACCAGCGCCGCGAGACGAGCCCCTTCAGGCCCCTCGCCCATCATGACCAAGACGGGAGCGGGGCCGTCGCGCCATGCCGCGCGGAGGCACGCGAAGGCCTCGATCATCAGGTCATACCGTTTCACGGCGTCGAACCGTCCGACGCTGCCGATGATCGGGGTGACATCGTCCAGTGCGAGTTCACGGCGCACACTGGCGCCGCCTGGCCGCGGGCCGAACCGCTCGGTGTCGACGCCGTTCGGCACCACGCGCAGCCGCCGCGCCTCGGCGACGCCTGTCGCCGCCAGTTGCTGCGCCAGCGCTTCGGACACCGCCACCACCACATCGGTCCGGCGCGCCGCCAGCCTATCCAGCAAGCGCCCCCCCCATCGATCGGGGTCGACGCGGCCATGATCCGTGTGAATTAATCGCCGCACCCCTGCCTGGCGCGCCGCCAGGGAGGCCTTGTACCACACGCCACTGTGTGTATGCACGACATCGGGGGCGATTGCCCGGATCTGCCGAGTCAGCGGCAAGGGCCACACCATGGTCCAACGTGGCAGCGGACGGGCCACGTGCAAACGACCGGCCTGCTCGAGGCCGCGCGCATTCCGGCCGAGGAAGCGCAGGGCGAGCACGTGGTTGTCAAACCGCACCGGATCGACGCGCCGGACCAGATCAGCCACGAGCCGCTCCAGGCCGCCGGCGTGCAGATCAAGCACGACGTGGAGCACGCGGATGCGCGGGACCGAGGGCCGGTCCCCGGGTTGCACTACTCGCGCACCACGAGCCAGCGCGTCGACGTCCCCGAGAGAGCGGGTCACTGAATCGAGCGGGCGACTAACGGACTTGCGTCGCCGCCGTCCGCCGCGCCTTCTCGCTGGCAGCCACGTACACACCTGCCACGAAAGCGGCGAGCATGTAGACCAGGTCGAGGTACGCAAACGAGACGAAGGAAGCCGTAATCGCGAACCCGATCAACGCCAGTGGGAGATGAAAGGTCGCCAGGTAGAGAAGCCGCTCCTCGGCGTCCCCGTGCGCCCAGGCCGGAGGTAGGCGGCGCCGCAAACGGGACATGCCAACGATCCCGCCGACGATCAGGGAGCTCCACAGGATCAGCCCAGGCAAACCCAGTTCGGCGCCGACCTGTACAAAGGAGTTGTGCGGCGCCACCCAGCGGATCGGGTCACCCGCAAAGCTGCGCCGCGCCTTGTCGGAGATCGTGCCTTCGGCGCGCTCGAAGTTGTTGATCCCGATACCGAAGGCGGGATAGTCAAGCATGTACCCAATTCCGCGGGCCCAGATTTCACGGCGGCCGTCCCCAGACTGCCAGTTGTAGTCTTTCGTGGGGCTCAACACGGTGCCGATTTGTTCCCAGTAGCCGGGGGGCGCGGCCACGGCCAGGCCACCACCAACGATCGCAACAAAGCCCACCCGCTTCATCAGGGACACCCGCTTGAGCAACAGCAGCAGCGCGCACCCCGTCCCGATCAACCCGACGAACGCGCCCCGCGAGCCGGAACGGGCGAGCGCGACGCCGATGCCGACGAGCAGCATTGCACTTGTCACCTTGCCCTTCTTCCCGGCGACAAGGAGCGTCAGGACGGCCAGTACTAGTCCCACAATCAGCACGCAGCCTAGGTCGTTCGAGTCGTACGTGTACATCTCGGCAAGGCGTGCGATCGACTGGCCCGGGACCGGCAAGAGGTGAAACACGGCGAGCGCCTGCCATACGAGCAGTGCAACGCCTACCAGGAACGCCCACACGAACGTGTACAGCTCGCGCGCATTCCGGATTCCAATGAACAGCAGAAATGCGTACACCAGGACGGACGAATAGACGCTGACGAGAAACGATGCCGCTCCGCCGAACGAGATCCCGAAAAGCGCCGAGATGCACGCCACAACTCCCAGTGCAGCGACGACCTTTGGAGGCCAGGTTCGGAAGAGGGTTGTCATCGAAACCGAGCGCGGGGCCAACACGATGAATGCCGCGGTGAGCATGTACAACACTAGGACGGGCCGAGCCTTGGCGAGCAGGGGAAAATGCTGATGCACGCGGCTCACCGTCAGGACGGTGATCACGAACAGAATTGCCCTGAACGGATCGCGTGAAAGGCGTAAGCCGGTGCGACCAATCGCTGCCGGCCTGGCTCGCGGAAGCGAGCCGAGCGATGTCGTCGTTGCGGTTCTAAACACGCGGATCCTCCGAACATTCCGGTCCCGCGCGGGTGGCGCGGCCAAGCCTCGCACTGGCCCGGAGGTACCCCGCTCGGAGGTGCAAGAACGGGGCCGGATGCCGCCGCACCGGGCGCAGTTCCCGATTTCGTCTCGCCACGAGGTGCCCGCGGCACCTGTCACTCAGGCCGGAGGCTGCCTCTGTTGCGTGAGCGCGACATCGGCAACGTCGCCGACACCGAACAGGCGATTGGTGCGCATCTTGCGGACCCCCGGGGACGCCGTTTGTCAACGCCCAGCGCGGGAGGTCTTTGAGTGGCGGTCCACGCACGCGATTTCACCAGACCTCTGCGGGTCGCCCTCGCTGGGGGCGGTCGGATGGCCCTCCACCACGCCCGCGCCATCGCCCGGAGCGGCGGTCTCGCGCAGCTCGTCGCCGTCGCCGACCCCGTGCCCGCTTCGCTCGCGTCAGTCCGTCAGGCGTCCCTTGGCGTGCGGGAGTTCCCATCACTCGAGGAGCTGCTCGCGACGGTGGCCGTTGACGTCGTGCACGTGTGCACCCCGGCCAATACCCACGCGACACTCGCCCGGGCCGCCCTCGGGGCCGGTTGCCACGTCTACGTTGAAAAGCCATTCGCCGAATCCACGGTAGCGGCCGAGCAAGTGCTCTCACTCGCCTCGCGGCAAGGGCTGCAGGTTTGCCCCGGTCACCAGTGCCTGTTCGAGCGGCCCGCGGTGCGTGCCCAGGCATTGCTCCCGTATCTCGGCGACGTGGTGCACGTGGAGAGTTTCTTCGCCTTCACGCCTGCCGGGCCTCGCCCCACGGGGACCGCCCCGCTTGCCCCCCATCACCAGCTGCTCGACATCCTCCCTCACCCGGTGTACCTGCTCGAGCACTTCTTGCGACAGGGAGACGCCCGCAGTCCGATAGACCTCATAGCGATCGAGGTCGGCCCACAGGGCACGGTGCACGCGCTCGTGCGGTGCGGTCGCCTGACCGGCACGCTCGTGGTCACGCTCGAGGGTCGACCGGTCCAGCACTATCTGCGACTCGTCGGGTCGCACGGCATGGCACAGTGCGACTTTGTCGTCGGGACTGTGCAGCGGCTCCTCGGTCCAGGGACTTCCGGCATCGACAAGGTGCTCGCGCCATTCCGCCTCGCTCGTCAGTTGGTGGGCGAGGCGACGTCGACGCTGAGCACTCGAGTGATCCCCCGCCAACGTAGCTACCCCGGCCTGACCGAGATCACCGCGGCATTCTACCGCGCGATCCAGTCCGGGAGCGCGCCGCCGGTCTCCCCAGACAGCATCCTGGCGACGCAGCGCATCTGTGACCAGATTGCCGCCGTCATCCTTCCCACCACGGGCACCGCCGCCCCCGTCCGCCCCGTTCCTCCGACGATCGCCACCGGCGGCAGTGCCGTCGCGGTTACCGGAGCCACGGGGTTGCTCGGGAGCGAGGTCGTGCGCGAGCTGACGCACGCCGGCACCGCCGTGCGCGCGGTGGTGCGACGGGAGCCAGCCCCGTGGGAGCAAATCCCCGGCGTGGAATATGTCGTCGCCGACCTGGGCGCGCCGCTCGCGACCGGGGCGCTGCGGGGCTGCCGCGTGGTGGTGCACTGCGCAGCCGAGACGCGGGGCAGTTGGGATGCGCATCAGCGCAATTCTATCGACGCGACGCGTCACCTCCTCTCGGCCGCCGCCGCAGCAAGGGTGAGGGCGATCGTGCACGTCTCGAGCCTCGGCGTGCTCGCCGATGGCGCATCGCAGCGCAAGGCCGCGCCGGACGAGAGCACGCCGCCGGCGCCGAACTCGCAGGACCGTGGACCCTATGTCTGGGGCAAACTCGAATCGGAGCGCCTGGCGCTCCGGCTCGGGGAAGAGCTGGGGCTTCAGGTCAAGGTCGTGCGGCCCGGGGCGATCATCGACTCGCGCCATTTTGATCCGCCAGGCCGGCTGGGGCGGCGCGTGGGACCCGTGTTTGTCGCGGTCGGGTCACCGAGGGATCAGCTAGCGGTGGTCGAGCGCAGCCTCGCGGCGCGAACGCTCGCTTGGCTCGCCCTACACTTCGACGAGGCGCCGGAGACGCTCCACCTCGTCGCGCCCCAGCCGCCGACGAAGCGTGACCTCGTGACACTATTGCGTCGCACCAATCCGGATCTCACGGTTGTATGGCTGCCGCGCGCCCTGCTGCTTCCCCTGGCGTGGCTCAGCATCGCCCTGCAAAAGGTGTTGCACCCACGGCGGCCCGCGATGAACCCGGCGCGGGCATTCGCCCCTCAACCGGTCGACACCACGCGCATTCAGGCGCTGGCGCCCCTTGTGCTGACGCAATCACCGCGGCGGAGCGCCGCCGCGTCGTCGCCTACCGGTGCGGTCACCGGAGCAGGCGAAGACCCACGGCCGCGACCTCGAGGGCATCAGGGCTCATCCCTGGCCCGACGAATAAGCGGGGAATGAGAGTCGGCGCATCACGGGGCGTTAGGGGTCGCCCAACGAGCGTGACGCCGCCGAATCCGCGGCCTGCCGCGGCGCTACTCACCGCGGCATCGACCATCCCGTAGGGATACGCGACAACGGGGAGCACTGCCGGGAAGCGCTCGCGCAGCATCGTCCAGCAGCCGTTTAGCTCCGCCACGCACCGCTCGCTCGACACCCGGATCAGGTTGGGGTGCGTTACCGTATGCAGACCCAGCGACACGCCCGTCTCATCGGCCACTGCCGCCAGCTCGGCCGCGCTCGCCGGGAGGTAATCGTCGCTCCACGTGCGCTCGGGGCGGCGCCGATGCGCGGCACAGAGGATCCGCGCCTCTTCTCCCGCCAAGTCTGTCAGCCAACGCTCGCGGTCGGGCACCGCCCCGTCCGCGGCGTCGGCCAGCCGATCCCACCAGAACGGCTCGGTCCTGGCAAGCGCCCCTGCGACGACGAACACTGTGGCGGGAAGCCCGAGCTGGCGCAGGACGGGAAGGGCGTGACGCAGCACGCCCCGGTAGCCGTCGTCGAATGAGATCGCTGCCAGGCCCCGAATCGACCGCCCCGCGCGGTGCCGCGCCAGCAAGTCGCCCAGTGGAACGAAGCGAAACGCCTGTGCGAGACGCTCGACTTGCGCGCGAAACGTGCCGAGGGGCACATGCAACAACCGCTCCCCGCGCAGCGCTCCGTCCGGCACCACGTTGTGGTAGGAAACGATGACCGCCGCGTCACGCCAGCGCCGTACCCAGTAGGGCACGCGGCTCAGAACGCCCACACGGTACGCGGCCGCTACCGCGGCGCGGTAGATGCCGACGTGTGCCAAGCCCCGACGGGCACGCTCGCGTGGTGGCGTCACCCGGTCCGGTCGCCTGCCGCAGCCGGCAGTGCGTCGCCGTGGTGCTCGGTCTTCCTCCAGCGGGTGTCACGCAGGGTGAGCAGCGTCAGTACCGTGAGGAAGAGCCTCCACACACCGTAGACGGGCAGCATGAGCAAGGCGCTCAGCGTGGCCCACGGACGAGGGTGCCGACGCAACGCGACAAGGGTTGCCACTACCTGCGAGCCCAGCGACCCCACGGCCAGCGCCGCGATCGCCGTTCCGGCAGGCCGCGGCAGCCATGTAAGCGTGATCGCCGCGAGGATCAGGGCCAGCGCGAGATGCAAGACGGGACTCGGTGCTCCGAGCTCGCACAGCGCGTCGAGCTTCTGATGAGGGGTGATGTGAGAGCTGCGGATCAGAGCCCCGCCCCAGTGTCGCAGCACCCAGAGTCGGCCTGCCAGCCAACGACGGCGCTGCGTCGCCGCTTGCCGGAGAGTGCGAGCCTCCTGATAGTGGATCTGAGCTTCGCGCGCGAAATGTATCGGCACCCCGGCGACGGTATACCTCGCATACAACTCCCAGTTCTCGGTGAGTGAGGTGGCCTGCCAACCGTCCCGCACGAGAATGTCACCGCCGATGCACGTACCATCGCAGGTGAGCGGACAGTTCAAACCCGCAGACTCCTTCAGGGGGAGGGCAACCTCTCCCCGGCGCCGAGCCAGCAGGCCGGCCAGGCGCGTCAGCCAACTGTCCGTCTCGTTCAGGGGCCGCTCGCACGCCTGCAGCAGCTTGCCGCGCAACGGCGCCCAGCGGGCCAGGGCGCGAGCGAAGGCTCGGTCGACGACGGTGTCGGCGTCCACGATCACGCAGGCGTCGTAGTCTCCCAGCGCTAGCTGCCTCAGCGCCCAACCGACGGCCTGGGGCTTTCCAGGCGCCAGCGGATCACGCCGCTCCAGACACTCGGCGCCCGCTGCTCGCGCGAGCTCGACCGTGCGATCAGCACAGTTATCCGCAATGACGACGGTGCGGAATGTCCCCGCAGGGTAGTCGAGCGCCTGGATCGACTGCACACACGCCGTGACCAGAAGCTCTTCGTCGTGAGCGGGAACGAGGAAGAGCAGCCGAGGAAGCGACGTGCCCGGCGCCGGCTCACGCCGCCCCGTCCTGGGGCGAAGGAGACATAACAGATCCGAGATTGCCGGCAAGGCTAGGAGCAGCGCGACGCCAGCCGACACCACCGTCACCACCATGGCGAACATGACCCCTAGTCACTCCCCGATGAGCACGCGCAGAATCTACCTGGCGCACGGAACGTACCAGCAATGTCCGCCGGGCACCAAAAAAATGGGGTGTGGCGTCTCCACCACACCCCATTCGCGTCGTGGCGTAGAGCTTATTTCTTGATGCCCGAGATGTAGATATGGTCCACCTGCATGTAGTCGTCCCGGGTCTTTGAGCCGCCGATGCCGCCCCAGTAGGGCCAGAACTTGAACGTGTAGAAGCCCAAGGTGTTGCCAGGCGTGATGTATGTTACGTCACTGTAGTCCATGATGAGCGTACCATCCACCCACCACCGCAACACGCCATCGGTCACGCCCAGCGTGTTGAGCCTTAGGACCATCTCCCAACGGTGCCAGACGCCGCACGTCATGAGCCGGCGCGTATCAACGTTTTGGTCGAGAATGCGGTCCACTGTATTCTGCTGCTCGAACCGCAGGTTGAAGTCGCTGCGTATCTGAGGACTGTCCACCTTGATCTTGGGGACGCCCTGATTCCCCGGGCTGCTCTTAGGCTCGGCGTAACCGAAGAATCCCATCTTCGTCCCGGCAACAGGTTGGTTCTCATAGTCAGGGCCAACAATCTTGATCCACATCGAGAGATAAATCTCTCGCATTTCGGTCCCATAGCTATTCCCGTCCGCTGCCGCGTCCCAGCCCTGCCACTTGATCGAAGTGAAGCCACCCTGGAGCCCGGCCGGGAACTTGCCTTGAAAGACCTGAGGGGCGCTCCGAGGAGCACCGAGGTCCACCGCATAGGTCATGTTGGGCAAGAGGGTGGGATCATCAATTGCCCACAAGCCCATGAGCCCGGTCGCGCTCGGCGTGCTTTGCGTGATCGGAGTGGAGAAATCATGCTCCGCGAATCGGGTGTAGCCTGAGGGCTCGTTGGGATTGGTACCCGGCGGAGGGGCGCTCGCCACGACAATGAGCGCCGTGCCGCTCTTCCCCTCACTCGTCGCCGTGATCGTCGCCGTCCCGGCCGCCGACCCCGTGACCAGCCCGCTCGCGCTCACCGTCGCCACGCCCGCCGCACTCGTCCCCCACGCGATCGTTCGGCCCGTCAGCATGTTCCCGCTTGCGTCCTTCAGGCTCGCCGTGAGCTGTACAGTCGCGCCCACCGGCACACTGGCAGACGCCGGACTTACCACCACCGACGCCACCGGGGCCGGCGGGGGCGGCGGTGGCGGCGGCAGCGACGTCACCGTAACCGTCGCCGTGCCGCTCTTCCCCTCACTCGTCGCCGCCGTCCCGGCCGCTACCCCCGTGACCAGCCCGCTCCCACTCACCGTCGCCACCCCCGACGTGCCACTCGCCCAGCTGACCGTCCGGCCGTTCAGCACGTTCCCGCTCGCGTCCTTCAGCGTGGCATTGAGCTGCACCGACTGCCCCACCGTGAGACTCGCCGATGCCGGGCTCACGGTCACTGTCGCGACCGGTGCTGGGGGCGGTGGCGGAGGCGGCGGCAGCGTGGTCACCGTCACTGAGGCCGTTCCGCTCTTCCCCTCGCTCGTCGCCGTGATCGTGGCCGCGCCCGCCGCGACGGCAGTCACCAGCCCGCTCGGCGACGCAGCCGCGATGGCCGGATTGCTCGACATCCAGGCGACTGCGCGACCGCTCAGCGGGTTGCCCGCAGAGTCCTTAGTGGCGGCAGCAAGTTGCACTGTTCCACCAACCTGCACGCTCATCGTCGCCGGACTCACCGCCACCGACGCCACCGGCGCCGGCATCACGCTGATAATGGCCGTGTCGGCGATCCCTCCCGGCCGCCCGCTGACGACGACCTTAGCCGCCCCAGCATCGGCGCCAGCTTGGTAGCGCGCGTAATGCTGGTCGCCGGTCGTACTCGTGTCCGTCATGCTGCCGCTGGTGACGCTCCAGCTGACGTGAGTGCTGCCTGTGACGCCGGTGCTCGTAAGGCCAACGGCGGTGAAGTCAGCGACTTGGTGGGGTCGAAGTGTCAGGACCTTAGGAGAGATGACAAGCCGCAACACTGCGCTCGTGTCTGGTCCAGTGAGGGAGATGGGCTTCTCGCAGGCGGCGAGCGCCGCCAGGGCGAGCGCCACCGTCGAGAGGACCATCCATCGGTCTCTCATTAACGCCAGTCGGCACGATAGCTTATGCTTGAACGTCATAGTGTTGCGCTCCTGCCACAGTTAGGGTCAAAAAAAAACCCGCCCCCCTCACCTGCCTCCGTGCGAACGAAGGGGCGATGAAGTGCTTGCTCTGCGAAGGGACAGGGGTGACGGTACGAGTAAGACAACTACCTTCACGACCTTGATACTGCGTTGGGCGGGACCGGAAGCATTCGCAGCCGGTTTCGCGCACGCGCCGGAAAGGCGCGGTCGAGAGCCGGATGGCGGCCCATCGCATCCGGGCCAAACGCTGGGACAGCTTAAACGTGAACGGCATCGTTCCACCTCAGAGGCAACGTCGGTGCCGGGAGATTGAGCACGAAAATCGAGGTGCTGTCGGGTTTCAGGTCACCAAAACCGCGACGCTGTCGAAAAGCTCGTCTCACCGCGCTACTCCGGAGATGTAAAGTTGATCAGTGAGGACATAGTCGTCGCGCGTCTTAGCGCTCATGCCCGACGATCCGCCACCCCAATAGGGTGCCCACTCATACGAGTAGAAGCCATTGGTATTGCCGGGGGTGACGTAGGTGACGTCCGAGTAATCCGCGATCAACACGCCGTCCTGCCACCAGCGCAACACGCCATTGGGGGCCCCGAGGTCGTTGAGCTTCATGACGACCTCCCAGCGGTGCCACGACCCGACAGGAATAGTCGCGCGCGTGACGATTTGGCGCGTCACATGGTTCTGCTGCTGGAACTGCAGATTCAAGTGATCGACGATCACGCCCCGCGAGCCCCCTTGCTGCGGCGGCCGCAGGTCGAAAAACCCGTCATTCGAATAGTCGACGCCGGTCCCGCTCCCGTAGCCGAAGAACCCGAACTTGTTCACGCCCGGGTAGGCCTCGTAATCCGTGCCCACGAACTTGATCCAAAAGGACACGTAGATCTCCCGATAGTCGCCGTAATGGTCGCCGTCCCCGCCGCTACGCCGGCCACCAACCCGCTGCCGCTTACC
>Ga0209158_1002353_pt1 | contig 11734 bp, 10 predicted proteins | sample GraSoiAngelo_140_FD_185897 | JGI IMG/M metagenome (GOLD analysis project Ga0209158, IMG submission 185897) | Grasslands soil microbial communities from the Angelo Coastal Reserve, California, USA - 14_0929_12_30cm (SPAdes) (version 2) | ecosystem: Environmental > Terrestrial > Soil > Grasslands ...
CCGCCGCGTCACGAGGGCCTTGGCGCGAATGCGGCCACGCGGCGTCGAGACCGCGATCCAGTCGGTGTTGCCGATGCCTTTCTCGGCGGCCAGCTCCGGGCTGATCTCGACGAAAAACTCCGGCTGAAGCTCGGTGAGCCACGGGCTCCAGCGGCTCATGGCTCCCGACAGGTAATGCTCCGTGAGCCGGTACGTCGTCATGATGTGCGGGAATCGCGAATCGCCGAGGGGGGCGAGGGCGTTGCCGTCGAGCTTCCAGTACTTGAGGACCGGGCTCGACTGCTGGCGGTAGAGCGGGTTCGGCACCGGCGACTCCGCCGGCTCGTAGTGCGCGGGGAGCGGACCGTCGGCGAGACCGCTCGGCACGTAGAGCCAGCCGACGCCATCGGGCTTCATGATGAAGGGATCGCTGCCGGACAGCGCGTCGAGCCCGATGGCGTCTGGTGCGGCCTTCGACAGCGGTGCCTTGTTCGGCGCAAAGTCGGGGACGTCATAGCCCGTCCACTTGGCGCCGTCCCACCACACCCACTTCTTGCGCTCGCTCCACGGCCGCCCCTCCCGGTCGGCGGAGGCGCGGTTATAGAGGATGCGGCGGTTGGCCGGCCACGCCCAGCCCCAGTCGAGCTGCGCCCCCGGCGCTCCCGGGGGATCGGCCTGCTTGCGCGCGGCGAGGTTCCGGTCCGGGGCCGGGAACACGCCGCAGTAGATCCAGGAGGCGCAGGTCGTGGACCCGTCGTCCTTGAGGTCGCCGAAGCCGGCCAGATGGCGGTCCGGCTGGTCGGTGTAGTACCCGTTGATCTCCTTGAGGATCTTGTGGGCGTCGGGCTCGCCGCGCTCGCGCTCGTGCGGGTCGTCCGAGTCGTATTCCCAGACCAGGTGCTTGAATCCCTCGTCGCGCGGCAGCGTCGATTCCGCGTACATCTTCTTGAGCCGCCGGGCGAGCTGATGCGTGAACCAGAGGTCCGTGCGACAGTCACCGGGCGGGTTGGCCGCCTTGAAGTGCCACTGCAGCATCCGCTGAGTGTTCGTGAAACTGCCGTCGTACTCCGCGACCTGCGCCGCCGGAAAAAAGAAGACCTCCGTCCGGATGTCCTGGCTCCGGAGCTGACCGCTTTTGATCTCCGGGCTGTTCTGCCAGAACGTCGCCGTCTCCGTGAGCCAGTTGTCCTTGACGACGAGCCACTCGAGCCTGGCGAGCCCTTTGCGCTCCACGCTCGCGTTGAGCGAGGTCGCCGGGTTCTGGCCAATACACAAGAGCCCCTTCACGCGCCCCTCGTTCATCGCCACGAACATCGGCAGGTGGGAGTGATCGCCGATGATCCGTGGATGCCAGTCGTAGCCGAAGTCGTTTTCCTTCGTCGCGGCCGCCCCGTACATGGACTTGAGGTACGAGACCGTGAACTTCGGGGTGTTGGCCCAGTACCCCCGCGGGGTCGTCTCCGTGAGGAGCCAGTCCCGCAGCGAGTCGTGTCGCTTCAGGGCCGAGGGGTGATTCATGTACCCGTGAATCGAGTGGTAGAGCGTGGGAACGTCGGTCGAGCCCTGGATCGAGGCATGCCCGCGGAGGGCCATCACGCCGGCGCCGGGGCGGCCGATGTTCCCGAGCAGCAGCTGGAGCAGCGCGCAGCATCCGATGGTCTGGGGGCCGTTGGTGTGCTGGGTCCAGGCCACGGCGTACGCGAACGAGGTGGTGCGGTCGCGGCCCGAATTGGCGAGGATCGTCTCCGCTACCTGGAGGAAGGTTTCCTTCGGACAACCCGTGACCCGCTCGACCATCTCGGGCGTGTATCGGCTGAAGTGCCGCTTCACGATCTGGAAAACAGTGCGCGTGTGCTGGAGCGTCTCGTCGCGGCGCGGCGGAGGCGTGAGCAGCGAGCGCACGAGCGGGTCGAACGGTGGCCCGGCCGGCGGCGGCGGCGAGGGGCGGCCGCTCGCAGCTGGGGCGTAGCCCCACGTCCGGGTGTCGTACTGACCGACGAAGCCGTCGAGCGGCCACTCCTTGATGGACGGCGCGTACCGCATGAGGCCGGAAAAGACGCCGTCGAGGTCCTCCGTGTCCTTGAACTCGTCACCGACGATCGTCGCTGCGTTGGTGTAGTTGACGACGAATTCCCTGAAGAATGCGTCCCGCTTCCAGCGCTCGCTCTGGAGCACGTAGTTGACGAGCCCACCCAGGAAAGCGACGTCGGAACCCGCGCGGATCGGCGCGTGGATGTCCGCCACGGCGCTGGTGCGGGTAAAGCGCGGGTCGACGTGGATGAGCTTCGCCCCCTTGAGCTTGGCCTGCATCGGCCACCGGAACGCCACCGGGTGGCACTCGGCCATGTTCGATCCCTGGATCACGACGCAGTCCGAATCCACCATGCTTCGTGGATACATGGTCGCGGCGCCGCGGCCGAATCGAGTCCCCAGCCCGGGGACGCTCGAGCTGTGTCAGATGCGTGCCTGGTTCTCGATCGCGACGACCCCGAGGCCGCGCATCAGCTTCTGCTGGATGTGGTTCCATTCGTTGTCGAGGGTGGCGCCGCCGAGCGAGAAGATGGCCGTGGTGCAGTTGACCCGCTTGCCGTTCTCGAGTCGCTCCACGAACGTCTCGTCACGGGTCCTTTTCACCAGCGCTGCCACCCGGTCCACCGCGCGATCGAGATCCCACACCTCCCACTCGGACGCGCCGGCGGCGCGGTGGAGCACCTTGGTGGCGCGGTTCGGGTTCACGTGGAGCTGATAGATCGCCGCCCCCTTCGGGCACAGGGTCCCTTCGCTGTGGGGGCTCCGGGGATCGCCCTCGATGTTGACGATCTTCCCCTCGACCGTGTGCACCAGCGTGGCGCACCCTACGGAGCAGTACGGGCAGACGCTCGGGACCGCTTTCGCATGCTTGATCCGCAGATCCTGAGCCTGGGCCAGCGTCGGGGCCAGGCTCGCGCCGAGGCCCGCGAGACCCCCGAGCGCCGTCCCCGTGAAGACCCCGGCCGACACCTTGAACAGGTCCCGTCGTGACAGGTCCATGGCGTCCTCGCTTCGTCCCGAAGGAACTGCGTCGTGATCCGGCTTTCGCAACCCTTTGGAGGGGGTCGAGCACTGACGCGAAGGGCTCGGCGAAGTTTTCAGCAAGAACACGCAAGCTTGGCTTGTCGACAGCCTTTCACGAGCGCTCCGCGAAACTTTGTCGGCCGGGTCGCATCTCAAGCCTCCGAGCACGGTGATGACGAGAGTCGACGAAAGGAGCCCTGACACAATGAAGCGCCGCCTGGTTCCCGTTTTGGGTTCGTCTCTGGTCCTATGGGCTGTCACCGCCAGCGCCGCGGTCATCGCGCCGGATGACAACCCGAGCCTCAGCGTCGCCCTGGCACCGGTGCGTGTGGTCGTCGCCGCCTATGCCGAGCGGTTTTCGTCCTGGTCCTTCAGATGTGAGTTCAAAGGGGACAACAGTGAGCCGGCGGCGGTGAGATTCGACGTGTGGGACGACAGCTTCAAGAACCTGACTGTTTGGAATCCGCCCCGGCGCGCTCCGACGTGGAGAATCATCGCGACACGGGAGGAGCTGGAGCGAATGCACCTCGGGGTTCGAGCCAAGCGTGGCCTGTGGCTTGGGGGTCCTGGGAGCACCTGCAGCGTGGAATCCATGAAGACCGGCGAAGAGCTCAGCTTCGACGACGCCTGGGTGGTATTCGGAGACATTCTGCGCAAACAGCAGGCCGCTGCGGCTGATCGGGAGGAGGCGCGGCGCAGAGCGATCCGAGAAAGACTGGGCATCGCCCAAGCGAAGGTTGACCGTCTATCGCAAACGCACTGAGGAATGTGCACGGGCGGAGCGGGAAAGAGGAGTCGAAGATGGGCAGGCTCACCTCCGAGGAGCGTCGCCGGGTCTTTCTCGCGCAGGCGGTGGGCATCGACCACGACGGAGCCGGCGGCCTCTGGCGGCGACGGCTGTTGAAGACGATGCTGATCCTGACGCTGTTCACTGGTGGAGTGGCCGTCTATGAGTTCGTCGAGTTTCACCGACCAGCGTCCCTGGTGGAAGCGCTTCTGCAGCGGCAGTAGACGGGTCGCGAGCAATCGCGAGGTCTGATGACCGACAAACAGCTCCGGCCGAACGCGCAGCCCTGGCGCGGATTGATCGCGCAGGGCTTCGTGCGGGTCGAGGACGCGGTCTACGTGGGCCTGGGAACGCTCCTGGCAGCGATCGCGCTCGTGCTGCTCGTCGCCGTGGCCGTCGCCTTCGTGCAGGCCCTGCTCGGCGCCACGCTGCCCGACCGCGCCGTGGATCTGCTCGACCGGATCCTCCTGATCTTGATGATCATCGAGCTCCTCTACACCGTGCAGTTCTCCTTCCGCGAGCACGCGCTCGTGCCGGAGCCCTTCCTGATCGTCGGGTTGATCGCCGCGATCCGGCGCCTGTTGGTGCTCACCGCCGAGTTCGCGCGACTCCTCGAGAAGGGCGAGCGCGCGTTCCAAGGAGCGATGCTCGAGCTGGGCCTGCTGACGGTGATGATCGTGGCCCTCGTCGTCTCGCTCGTGATCCTGCGAAAGCACTCTCCTCGAGTTGTCGCCGACGGCGCGGAGGCGCGGCCGTGACTGACTTCTTCTTCGCGCGCTCCCAGATGGCGCTGTCGCTGGCGTTCCACATCGTCTTCGCGGCGATCGGGATCGGCATGCCGCTCCTGATGGCCATCGCCGAGGGCCTCTATCTCCGTCGCGGGGAGGCGATTTACCTCGACCTCGCCAAGCGCTGGGCGAGGGGCACCGCCATCCTCTTCGCCGTGGGCGCCGTCTCCGGCACCGTGCTCTCCTTCGAGCTGGGGCTCCTGTGGCCGCGGTTCATGGAGTACGCAGGCGGAATCATCGGCATGCCGTTTTCGCTCGAGGGATTCGCGTTCTTCACCGAGGCGATCTTCCTCGGGATCTATCTCTACGGATGGGACCGTACTCCGCCCCTGATGCATTGGATCTCGGGGATCATCGTCGCCGGGAGTGGCATGCTCTCCGGCGTTTTCGTCGTCACGGTCAACGCCTGGATGAACGCGCCAACCGGGTTCGAGGTGACCGACGGCCGCGTCACGAGCATAGACCCGATCGCCGCCATGCTGAACCCGGCCAGCCTGCAGCAGGTCATCCACATGACGCTGGCCGCCTACGTTGCCACCGGCTTCATCGTCGCCGCCGTACACGCATTCTTTCTGCTGCGGGACCGACGGAACGTGTTCCATCGGCGGGCGTTCGGCATCGCGCTCGCCGTCGCGGCCGTCGGGATCCCGTTTCAGATCGTCAGTGGAGACATGATCGCCCGGATGGTCGCCGAGCGGCAGCCGGCCAAGTTCGCCGCGATGGAGGGCCACTACCGGACCCAACGCGGGGCGCCGCTCACCATCGGCGGGCTCCCGGACGACGCCGCCATGACGACCCGGTACGCGCTCCGGATTCCCCGGGGCTTGAGCCTGCTGGCCCACGGCGATCCGACCGCGCCGGTTCGCGGCCTCGAGGACATCCCTCGGGACGAATGGCCCAATACGCGCATCGTTCACTGGGCCTTCGACCTGATGGTGGGCGCCGGGTTCGCCATGCTCGGCTTGGCAGCCTGGGGCGCGTGGCTCTGGTGGCGGCGGGGGTTGCCCGACGATCCGAGGTTCCTGCGCGCGCTGGTCGTCGCTGGTCCTCTGGGTCTCATCGCGATCGAGGCGGGGTGGTTCGTCACCGAGGTCGGCCGCCAGCCGTGGATCATCTACGGCGTGATGCGCACGGCGGACGCGGTCACCCCGATGTCCGGACTGGTCGTGCCCTTCGTCACCTTCACCGCCGTCTACGTCTTTCTGTCCGTCATCCTCGTGTACGTGCTTCGCCGGCAGTTCCTCGAGACTCACCCGAACGCGCCGGGTCGCTCGGGAGCGGCCCCGGGAGCGTCGCGTGGCGGTTGAGCTCACGCTCGGGGCCGCCATCCTGGTGGCGCTCGTGCTCTACGCCCTTTCGGGTGGCGCCGACTATGGCGGCGGCATGTGGGACCTGCTGGCCTTGGGCCCCAGAGCGCAGCGTCAGCGCGAGGCCATCGAGCACGCGATCGGACCGATCTGGGAGGCCAATCACGTCTGGCTCATCCTCGTGATCGTGGTCCTCTTCACGGGCTTCCCGACCGCCTTCGCCGTCATCATGACGGCGCTGCATATCCCCATGACGGCGATCCTCGTCGGGATCGTGCTGCGCGGTTCGGCCTTTGTCTTCCGGAGGTACGACGTCCGTGACGATGCGGTGCACCGACGCTGGAGCACGCTCTTCGGCGCGGCGAGCTTCTTCACGCCGTTCCTCCTGGGGCTGTGCCTCGGCGCCCTGGCCTCTGGCGAGATCCGCGTGGCCGGTGGGCGCGTGTCGAGCGGCTTCCTCGCCGGCTGGACGGGCCCGTTCGCCGTCGCCTGTGGTCTCTTCGCCCAGGGGCTCTTCGCGTTCCTGGCAGCCACCTACCTGACGGTGGATACCGAGCGCGAGCCGGACCTCCAGGAGGACTTTCGCAAGCGGGCGCTCGCCTCCGGCCTGTTCCTGGCGCCAGTGGCAGCGTTGACATTTCTTCTTGCCCGGGATGGAGCGCCGTACATCTTCGCGAGGCTGACGAGCTGGTGGGCGCCGCTCCTCCTCGCCGTCACCAGCGTATGCGCGGTCGGAGCGCTCGCGGCCTTGTGGGCCCGACGCTTCCACTGGGCTCGGATGGCTGCGGTTGGCCAGGTGACGTGCATCCTGGTCGGCTGGGGGTTGGCGCAGTATCCCCATGTCGTGGTCCCCGACCTCACGTTGACGAACACGGCGACCGTTCCGTCCACCCTCGATGCTCTGCGGTCCGCCCTGGCTGTCGGAGCGGTGGTACTCTTCCCCGCATTCGGCTATCTCCTCTACGTCTTCAAGCGGCGGCAGAGTCTGCCGCCAAAAAGAGGCGCCTCGGTGTAACCGCCGCTTCCCGACCGACATCCTAACGGCCAGATCCTCAACTGCTCCGACCGCTGGAGGACTGACATGGCTTTCGTCTCACCGACTCACCCCACGCGTCGTCTCTGCCTGGCCATCATCGGAGGCGTGGCGCTCCAATCCCTGTCCCTCGTTCAGAACGTGGTTCCGGTATGGGCGCAAGCCGGCCAGACTGCGAGCGAGCCGAACCGGCCCGCATATCAGATCGGATCGGCCGGACGGTTCAACGAGGACTGGTCGTCGCTGAGGGGCGTCGACCTGGGCAAGACCGATGACTTTTGGGACCGTCTGAAGTTCATCCCGCTGACGGAGGACGGGTCCGTGTGGTTCACTCTTGGTGGACAGGCCCGCGAGCGCGCAGAGTACTTCAGACAGTTCCAGTTCGGCGCCTCGGAGCCCAAGCAGTCCGATGCGTATCTCCTCTCCCGGTTCCGGCTCACCGCCGACCTCCACGTGACGCCATACTTCCGCATGTTCGCCGAGGGGAAGAGCGCGTTCGCGCTGGACCGAGAGCTCCAGGGAGGCAGGACAACGGCGTTCGTCGACGAGTTCGACCTCCTGAACGGCTTCGCGGACATCATGATGCCGTTCGGCGAGCAGGCGAGCGCGACGCTGCGCGGTGGCCGGCAGGAGCTGATCTTCGGTTCCCAGCGGCTGGTCGGGCCGGGCGACTTCACACAGGTGCCTCGTACCTTCGACGGCGGTGAAGCGATCGTTCGCATAGCCGACTGGACCATCATCCCTGTCTGGGCCCAGGTCGTGGTCGTCGACAAGTACCGCTTCAACGAGTCAACGTCGGACCAGAAGCTGTTCGGCGTATATAGCACCGGGCCTCTTCACGTCCTGCCGGTGAATCTGGATCTCTACTGGCTGGGTGTCAACAACGCCAGAGTCAGCTTCAACGCCACCGCCGGACGGGAGGAGCGACAGACCCTTGGCGGACGCGTGTGGGGCAAGGTCGGCGCCACCGGCCTGGACTTCGAGGTCGAGGGGGCGTCGCAGTTCGGAACGGTGGGCCGGGGCGACATCGCGGCGTCGATGGCGACCGCGGTCGTCGGCTACTCCCTGCCGGTCCCGCGGCTGTCACCCCGCGTCTACCTCGAATTCGACTATGCGAGCGGAGACAAGAAGCCCGGCGGAGACGTCGGCACCTTCAACCAGCTCTTCCCGAACGCCCACTCGTTCCTTGGGTACATCGACTACATCGGGCGGCAGAACATCATCAGTCCTAACGCAGGACTGACGATGACCCCCGTTCACAACCTCACACTGTCCCTCCAGCACTACTTCTTCTGGCGGGATTCCGATCGTGACGCGCTGTACAACAAGAGCGGCGCGGTGCTCCGGCCGGGGACCGCGACCACCGCCCGCTACGTCGGCGCGGAGATCGACCTTCTCGCCAATTACACCTTGACCCGTCACATCCTCGGCTATGCGGGTTACAGCCGCTTCTTCACCGGCGAGTTCATCCGCGAGACGGGCCCGCACAAGGACAGCGACTTCTTGTACGCGGCGATTCAGTACACGTTCTGAGCGACGGCCTCCCCCCTGGGCGCACGCCGTGCGCAACCCGGACCGGGCGACGGTCATCAAAAGACGTGTGAGGAATCGGACTGAGCGTTCCGTGTCAGACCTTCGGCTGTGACGAGGGGAGGGACAATGGATATGGTTGACGAAAGGAACGAGAACCGACTCACGATGACCGTGCACCGGTGTTACCCGGTGCTGCTCGCCGCGCTCGCCTTCGCGATCAGCGGCTGCGCCACGACGGTGGGGCTGGGACAGGCCGCATTACGGGAGGGCCGCTACTCCGAGGCGGCGAGCAAGTTCGAGACGGCCCTCACGGAACACCCGGAACGGACGGATGCCCTCGTGGGGTTGGGGATCGCGCGCTACGCGCAGGGGGGCTACGGCGAGGCGGCGGCGCACCTCAGCGAGGCGGTGAGCCAGGACCCGAAGCGGGCGGATGCCCAGCTCTATCTCGGGCTCAGTCATCTCGAGCGAGGCGACGAAGGGGCCGCCGCGGAGCACCTCCGCACGTTCGGTGGCCTGACTCACAGCGCGCGAGTGACCAGACAGGTCGACGACGCGCTCCAGCTGATGCGCACGGAGCACCCCCTGTCGCCGCAGTCGCGCCACTTCATCGCCGCGAGTCTGGAGTCCATTGTGAAGTCCGAGCAGGAGCTTCACGACGCTCGGTGGGCCTACGCACCGTGGCCGTACTATGGCCATTATGGCTATTACGATCCGTTCTTCTGGGGTTGGAGGAGCTGGTAGCCCTCCTGTCTCAGTCCTTCCGTCATCGCCTGTGAAACTTCACAGCAAGAAAATGAAGATCTTCTCATCCGCGCGTCGCTGCATCCCATGGGCACGCCGCCGTCATCCCAAGAGCTGACAGAAGGGAACGCCACGAGGTCTCAGACTCGAAAGGAGGCGCGCGGTCATGCGGTTGCGAAGGGTGCTACTCGGCGTCGCGGTGATCTTGAATGTCGCCGTGCCTCAGGTCGCGTGGAGCCAGATGAAGTCACCGCCGGGCGGCACGACGCCGGGGGGCGCGATCTTCGACCGCCTCCACGACGCGACGACGCGCCCGGTGCCTCAGGCGCCGTCACCGACGGTGCCGACGCCTGAGGCGACCTGGGTACCGGATCGTTACGTTCAAGTCCCGGGGACCGACGGTCCTGTTTTGGTGCCCGGGCACTGGGAGCGCAGGGTTTCCGACCATGAGGTGTACACGCCGCCGCTGGTCGGTCGAACCCCGAACGGCGACACCATCAATTTCCCCGCCGGTGCCCGACCACCGGTCAACGAGAGACAAGCACCATGACCACGAACGCCGGATCGATCCTCTCAGCCGCACTGCTCGCACTGACGGCCGTCGCCACGACGGCCTGCGGAGCCACGAGCATCTACTTGACCCCGTCCGGTTCCACGACCACCTTGATGCAGGGCTGGGAGCACTGGTTCAAGCTCGAATGGTCGGTCGAGTCCGAGCCTGGCGGGGGCAAGCACATTCGCGGTTACATCACCAACGAATACGGGGGCTCTGCCCAGCCCGTACGACTGCTTGCGCAGGCCCTGGACGCGTCCGGCGCGGTCGTCGGCCAGCAGATCGCGTGGGTTCCCGCGGGCGTCAGAGGATTCGGGCGCGCGTACTTCGAGGTCGCGCATCTCCCGGCCGCCGACCATTACCGCGTCTCCGTGTGGGACTACTCCTTCCCGCAGGCCGCGTCTGAGAGACCATGATTACGTGATACGTTCGAAAGCTAGCGAACGTCGCGTGGCGGCAGGGTTGCTCGGACGCCGCCGTCCCGCTGCTTACTCTTCAGACTTGCGACTTCCGTTCGGGAACGGCGTGTACAGAAGCGCTGGAATCCCGGTCTTTCGGAACGCCTTCGCCGCAGTGCCAGAATGGACCGCCCGACTCAGCCACGTCCGGTCCCCTGCGCTGAGCGCGACGAGGTCGGCACGCCAGGCGGCCGCCTCATTGAGAACCGCTGTCTCCAGATCTCCGAACCTGATGACGCGCTCGACGGGGATGTCGCCCAAACTCGACGCGACAACGTCCAAGTATCGTGAACTCTCGGCCTCCAGCCGCCGCTTCTCTTCATCTCCCGGGCTCGTCGCCAGAGTGGGCCCTGAGGCCGCGCCGGAAGGAAGAGGTCGGACGTAGAGGAGGCGGACGACGGATCCGGCGCCGCGCGCGACGTCGGCGATCGCTTGCAATGTTGCCTCGTCAGTCCCGTCAGTCAGCGGAACGAGAAGACGTCTCAGGCCCGTTGCCGTTCCCATCGTCTATTTCGACGAGTCCAACAGGCCAGAGGGTTCGGTGGCGTCCCGAGTCGTGGGGAAAATAAGAAATGGCGCATTCTTCCGGTTGGTGAAGTTAACGACCAACGTGCCGCCTGCCAGGCCGGCTATCGGAGGAACGCGCCATGGGCAAGAGTATCGGGAAGCGGGCTGGACTACATGAGGTTGCGTCAGTCTCGCTGGGTGAACTGATCCACCAGCACGTCCGAATCGCGATCGAGACAGCCGTCCACGAGGAACTGCGCGCCGCGCTGGGCGCACGGTCGTACGAACGCAGCGACGAGCGGCGGGGCTACCGCAACGGCACGAAGGCGCGCACCCTGACGGGCCCGAGCGGGCCAGTGGTGCTCACAGTGCCACGCGCTCGGCTGTTCGGCGCGACCGAGTGGACCTCGACGATCCTGCCACGCTATCAGCGGCGGCTGCATTCGGTGAATGAAGCCATCGTGGCCACGTACCTGGCCGGGGGCAACACGCGCCGGATTCGGGGCGCACTCCGACCTCTAATCAAGGACGCGCCCCTGTCGAAGAGCGCGGTGTCGCGCGTCGTCGCCACGCTGAAGACCGAATTGGCGGCTTGGCGAACACGCTCGCTGGCCGATGAGGATGCCGTCTACCTCTACCTCGACGCCTTCGCGCTGCGCGTGCGGAGCGCCGGGAAGGTGGTGAGCGTGCCCGTCCTCGGCGTGGTCGGGGTGCGGTCCGACGGGGGCAAACACCTACTGGCCTTGGAGCTGTGCGGTGGTGAGTCTGCGGTAGCGTGGAAAGGGTGCCTCGAGGATCTGGTGGCCCGTGGCCTGTGCGCGCCGGTGCTCTGCATCATCGACGGAAATCCGGGGTTGCGCCGTGCCGTTGGCGAGGTATGGCCGCGGGCGGCGGTGCAACGTTGCTGTGTGCACAAGCTCCGCAACCTCGAGCGCAAAGCACCGAAACATGCGCTGGCCGAGATCCGCGACGACTTCCATCGCATCGTCTA
>Ga0209158_1002371_pt1 | contig 11660 bp, 10 predicted proteins | sample GraSoiAngelo_140_FD_185897 | JGI IMG/M metagenome (GOLD analysis project Ga0209158, IMG submission 185897) | Grasslands soil microbial communities from the Angelo Coastal Reserve, California, USA - 14_0929_12_30cm (SPAdes) (version 2) | ecosystem: Environmental > Terrestrial > Soil > Grasslands ...
CGGGGCGTCCGCAGCATTATCGCGGTCATCTCAGGGAAGGGAGGCGTTGGAAAATCCTTCGTCACCAGCATGCTCGCGTCGGAGCTAAAGAGAAGTGGATACGAGGTAGGGGTCCTAGACGCGGATCTCACTGGTCCAAGCATCGCCAAGGTGCTTGGTGTTTTCGGTAAGCCGTACAAGGGCCCCGGAGGTGGAATCGTGCCTCTTAGGACGAAAACTGGAATCAAAGTCATGTCAATCAACCTTGTTCTGGAGGACCCTAGCATGCCGGTTGTCTGGCGAGGTCCAATCGTTAACAGCGTAATCCGACAACTTTACTGGGACGTCGATTGGGGCGATCTTCATTATCTTCTCGTGGACCTTCCACCAGGGACCAGCGATGCCCCTCTAACCGTGTTCCAATCTCTTCCGTTAGACGGCGTCATCGTAGTTTCCTCCCCACAAGATCTCGCTTCAATGATCGTCTCAAAAGCGGTGAATATGGCCAAGAAGATGGACGTCCCAATACTTGGTCTAGTTGAGAACATGAGCTATCTCAAATGTCCGAGTTGTGGGAAGACGATGAATGTTTTCGGAGAGCCGAAGGGAGAGAACCTGGCTTCAAGCCTAGGAGTGCCATTCCTAGGTGCCATCCCCTTAGACCCCGCCATTGCAACATTGTCTGACGAGGGCAAAATCGAAGAGTATTCCAACTCAATAATCGGAGGCATTGTGAGCGAGCTCAGAACCCGAGCCGCCAGACAGGTTGAACAGCTAACCCAAGGGCTTCCAATCGCTTGGTCTATCGAGCCCTGACGGTAACTCGCCCTCCTCCTTTAGAGTGGGTATTCTGCTGCTGCGAATCTTTTAACGCAGGTTCTACCATACATGGGTAGTTCGGGGGCTATAGGGCATGGCAACAAAGCGTCGAGCTGTTACTCGAAGGGCGAATAAATCAGGGAAGAAGCTTAGGCAGGCAAGAACTGGGAAGGCTGGTCACTCCCGAAAGAGAGTCGAAGTGAAGAAATCTCCACCCGTGCTCAAACCAGTCGTGTTGCCGCCTCTTTCCGTCGAGCGACCAGTTCGGGAGCGGTCAAGGATAACGGTCGAAAATATTCGTGGCGACACCGCGATCGGAGACCTTCTTGTTACTTTCCCTCGAATAAGGGATGTTCTGGTTAGAAAGGGTCTGAGGCTGGAAGCGGAGGACGCCGGAGATATCTACATGACCCTTGATGCTTTCTCCGCCATGAACGGGTTGAAAGCCGAAAGTCTTGTCCAGGAACTCGTTGAGGCTGCCAAGGAGCCTCCACCTCAGCAAGCGGTGACCCAACTCGTCGCACCCTCCGCCGCCTAGCTCAACTTTCTCGTTTCCGGATATCTTCTCACCGGCGAAAAACTTTGTGGTCAAGAGAGTCATCAGTGTTTGAGTTTGGATGCTTGCGCACGAATTCTGATCTCTGGACTTGTGCAAGGCAACTGGGCATCACAGGTTGGGTGAGGAATCTTCCAGATGGTGGTGTTGAGGTGGTTTGCGAGGGAGACATCGGGAAGCTTGACAGGGTCATCCAGTTCTGCCGTGTTGGTCCTTCTGGGGCGAGAGTGAGGAGTGTTGACGTGGACTGGTTTGATTTCAAGGGCGAGTTTCGAGGGTTCAGAATAACTGGTTAGATCTGTTTGCGTCGTGTGCTACGATTGTGTGCCCAATGAGCCAAATTCGTCATAATACTTTCGAGCTATGCTCACAGCCTCATCACTCCGTTTGAGAATAGCTTGGTACTCAGGATGTGAGTCGCCGGCGAACGAGGCTGCCTTTTCGAAGTACTTCTTCACTCCATCGAGGTCACCTTTATACAGAGAGATTCCGCCGGCTATCCTATACCCCACTTCAGCTCGCAACTTGTTCCCTTGGGCCTCGAAGGTTTGAGTCTCGGCTAGCACACGGTCAATTGGCGTTGTGATTTTTTTCGGGTCGAGGAACATGAGGCGGGACATTGCTCTGTATAAGTCGCCGTCGCCACCGCAGAGCTCTTTTAGTCTGTTGGCCACCACGGACTGGGCATTGATTTCGAGAGAGGGATCTTTCTGTTTCGGCTTGCCAAAGCCTAGCTTCAAGCTACTCAGGGTCTCCGGGAAGGGTCGTAAGCTCTTTAGTGAACAATTTAAGAATTGACTCTTTTTGGAGACGGGGCAGGAATGGACATTGGGAGGGTCGATAAGTGAGTGTTGAAGACAAGATGATTCGGGGAAGAGAGTCTAAGAATAAGGCCCGTAGGCGGAAGAGAGGGCCCTATAGGAAATCCTCCAGCGGAAGGGTCATCAAGTACTAAAAGCGATCCCGCCGCGACCGAAACTTCGTACGGTTCATTCTCAAACAGGTCAGTATCTCGCGGGCACTGGAAAACCGTTGAAAACTCAGATTCCGAGAACGAGGATTATTGAAGCCGAGTGAGCGATCTAGTCCTGGATAGGTATCCTTCGATACTTTGCGATGCTGCTGGGTTCAATACTGACAGTGTCGGCGCAGCTGTGTTGCCCGAAACAAATCGTGCAATGTTCCACATCCCAACTAGGATCCACCTTCCTGCAAGTCTCGCACATCAGGCCTAACGCACGAATGTCGGTACAGGCCTGGCAAAACCTTCTTGAGACGTTCAGTGGGCTCGGGTCCCCGACCAGTGCGGAAGCGATATCCTTACTAATCTGCCGGACCTCGGCCGCAGATTCAAGGTCTACTGCTTCTCCGCGAACTTGGTGCCTGTACTTGCTGACGGCCGCTTGTGTAACTCCTAGTCGCTGTGCGACTAGTTCCTGTTTCATCCCATAACCCTCTATTAGCTCACGGGCTATCATGGCGCGCAATGCCGGAATGACGGATTTCGCTGCGACTTCGCAGGGAATGATCAATAAAAGGCCAACATGGGAAAGTCCTGGAATCTATTTAAACATGACTTACGTCATAATCCTTGATAGACGACTCCTCCGGACGAAAATCGCCCATAATCGACCCTGATCTCAATTCTGGCACCCCGCGGAGCAGACGTCGAGGCAACCGAGGAACCTATAAATCAAAACACGCGCATTTAGATTAAGGAAATATGGTTACCGTCGAAGCGATCGAAAGAGAGCTTGAGAAGGTTGTCGACCCAGAGATCGGGCTTCCGATCACAGAGATGCATCTCGTGGACGAGATAAACATTCAGGACAACGGGGAGATCCTCATCAAGTATCATCTGACCGCGCCGTTCTGTCCGCCGATCTTTGCAGAAGACATCGGAATGAACATACGGATGTTGACATCCAAGCTTGAAGGAGTCAAGAAGGTCACAGTTATCCTCCATGGACACGCTCTCGCAAACGAGATCAACCAGAGAGTAAACCCCAGCTACACTCCCCCACCCGCTCAGCCAGCTTCACCCGCTCAGACAAAGGCATGAGTCGGTCATAACCTCCCGCTCATCAGACTCTGGTCGTCGAAGAAGTTCCCGAAGGAACTTTCAAGCGTTTCCTCATCTGGGCAAAGGAAATTTTACTACCTAAATTCGAAGGCCAATAGTACGCTTTGGAGGAAAGGTACACTCGCCGGGAGGACCCCTCTCTGCGGGCAATGGAAGATCAACCGATTACATCTCCTCAGCATTTCGGCTAGTTTAACCAAGCAACAAGATTGCCGGTGCAAGCTGATCTAACTATGCCTCTTAGAACACATGCGGTCAGAGTGGAGAACGGCTCTGTCTTTATGCCAAATTCCTCGCTAACGCTCTACCTAAAGGCATCATACAAGAAGGCTCCTAGCAAACCTCCAAGGACTGGTCCTACGACATATATCCAAAGGTTTCCCAGCGGGGTCAGACTAAAGACTGCTGAAGCTAATGTGGGTCCCCATGTTCTAGCTGGGTTGAGAGACGCTCCGGAAATTCGGCCGAAAATCCAGACGATGGCCGCTAGAGCGAATCCTATGGTGACTCCAGCCCGACTCGGGTCCGCAGTCTTATCCGTTGCCCCGAATACGGTGAAGACGAGAATGGCAGTACCAATCACCTCGGCTAGAAGTACGGCGCCAACGCCGAATTCGGGGCTTGGAATGGTATCTCCAAGAAAGGTTGAATGAGCAGCCTGAACGAGTTCTCTGTTATTGCTAGATGTCCACAACGCCAGCTGGACGAACCCTGCAAGAGACGCGCCTCCAAGTTGGCCAAGAATGTAGGGCACCACTTTCTTTGTCTCGATCCTCCGGGTAGCCCAGTGAGCGATTGTGACCGCAGGATTGATGTGAGCACCAGTCAGCCGGCCTATGGTATAGACTGCCAGTAGCAAAGCCACCCCGTGGGCAAGACCGATAAAGCCCAGACCTGCACTCGTGATGGAGCCATCGAGAAACGTCACCGCTATAATTGTCCCAGGACCAATCATGGTAAGAAGAAACGTCCCGTAAGCCTCAGCCAAGGCCGCGCGTCCCATCCGATTCATTGCGAAACGATTTCACGATGGACTCTGTATATAGCGCTTGTTTTCCAACGGGGCTTTGCTTCGCAGACAGCCCAGACTGGCGCTCATTCTCTAGGACCGCGAATCTCGTGGGGCAAAGAATTTTCTATAGTTGACGATCACTTAATAGTGCAGGAATTTGACGGTAACAAACAGTTTCACCTGGATGATAGGCGGTCCCCAGGGCAGCGGGATCAACTCGGTAGCTGAAAATTTTGCGAAGGCATGCATCAGAGGGGGGCTTCACATATTTGCCAATATCGAATATCACTCTAACATCAAAGGGGAACACAGCTATTACAGGCTCAGGGTAGAATCAAAGGCGCCTCGCTCACATGTGGACTGGGTAGACCTTCTGGTCGCCCTCGATCGAGAAACAATCTTCGGCGACATGAACAAGGTACACCCGACGCATCGAGGTCACCGACACGAGGTCAGCCCTGGAGGCGGAATAATCTACGACCGCAGCCTCAACCTAACACCTGACTCTTTTGGAAGAGACGACATCAAACTCTTTCCCATCCCATACATGGATCTCCTTGTTGACGCTCTGAAAGAGTTCGGAAAGGACAAGGAACTCAGCAAGTACCAAGTAATGGTCAACACGATTGCCCTAGGCGCCTCGCTGGGCCTTGCTGATTACGACTTCGACCTCGCCACCGAAGCTATCAGAGAAGGGTTCACGGGACGAAAGGCGGCGCTCGGGGACCTGAACGTTAGTGCTGCGAGGCATGGGTATGACTACGCGAAGAAAAGCTTCGGTGAAGACGCATTTCCGATCAAACTGCGAAAACAACCATTAACAGGAAAACGGATGATGATCAGAGGTGTCCAAGCAGTTGCAATCGCGAAACTTAAGGCTGGATGTGGCTTCCAAACCTACTACCCTATCACGCCAGCTACTGATGAGAGCGAGTACTTGGAGTCCCATCAAAAAGACTACAACATGATTGTCGTACAGGCAGAAGATGAGATTTCTGCGATCAACATGGCCACCGGTGCCGCGCACGCTGGCCTCCGATCTTCAACCTCGACATCCGGGCCAGGGTTTTCGCTTATGGCGGAAGGTTTGGGATGGGCAGGAATAACTGAAGCCCCTGGACCAGTTATCATACTATACCAGCGAGCGGGTCCCGCTACGGGCCTGCCGACTCGGACTGAGCAGGCGGATCTAAGATTCGCCCTCCATGCAGCTCACGGAGAATTTCCCAGAATCATCATTGCACCCGGAGATGTGGTCGAAAACTATTACGACACCTTTGACGCGTTCAACTACGCGGAACATTACCAGGTACCCGTGATACTGCTAACTGACAAATTCCTCGCAAGCACATACCAAGATGTTCCTCTATTCAATGGTGACAACCTGAAGGTTGATCGAGGGGACATTGTGAGTGATTCAGACCTTGCTGGCGCCACGGATTACAGACGATACCGCTGGACAGAGTTGGGCATTTCGCCTCGAGCAATCCCGGGCCAGAAAGGCGGAATATTCTGGACCACCGGCGACGAACACGACGAGTATGGACACATCACCGAAGCAGCGGATATCCGAATCAAAATGATGAGAAAGAGAATGCGGAAAATCGAGCTTGCAGGTCAAGTCATTCCAGATTCGAAGAAAGCAACACTGCACGGACCCAGCTCCTCTCGAATAACCCTTGTCGGCTGGGGATCATCAAAGGGAGCTATACTCGACGGAATGGAAGAGCTTAAGAGCGATGGAATAGAAACAAACTTCCTTCAGGTGCGATTCGTCAACCCCTTCCCCACTGACTACGTCCAACAAGTACTCGGTTCTGCCCGGAGAAAAATAGCAATTGAAAACAATTACTCGGCTCAGATGGCGGGGTTAATCCGCGAAAAAACCGGGATTGGAATGGATAACACTATTGTGAAGTTCGATGGAAGACCATTTTCCCAAAACGAAATCTATGAAGGCGTCAAAGACATAATAAAGAACGGAATGAAAGAGGTTACTGTATCTCATGCTTGAGTTAAAGACGTACCGAACACAGGTTCACAACGACTGGTGCCCCGGTTGCGGCGATTTTGGAATCGTCAACGCGATTCAGATGACCCTTCTGGAAATGCAGCTAGAACCCCATAGGATCGCAATCTTCTCGGGAATCGGATGCTCTGGTAAGACTCCACACTTTGTAGACGCCTACGGATTCCATACCCTCCATGGCCGAGTACTCCCAATCGCCACTGGTGCCCGTCTGGCCAATCCGGGATTGACCGTTGTCGCGGTTGGCGGTGATGGAGACGGGCTGGGCATAGGCGCCGGACACTTTGTCAACACGGGTAGGAGGAATCTGGACTTTACATACGTCCTTTACGATAACGGAGTCTACGGTCTGACGAAAGGTCAAGCATCCCCTACTTTGCCTAAGGGTGTTAAGACGAAGTCTATGCCCGCGCCCGCCATTATTGAACGTGTGAATCCGATCGCGATGGCTGTAGCCTCGGGCTATACGTTCGTGGCGCGAAGTTACGCTCTCGATGTTCGCCACTTGAAGCAGACTCTTCGAGCGGCGATTGAGCATCGGGGAAGCGCTTTCGTGGACGTTCTGCAGACATGCCCGACCTACAATGACATAAACACAAAGGAGTGGTATGGTGGCGAAGACCTTCCGGTCAAAGCACCGAGACTCTACAAGCTGGAGGATTCAGGATACAATGGTTCGGTGGTCGATCCCTCCACAGACGAGGTTAATGCAAAGAAAGGAAATGCGCTTGTGAAATCGTTCGAGTGGGGCGACAAGATACCCATCGGCGTTTTCCTCAAGATGGAGGTACCAACGTTCGAAGACCAGTTGGCTCTTCGAATGCCCGCGCTGAAGGACAAACCCTTCGTTGAACAGGACATCTACAACCGCGACATTACGCCCTTACTGGATGAACTAACATAGCCGCCGAAAAAATCTCAGCTGTACTCGAGATTTACGAGCCCTTTCAGTCCACCTTTCAAGGCATAGAGTCCGTCCCCCATTACTCTGGTGAGGTCAAACCTTACGGCTCATTTTGAGGTCCTGCCACTCGTCGAAACGACCGCGACGAACTACGCCCATGAATGTTGGTATCAGACGTCATCCGGCGAAATCGTGTGTGGTAGCCAGAGACCTAACCATGGTTCGGTAAGAATCGCCCATTTTCAGCCCTGATCTTGAAAAGGGGGGGTCCCTAGATTTCCCTGTAATCGTTCGGGATGTAACCGATGAAATCCCATTATCCGCCCTGGCATCCAAGCCCAGTCTAAGCCCTGAATCGCGAGCCTCGCCCAAAAACCCTGCCAGACAGCAAATGGTCCTTAGGGGGAGGGGGGTCTTAGCGACCGAGTCTCGCGACACAAAGTGCCGAGGGACGGGACCGGAGCCTACAAAAGCGCCTTATGACAAGTTTATCGAGACATTCTTGGTCCGCGTGTAGAATTCCAACGAGCGGATTCCATTCTCATGCCCGATGCCGCTGTCTTTGTAGCCACCGAACGGGGTCTGCGGAAAAGTCACCAAATACTCGTTCACCGCCAATCCACCGACTTGGAGACGAGCCGCGAGTTCATGAGCTACTTTCAAATTGCTCGTCCAAACTCCTCCATAGAGTCCATAATCCGTCTCATTTGCCATGGCAACAACCTCATCGAGGGTCTTGAACTTGGTAATGCCTAGGACAGGCCCAAAAATCTCGTCACAGCCAATCTTCATCTTCCCGTTGACACTCTCGAAGATTGTAGGTTCGAGGAAGTTTCCCTTCTGCAGTCTCGGATCTGCGGGTTTCTTCCCTCCGCAGAGTAGACTCGCTCCTTCTTCGAGGCCGTCCTTGACAAACCCTAGAACCGCGTCTTGGCGAGACTTGGACGCCAAAGGCCCCATCTCGCTCGTTTCATCAGTGCCGGGCCCAACTTTTATCGCTCGAGTCTTGGCCACGAGATCCTTGACGAAGCCGTCGTATACACTCTCGTGAATGAAAGCTCTGGATCCAGCCCAGCACATCTGTCCAGCGTTGGTAAAGATCCCCTCCTTCACACTCTTGGAGGCTCTCGCCAAGTCGGCGTCAGGGAAAACAATGTGAGGATTCTTCCCTCCTAGTTCCAATAGAACTCTAGTAACATGCTTCGCGGCGGATTCCATTACCTGCTTTCCAGTCTCAGCAGACCCGGTGAAAACTATCCCGTCCGCTTGCGAGTCCGACACAAGAGCTCCGCCAACTTCAGCGCCTGATCCAGTCACAATGTTGATGACTCCTCTGGGGAAGCCGGCCTTTAGCGCCAGATCTCCCAGCATGATGGCTGTAAGTGGCGTAATTTCAGATGGCTTCATGACGACAGTGTTCCCCGCCGCAATAGCCGGTGCCAAACTTCTCGCAGCCAGCGCAATCGGATAGTTCCAGGGAACAATGTGCACCGTTACACCTAACGGTTCTCGGAGAGTGTAATTCAACCTCCTCGGAGGAACCGGGATGGTCTCTCCTTCAACCTTGTCTGCCAATCCGGCCCAGTACTCGAATGCCCTGGCCGCCCATGCAACATCGCCCTTTGACTCTCGGAGAGTCTTCCCCTCGCTCAGAGTCTCAAGCCTTGCCAGCTGCTCCGAGCTCTCTCGGACTAGGCTTGTGAGCTTGGAAAGAAGACGTCCTCTCTTACTGGGATCGATGTCAATCCAGCCCGCCGACTCGAGCGCCGTCTTCGCACTCTCGACTGCGGCCTTCGCATCTTGTTTTGTGGCTCGTGGAACTTCGGCGACAACCTCGTTGTTCGAAGGGTCAAGAACTGATGAGACAGCACCGTTTGAGCTGTCCTTCCATTCTCCGCCAATCAGCATCTTGTACTTCTGAATCTGAACGGTCAAGTCCGCATTCCAAACTGGATGAGACTATAAAAGAGCGTTTCCCCAGGCGGGAATCGTCGTCATCTTCATCTCACGGGACATGTCGATCAATAGTTGGATTCTTCGGTCAAGGTCGGGATACCTGCTGAGCAAGCCTCTTCCCTTGTGGCCCACAAAGAATCCGGCACCTGGTCCGGGTGAGCCGGCTTGAAACGCTGAGTGAACCTTGAGCAAAGCGGATGCCAGAGCCAATGGCTTTTGAGTGTACTTGACCGAGGACAGGTCGGCCAAGAGCTCTCGTTCCCTATGGACTGCCGCCTCAACAAGATGCACGATTGGATCAAAAGCAAGCGCCAATTTGGCCAATCTAGCTAGTCCCTTTTCCAGAGAATCGTTGTTCTTCAAGTGGGAGAGTTCGTGAGCAATGACCGCCTCAACCTCTACCGGGGACATTGACGAGACCAGTTCTGGAGACACCGCCACGACTTTCAATCCCTTGTTATCCAAGGAAAAAGCGTTTCCAACTGTTGCTTCTCTTAGGTCGACTCCTCGCATGTTCATTTTTCCGCAGAGATCTGCGAATGTCTCGCTCAGTAGCGAGCCTGAGGATGTTCCTGCAATCATGCCTTCCATCATCCGAGGGAACGCGTATCTTCGCGCAATTAGCGACAATAGAGACGCGATTCCTATAGATGCAAGCAGCGAGCTTCCAAGCACGAGTTCTATCACTCGTTGCGGCTGCCACTCATACGTGTTGAGGAAAAGAGTGCACACGACAAAGCTAGTCCCAAGAAACGACCAAAAGAAAACAGAGGAGGATAAAATCGGATAGAGCAGTCTGGATCTTCGCAAAGGATTCCCTGCATTCGATCGGTAGGCAAGGAAAGAGAGGGCTTGGACTACTAAGACGGCGGCTACGATTCCAAGAGTCGCTCTCGAAAGAAAGTAGACAGAGTAGAGTTCCAGGCTTATCGTTGCCCGGACTCCCTTCGAACTTTTTCTTCCAGCCTCTTCAGTTCATCTTTCGGAATTTCATCCATGTAGTCGTGCAAGGTGGAGATTATGCTCGGTCCGAAAGCTGTGAGCAACCTATCGACAAACCCTTTGACGACCCGACCCTTCACCTTGTCCTCCGAATAAAGCCGGTAAACGTATCGGGACCCTCCTCTTCCAACGGCCTCGTCGCGGGTCAGAATACCCTTCTTGAAGAGCCGATCTAGGGTAGTACTGATAGTAGTGTATGCAAGCCCGCGACTGGAATGAAGGTCTTGAGCAACCTCCCTGGCAGAGGCTCTGCCAAGCCGTACAACGCTTCCCAGAACCGCTGCTTCCAGGTCTCCTAGTTCCAAGGCCCGACGGAACTTCTAATGCAGGTCCTCAATATCTAACTTTCTATTCAGGTCGGAGCTATCCAAGAAATCTGGGCGGATGCTTCCAACCAGTCCTGATATCCCTAGAAGAGCCGGTTCGAAAGGCTAGAGAATACATCCCGCAAATTGTAAAGCAACTACCCTCACCACGATCAAAACCACGTCAACCGTTCGTGCTCTCTACCTTTCTCGCTCCTACAGACGCAGCTAGTCCAAAGTACCCTTCCGACGAAGACGGAAGAGCTAGCGTAATCTAAGTCGGGAAGACTTCGTCTTTCGAAAAGGAAGAGAAGGAGGAATATTCTTCAAAAGAGCGCGATCGCACCACTCAGAATCGCTAGAGGCCCACTTTCGAGGGAGGCTGATTCCGACTCACAATACAGCCCTCCCGAATTTCGGGCGCTCGAAGTTGATTAACTCTAAAGGACTCTAGTACCCTCACCTGCCATCGCACGGTTCAAGACGTTCTAAACTCAGTAGTTCGAACTTCCCTTGACTCCAAGCGAGGATTATCATGAGATCAAGAGGGACTATCACAGTTCTCACCCTTATCGTCGCAGCTATACTCGCTCCTTTATTCATCACAAATGTACACGCCATTCAAGGGTGTAAACCGGGAACGCCGCCCACATGCTATCTATACGCTCAGACCAATGTGCCAAGTGCAGAGGGTTCAGTAATAGTTCGACAGGACGGCAACAATGCTCTAGAATACCCTCTGCCACACCTGTTCGCGTTTACAAATGGAACGACCCATTCACTCGAAGTCCTCACTCTAACGGTCAGCGGCACGCCATCTGGTGCCCGCTACCTCTGGGATTCCAAAGCCGCCTGGACTTGGCACACGCTGCAGTATCCCAATGCGAACATGACCACTCCTCTGATGATATACAACTACACCTTACCCAACGACCAGTTCACGGCCCAGTTTGACAAGCAATTCCAATATACGCTAACATTTACAGACTATAACGGAGCCGCATTGAGTCCTGCT
>Ga0209158_1002374_pt1 | contig 11658 bp, 22 predicted proteins | sample GraSoiAngelo_140_FD_185897 | JGI IMG/M metagenome (GOLD analysis project Ga0209158, IMG submission 185897) | Grasslands soil microbial communities from the Angelo Coastal Reserve, California, USA - 14_0929_12_30cm (SPAdes) (version 2) | ecosystem: Environmental > Terrestrial > Soil > Grasslands ...
AGGTAGGTTAGGGAAGTGTTTGACGCCAAAGCGCACTGTGCGTTAGCAGTGCCGTTCGGGGTCAAGACCAAAGGGTTGGTTGGACAGGTTACACTGAGACTCGTTGGGATAGCGTTGCCGTTCAATGTAACACTTCCACCGAAATTGAACCTGCTTGTTACAGTGACATTTACTGATACTCCGGTTTGTCCGGCGTTGAGATTCGACCCGACGACGTTGATGACAAAGTCTCCGGCGTGTACTATCACAGTCGAGGAATGTGATGCAGTTCCAGGGGAGCCTTGACCGGTAAGAGTAACCGCATATGTTCCAGGAGTCGTGGCAGCTAACGAACAGTTCGGTTGTGAGGTGCTGTTTTGGCTGAGGGTCACGGGCGAAGGACAAGTAACCGTTAGGCCCGCCACTGAGGCTTCTGTGAGACTTATGCCCCCTGCGAAGTTGAAAGTACTGTTCAATGACAGATGAATTGAAGCGCCTGTCTGACCAATGTTCATGTCGACACCTGTGGCCTTTAGAATGAAATCGCCAACGTGGGTAGTCACCCGCGTAACATGAGTTACCGTTCCGGGAGATGGGGACCCAGTGATGGTCACACCGTAGGTTCCGGCAGTTGTAGAGGATAGTGAGCATAAGGCGGTGGCCGTTTTGTTGGCCAACAATGAAATTCCTGTTGTTGGACAGGTTACTGTGAGACCTGATGGGGAAGAAGTCCCTACGAGTATGACGGCACCTGCGAAGTTGAAGGTGCTGTTAAGACCGATTGTGAGCGAAACTCCGGACTGGCCGACGTTGATGCTTGCTGACGGAATCTGGGATATAGAGAAGTCTCCAACGTGAATCGTAAACGCGACTGATTGAGTGACAGTCCCAGGCGAACCACTGCTTTGAATACTGACTGCGTAGGTTCCTGCCGTGTTAGAGGTCAACGTGCAAGACACTATTCGGACTGAATTGGCCGATAACGCGATAGGAGATGTGGGACAAGAGACTGTCAGGCCCAGCGGAGAAGTAGAAGTTATACTCACATTTCCGTTGAAGTTCAGCCTCGATGTTAGTGTGACATTTACTACTGCGTTAGTTTGGCCGACGTTCAAATCTCGTCCGGTAGCCGATATTGAATAGTCGCCAACATTGACGGTCAATACGAAGGAGCGGCTAAGTGAGGTTGCTGAGAGTGAGCCTTTCATTGTTACAGTATATGTGCCGGGTGTCGATGATCTGAATGCACATGTGGCAATCGTTGAAGTGACTGTCGAGTTCAGGGTTACCGGGTTGGGCGAGCAACCGGTGACGCTCAATCCCGATGGCGAGACCGAGGGTAACAGGGTGATGGACCCTGTCAGATGATTGATTGCAGTGATGGTGATGCCAGTTTGCGGATTCGATGCGCCTGAATTGAAACTAACAGAGTTGGATCCCGTTACGGAGAAGTCGGAGACTATCACTGAGATGATGATGGAATGCGACAAGGTTCCACTTCTTCCTGTTACTGTGACGGTGTAGTTACCTCCGACCGAAGCACCAAGTGTCAGTTGAGCAGTGCCTGATGTTGTGATTGAAGGAATGTCGAGAGTCGCTGTCAGTCCGGTTGAAGCAGCGGTCGAAAGAACGACGCTTCCTGTGAAGCCGTTGATCGGGGAGACGCTAATTGTCGACGTCGCGGTAGAGCCCGCGATTATAGTCATGCTGGTCGGACTCGCTGTGAAGTTGTAGTCGGTGACGATGAAAGTCACGGTAGTGGGACGAGACAGTGAGTCGCTAGTCGCTGTCACCGTGACGGTGAACGTTCTCGCGATCCCTCTGCAAGAGAGGGTGGAGGTGCCGGAAGTTCCCAGAGTGATCGAAGTGGTAGAGAGTGTGCAAGTCAAACCTGAGGATGGAGAGGTCGAGTTTGTCAGCGTGACGATGCCTCTGAAATTGTTCACCGATGTAACGTTGATGGTCGAACTTCCCGTAGCTCCAGCTAAGACCGTAACACTCGATGGACCTGCGGTGATTGTGAAGTCCTGGACCGTGTACGAGATAATAGTGGAATGCGAGAGCTGACGACCCTTGCCGGTTACAGTTACGGCATAATTACCTGCTGAGCCTTTGCATGACAAGACGGATGTTCCGGAGATTCCCAAGACAATACTTGCCTGTGTCAGAGTACACGTTAGACCGGTTGCGGGAGATATCGTCTGGGTTATGCCGACCGTACCGCTGAAACCTGCTAGGCTCGCGATGGTGATGGTGGAATTCCCGTTCAAGCCCGTGTTGACCGTCACCGTTGTTGTGCTTGCGGCGATGGAGAAATCTTGAACCGTGTACAGGACACTTGCCGAGCGAGACAGAGCTCGACTGGTCCCGGTAATCGTGACAGTATAGGTCCCTGCGGATCCGCTACATGCCAGTGTCGAGTTGGCTGTTGCCCCGAGCAGCACTGAAGGTTGGCTCAGATTGCAGGTGAGACCGGAGTTGGAGGATATGGCGAGGCCGAGGTTGACGGTTCCCGCGAAACCGTTTAGGCTTCTCACAGTAATCGTTGAGTTGCCGGTCAGGTTCGCATCGATCGTAACGCTTGCAGAAACTGCCGCGACGGTGAAATCCTGGATGGTATAAGACACTGTTACACTATGAGAGAGCGACGCACTTCTGCCAGTCACCGTGACCGAATACGTTCCCGCTGAACCGCTGCAGGAGAGAGTTGATGTGCCTGAAGTGCCGAGAGAGACAGAGTTCTGGCTGAAGGCGCAATTCAGGCCGCTAGACGGAGAAATAGTAGCAGTCAGGCCTACTGTTCCTGTGAACCCGTTTTGGCTGCTGACAGTGATGGTCGAGTTGCCGCGTGCCCCAGCGTCGGCGGTCACCGATGTTGAGCTCGCGGCTACGTTGAAGTCCTGAACTGTATAGGTAACAACTACAGATCGCGATAAGGAGCCGCTTGTGCCTGTTACGTTCACGTTGTAAGTGGCGGCGGTCCCGTTGCACGATAATGTAGAGGATGCAGAAGATCCCAGAACAACGCTGGAGGGAGTGAGACCGCAGGTGAGGCCAGAGCCTGGTGCGATCGCATTGGTCAGAGTAATTGTGCCCGAGTAGCCGTTAAGGCTGGTGACGGTTATCGTCGAGTTCCCTGCGGATCCTGCGTTCACTCGGACTGAGGCAGGGCCTGCAGCGACGGTAAAGTCTTGCACGGTGTAGGATACTGTTGTCGCGTGGGATAGGGAACCACTCGTCCCCGTGACTGTAACAGTGTATAGTCCAGCGGAGCCATGGCATGACAGGGTGGAGTTGGAATTGACCAGCGGAGTTACTGTGAGGCTTGTAGGTGTAAGAGTACACGCAAGGCCTGTATTGGGCGAAACACTAGCACCAAGGTTGACGGTTCCTGTGAAACCGTTGAGGGACTTTACGGTAATCGTAGAGTTGCCCACTGCGTTCGGCAGCAAGGGAGGTACAGTACCAGGGTTCGCGGTCATGTTGAAGTCGACGAATGTGAAGGTTGCGGTTGCTCCGTGCGTTGATGTACCGGGCGAACCCGTCGCTGTCATTGGCACGTTGAAAGTTCCGGCTTTCGGAGAGGAGCAGCTCAGTGGAATGCTGCTTGTCCCGTTAGGAGCTAATTGACTACCTGTAGAGAGCGGGTTACATGAAAGCCCGGATGGGGGGGAGATTCCTACGGTGATCGAGCCGTTGTACGAAGAACTTGTGAGAGTAATCGTGGAGGTTGCTGCGTTCCCTGCTTGAACTGCGCTTGGTGAACTCGCTGAGATTGTGAAGTCGCCTACATGCAGCGTCACATTGAACGAGTGAGTGATGCTCCCGAGTGTGCTTACTCCGGTGATAGTCGCGATGTACGTACCTGGTGTCGAAGAGTTCAAGGAACAACTCGTAGTGACAGTATTGTTCGATGTCAGGCCAACCGGGGAGGATGGACATGTTATCGACAGACCGCTAGGAGAAATAAGCGTCGGCGAGATCTTTACAGAATCGTCAAAACTCGTACTCTTCAGAGTGACTGGGATGGTAGCTCCGGACGCTCCCGAGTTGAAACTGATCGAGGGCTTTGGCGTTGAGATGCTGTAATCTCCAACTTGAACGATCGTGGTGGATGAGTGAGACGATGTACCGGGCGACCCTGAACCTGTCAAGGTGACGGTGTAGCTTCCCGGAGTACTGGAACTCAACCCGCAGGAAACCTGAATCGTTACATTCGCCAATAACGAAACCTTCGCAGGGCAAGATACGGTTAGACCTGTGGAAGGACTGATCGACGTAGTAGTCGTTACGTTTCCGACAAAATTGTTAACACTGCTAACAGTTATCGTTATCAAGGCCGTGGTTGAGCCAGGTGCAAAGCTTACTCGACTCGTGCTGGTGTAAGCAAAGTCGCCAACGTGGACAGTCGCTATCGTAGAATGAGTTGCGCTTCCTGTCGATGCTGCGCCACTGATCGTGAATGTATAGGTTCCAGGAGAGGAAGAGTTCAACACGCACGTCAGGTTAACAACGGAGTTTGGTGCGAGAACGGCTCGAGTCGAGGGACAAGTAATTGTCAGCCCGCTAGCCGTCGACGTGTTGATCGTTACGTTTCCTGAGAAATTGAACATACTGGTTAGGACAATGTTAACGGGCACATCGGTTCGGCCTATGTTGAAGTTCACGATTGAGGGCAGTGAGATGCTAAAGTCTCCAACGGAGACTGAAGCTGTAGCAGACTGCGATGTGCCTCCTGGTGATCCCACGCCTGTGATGGTTACTGCATAAGTTCCTGGTGATGTTGAACTCACGAAACAGAGCGCATTGATTGTAAGGTTTGTCTGTAGAGTAAGAGGAGTAGCAGGACAGTTGACACTCAGGCCACTTGGTAGTACGCTACTTTGAAGCGTGACTGTCCCATTGAAGTTGATGCTCGTGATTGTAACATTAACCGATCGACCAGCCTGACCCACATTCAGATTTGCATCGGTGGCGGTAATGGTAAAGTTGCCTACACTGACGGCGATGCTTGCCGCAGTAGTCGCTGTACCTGGCGAGCCAGCTCCTGTAGTAGTGACGCCATATGTCCCGATCGAGGTTGAGCTCAGGCCGCATGATGCAATTGTAGAAGCGTTTGGCGAGAGGGAAATTTGGCCTGGACATGTGACCGTGAGCCCTGAAGCAGGTTTGACAGCGGACGATATCGCAACAGTGCCTGAGAAATTGTTGACACTAGTGACAGTCAGCGGGACAGAAGAAGTCCCGACGGTGAAACTGGACGAAGATGGTGCCGTAATCTGCGGGACACCAACATGGACGGTCATGAAGCCCGAATGAGCTGCGCTTCCGGGCGAACCAGAACTTGCAATCGTTAGAGCATAGGTCCCAGGAGTTGAGGAACCAAGAGCACAGGATGCTACTACAGTTCCGTTCTCCGCCAGAACACCGCCCGAGCAGCTGACCGACAAGCCGATGCTCGGATTGACAGCTGGAGCAAGACTTACTGTTCCAGCGAAATTATTCTTGCTTGTTAGAGTCGCTTGAGTAAACGCCGCTGTTACTCCAGAGTTGATACTGGTCGAGGACTGGACAGAGATAGTAAAGTCGCCGACATGGATCGTTGCTCCGGCAGCATGGAACGAGGTGCCTGGAGACCCATTTGCCGAGATAGTAGTGGGGTACATGTTGGATGTCGTTGAACTTAGGGAGCAAAGTGCGGAAGAGGTACCGTTAGGTGCAAGGGCCACTGAAGTAGTTGGACAATTGATTGTCAACCCGGAGGGCGTCGAGGAAGCAATCAATGAGACGCCGCCCGCGAAATTGAAATTACTGGATAAGGTGACGTTCAGAGAAATGCCTGTCTGCCCGACATTGAAGTTTTTACTGCTAACATTGATTGTGAAGTCACCGACGTGGACAGTTCCACTTGCAGTGTGTGAGGCACTGCCAGGAGAAGCCGCACCAGTTACAAAGGCAACATAGGTACCCGCTTTTGTCGAGGCCAACGAGCACTGCGAACTGGCAGTATTATTCCCGGAGACGCTGATCCCGGGACCGGAACAGTTCACTGCTAAGCCTCCAGTGGGCGAGGCGCTTCCTGCAAGACCGACTGTTCCTGTGAAATTGTAAGTGCCGGTTACTGTAATGCTTACAGATTGCCCGGTCTGACCACTGTTAATGTCAACTGTTAGCACACTTATTGTAAAGTCACCAACGTGAACGGTAACAATGGATGCGTGTGACGCAGTGCCTGGAGATCCTCTGCCGGTAATTGTCGAGGAGTACGTGCGAGCTTGGGCAGAGGTCAAAGTACAGGGAGTCGTTGCAGTAACATTTGCAGCCAGACTAACAGGTGGTGCTGGACAAGTAACTGTAAGCCCTGTGTTGGGGACTTCGACGTGTGAAAATGAGACGGTCCCGGCAAAATTATTCAGGCTAGTCAAGGACACTGACAGTGTGGCTGAAGCGCCACTGTTGAAATCCATCCGGGTAACGAATGAGACAGTGAAATCCCCCACGTGGATAGTAGAAGCTACAGTGTGAGATAGAGTCCCGGGAGATCCGTTGCCGGTGAAAGATGCGATGTAGGTGCCCTGAGTCGAACTAGAAAGACCGCATGATGTGTTTGCACTAGAATTGCCGTTTAGAGTAATTGTCGGAGCATTGCAGTTAATTGTCAGAATGCCAGGAGCAGATGTTGCAGAGCTGAAAGTTATCGACCCAGAGAAGTCGAAGTTGCTTGTTACCGTCAGAGTAACAGAAATTCCAGGCGCTCCAAGGTTGAAACTAGTTGCGCCAAGCGGGGTTATCGTGAAGCCGCCAACATGAACTACCGCCGACCCGGAATGACTAGCGGTACCGGGAGATGCTGTGCCAGTAATATTCACCGCGTATCGTCCAACGATGGTCGAGTTCAGACCGCATGACACAGTGTTCGTAGAATTGTCAGACACGCTAATTGATGAAGCGGGACAATTTACAGTCAAACCAGTGATCGGGCTGGATGTGATCGTGACCGAGCCAACGAAGTCGAAGGTACTGTTCAACGAAACCGTGACTACGGCGCCAGAAGCACCACTGTTGAAGTTCGTTCGAGGTCGAACAGCGAAATCAAACCCGCCAACATGGATGATGGAAGATATTCGATGAGTCGCGGTGCCCGGAGAGCCAGACCCAGTCACGGTTACAATGTAGACGCCAGGAGACGTTGAGTTGAGATCGCAGGAACCTATGGCTGTGCCGTTGCTAGACAAACTCACTGATGTTTGGCATGAGACCGTCAAACCGGTCGAGGGAGTTGTACTAGAAACCAAGGAGACAGAGCCGCTGAAACTGAAAGTACTGTTCAGAGAGAGGGAGATTGTTGCGCCGGAAGAGCCGGAATTGAAATTCACTCTCCCAATTGCGACAATCGTGAAATCACCAACACGGACTGTTACAGAAGCCTGGTGGGACGCAGTGCCAGGAGAGCCGGAGCCGGTAATCGTAACTGTGTAAGATCCGGAGCTCGAAGAGCTCACATTGCACGAGGCGTTAGCAGTTGTATTGTTCAGACTAACCGGGCTTGACGGGCATGTGATCGTCACCGCGGTGGGAGGATTGGAAGGAGTCAGAGTGACGCTACCGACGAAATTGCTGACACTAGCAAGTGAGATGGAGAATGAAGAGGAACTGCCAGAGTTGAAGCTCACTGGGCCAGTAATTGTTATGGTAAAGTCGCCGACCTTCACGGTCGATGAAGCAGAATGCAACGCCGTCCCCGGCGATCCAGAACCGGAAATGGTAACAACGAACGTTCCACGCGCTCCTGAACCAAGGTTGCATCTAGCACTCGCAGTGCCGTTAATTGTCAGGCTAACGAGAGCCGTGGGACAAGCTACACCCAATCCGGATGATGGACTGACTGCGGATGTGACATTGATGCCTCCTGCAAAATTGTTAGCACTGGATAGTACGACGGAGATGAAGGCCCCAGTTGCGCCGGAGTTGAAATTGACTGGACTCGACACAATTATCGTAAAGTCGCCGACGTGAATTAGTGCGGAAGCGGAATGGAACGTTGCACTAACATTGCCCGTGAAGGATACAGTGTAAGTGCCAGTTACCGTCGATCTAAGCGTGCAAGTCGTATTAGTAGTCGCGTTAGCTGACAACGTTGCAGATGTGGGACAAGTTACTGTCAAGCCTGTACTAGGACTGGCTGAAGCAGTGAGCGTCACACTTCCTACAAAATTATTGATACTGGTCAGGCCGACTACCGTGGTCCCAGACGCCCCCAGGTTCAAACTCGCTGGAATTGACCCGATCGAGAAATCTGAAACCACGTAAGTGACATTGCCGAAACGGGACAAAGCCCCGCTTGTGCCGGTTACAGTTACAACGTAGAGACCAGGAGATCCGCTACAGGAAAGTGTCGAAGTCGCCGTTGTTCCCAGCGAAACCCCTGTTGGACTTAGAGTGCACGATAGATTACCGGAAGAGGATACGGATGTCAGACTCACAGAGCCTGTGAAACCATTCTGGCTAGTGACAGTAACCGTGGACGTACCTTTCGAGCCCGGAACTATAGTGACAATTCGTGGAGTGATTGCAACATTGAAGCTTGAGACGCTTATCGTAACGGTAATGGAATGGGATAATGGATCGTAACAAGTGCCTATACCTCCTTCGCATGGAGAGGGCAGGTAGGTTGTGCCGGTCAAGCTCAAGCTGTAAGAACCAGCGGGTGTAGAAGATGTCGTAAGAACGGTTACTGTGGAAGAACCAGTCCCGCCGGTAGTCAATGTGACGTTGACCGGATTGAAAGAGACGGATACGGTTGATGTTGCTGGTGAGATCGTTACTGACTGAACTACTGTTCCGTTGAGTCCTAAACTGCTCAGGTTCGTTGTAAAGGATCCTGACGAGCCTGCGGTAAAGCTCAGAGAAGTCACGGACGCGGACATGGTGAAGTCGGCCGTGACGTTGAGGGCCAAGGAAACGCGGTGATTTACCGCTCTGCTCGTGCCATTCAAAAGAACCGTGTAAAGAAACCTCGGCGTGGAGGGAGACGTCTGCACAGTGAGAGTTGTGGTGCCTGTTCCGTTGGCAACGAGGCTCACGCTGGACGGGCTAATCGATACACTAAGTCCGGACGCTCCAGGACTAACTGATGCAGAGATTGAAACGGTTCCGACAAAGCCGTAAAGGCTTCCTAGACTGACAATCGATGTGCCCTGCTGGCCTGCAATGAGGCTCAAGGTCGATGGGTCGTTGATGGTAAAGTCCTGAACTCGGAAATTCGCAGTGGCTGAGTGCTGCCATCCCGTCGCATTTCTAGCGACAACAGTGACGATATAACCTCCCGAGTTGGAACCGTTGCAAGTCAAAGTAGAATTTGCAGAAACGCCAAGACTAACGCTGGTTGGACTCAAGGAGCAAGCCAACCCAGTCTGGGAAACGCTGGCGGCAAGAGTGATGGTTCCAGTGAAGCCGAAGATAGACTTGACAACGGCCGTCGAAGATTTTGACGAGCCCAAGTCCAGCGCAACGAAAGATGGCGTTATTGTCACGTTGAAATCCCGGGTACAACCCGAACATGTGGTTACGGTAACTGTCAGGGTTGTGGAATGAGAGATTGACCCGCTAGTTCCCTTTACAGTCACGGCATAAGATCCTGAGGGCGTGTTCTTCGTTGTGCCCACAAGAAGGGTCGAATTCGCCGTTCCGCCAGCTACATTGACCGTGGATGGATTAAGAGAGACAGTTATGCCAGCCGCCGGAGAGACGGTCGTGGATAACGTTACGGACCCTGTAAACCCGTTGAGCCCACTCGTGATTACTGTTGAGCTACCAGACGTCCCAGCAAATAGAGATAGGTTACTCGGGCTGGAAGAGACCGAAAAATCCTCAGTTGATAATTTCCATCCTGTAACGGGATGAATCTCCCAGTGCCCTGAGGGGTTTTGTGAGCAGGATGTAGCAGGGTTGGTTCCACAGTCAAAATAGGCGAAGCCTTGAACATCAAAGGTTACCGATGAACTACTAACTGCGAGCCGTGGTGGGGCCCATCCGGGTGTGGCGTTCCAGTCATGATCAATTTCGATGTGGATCGAACCTGTTGCATCGGATACATCTCCGGTCTGGTCGTCGTTGGGGCATCCACATGGATAGGTCGCTCCGCCGTTGACCGCGTCGTAGGAGGTTGCTGTATCCTCGCACGTTAGCGCAATCATTCCGGTGACCGGAGGACAAAAATCGGTAGTCGTGGTGGTCCAGCTACCGGATTCATGCACTCCGTGCACCTCAACGTAAGTCGCATTTGACGGTGACCCAGCCGAACAGGGAGGATGCAAAGCTCGCTTGTTAGGAATAGCCTGGTAAGATGGTCCCGGGGGAAGTATCCTTGCCCCTATTTTCGCTAGAGTCGTTACGACTATCGGAGAGCAGGTGACCTTTGGATTGTTCCACAAACCAACCGGAGTCGTCCCTGCCGCGGGGGATACCGTAACACCTGGATTGGACGAGACTGATGCCGCCACTTGAGCAGCAGCAGAAATGCTGGAGATTGTTAACAAGCAAACGATAACAGCAAACCATAAGGTCACAACTAACAGACGTTTGGAACCAATCGCGGAGTCTAGAGTGCCCCCTCTCAATATTCTGTCCATCCACTCCGCATGCTAACCCGTCACGAGCAAACTGTTGAGTTTATCGGTGATCCCCTAAAAACCGTTTGTATGACTCGTGAAACAAAATTCGATACAAAGATAGCTCCCGACAGATCGCAGCAGAAAAAAACCTTTACCCATTTCATGAAACTGCCTTGGCCAAGCAATCACTCCCTGGTTCAGATCTGTCGACTGTTAACTATCAGAGTGTATACCGGAGCTCGGGTTCTAACTAACAATTTCTCACATGCTAGGGATACTCTGGTACCAGAACCCCTAGTTAGTTGGTTACGAAGTTCTTTCCACAAGGAGTGTAAGTCTTGGATCGTAATCATGAGCCAATCGAGACCACACGGGTCAAAGGACACTGAGGAAGACAGGGAACAAGCGGAAGATGATGTTAAACAGATAACAGCACAACTGAAAAGAACTCATCATCCGAGTAACGGACGAGTCCTACCCTCCCAACTTGGATGGAAGATTAGTTGTCCCCACTGTGGCGAATCATTCACAGTTGCCTACAAGGATGACGGAACCTTCCAGCTAGCAGTGGAAGAGTAAATGCGATAGCCACCTGGACAAAATGGTCCGCCAGATCCAGTAGAGTTCTTTAAGTCAGTTCTAGCCAAACCATAGACCCCGTGCAGACCAGCATAAAGACACGAGTAACCCTAAACAGTGGCGTGCAAATGCCCTGGCTCGGACTCGGAGTATACCAGGCCTCTGCCGGCCTCGGAACTCAGAAAGCTGTGAAAGCAGCCTTCGAATATGGCTACAGACTGATCGACACCGCCCGGATCTATGGCAACGAACAAGACGTTGGAATAGCAGTCCGACAGAGCGGGCTCCCAAGAGACGACGTTTTTGTGACGACGAAACTGTGGAACAGTGACCACGGCTACGAGTCGACCCTGCTCGCTTTTCAGGAAAGTCTTCGAAGACTCGGCCTCACATACGTCGACCTCTACCTAATCCACTGGCCACAACCCGGAATGAGAAATGAAACATGGAAAGCAATGATCAGACTATTGAAAGAGGGCAAGGTCCG
>Ga0209158_1002376_pt1 | contig 11653 bp, 12 predicted proteins | sample GraSoiAngelo_140_FD_185897 | JGI IMG/M metagenome (GOLD analysis project Ga0209158, IMG submission 185897) | Grasslands soil microbial communities from the Angelo Coastal Reserve, California, USA - 14_0929_12_30cm (SPAdes) (version 2) | ecosystem: Environmental > Terrestrial > Soil > Grasslands ...
GTGTTGCAGGAGTTGTTTCTCTGGCGCTTGCGGCGGGAGAAAATGCGGGTGGTGATGCTGACGCTGGACACCATGGTCATGGATAACGATGAGGCCTTGCAGCGGGAAGGGTGCGACCCGACCTATACTGCGACCTGTAAAGCTGCTGGATATGATTGTTTGACAAAGGAGGAATTGATCAAACCGCGCATCTCATTGCGCGTAGCCTACGAGGTAGGAGCGGCGAGGCAACAGACCGTTCGAAGCCCTCGGACAATGTACCCACGATTGCAAAATTGGCACCAGAACCGCGAGGCGACGGTGTATCTGCCAGCATAAGGCGGAGATGGGGCTAGGCTTGGTGGCAAGGCCAGAATACACAAACACTCGTAAGCGTCGTGAGGGTCAAAGAGCCTAAAATGCTGCGCGGCTCTTCTTGCAGTGAGTACGGTGGCTTATAGCTCCGCCGTCATGGGTGACAAACACTGCCGACGTATAGAGCAGGCCTAACCCATCGTGTCATTCCAGCGGAACAGGATAAATCCATACCGCTCCCCGTAACAGGGGGAAAGTACATCGCAAGATGGACCAATGGCGGTGCGGACAGCAGTCAGGGAGAAAGCGAAGGCTGCTCTGTAATGGAGCAGATACCGGTTGCGTCAGTTGCATCGACCACATCACCGGACGCGAAAGCGGGCCCACTTCCCTGAGGTGCTTCACGCGAGAGAACGAGGCAAATCGGCACACGAGACAATGCAGATGACGACGGCAAAAACTGTTGGTGCGGTCTCAAGCGAAGCGGCGGAATGGTATGCCATCGACTGGCCAACCATCGAGCGCAACGTTCGCCGACTCCAAGTGCGTATCGCGCAGGCAACGAAGGTCGGCCGATGGGGCAAGGTGCGAGCCTTGCAACGCCTGCTGACCCACTCGTATAGCGGCAAAGTTCTCGCCGTTCGGCGAGTGACGGAAAACGACGGCAAGAAAACTCCTGGTGTAGACCAAGAAATTTGGGACACCCCAGAAAAGAAGACACAGGCAGTACATGCATTTCAGCGTAGAGGCTATCAACCTCAGCCTCTTCGACGTGTTTACATATTGAAATCGGACAAGAAGACGATGCGGCCGCTAGGTATCCCCACCATGAAAGATCGAAGCCACCAGGCACTGCATCTGCTGGCACTCGATCCCGTGCTGGAAACCACTGCTGCCAAAAACTCTTATGGGTTTCGCCAGCAGCGGTCCTGTGCCGATGCGATTGAGCAGTGTTTTAAAATACTGGCCCAACCAAATCCACAATGGATTCTAGAGGGCGACATCAAGTCCTGTTTCGACCGAATCTCACACGATTGGCTTCTGACTCATGTCCCCATGGACCGAGTCATTCTCCAAAAGTGGTTGAAAGCCGGATATATGGAAAAACACGTCCTTCACGAAACGACGGATGGGACCCCACAAGGTGGAATTATTTCCCCAGCGCTCTCGAATTGTGCGCTGGATGGTCTGGAGCAACTCTTGCGGGAAAAATTCCCGACAAGAAAACCACTCCCGTCCCTTGGAGGTAAACTCCCCGTCGTGAATCTCGTCCGCTATGCGGATGATTTCGTCGTCACCGGTAGAACCAAAGAACTACTGGAAGGAGAAATCAAGCCCCTCGTTGAGCACTTCCTGCACGAACGAGGACTGGAGCTTTCTCCTGCGAAGACAGTCATCACGCACGTGGAGAAAGGCTTTGATTTTCTCGGACAAAATGTGCGCAAGTATCCCAACGGGAAACTGCTCATCAAGCCTTCCAAAAGGAATATAAAGACCTTTCTGGATGGTATCCGCGGAAATATCAAAGCCGCGCCGGGCATGTCCGCCGCCGATCTGATCGATTGGCTCAACCCCAAAATACGGGGGTGGGCCAATTATCATCGGCACGTGGTGAGCAAACGCGCCTTTTCACGCGTTGATCACTCCATCTTCATTCGTCTGTGGCAATGGGCCCGGCGAAGGCACCCGAACAAATCTTCCCGCTGGCTCAAACAGAAATACTTTGAGCAGCATGGAGGAAACAACTGGTCCTTCTTCGGGGAGTCGTGTGACAACGAGGGCAAGCCGCACAAAGTGCGACTACTCCTCGCCAGTAGCACGCCCATTCAAAGGCACGTCAAGGTCAAGAGCACCGCTAATCCGTACGATCCCGTCGATGAACCCTACTTCGAAAAACGCGAAGCAGATCATATGGCGGAAACGTTTCGGGGTACGCGGACTCTTCGCTTTCTCTGGAAGTTCCAACGTGGGTCCCGTCCCGTGTGCAACACCAAGATCACCCGGATCACGGGTTGGCGCCTTGATCATTGCGTCCCCCGTGTATTGGGTGGTTCCACGAGTGCAGAAAACCGCGTCTTGCTCCATCCAGAGTGCCACGACAGGGTTCATTGCCAACATCTTTCTCTACCGAAGCCGCGTCTCCCGGAAAGAGGCGTTTGAAGGGCTTGAGCCGGATGAAGGGAAACTTTCACGTCCGGTTCTGAGAGGGCTGGCCCCCAGCAATGGGGGCCGGCTACTCGGTAAAAGGTCAAGGGATTCCAACCCTTGCAGTTGATTTGGGAAGGCAAGATCGTCGATGCCATTTTCCGGCGTGGCAAGCGGCACAGCAACTACGGCCGCGATGTGGAGAAGATGATCCGGGGCATCGTGAGCTTGATCCGGACCCGCTATGATGCCTCCGATCATCGTCCGGCTGGACGCCGGATTTTTCGACGCGAAGAATTTTGCGCTGTTTGACGACCTGGGCATCGGTTTTCTGGCCACCGGAAAGGTCTACGATGCCAAGGAGAAGGTCCAGGCCATTCCGAAAAAGAAGTGGAAAGAATACGCGAATGAACGGCAAGTGTGGAGTTATGCGCGGTTCTCCTACCAGTGTGAGAGTTGGAAGAAAGCCTACCGGGCTTTGTACACGCGTCCGCAATACGAAGACCAGCAGCGTTTGCTCGAATTTGCGCGGCCAGACAACATCATCATCACGAATTTAGTTTCCGGAGAGCCGGTTCTGGAACGGATGCCGCGCGCGGTTCGGGAGTACTGGGAAGAGGACACCTCCTTGATCTACCACCACCATCAGCGTGGCGCCGATGAGCTACCCCATCGGGGCTTGAAGGAGTTTGGAAGCGAGCAACTTCCGTTCAAGCGGTTTGCCGCCAATCAGGCCTACTGCTATCTGATGGTAATCAGTTTCTTTTTGTTCGAGAGCTTTAAAGAGGATAACCTGAAGGACATCTTGCCCATCCACAGTTACGCCACGACACTGCGGCGCAAACTCATCGATTTGGCAGTCAAGGTGGTGCGGACCGGTCATGAAGTCATTCTGAAAGTCACCCAAGCGGCCATGGATAGCTTGAAACTCCAGATCTTATGGACGCGCTGCCAAAACGTCGTTCCCATTCCCCTACCCAGCTAATCGCTCGCACGCAGACTGATCGTCAACTGGAATAAGAACTGAAGTAGAGAAGGACAGGTGTCTCACAACTTCTGCTGATCGCAGCCTAGATGGCGCAAGCACATGATTAGACTGCCCTTGACAGTGATGTCAGAACTATGTATATTTCTTATGACAAGGAGATAACCATGACGACTGTACAGGCCATCCGTAATCGAATCAATGAGATAGGAATGGGAGAGCCTTTCACTTCGACCCAATTCAACGCTCTTGGCACTCGTGCGGCCCTGGACCAGACTCTCTCTCGCTTCGTGAAACAGGGCGAAATCGCCCGCATCTCCCGAGGCGTGTTTGTTCGCCCGAAAAAGAGCCGTTATGTCGGCGAAGTGCTGCCTGAGCCGTCGAAAGTCGCTCAAGCCATTGCCAGCGTTCACGGAGAAACGATTCAGGTGCAAGGTGCGGAAGCAGCCCGTCTGCTCGGTCTTACGACTCAAATGCCGCTACAGGCTGTGTTCTACACCAGCGGTCCGAACAGAAAGCTCAAGCTCGGCAACCTGCTGCTCACACTCAAACACGTCGCGCAACGAAAGCTCGCGCTGGCCGGAAAACCGTCCGGCCTCGCTCTCTCAGCACTTTGGTATCTGGGCAAAGAACAGGTCACCACAGGCACGATCAAAACAATCCGCGCGAAGTTGACTCCCGAAGCCTTTGAGGAGTTCAGGGCGGAAACACCTGCAATGCCGGCTTGGATGGCGGACACACTGCACCGATACGAACAAGAGGGCGCACGTGCCTGAGGCTTTCGTACAACTCCCGTTCGACGAGCAAGCCAGCATACTCCAAACCTGCGCTGGAAAACTCGGGCGGAGACCGGAGCACCTAGAGAAGGACGTTTGGATCTGCTGGGTGCTCCAAGCCCTCTTCACGATGCCCAACCGCCTTCCGATGGCCTTTAAGGGTGGCACTTCTCTTTCAAAAGTCTATGGCGCGATCCGACGATTTTCCGAGGACGTTGATGTCACGGTCGATACAAATCCCTCGACCACAGCATCGACCCTTTCGACGCCAAGACATCGCGGACATCGAGCGAGAAATTCACAGAACTCCTCAGAACGAAACTCGCAGACCATACAAAGAATGTGATTCGGCCTCACTTCGAAAATCTTGTGGTCCAGCTGGCCGAAAAACCACCCAAGCCCATTGCCATCTCCGAGGACGGCGAGAAATTATTCATTCCGTACCCATCGCACTTCGGGTCAGGCGAAAGCGTTTTCCTTGAATTTGGAGGGCGCAATGTCATCGAGCCCGGCGAGGACCACACCCTTAAACCGTACATTGCCGCTGAAATCCCTGACTTGCAGTTTCCCGAAGCTACGGTTCGCGTACTCTCCGCCTCTAGGACTTTTTGGGAGAAAGCGACTCTGATTCACGTTGCCTGCAATCGCTCCGATCCGAAACTTGATGCCGACCGACAGTCACGCCATTGGCATGACCTCGCAGTCCTGGCTGACCACAAGATCGGAGAAGCTTCCCTCGCTGACCGGGCACTCCTCGAAGATGTCGTAAAACATAAGAGTGTTTTCTTTCGCGCCTCCTACGCCAAGTACGACGCGTGCCTTTCGGGCGGCCTACGCTTGCTTCCGGGAACACCTCTCCTCGAAGCACTTCGAGCCGACTACGAAAAGATGATCGCCAATGGCATGTTTGAAGGCGAGCCACCCACTTTCGATTCGATCATCGCTCGCCTTGAAGAACTCGAGAAGCAGATAACGGAAGGTGAGCCTTTCGTCGGCTCGATTCCGCACGTTATCCTCGTCCATGAATCGCCCACTCAGAACTGAGGCATCGTACAATAGAGGCATTGTGGCCATTTCCCAAAATTCGAATACCACACCAGCCTTTCTGCCGCCGCGGATCTCACTCCCTGGCTTTGCGAGTTGAATGCGCAACTCGACGGCGCACTCGCGGACTTGGCACATACGCTGCAAAGCGTTCACAGCGGTACCTACGCTCGCGATGCCAACGGGCAGAGTTTCGGCCTCGTTCAAGCTAACTTTGTCCCCGATGCGACGCACCTCGCTACTCGCGCCCTTGAGCGCGCTGCCGTCACTTGCTTTCGATCGGCCATAGCGAGTTTCATTAGCTTTCTGGACAGGCTCATCGTGTGGCTGGCGAATTGTTATTTTTCCAGCCACAGGGCATGTAACATTGTCCTGTTCGGCGGGTTAGCACGGGTTGCACTCGTGGTCGCTGATTTTAAAGGCATTCGCGACGGATAGCATTTTCGGCAGGGACAGGTCTAGTATTTCCTGACTACGGATCCCAGGAATATTTTTGAGGACCGTCGTACCCGGATAAACGTACGGGTCGGAACTCATCGAGGAAACTACACGCCTGTCGGGAGGTCTCGAATCAGTTCCCCGGCCTGTTCAACAGAAACTTCACCTTCAATGTAGTTTTGCCAAATCTCCAACGCCTTCGGACTAGGTTCCAGTCCTTCGAGGCGGACATTGGCCACAGCGTTCTGAACGAACCGCTCGCGCCAGGCGCGGGCCTCTTTTTCCTGTTCAGCAATCGGTTGGGGACGTAACACACTCATCGCGTAACCTCGCGAGCCGAGAGAATCTACTATACTTCTATTATAGCAGAGCTGCCTGTCCCCTGACCTCCCCGCCAGACTCCGATCAGGCCGGCCACGGCTGGTCCAGCGGGCAAAATCGGCTGACAATCGATCCCGTCAAGCATCACTCTCGCCGAGGCGCAGCCTTCCTCTCCGATTCCAGGACCTTCATCAGTCCCTGAAGATTCTCCCTGAAGTAGACCAGGTCGGCATGGAACATCGCGACCCCTCTTCTCAGTCGCGTTGTCTCTCGGGTGAACTGTCTCGCGTGAATCAGACGGTCAAGCGACTTCGCGTGCTCAAGCAAGGGTTCAATTCGGAGCCTTGTCCAGTCCGTCTTTGAGTCGAGGGTAGCGAACGCGTCCCTCAGACCCTCGAGGCGCTTGATGACGGAGGGAATGTCCTGCTTGTAGGCCCGATCCATGCTGTCCTCCTCGGACTGAAAGTTCTGTACACTCAAATCTACAGGCTGCTGCTCCGGTAGGGCGATACCGTAGACACGCGTGGTTCTTCTGTCCAGAGTCCCCCCTGAGACCAGCCACGCGACAGCTGGCATCCAATGTGTACGCGCGCTGCCGCTTATCGAAACATGAAAAAGTAGCCAATAGTAAAGATGGCGTGTTTCCAATTTGCAAGCGGATTCGGACGAGCACCCAGTCGCGAACTCAGAAAAATCACATCATAAATGCTCGATTCGGCGTCGCTTAGGGACAGTAAAGCCTTCTTTCTCCTTCCTCATTTGCCCGCAAACACTCAAGCCTCTTTTGCTTTTGCCGATGCCGTGAATGTCGCGGCATTCTTCCTCACGAACTCCTGCACGCTCAGCGGCCGTTGCCCGGTCAGCGCGAGCACGTCGTCCGACAGCCGGTCGAAACGCCCCGCGCGATGCAGATCGCCCATCGCCGCCAGGTGGTTCACCACGTGAACCGGCCAGCCTCGCTTGAGCAGCTCGTCCCGCCACGGTTCGACGGGAATGTCCTGAAAGGTGATTGTGCGGCCCAGCGCCTTCGAATACTTCTGTGCAAAGAAATGCATGTTCTCGGACTGCGGACCGGTCAGGTGATAGTTCTTGCCGATGTGAGGCTGCGGATTGGCGAGCAGCGCGGCGATCACCCCGCAACGTCTTCCGCTGCCACGGGCGAAGTCTTGCCCTCCCCGAACGGCAGTCTTATGTGATTTGATTCCCTGACTGAATCCGGAGTCAAAGTCAGGAAGAAGCCTTCGAGAAACACTGTCGGCCGCACGTGCACAACCGGCAGACCGGACCAGTTCAGCGCCTGCTCGGCGAGCCAGTGCAGCTTGTGCTGCGGGCTCGGAGTCGAAACGGCTCCAGATGCGCCCGCATCACGTTTAAAGTGCGCCAGGGAAACGACTTAGTGGATTTTGAGCCTTTTCTTCGAAGCCAGACGCTCTATCCAACTGAGCTACGGGCGCGCAGCCAAACACTTCACTGTCAACAGTTTACGGCAAGTTCTTCTTCGATTTCAACCTCGAGCGTCGGCTCATTCCGGGCACTTGTGAGAATTCGCTGGGTGGGTTATCTATCTCATACGAAACAATTTAAATAAATTGACTTCATGCATGAGCATCTGGCGATCTGCCAGATACTCAGGAGGAACTGACCGGGTAAGTGCAACTGAATCATCGTTAGTTATGGAGCGAGCGATGGGAATCGAACCCAGCTCCGAAGCTTGAGTAATGTGCGAAATCGGCTTCCCGCGCTAGAAAGGCAATCCTTGGGATTTGAGCGATAATTGTTGTGCGTCATTTCTGCTTCAGGGGATGATCTTTTCGTAATCGCCCTATCAGTCGAACTAGGTCAGGCCGATTCTCGGCGGACCTGAGTAAGGACTAAGTTGAGTCCAATGGCTACTCGGCGCGGAGGGCGTCGACGGGGTCGACGGTGGCGGCGCGGCGCGACGGGAGATAGCTGGCTATGAAGGCGGTGGCGATTAGCCCCAGAGTCACGGCCGCGTAGGTGAGGGGATCGACAGGGTTGACGCGGAAGAGGAGTGAGGACATCAGGCGCATGACGATACTGGCGGCGGTTAGGCCGAATGCGATGCCGATGCCCGTGAGGATCAGACCGTGGCGGACGAACATGGCGGTGAGAGATTGCGTTTGCGCGCCAAGAGCCATGCGAACGCCGATTTCGCGAGTGCGCTGGGAAACGGAATAGGCGATGACCCCGTAAATGCCGCCAACGCCGAGGAGTAGGGCCATGGCACCGGCGACGGCCAGCATGATGAGGGTGAAGGATGTGCGGGCCATGGACTGGCGGTAGTAGTAACCGAGCGTGTTGACACGGGAGAGCGGAAGATTGCGATTGACGGTCCAGACGGCTTCACGAACTTCTTTGAGGAAGGATTCGGTGCCAGCGCGAGAACTGCGAATGCCGAAGACGATGTAGCTTGCGACACTGTGCTTTTCGCCTTCAAAATTGACCCGAAGGGTAGGCCAGTAAACCGTGGAGGGAGTCTTTTTGTTGACGCCGTCCATGTAGACATTGGCGGCGACGCCGATGATTTCGCGCCAGTCGTCGGTGGAGGCGATGCGAATGCGCTTGCCGAGAGCAGCGGAAGGTGAGTCCCAATATTCGCGGGCAAAGTTTTCTGAAATGATGGCGACCGGCAGTTTTTGGTAGAGGTCGGTCCAGGTGAAGTCGCGGCCGGCGACGAGGGGCGTGCCATCTGCCGAGAAGAAACCGGGGATCACGTAGATCATGCGGCGAATGGGAGGAATCTGGCCTTCGGGCAGAGGATGGTCTTCCGCGAAGAGGACGTCGGCGCTGGAGCGGCCGTCCATGGGAAAGGCAGTAGAGAGGGTGACGGCAGAGACGCCGGGGATGGAAGAGATTTTGCTGCGCATTTCCTCGAAGGTGCGCACGACGGATTCGTCGTCTTTAACCTGATTGTCCGGAAGACTGATGCCAAAGGTTTGCATCGAGGCGGGATCGGAGAAGCCGGGATTGACATGGTTGAGAGCGCGGAAGGTGCGAATCATGAGGCCGGAGCAGACCAGGAGGACCAGAGCGAGGGCAACTTGGACGACGACCAGGACGCTGCGAACGCGATGCTGCTCGCGGCTTTGGCTGTTGGCGCGGCCGCCTTCGCGAATGCCAGTGCTTAGACGGACGCCAGCGTATTTGAAGACCGGAATGGAGCCGAAGAAAATACTGGCGAGAATGGCGATGGCAAAGGTGAAGAGGAGGACGGGGCCGTCGATGCCGATTTCATTGATGCGAGGAATGCTCGCGGGAGCGATGGCGACAAGGACGCGAAGAGCGGCGTAGGCGAGACCGAGGCCGACGGCGCTGCCGAGGAGGCCGAGAATGACGCTTTCGAGAAAGAGTTCGGCAGCGATGCGATACGGACCGGCACCGAGAGCCGAGCGCACGGCGAGTTCCTGGCGGCGGCCTTCGACGCGGACGAGAAGGAGATTCGCGACATTGGCGCAAGCGATGAGAAGAACGAGGCCGATAGAGCCCATGACGACCCAGAGCATGCTGCCGACGTCGCCGACGACGTCATTCTTGAGCGGACGAAGATTGGGGCCGATGCGAGCGTCATCGAAAAGTTTGGCGCTGAAGCCTGGAGGAGCGGGGAAGGTGCGGGTGACAAGAGGAAGCATGCGGGCGATGTCGGCGTTGGCTTGCTTAATGGTGACGGCAGGTTTGAGCCGCGCGAGGGCTTCGTAGCTGAAATTGCCGAGGTGAGTTGTGTTGCGATCCCATTTGAAGGGGAGAATGACGGCGAGGTCGGTTTCGTCGAGAAATTGGAAGCGCGGCGGTAGAACACCGATGATTTGCCTGGGCGTGCCGTCGAGGATGATGGTTTGGCCGATGGCGGACGGCGAGCCGGCGAATTTCTTGCGCCAGAAACCGTAGGTGAGAATGACGGTGTCGGGGGAACCGGGAGAGTCGTCCTGGTGGGTGAAGGTGCGGCCGAGCAGGGGAGGAATGCCGAGGAGAGGAAGAGTGCCGTCGGTGACGTTGAGGGCGTCGAGGCGCTCGGCTTCGGCCAGGCCGGTGAGATTGACCCTGGTGGTCTCATAGGCGCCGATATCCTGAAAGGTTTGATTTTGTTCGCGGTAGATGAAGTAGTTGGAGGGGGCCATGTTGAGGTCGGTGATGTTGATACCGGGGGCGGTGTGCCAGACTCCGATGAGTTCGGCGGCGCGGGGATAGGGAAGAGGCTTGAGAAGGACGCTCTCGAGAACGCTAAAGACGACAGTGTTGCCGCCAACGCCCGCGGCGAGCGTGATGAGCGTGATGGCAGTGAACAGCGGAGCGTGCGAGAGGCGACGGAAGACTTGCTTCAGTTGGTTGAGAAAGCGGTGCATCCGTGTGGCCTCCCAGGATGGTTTGTCACGCAATCAGAGCACAAATCGCTTTTCCTTAATCTTTGGAGCGGGCGATGGGGAGCGAATCAATCACCTAGATCCAGTGTTTCAGTATGACGCTTTCCGGTTTGCTGAACGCTTCGTCTCCTCCGCTACGACAACGAGGGGGGCATACCAGAACAAGCTCAACATCGAATGCAAACAAGAGACGTGCCTGCAGGGCCGGGACTGCAGGTCAGTGGCAACAAGATTTCGCCAAGGCGCGCATGCCTTTCCATTGTCTGCAGCAATTTCCTCAGATGATGGAATCGAGACCAGAACTCTATACATTGAAGCCGGCAACTTTTTGACTCCATTTTTTCTTCATCAGAGCCCACGACGAACAGCTTAGCATTAACAGTCCCCATGCAAATGCCCCAATCGCCATAATTGGAAACCGCCAACAGGAGTGAATCGCATATAGACCTCCTAGAATCACCGCGATGCCAGCGGCAATCCCAAGACAGGCGACGGCGCGCCGCCCAATTTCTCCTTTTAATCGGAAGCCGCCATCGAGGATCCCGCCCACGATCCACACCGCCACCACAGGAAAGTTGAACGCTGTGACAACATCCATCGACTCAGTCGGTACTTCCCCTCAATAAGCGGACCGAGCAGCTGTCGCGCGACGTGTCCCACCGATCCGCGATGGAACCGAGCTGTGAATCTATATCCTCAGCGCGCGAGATCGAGCCGTCGTCCGAACGAAGCCAAGTGCATGAGCATACGCAGGCGTCAAGGGTCATGACCGCTACGCGGCTCCCTACGAGCGTCCTTGACCGAGTTTTCGCTGCGAGTAACCGTCCCAATTGTGAGGGGCGAAGGGCCTCTTTGGGCTTAGGCAACACTTGAACCGAGCGAGTGTTCACATTCTTTGTTGGTTCGCCGATGTCTACGCCCTTCCCCATCAGAGTCGCCTTTCCGGTGTATCCGAGCGACGCTTACGCCCCTCCGCTGCGCACGGCGTCGATCACTGACCGCCGCGTTATACACGGCGTCATAAGTAATTGCGTATGTGGATGATCTATGGTTTCCTGGGAGAATGAAACCACTCACCGTTGCAGATTCCGAAACCATCATTCTGGCATTGCAAGATGAAATTCGACGAAGTGAAGAATCGCGGTATGACCATCGGCTGCACGGTCTACTGCTGGTGGCCCACGGTAGGACCTGTCCAGAGGTGGCGGCATTGTTAGGCGATGCGCCGAGAACTGTCGAGTATTGGATTCGCGGGTTCGAAGAGCGGGGTC
>Ga0209158_1002378_pt1 | contig 11641 bp, 16 predicted proteins | sample GraSoiAngelo_140_FD_185897 | JGI IMG/M metagenome (GOLD analysis project Ga0209158, IMG submission 185897) | Grasslands soil microbial communities from the Angelo Coastal Reserve, California, USA - 14_0929_12_30cm (SPAdes) (version 2) | ecosystem: Environmental > Terrestrial > Soil > Grasslands ...
CTCGGCAACTCCTCCCACCGCACGTCCCGTCCCACCAGCGCCAAAGCACCGACGCACGCGCCCACCGCCGCTGCGAAGCCCGCCTGCACGTACTCCCACGCATGGAGGCCACGGATGGCGACGCCGCGCAGGCTCAGGCAGGCGAGGCAGCAGAGGATCGCGAGCCCGATCAAGTCCAGCGCCCGGAGCGCCACCGAGTCCCGCGCGATGAAGTTCGACGCCAACAGCAGGATGGCGACCGCGAGCCAGAGGGCATCGGCGCTCACCGCGATGCGGTGGCGGTGCACGATGTACCCCCCCGCGGCGACGAGTCCGGCGGCGCAGAGCAGCGCGTTCAGGCCCCAGGGTGTGGCGCGCAGCAGGAGGTCGCCCGAAACGCCCAGCACAGTAGCGGCGCCGAGGATCTCGAGGCCGAGCCTCGTCTTCTCGCTCATGGCGTTCATCCCGCCGCAGTCTCTGGCAGCCCGCCGAAGCGGCGCTGCCGCCTGCGGAATTCGCGGATCGCCGCGGCCAGGTCCGTCGCCCCGAAATCGGGCCAGTAGCGGTCGGTGAAGTGGAGCTCGGCGTACGCGCACTCCCACAGCAGGAAGTCGCTGAGGCGCTGCTCACCGCCGGTGCGGATGAGGAGGTCGACGTCGGGGAGGAGGAGGCCCGCCTGGATCGCGGCGCGGCCGGAGTAGTCGACGAGGAGCCGGAAGGAAAGCGTGTCATTGCCCGCGGTCGCCTGCTCGGCCGCCTCGATCGCCACGCCGAGGAGGGCGGGGAGCCGGTCCCGGCGACCGATGACCTCGAGGCGCACGCCGTTCGCGACGAGCCGCGGGGTCTCGCTCCGCAGGTGGCGGGCGAAGAGGCGCATCAGGGCCGCGACCTCGTCGGGGGGCCGCTTCCAGTTGTCGGCGGAGAACGCGAACAGGGTGAGCTGGCCGATGCCGAGGCCGGGGGCCGCCTCGACGATGCGGCGCACTGCCCGGGCGCCGGCGCTGTGACCGGCGGCGCGCGGCAGGCCGCGGTGGGTCGCCCAGCGTCCGTTGCCGTCCATGATGATCGCGACGTGCAGAGAAGTACTTTGCATTGTAAAGTTCGATCCCACAAAAAAAGGGGCCCCGCCTAGCGCTCGCGGGTCGCCCGGATCAGCGCCTCCATGTGGTCGAGGTAGCGCTCCAGCGCGCGCCGTCCCGCCGCCGTGAGGCGGTACTCGGTCTTCGGCACCCGCCCCGCGAAGGACTTGGCGCACTTCACGTACTGCGCCGCCTCGAGCTTGCGGGCGTGCACGCTGAGATTGCCGTCGGTCGTGTGGAGCAGCCGCTTGAGCTCGTTGAAGGTGAGCGACTCGCTCACCGCGAGCGCGCTCACGATGCCGAGCCGGATGCGCTCGTGGATCAGGCGGTCGAGCTGCGGCGGCTGTGGCCGCACGCGCTCCGGGCGGAGTACCCGCCCCGCGGCCTCCGCTCGCCGCGCGGCCGTCGATTTAGCCACCGTACCTCCGCGCGATGACGGCGCCGAACACGATGTGCAACCCGCCGAACCCCGCCCCCAGCAGCCAGTTGCCCCAGGTCGCGGGACCGAACAGCGCTGCGGCGCCGGCGAGCATGAAGCACAGTCCCATGACGGGCACGATCCGCACCGAGAAGGCGCCGCCCGTGACGAAGCCAGTTCCGTAGAGGAGCAGCCACACGCCTGGCAGCGCGTGCGACTGGCCCGCGCGATACAGCGCGATCGTCAGCAGCCCGCCCACGGCCATGGGCGGGATGAAGCCCAGCCAGAACCGGCGCCCTGGCCCGGAGAGGATCGGGTCGTTCACCGCGTACGCCTTCCGGACCATGGTCCCTCCGCCGATCACCAGGGCCACGATCGCTTCCCCCAGCCACGTCGCGAGCCAGAGCTCCACGCTGGGCTGGCGCGCCGCCAGCACCGCGGCGGCGAGCGCCGTGACGCCTACCGCGACCTGCCCCCACCCCGGCACCGCGGTGAAGGCGCCGGCGCGCTCCATCGTCTCGCGGATGTAGCGCAGGTTGTCGATGGCGCGGTCGTGCAGGGGGCGGGGGGACGTCATGGGGGAGAGTATAGCGTCAGAGCGATGTTTTGACAAGTACTTTGCAACATAAAGTCATGGACCCGGCGGCGCCGGCTTTCTCGGCCAGCGCAGCTTGAAGACCTCGAGCGAGCGCGCCAGGATGCCCAGGCCGGCGGCGTCGCCCGCGCGCCGCGGCACCGCCCGGTAGATCAGGACCACGAGGATCCACGTGACCCAGCTGCAGCGCTCGCTCCACGACAGGCCTCGGAACATGAGCCACGGCTGGGTATAGGCCGCCGTCCACGGGAGCCATTCGCCCTGGGCGAGCGCGAGCGGCCGGGCGACGACCTGGTTGGAGCGGTACCCGCGCACGCCCGAAACGGCGAGGTTCCACACGCACGTGACCTTCCCCCACCCGTGGTTGTCGCTCGCGCCGACCACCAGCAGATCGCGCGCGGCGGCGAGCGCCACCACCTGGCCGCGCCGGGCGGCGGGGAAGGCCAGCGCCTTGGGGGCGCAGTTCACGATCTCGAAGCCGTCCAGCCCCGCGGCGACGAATTCGTCCAGGTCGTCCCAGTGAGCGCGCCAGTATTCGGGGAGGGACGCGATGCTGAGGGCGCCGTGGCGGTGCAGCTCGCCGAACAACCCCAGCAGCGAGCGCGTGTCCCGGCCGAAGCGTCCCCGGTCGACGGGCAGCGTGTCGGCGAGCGCCACGACGTGCTGGTCGGCGACGCTCCATTCGACACCCGGGAGCAGGGGGATCGGCTGTTGGACGCGCTGGTCGAAGAGGACGTTGTGTTCCGTGACGTACGACGCCTCAAACCCCTGGGCGGCGTGCCAGCGCGCGAGGTCGAGGGCGGTCCAGCCCCGGCGGCCGTCGTGGGACGCGCTCGTGTGCGCGTGGTAGTCGATCACCGTCAGGGCCGAGTCGGTCGTGACGAGCCGGGGCACGGGCCGGGGCAGCGTGGCGGCAGCGGCGCCCAGCGCGAGCAGCGCGACGGGGCCGAGCAGGGCCCGCGCGACGCGTCGCCACGGCGGGGCCGGGCGTAGCGCCCCCCAGGTGGCGAGCGCAACCCCCCAGACGACGAGCAGCGCTCGGGCACGATCCAAACTCAGGAACGTGAGGGCGTCCAGCACGTCGGAGAATGGCGCCGCGACCACGTACCCCAGGGGCCGCGCGAGGTCCGCGTCGGCCGGCGGCGCGCCGGTCGCCGCATCGACGAGCGCCGGCGACGAATCGACGGCGCTGACGACCACGAGCGCGAGCAGGACGAGCGCGATCGGGTGGCGGCGGAACAGGTTCATCCGTACAATCTTGGGCATGACGGCGATCAGCGCCACGGTGCTGCGCGTGTCGCTCGTGAGCCTCGCGCTCGCGGGGCTCGCGTGCCGCAAGTCTCCCCGCTCGAGCGCGGCGCGGACGCAGCCGCTCGTCAGAGTATACGTGACCCCGCCCGCCGCCGAGCGCGTGATGGGTCGGATGATGGACGCGGCGGCGCGCCACGATTGGGCGCTCTCGGTCCGGACCGACAGCGCCGCGCTCGCGGAAGCCGATATCGCGATCGCCGACAGCGCCGGCCGGCTCGTGGCCCGGCTGCGGGCGGGATCCCCCGTCAGGGTGGAAGCGCGCACTCTGGCGGAGGCGGTCCTCCCCCCCGGCGCGGTGCTCGAGCGATGAGGTGAACGATGCGCACGCCCGCCTTCGCCGACCTGCCGCAGCTCGTGCTCGGCCCCCTCGCCGGGCGGCCCGACGCCGACTGGCACCGCGCCCCGCCCGGCAAGTGGTCGCCGGCGCAGATCGTGCAGCATCTCGCGATCGGGATCGACGGCAGTGCACGCACCTTCGACTCGCGCCGCGCGCACGCGCCCATGCGCCGCCGCCCCCGGACCGTGCGGGAGTGGCTTGGCTATCTCGTCATCCTCCGGGTGGGCTGGTATCCGACCGGCTTCCAATCTCCAGCCGCCGTCCGTCCGGCGGAGCGGCCCGACCGCGCGGCGGTCGAACGCCAGTTCCGGGAAGGCCTCGCTCGGTTCCTCGCACTCGAGCGCGAGCTGCTACCCGCCCGGGCGCGGGACTTGTTCGTCAAGCACCCGAGGCTCGGGGATCTGACGCTGTCCGAGTGGCTGTGCTTCCACGCGGCTCACTGCGTACATCACGCGAAGCAGATCCGCGCGCGGCTCGCGGGATGAGGCGGAAGAGGAAGGACAAGCTCACCGTGCGGGTGCCGAATCCCGCCGCGCCCGTGAAGGAGCGGCTGAAGACGCCGGCGCACAAGGTCCATCGATCGGCGAAGCAGTACCGTCGGCGGGGGAAGCACCGTCGGCGTCTGGAAGAGGGGGAGTAGGATGCCTCCCTACGACTACCTCATCGTCGGAGGCGGCATGACCGCCGACGCGGCGGCCCAGGCGATCCGCGAAGTCGACGCGAACGGCCGGATCGGTCTGCTCAGCGCCGAACCGCACCCGCCGTACAATCGGCCGCCGCTCTCCAAGGCGTTGTGGAAAGGCGAACCGGAAGCGAGCATCTGGCGCAAGACCGAGGCGACGGGGGCCACCCTCCAGCTCGGCCGGCGGGTCGTCGGGGTGGATCCCGGCGCCAAGACCGTTACCGACGACCGCGGCACGATCCACGGCTACAAGAAGCTCCTCTTCGCGACCGGTGGGACGCCCCGGCGGTTGCCGCTCAAGTCGGAGCAGGTGATCTACTTCCGGACCTACGAGGACTACCGGCGCCTCCGGGGGCTTGCCGAGGCGCCGCTGCGGTTCGCCGTCATCGGTGGCGGGTTCATCGGCACGGAGATCGCTGCCGCGCTGCGGATGCAGGGTCGCGACGTGACCATGCTCGTCCCGGAGGACGGACTGGGCGCGCGGGTATTCCCGGCCGACTTGGCACGCTTCCTCGTGGACTACTACCGCCAGAAGGGAGTGGAGCTGCGGACGGGCGAGGGGATGACGGGCCTCGAGGCGAGGGCCGGCAAGGCCGTCGTGCGCACCACCAAGAACACGCAATTCACGACCGACGTGATCGTCGCCGGCCTCGGCATTCAGCCGAACGTGGAGCTGGCGGAGCAGGCGGGGCTGCGGGTCGACAACGGTATCGTGGTCGACGAGTTGTGCCGCACCAGCCAGGCGGACATCTACGCCGCGGGCGACGTCGCGAACTTCCACAACCCGGCGCTCGGCTCGCGCCTGCGCGTGGAGCACGAGGACAACGCGAATACGATGGGTCGCGCGGCGGGCCAGTCCATGGCTGGCGAGCCGAAGCCGTATCATCACCTGCCCTTCTTCTACTCGGACCTCTTCGAGCTCGGCTATGAGGCGGTCGGCGAGACCGACTCGCGGCTCGAGACGTTCTCCGACTGGAAAGAGCCGTATCGTGAAGGCGTGGTCTACTACGTGAAGAACGGCCGGGTGCGCGGCGTGCTGCTGTGGAATACGTGGGGGCAGGTGGACCACGCCCGCGCGCTGATCGCGGAGCAAGGGCCGCTCACGGCGCGCGAGCTGAAGGGGCGGCTCCCCCGCTAGGCGGTGGCGGAGCGCATCAGCATGCTGGGTAAGCCGGTTCGGCTCGGCCTCGCGGCGAAGATCTTCCTCGGCTCGACCTTGCTCGTGGTGACGGTGCTGGGCGCCAGCCTCGGGATCACGGCCCTCTCGGCCACGCGCATGGCGGACGCCCGACTGGAAAGAGCCGTATCATGAAGGCGTGGTCTACTACGTGAAGAACGGCCGGGTGCGCGGCGTGCTGCTGTGGAATACGTGGGGGCAGGTGGACCACGCCCGCGCGCTGATCGCGGAGCAGGGGCCGCTCACGGCGCGCGAGCTGAAAGGGCGGCTCCCCCGCTAGGGGGTGGCGGAGCGCATCAGCATGCTGGGTAAGCCGGTTCGGCTCGGCCTCGCGGCGAAGATCTTCCTCGGCTCGACCTTGCTCGTGGTGACGGTGCTGGGCGCGAGCCTCGGGATCACGGCCCTCTCGGCCACGCGCATGGCGGACGCTTCGATCGAGCGCGCGCTCACGGGCACGCGGCAAGCGATCGCGAGCCTGCTGGCTACGCGCACCCGGACGCTGGCCGGAATGAGCGCGGTCAGCGCGGGGGTGCCGCAGTTCCGCGAGGGGCTGATCGCGGGCCGCGAGCGCGGCGACATTCTCCACCGGGCGCAGGAATACCGCGACCTCGTCGGCACGGCGTGGGTGCTCGTGACGAACGAGGCGGGGATCCTACTCGCCCGCACCGACTACCCCGACCAGTTCGACCGCGACCTGTCCTCCGGCGCGCTGATCGCCGGGGCGCTGTCGGGTGCGCAGGGGAGCGGCGCCTGGCTCGACGACGTGACGGGGCGGCTGTACGAAGCGGTCGCCACCCCGCTCGCTCCATCGCGCGAGGCCGCGCCGCAAGGCGTGCTCGTCACCGCCTACGCGCTCGACGACTCGGTGGCGCAGGCGATCAAGCAGGCCACGACCAGCGATATCGTGCTGTTCGCGCTGGACACGCTGGGCCGGCCGCACGTCGTCGGCAGCACGCTGTCGCGCGAGGAGGTGGCCCCGTCCCTGCCCGACAGCGCCCAACTCGCGGCCCTGGCTCAGGACACCGCGATGGTGCGGCTCGACGCCCAGGTCGGCGGCGAGCACCTGCTGGGCCTCGCCGGCCCCATTCGCTCGGCCGGTGGCGACGTGTACGGTGGCTTCGTGGCGTTCCGCTCGCGCGACGCCGAGCTCGCCGCATTCCGGGCGCTGAGGGGCACTATGGCCGCGGCGCTCCTGCTCGGGGTCGCGCTGGCGGTCGGGCTGGCGTTGGTGCTGGCCCGAAACAGCAGCGATTAGCCCTTGGTCGTTGGCTAACGGCCAATGGCTAATGGCCAGGCACTTTTTTCTTCAGCAGCCGCATCGTCGCCGAGTCGTTGCCTCTGACCATCTCGCCCCCCGGCATCGTATCGAGCATGCTGTCCATGCGCGCGGGAGTCATCATGGCGGTCGAGTCCACGGCCGGCATCTCGGCTCAATGGCTAATGGCCAGGCACTTTTTTCTTCAGCAGCCGCATCGTCGCCGAGTCGTTGCCTCTGACCATCTCGCCTCCCGGCATCGTATCGAGCATGCTGTCCATGCGCGCGGGAGGCATCATGGCGGTCGAGTCCGCGGCCGGCATCTCGGCTTTGTCGGCCATGGGGCGGTTCTTGCCGCACGCGGCGGCGAGCAGGGCGAGCGCTACAAGCCGGCGAACCACGGATACCCCTGATCTTCCCAGTAGCCGCCCGGGCGGCGATCGGTGAACGTCATCGACACGAGGTACTTGGTGAGCTTGTAGCCGAGCTTGATGGGCGAGTACAGCCGCAGCGGCGCGCCGTGGGCGGCGGGGATGGGGTTGTCGTTCATCCCGTACGCGAGGATCGTCTGCGGGTGCAACGCGCTCGCCCAATCCCACCCGTTCGAGTAACCGGCGTCGAAGGATACGAACTCGATGTAGCGCGCCGTCGCGAGCGGCACGCAGCGCTCCACTACGGCCGAGACCGGCGCGCCGTGCCACGTGGCGATCCCGCTCCATCCCTCGACGCAATGGTGCTTCACCGTGTAGGTCACGCGCGGCATCCGCATCAGCTCCTCGATCGAGAGCTCGAGCGGCCGCTGCACCAGGCCGTCCACCCGCAGCCGCCACAGGCGCGGGTCCTTGAGCATCGGGGTCGTGGCCGAGATGAAGTAGCTGGGCAGGCTGCGGCTGCGCTCGGCCGGACTGTACGTCCGCGCGAGGCGCGACGGGGAGAACAGGATCTTCTCGCCCACCCAGTCATTGAGGCGGCTCACCGCCAGGAGGTCGGGGCGGATCGCGTTGCCACCGTCCCACCCGCACGCCGCGACGAGGGCTCCGGCGCCGCCCGCGAGGCCCAGCTTCACGAACGCCCGCCGGTCGATCTCGTGCAACATGGCGTCTTGGCGTCTTGGCGTCTGTCGTTCAGTCATGGCTCGGGAACCGCCCGCGGTACCAGCCGGTGAGCATGGCGCGCAGCGACGCGGGGTCTACCAGGAACACGAGCGCCACGTGCACCGCCGTGAACCCGATGAAGATCCACACCGCCCAGAAGTGCCAGTAGCGCGCCGCCTGGAAGCCGCCGAACAGCCAGGTGAGCCAGCCGAACTGCACCGGCTTGTAGATGGCGAGCCCGGTCAGCACGGCGAGCACGCCGAGCACCACGATGAACGTGTAGGCGAGCTTCTGCAGGGGGTTGTGCTTGCCCTGCCGCGGATGCTCCTTGCGGAGGCCCAGATAGTACTTCTGCATCTCGATCGCCCCGCGCAGGTCCCGCGGCCGGAACATCAGAGCGCGCCACTCGCCGCTCGCGACCAGGTAGGAGAGATACAGCAACCCGCAGGCGACGAGGGGCCACATCAACGCGAAGTGCCAGTTCAGGGCCCCCGCGAGCCAGCCGCCCAGCCGGCTCCAGGCGGGGAACTGCGCGTCATTGAAGGGGCTCGGGAAATAGGGGCCGTCGCGGTTCCCGAAGCGCGCGTACGCTTCGTAGATCTGCAGCCCGCTCGCGATCATACCGGCAAGGAGGACAACGGTGGCCCAATGCGTCAGCCGGACGATCCAGTGGTGGCGCCGCACCAGGCCGGGCGTGGGGGCCGGAGCGGGGGCCGGGACGTCGCTCATGGGTCGAATATATTTCTCAGGGTGAGGTACGTCATCACGCTCGCTCTCGTCGCCGCGTGCCAGTTGCGTCCTGCGACAAAGAGTACGCACCCGGCGGACACGCTGGATCTCAGCCGTCTCGTGCCGCGGACCGCGCAGGACAGCGCGTTGCTCGTGCCGCGGGTCGTCACGGGGCCGAGCGTCGTGCTGTTCTGGCTCCCCGCCGCCGACACCCTGTCGGCCGCGGATCAGTCACAGGCCTTCGACGACCTCAAGTACTATACGGAGCAGGTCGCCCCCACGCTCGCGGCTAACGGCATCGAGCTGCTCTCGACCAACTCAGACACGGCGTACGTCGCGCTGCCCAACAAGCAGCGCCGCGCGGTCCTGTTGTCGGGGCTCGACTACCCCTTCGGCTACCTGCTGGTCGATCCGGGGGGCCCCGAGCGGATCCTCACCGGCGTCTACGAGGACGCCGAGCTCTTGGACGAGCTGCGGGCTTACTTCGATCTCGCCGACGACTCCCTGCCGCCCCCCCCGCGGGTGACGACCTGAGCCGCGGGCGGCCCGGGTCGTCCGGCCCCTCGGGCCCCGCTCCCCCTGAGCTGATCTTGAGGGGCGGCGACGTGCTGCTGCACGATGTCGAATGGCGCGTGGAGCGGGGGGATGTGGTCGTGCGGGATGGCCGGATCGCGGCCGTGGGGTGGCTCGACCCCAAGCGATCCGCCGGTCCGCCCCCCACCCGCGGGCCGACCGGACGGAAGCGTGCGGAGACCATCGTGCGCGATTGCACGGGCTGCCTCGTCATGCCCGGGCTGATTCAGGCCCACGTGCATCTCTGCCAGACGCTGTTCCGCGGCCTCGGGGACGACCTGCGGCTCGAGGACTGGCTGGCGCGGCGTATCTGGCCGCTCGAGGCGGCGCACACCGAGGAGACGGTGTACTGGTCCGCCCTGCTCGGCGCGGCCGAGCTGCTGCTCGGTGGCACGACGGCGATCCTCGACATGGAAACCGTGCACCACACCGGCGCGGCGTTCGAGGCACTGGACAGGAGCGGCATTCGGGCGACGGCGGGGAAGTGTCTGATGGACGCGCACCCTGAGGGCGCCCCACTCGAGCTCGCCGAATCGACGGATGCGGCGCTCGCGGAAGCGGAGAGCCTGGCACGGCGCTGGCACGGGGCGGCGGGCGGACGGCTGCGGTGGTGCTTCGCTCCCCGCTTCGTGCCGAGCTGCTCGGGCCCGCTGCTGCGCGCGGCGAGCGATCTCGCAGAGCGTCACGGTGCGCAGCTCCACACCCACGCCGCGGAGACGATCGTCGAGCGGGAGACGGTGCTCCGCACCACGGGGCTCGAGGAGATCGCCTACCTCGACTCGGTGGGGATCGCGGGCCCCCGGGCGGCCGTGGCGCATTGCGTCTGGGTGGACCAGCACGAGATCGCGCGGCTCGCGGCACAGGGCACGAACGTCGTGCACTGTCCCTCGTCGAATCTCAAGCTGGGGAGCGGGGTAGCGAGAATCCCGGAGATGCTCCAGGCCGGGTGCCGGGTGGCGTTGGGCTCGGACGGGGCGGCGTGCAACAACCGCCTCGACGTGTTCACGGAGATGCGCCTCGCCGCGCTGATCCAGAAGCCGCGCCACGGCGCGGATGTCCTGGCCGCGGGCCAGGTGCTGGAGCTCGCCACCGCGGGAGGCGCGCGCGCCCTGGGCCTGGAGGAGGAGCTCGGCGCGATCGCGGTGGGGCGGCGCGCCGACCTCGTGGTGCTGGACCTCCGCGGCCCGCATCTCGCGCCCACGCCTCCGGACCCGGTGTCGCACCTCGTGTACGCGGCCCAGGCGAGCGACGTGCGCGACGTGTTCGTGGACGGTCGCCCAGTGGTGCTCGACCGCGAGCTGCTCACGATGTCCCTCGAGGAGATCCTGCGCGAAGCCGGGCGCTGTGCCGCCGAGCTGCGGCGACGCGCGGGGCTCGCATGAGCGGCGCGGCGCTGGCCGCCCTGCTCGCGCTCCAGGCCCCCGTGGGCGGCGGCGCGGCGCTGTACGGCTCCTGGTGCACGTCCTGTCACGGGGCCGATGGGCGCGGAGTACCCGCGGCATCCACGCGGCTCGAGGTCCCGCCGGCCGACCTGCGCGACTGCAAGACGAGCACGGCCGAGCCGGAGGCTCGCTGGATTGGGATCGTCACGCAGGGCGGGGCGGCGTTCGGTCTGTCGCTCGACATGCCGGCCTTCGGCGAGGCAGCGACACCCGAGCAGATCCGCGCCGTGGTACGCTACGCGCGCTCGCTGTGTGGGGAGACCGGCTGGCCGCCCGGCGAGCTGAACGTCCCCCGGGCATTCCTCGTCGAGAAGGCGTATCCCGAGAACGAGATCGTGGTCACGACCCACGGGCGCGAGCAGGAAGCGATCTACGAGCGCCGCGTGGGCAAGCGGTGGCAGCTCGAGGGCGCGCTGCGCACGGTGCTGGATTCCCTCGGCCGGCCGTTCGGGGGGATCGCCGCCGCCGCGAAGTACAACGCCTGGTACGACGCGGAGCGCCGTGCGCTCGCGAGTGTGGGGCTCGAAGCGACGCCGCCGCTGGGCCGGGCGGACCGCTGGGAGATCGACCCGTTCTTCGCCTTCGGCTGGGCACCGTGGGACGTCGTGCTGATACAAGGCCAAGTCGTCGCCTCGCTGGACGAGGGCGAGGGCGTGAGCGCCTGGGCCTATCGGGTGGGCGCCGGGCGGCAGATCGGGCGCGTGGTGCCGATGCTCGAGCTGGAGTGGGCGGTCCCGGTCGGCGGCGATCGCACCCTGTCCTTCTATCCGCAGTGCTGGGTCCGGCTGTCGCGGCTCGGGCACGTGGCGGCCTCGCTCGGCGCCGAGCTGCCCGCGGTGGGTCCCGAGCCGCGCCACCCGCGGCTCATCGCGTTCGTGCTGTGGGACTACGGCGACGCACCGCTGTTCCGGGGGTGGTGATCGCCCTCAGGCCTTCCCGTTCACGACGAACTGCTGAATCGTCTCGGTGA
>Ga0209158_1002380_pt1 | contig 11629 bp, 10 predicted proteins | sample GraSoiAngelo_140_FD_185897 | JGI IMG/M metagenome (GOLD analysis project Ga0209158, IMG submission 185897) | Grasslands soil microbial communities from the Angelo Coastal Reserve, California, USA - 14_0929_12_30cm (SPAdes) (version 2) | ecosystem: Environmental > Terrestrial > Soil > Grasslands ...
CACGAAAGCGGGGGAAAAGAACCCGCGCACATTGCGATCATCCGCGGATTTGCGGAGGTTCTTCCGGACCGTGTGACGATTCTCGCGGAAACCGCGGAGCGCGCGGAAGAAATCGATCTGCAACGCGCCAAAGATGCGCTCGCTCGCGCCCAAAAGCGCCTAGCGGCGAACGATCCAAATATTGATTGGGACCGCGCCAGCGTCGCGTTGCAGCGCGCGTTGGTCCGCGTACAGGTAGGCACCAAACGGCGCAGCGCCCTCGTTTCTGGCTCTTGAACCATTCACCGTTGCTTTTGGTGTAACACTGCTTGCGACTTGCTCTCACGGCCCGCATCCAATGAAATGAAGCTCGGTAAACAATGGAACAGATAACCATGTACAGCACCAGATGGTGCCCGGACTGTTGGCGCACAAAATCCTTCCTGAAAGCGCGCGGCGTCGCGTTTCGCGAAGTGAACATTGAAGAAGATCCGTCGGGAGAAGAGATCGTTATCAGAGCCAACAACGGCAAACGCACGGTTCCAACGCTGGAGGTTGGTGGGCGCTATTTTACTTGCAGTCCTTTCGATGCGGAGCAGCTTGCTGAGGAACTCAAGATTCCCCTGAATCCCTAATTCAGCGCGACGCCTCGGGCCCAAACTCCAGCAAGATGCAAGTTTTCGTCGAGCAACAGGATGTCCGCATCCGCTCCCACCCGCAGCGAACCCTTCTTGAATTCAATCCCGAGCAATGAAGCAGGATTCAGCGTTAGCATGCGGACCGCATCCGGCAATGGTATGCCTAGCGCGACAATATTTCGCAGCGCGCGGTCGAGCGTCAGCGTGCTGCCGGCCAACACTCCGTCGGCATTCCTGCAGACGCCTCCGCTGACTGTCACTTCAAATTCACCCAGCATGTACTTTCCGTCCGGCATACCCGTTGCGGATAGCCCATCGCTCACCAGGGTAACGTGTGCGGCGCCCTTGGCGAGAAGTAGCAGCTTCATGGCGGCCTCCTCGACGTGCACACCGTCGGCAATCAACTCCGCATTGACCTCCGGTGAAGTGAGCACCGCGCCGATGACGCCCGGATCGCGATGGGTAAACGGACGCATGGCATTGTAGACGTGAGTGGCGCTGCGCGCTCCTCGGGCCATGGCCGCCCGGGCCTGTTCGTAGGTTGCGTCGGTGTGTCCCATGGAAACAATCAGCCCTGCTTCTCGCGCGGCATCAATGCACGGAGCAGCGCCGAGGACCTCCGGCGCAATCGTCAGAATCCTGGCATTTCCCGCGGCAGCTTTAAGGAAGCGGCTAAGCGTCTCGGCCGACGGCAGCTGAATCCATTGGGAAGGGTGCACGCCGCGCCGCTCTTTGCTTATGAAAGGGCCCTCAAAATGGATTCCCAGCACTTCCGCGCGCGGCTCCTCTGTTTCGTGTTGCTGAGCGATGTATCCGGAGATTCCCTCGACCGCGCGGAGAGTCTGGTCCGTGCTGGCGGTTACGGTGGTGGCTACAAGCGACGTGGTGCCATATTCCGAGACTCTCCGCGTGATGGAGCGCAACGCGGCGTTTGTTCCTTCCATAACGTCGTGTCCGCCAGCGCCGTGGATGTGGACGTCAATGAAACCAGGAACGGCCGTCTTGTCGGTTGCGCGAATTTCCTGCGCCCCCGCGGGCAAGGTCATTCCGGAGCGCGGTCCGATGGCTTCAATAGCATCTTCGCGAATCAGGATGCCCGCGTCGCTGATTTCCGTCGCTGGAGTGAGCGCACGGCCGGCGTGAATGAGCAGCGTAGACATGTGAGCACAACATCGTAACGGAAATGCTTCGCGGCACAAAACAAAACGGGCGCCCCTGTCGGGACGCCCGTCGTGAAGAAATTGGTAGAGATTTACTTGGTTGCCGCAGCCGCCATGTCAATGCTGGTCAGTTTGAGCGTCTCGCCCTCTACCGTGCCCTTTACGGTCACGTGATGGCCGGCATGCGCCGCTACTTTGTCCTGCGCGTCGACGACATACACTTTCTTGTCGGCGTCGTTCACGAACACGTACTTGGCGCCATGCTCCTTGACGCACTTGGTTGTGCATTCGCCAGCCTTCTCATTGGCGCCCTTGACTCCGCACTGGCTGTCTGAAATCCAGCCGGTCCATGAGCCATCCGCCGCCATGGCGAGTGCTCCAGCGAACAACGTTGCTGCCATTGCCACTGCAAAACGTACTTTCATGATTTTTCCCCTCCAGAAAGCCATTTTTCTTGATCCGCCGGGCCGACTAGTAGCTTGGCACACCCACGGTCCGGTGTCCAGACTCATACTAAGACTTAGCAGGGAGGGTACTTATTCCCGGATGGGCATCAACAAAAAAGGAGGATTCTTTGGAATCCTCCCCATCTGCTGTGTTCCCAAGGAGTGGAACACAAATTTTCGAACACTTCGGTTACTGTCCCGAAGTTGCTGTACTGGCCGAGGCCGCTCCCGCGGCTTTGGGTACGCTCAGGTAGCCCGTGGCGGTGGTCTTGGTAACCTTGTTGACTACCAGTTCCAGAGCTGAGCGGGTTCCGCCAGTGTAAAAGAAGATCGGTTCGTTTACGGATCGATCCTTCTTTTCGAAGCTGTTGTCGTCCGCTAGCACGTTGATCGTGTAGCGATTCTTCTTGGGGTTGGTATCCTTGAGCTGGATTTGGATGGCGCCGACCTTCGTCGCACCGCCCTTGCGCTGCGCGGTGAACTCGAAGTAATCGCGCGTGCCGACGCGGCGGAGTTGATCGATTTCATCATGATTGCGCGCAATCAGCGTGCCCATTTCGCTGCGCGCCATCTGAATACTGTTCTTGGCCGCGTCCAGGTCGGTCTTTACGCCGGTGACATCGCCGTTCAACCTGGTCACATCATCTGCACTCGCTTTGGTGGCGAGTTCGGCCTTCACGGAAGTCGCCAGGTTGGTCACCTTCTCGTCGACCGCGCTGGTCGCCTTCTTATTCTGTTTCCGCGCGGCGATGAGTTCGCCTTGAGTCAAGTTGAGTTTGTCGGTGACGACTTTCACGTCGCTCTGCAATTGCTGATTGATATCGTCGGCCTTTGCCAGCCGCTGCGCCACCGCCTCATTGGTCTGCTTCACAGTGGCCTGTGTCGATTGCTCGATGCTCCTGGCCTGATTCAATGCGCTCCAGCCCACTCCCAGGCTGATCAGCGAAACGCCACCCAAAACCGCTACTGCCAGTCCGACCCAGCGGGGTGCTCCGACGGTGTGCATATTGGGTGATTCCTGGAATTCGCTCATAGACGCTCATTTCTCCTTTAGGCCCATCGCCCCTGTGCCATGGAAAAGGAGCATCCATTTCGCCAAATAGTTCTCTTACGTCTATAACCCGCTAACCTATTCAAGATCAATAGATTACATCCTGAGCAGGGATGGTTGCAGCAAAGTTCCAATAGTACTAGAACTAGTAAAGATTACGTGGCGATCTCGAAAATCGTATAATTTCCTGTCAGTACTGTTTGGGAACACCTTCAGGCGGGATTCCTCACCAAGGCTTGATAAAACGAAAACAGACAGGCGGTCCAACAGAAAAGCAAGTCTTTATTTGTCAATTGGTTAGACTCGTACGACTCAAGCGGCGCGAAAGCTGGCTTCAGTCTCTGCAGCCCGCTCGGAGTTGAAATACTTGTCCAACGTGTTGATCGCGGCGTTTAGAACCATATGGCAATCGGAGCAGGTTTCCAAGTGGTGCTTGATTTCGCCTTCGACGGACGAAGAGAGTCGGCCCTCTAAGTACCAGCAAATCAGATGGATAGTGTCTCTACAACTCATTTCCCCGTCCCTCATGTGCCCAACAACCACAATATTAACCCCGCTTGTAAGCGTGCATTTGCCGCGCCAAAACTCAACTCTTGACGTCAGGATTATAACTATATTATGAATCATAGACTTAGCGACGGTCGGTGAAATTCTACCGAGGAACTGGCGGTTGACATTTTGAAAAGTTTACACGTGAAATGGTTGAAATCTGCAGAACTTGGTCAAAAAACCGTCATCTTTGAGGCGTCACTGTCATCTCCCGAAGGGCCTGGATACGCCTTTCGAGCGGGGGATGGGTGCTGAAGAGGGATGACACTGTGCCGTTACCAAACAATGGCTTTACAATGCACAGCGCCGAAGTTGACTGCGAAAGGGAGGTCGTAGGTATTCGCTGATTGTAAGCTCCCAGCTTTTGCAGCGCGCTGATCAGGCCGTAGGGTTGGCCGACCATACGAGCACCCGTTTCATCCGCAGAGAACTCTCGCTGGCGCGAAAGGCCTAGTTGCAAGAGCATTGCTCCTAGGGGGGCCAGAAAAAAAAGCAGCAGCCCAAGAATACCTACGCCGCCACCCCGCTCGCGATCGTCACGGTCGCCACCTCCAAGCCACGGGCCCCAGTGTGCAATCCAAGTGATGGCTCCTGCAAGCGTTGCCGCGACGGAGCTAATCAAAATGTCGTAATTTCGAACGTGCGAAAGCTCGTGGGCAATCACGCCTTCGAGCTCGTCATCATTCATGAGCTGCAGCAGGCCTTCAGTCACTGCCACCGAAGCATGTCGAGGGTTCCTGCCGGTTGCAAAAGCGTTTGGCGCAGCTTCAGGAATCACGTACAGTTTTGACACTGGGAGGTTGGCCTTAGCCGCGAGACGCTCCATCACCGCATAGAGTCTCGCCGCCTCCTCGCGTGAAACCGGCCGCGCGCCACTGGAGAGCAAAGCGATTTTGTCCGAGAAGAAATAGGCGAACGCATTCGTGCTGATCGCAATTCCCAAGCCCAGAGTCATCCCATTTCGCCCGCCAAAATACTGGCCCACCAGCATCAGGAAGAGTGTCAGGATGCCCAACAGAAAAGTCGTGCGAATAATTCTCATTACGATACCTCTAGTTCTTTAATACGCCGGAACAACTCGAAATCTTACGTCTTTCGAGGTGACGCCAGGCTCGCTGGCATCACTCCGCTTCCATCTATTAGATTCGCGCGGCAGCCGCGGGTTGTTTTGACGGCACGCGGATAAACTTCATCACGTCTTTCTGTCCGTCGCGATCTACGCGCACATGGTCGCCCGGCAAGACCGTGCCTTCCAGAATCTGCAACGCCAAAGGATCCTGAATCAGCCGCTGAATGGTTCTGCGCAATGGCCGGGCCCCGTACGCCGGATCGTAGCCTTCGCGCAGCAACAGCTCTCGCGCTGCCGGGGTAAGCTCCAGCGTAATCTGCCGCTCCGCAAGCAGCTTCTCCACGCCTTTGAGCAGCAGGTCCACGATGCGCTCCAAATGTTCTTTCCCTAGCGGGTTGAAGATCACGATCTCGTCAATGCGGTTAAGGAACTCCGGCCGGAACGAAGCGCGCAACGCTTCCATTGCTTCCTTTCGCGCCCGCTCGGGATCTTTGGTCGACAATTCAAAGATTGCCGTCGACCCAACATTGCTGGTCATTACCAGCACGGTGTTCCGGAAGTCCACGGTGCGGCCTTTGCCGTCTGTGAGTCGGCCGTCCTCGAGAATCTGTAAGAGCACGTTGAACACGTCCGGATGCGCCTTCTCGATTTCGTCAAACAAGACCACCGAATATTGGTGACGTCGCACCTGCTCCGTAAGCTGTCCGCCTTCTTCGTATCCAACATAGCCGGGAGGCGCGCCTATGAGCCGCGATACGCTGTGCTTCTCCATGTACTCGCTCATGTCGATGCGGATCATCAATTTTTCGTCGTCGAAGAGAAACTCCGCCAAAGCCCGTGCCAGTTCTGTTTTGCCCACGCCTGTGGGTCCGAGAAAAATGAAAGAACCGATTGGACGTTTGGTATCGGAGAGGCCTGCGCGGCTACGGCGCACGGCGTTTGACACGCGCGCCAGTCCATCGTCCTGCCCAACAACCCGCTGCCGCAGCCGCTCTTCCATGTGCACGAGCTTCTGCGCTTCGCCTTCCAGCAACCGGCCGACCGGAATGCCAGTCCACTTACTGACCAGCTTCGCGATATCTTCCTCATCGACTTCTTCTTTCAGCATGGGCGCGTCTTTCTGCACTGCGGAAAATTGCTCCTGGGCCTGCTTCAGCTCGCGCTCCGCCGCCGCAATCTTGCCGTAACGGATCTCCGCCACCTTTGCGAGTTCGCCAGCGCGTTCGTACTTTTGCTCTCCGGCTTTTAGCTGCTCAATCTGTTCCTTAAGCTTGCGAATTTTTCCGATAGCTTCCTTTTCCGCTTGCCAGCGCGATTTTCGCGCGCTCGAATCTTCTTTCAGTACCGCTAATTCTCGCTCGATCTGTTTGCGGCGTTCCTTGGAGTGCGCATCGCTTTCTTTCAACAGTGCCTGCCGTTCGATTTCCAGTTGCATGATGCGCCGCTCGATCTCATCGATCTCTACGGGCAGAGAATCAATCTGCATGCGCAGGCTTGCCGCGGCTTCATCGATCAAGTCGATGGCTTTATCAGGAAGGAAGCGGTCCGAGATGTAACGGTTGGAAAGCGTGGCCGCCGCGATAATCGCCGCGTCTTTGATACGCACGCCATGATGCACTTCGTAACGTTCCTTCAACCCGCGCAGAATCGCGATGGTGTCTTCCACCGTCGGTTCGCTGACCAGAACCGGCTGGAACCGGCGCTCCAGGGCAGGGTCTTTTTCGATGTGCTTCTTGTATTCGTTGAGCGTCGTTGCGCCAATCGCGCGCAGCTCACCTCGCGCCAGAGCCGGCTTGAGCATGTTGGAGGCGTCCATTGCACCTTCCGCAGCACCCGCGCCGACGAGGGTGTGGAGCTCGTCGATGAACAGAATAATCTGCCCCTCAGCTTCAGTAATCTCTTTCAGGACCGCTTTCAGGCGATCTTCAAATTCACCACGGTATTTCGCTCCCGCCACGAGCGCCGCCAGGTCCAGCGCCACGAGGCGCTTGGTCTTCAGAACGTCCGGCACATCGCCCGAAACGATCCGCTGCGCCAGGCCCTCCACAATGGCGGTTTTCCCGACGCCGGGCTCGCCGATCAGCACGGGATTGTTTTTTGTACGGCGCGCCAGAATTTGCATCACGCGGCGAATCTCTTCGTCGCGTCCGATCACCGGATCCAACTTTTGCCGCCGCGCCAATTCCGTGAGGTCGCGGGCATATTTTTCCAGCGACGCGTAAGTCGCTTCGGGATTCTGCGAAGTCACACGCTGCGTTCCGCGCACTCCCGTCAAGGCCTGAAGGATCGCCTCGTGTGACGCGCCCTGCCGTTTTAACAATTGTCCTGCGGGGTCACGATCCTGCGCGGCGATGGCGAGAAACAGATGCTCTGTTGAAACGTACTCGTCCTTGAAATTATCCGCTTCTTTGAACGCGTGCTCCAGCACGTCGTTCAGCGCGCGTCCCATGTGCTGCTGGGCAAAACCTTGCACCTTTGGCAACCGGCCAATCTCGCGCTCAATTTCTTGCGACAAAGTTTCCGTGCGCACGCCCAGCCGCGCGAGAAGCGGCGGCACTACGCCGTCCACCTGCGTCACCAGCGCGGCAAGCAAATGTATCGGCTCGATCTGCTGATTTTCGTGCTGCGCGGCAACTTCCTGCGCAGCCTGCACAGCCTCCTGTGCCTTGACGGTCATTTTTTCAAATCGCAACATAACAACCTCGTTTTCGTGCACTTCTATGCAAAAAGGGGCTGGCGCTCCGGCCAGCCCCATAATTTACCGCTCCCCTGCGACGCTCGGCCACTATTACCTGCCAGCGGCAGACGCGGCCATCGCCGGTGTCGCGACATTGATCTTAATCTGCTTCGGCTTGGCTTCCTCTTTCTTTGGGATGGTCAAAGTGAGCACACCGTTCTGATAGTCCGCCTTGATAGCATCCGAATTCACGGAGTTCGCCAGCGTGAAACTGCGGGCGAAGGAACCATACGCGCGCTCCACGCGCAAGTAGTTCTCTTCGTTTACTTTTTTCTCGAACTTGCGCTCACCGCGAATCGTCAGGACATTGTTCTCCACGCGGATATCAAGATCCTTGGGATCGACATCCGGCAGATCGGCTTTAACCACCAGTTCGTGCTCAGTTTCATAGATGTCCACTGCGGGCGCCCAGGCAGTGAGGCTGGATTCCTCGCCCTGGCGCTCGAAAGCATCATTGAACAGCCGATTGACTTGTTCCTGCAGGGAAGTAACCCCGCGGAAGGGTTCCCAACGAGTAAGAGTTCTCATGTTGTAAGCACCTCCATGCGTGTTTTAGGTGACTGCTACGCCATAATAAAATATGAGCGTATACTTGTCAAGTACAAATTTGACTCCTGAGCAAAAGGCTCTAAGTTATTGTAGTTGAATATATTACGGGATACCTGCATCGGAAAGCAATTGTCCCGGCGAACACAGTTCTCCCATCGCAGAGCACCTCTTGTGCATCAATCTTGTTTGTTTTGCGTGACATAGCCACTTTGCTGCTAGACTGCCGCTTCCATGCGATTGGATGAGCTGGACTATCATCTCCCTCGCGAGCAAATTGCACAGCGGCCTCTTGAGCATCGTGAAGCTTCACGGCTCTTGTTCCTGGATCGTTCGTCAGGGGTTATCGAAGACCGTTTGTTCACGGATTTTCCAACTCTTCTGCAGGGCAACGAGCTCCTCGTAATCAACAACGCGCGTGTAATCCCTGCACGCTTATTTGGGAGGCGCGCTGGCGTCCACTCGCAGGCACCTTCGCGGGCGACGAAGGCAGAGCATCTGACTGGGAAAGTCGAAATTTTTCTGACACGCGAGATTGATTCCGCGACCTGGGAAACGCTTGTGCGCCCCGGGCGTAAAATGCACGTGGGGGAGCGCGTTCTTTTTGGCGAAGGCGAGTTAGAAGCTGAGGTTCTCTCGCGAGGTCAGCTTGGGTTACGGACGCTGCGTTTCACTTCCCATGACCAGCGCAACGTCAGTCAGCATTTCGAGCGGCTCGGCCACGTTCCATTGCCCCCGTATATTGAGCGTCTCGATGAAATCTCAGACCGCGAGCGCTATCAAACTGTTTTTGCCAAGCGTCCTGGAGCAATTGCCGCTCCCACTGCGGGTCTCCACTTCTCGACTGAAATTCTGGAGAAAGTTCGCGGGCGTGGCGCGGAGATCTGCGAACTTACGCTGAACGTCGGTCTCGGCACGTTTCAACCAATTCACAGTGAAACGCTCGAAGGGCACGTGATGCACTCTGAGAGCTACGAAATTCCAAAAGAAACGGCGGATCGCATCCAGGCAACGCACGATGCCGGACACCCCATCGTGGCCATCGGCACAACCGTCGTTCGCACACTGGAAGACGCCGCACGGCGAGCCGCTGAGTCAAGTTCATCGAATCTCGTGCAGGCAGGCAAAGCGGAGGCACAGTTATTTATTGTTCCCGGATTTCGATTTCGCGTCGTGGATGGTTTGCTTACAAACTTTCATTTGCCCCGTTCAACGCTTCTTGCGCTGGTGTGCGCTTTCGCCGGCCGTGAGCGAGTCCTTGCGGCATATAGGCATTCTGTCGAAGCTGGTTACCGTTTCTATAGCTACGGAGATTGCATGCTGATTCGCTAGCGTGAGAATGGAGGAGGCTGCGGCGGAGTGCAGCCTCCTCCCGTTTCAAGGAAAAGAGTCACAAACTCTCTTTTTTTACTCGCTGAAAACGAAAACGCGGGCTTGGCCTGCAAAGCGGACTTCTCTTACCTGCCCATTTTCTCCCAGCAGCAGTGAATCATAGACGGATTTGGTGCTACGGTCTTCCCAGCGGCCTTCGGATTCGGCGACAACCTGCTTGCCTTTCTGAACCGTGGCCTTGTTTCCTTCGATCTCTAGGCGATATTCGCCGGCCTTCAACTCGGACTTGCCGAGTTTCGCGGTTTGAGAAATGTTGATGGTTTTTGCGAAGGGTTTTGCAAACGCCGGCACTGCCAGCGCGATAGCGGCGAGTAAAGCCATACTGCGGACAAAAGAATTCGTTTTCATGCGCGTCAATTTCCTTTCAAACGGGATCGAGTCAGCCGCACATCGGCCTGTTGTTGGCTAGAGGTAGTTGACACGCATGGGGCGGACGAGTACTCTCGCCCGTGAGGACACCAACTCTTCCTGGACTAACGGCCGGAAAGACTGCGTGTCATGACCCCGCGGCTGCCACCGCGGGGTTTTTCTGATTCTCGCCAAAAACAGCCGCGAAGCCGGCTGCACCCGTATAGACGAACCACTGGGGGCGAATGTTTCGTCATCTCGCTGTAAAATCTTGTCCATCATTGCCACAACAAGAGTCCACGGCGCTCTTGCCCGTCACTATTCGTGTATTCGCTCTCTCTTTTGTCTTAAATCTTCATAAAGCAATGCATTTCTATTCCAATTCTTCTTCATTTCGCGCGTCACTTGGTGTGACCGCATGTTGCGCGCCGCACCGTGCAGCGGCAACCTTGTTCATTTATACTCTTTGTCACTTTTCGGATATTTGAAAGATGCGGATTCTCGTTCTCAGCGATTTGCATTCAAACGCCACTGCGCTGGATGCCGTCCTTGATGCCGCGAAGGACCGCTGGGACATCTCCGTGTGCCTCGGCGACGTCGTAGGTTACGGGCCCGACCCCAATGAAGTCACCGCGCGCCTGCGCAAGCTCGCTACACATACCATTCGCGGAAATCACGACAAAGCAGTCACCGGATTGATGCCCACTGATGATTTCAACCCCGTCGCGAAATCCGCCGTGGATTGGACGCGTGCCCAACTCAAGCCTGAGCACCTCGCGTGGTTATCGGCGCTGCCCCCCGGACCGCTTGCGACGGACGGCGTGGTTCTGGTCCACGGCGCGTTTCAAGATGAAGACGAATACGTCTTCACACCTGCGCAGGCCCTTGACGGTCTCCTGGACTCCACCGCACCTGTCACTTTCTTCGGCCACACGCATCACCAAGGCGGGTTTTCCTACCAGGACGCGCAGCTCGAGGTACTCCAGATTCACCCGCGCCCCAGCGAATCCTTTGCAGCGCTCCGTGTTGAGCTGCCGCGCCGTTATCTCTTGAACCCTGGTTCGATCGGGCAGCCACGTGACGGCGATCCGCGTGCCGCTTTTGCGATCGCCGACTTGGAGCACCAGGTCATTGAGTTCTGGCGGGTGCCGTACGATATTTCCGTCGTGCAGCAGCGCATGCGCGCCGCGCACCTTCCAGAACCGCTGGTTCAGCGACTCCTCCTGGGCCGTTGAAGGTCACAAGCTGCTGCGCATAGACAAATTTCAGAAAAGATAGTCCAAAAGCCACTTATGGCACTTATAATGGCCGTGTGGAATTCGCCGCCGAACTGCAAGCCAGCCTCCAGGAGTTTACCGCCTCCGGAATCGTGGAAGTTCGCGAGAATGGCGGCCGCATCGCGCCTTTTTCGGGAATGTCCTGGGAAGTGCGCGGTGACAGCGCGAAACCGCTGCTCCATCTCTGGTCGGAGCAGTTCAACCTGACGCGCCGCGTTATCGCAATAACTGATCATTCCGACCAGCGGCTGGCGTTGGCCGTCGAACGGTTCGGCCGCCACAAGCCAGACCGGCTCGAATTTGTTCGCCGGGAGTTTGAACGCGGGGCGCGCCAAATTTCACATGAGCAATTCCGCGACCGCCTTGTCCAGCTTCTTGCGGAGCAGTTTCCCGACCAGACAGTCGAATCGTTAGTGGTCTCTGCCGATCTCGAGCAC
>Ga0209158_1002382_pt1 | contig 11625 bp, 9 predicted proteins | sample GraSoiAngelo_140_FD_185897 | JGI IMG/M metagenome (GOLD analysis project Ga0209158, IMG submission 185897) | Grasslands soil microbial communities from the Angelo Coastal Reserve, California, USA - 14_0929_12_30cm (SPAdes) (version 2) | ecosystem: Environmental > Terrestrial > Soil > Grasslands ...
CGACACTGCTCGACCGGCTGGAGGAAGCGGGGATCGAGCGGGTCGGGATCGGCAAGGTGGACGACCTGTTCGCGGGCCGGGCGATCACGAGCGAGCATACCGCGACCAACCGCGACGCGTACCGTCTGATCGAGCAGGCGCTCGACCGCGGGAGGAGCGGGTTCATCTTCGTGAACGTGATCGAGTTCGACCAGACGTGGGGGCACCGCAACGACGTGGCGGGGTTTCATGAGGGGCTGCGGGAGCTCGACGCCTGGATTCCGCGGCTCGAGGGGCGCGTGCGGGAGGACGATCTGATCATCATCACGGCGGACCACGGCAACGATCCGACCACGCCGTCCACCGATCATTCACGGGAGGCTGTGCCGGTGTTGGCGCTCGGGCCGCGGGTGCGGGCGCGCGGCTTGGGAGAGCGGGCGACGTTCGCGGATCTGGGGGCGACGGTGGCGGAGTACTTCGGCGTGGCGCGACTCGCGGCCGGCAGCTCCTTCCTGAAGGAGGTGTGGGCGTGAGCGCCGAGCTGGTGCGAGCGGCGCGCGCGGTGCAGCAGCAGGCCTACTGTCCTTACAGCAAGTTTCGCGTGGGCGCGGCGCTCGAGGCGGCGGACGGGCGCGTGTTCGTCGGCTGCAACGTGGAGAGCGCATCGTACGGTCTCACGATCTGCGCCGAGCGGATGGCGCTGGGCGCGGCCGTCGCCGCGGGAGCCCGCGCGCTCAAGCGCATCGTGGTCGCCAGCGACGCGGAGCCGCCGGCCTCGCCCTGTGGGGCGTGCCGGCAGCTGCTCGCGGAGTTCGGACTCGACTTGGAGGTGATCGCCGCGGGCCCGAAGAGCGAGCGGCGCTGGACTCTCGGCGCGCTGCTCCCCGACGCCTTCGCCAAGCCGAGCCTCGACCGATGAAGGCGGCACGTGTGGCCTGGCTCGCTGCCGTGCTCGCAGGGTGCGTCGATCAGGCGACGGCGCCCGGTGTATGCCCTGCCTTCTGTCCCAGCGGCAGGATCGACGTCGTCGATACGGTGCTGGCCGCCAGTATCGCGCGCGATTCGGCATATCGGGGCTACGTCTTTCCCTATCAGGCGGTGGCGATGACGGTGAGCGCCGTGCCCGGCGTGCTGGACAGCCGCGTGGTGTTCGTGACGGCGGCCCTGCCCGACCGCGTCTCGCTGAACACCTCGGACACCACGACCAGCCCGCTGGTCGGTTCCGACTCCGCCAAGATCACGCTCACCGTCACGCGGCGCGACACCTCGGCGCACAACCTGACGCTCCGGCTGTACGGCCTGCCGGTCAGGATCGACTCGAACACGACGTTCGGAGACGTGCAAGGCGCGTTCGCCGGGTCGCCGCTGCGCTCGGTGAATCTGGACAGCCTGCTGGCGAAGCCCAACGGCGTCGACGTCACGACGGGCGACTCGGCCGGGATCGACACCACGAGCAAGCGGCTCAAGGTGACGCTCAAGCTCGACTCCGTGCAGGCGCCGTACGTGCTCGGCGACAGCGGCAAGCTGGGCATCGGCGTGGGGGTCGGCGCCGACGGGCCGACGAGCATCTCGTTCTGCACCCGCGACAACGGCTGCGGCGCCACGATCGGCTGGTTCATGAAGGTCGACTCGATCAAGGGGACCGATACGACGCTGATCCACAAGCCGTACCCCCGCGGTTCGATCTTCGACACGTTCCTGTTCGATCCGCCGCCCGCGCCGCTCGATTCCACGCTCGTCGTGGGGGGTGCGCCGTCGGCCCGCAGCATCCTGCGCATCACGCTGCCGCGCGCCATCCGCGACTCGTCCCAGATCATCCGCGCCACGCTGCTGCTCCTCCCCGCCGTCCCGGCGCGCGGCGCGCCGGTCGACTCGTTCGTGGTCGAGGCGCACACCGTGGCCGCCGACTTTGGCGCCAAATCGCCGCTCATCCTGGACGCCACGCGCACCGACACCACGATGATCCGCGTGGGCCGGACCGACACGGTGCGCATCGAGATAACGAACCTGATGCAGTTCTGGGTGTCAGACACCACGCGGCCCGAAGTGCTGATGCTGCGGTCGCAAGAGGAAGCCACGCGTCCCACGGAGATCCGGTTCTATCCCTCGGCGGCGACGCTGAAACGGCCCGCGCTGCGCATCACCTACGCGCGGCGCTTCCCGTTCGGGGTGCCATGACGGCTAGACGGGTAGACCCTACAGGACTCCCGGTGGGTCGCGGGTGGACGGGTAGGGTGCTCGTGGGAGCGTCGGCATTGCTAGCCGTCTACCCGTCTGCCCGCCTAGCCGCCCAAGATTCCCAGTTCGGCATCCGCGGCCTCGGCACGCCAGGCCGGTTCGAGACGGTGCGGGTGCGCTCGACCGGGGGCGGGCTCGGGGCGTTCGACCCGCTGTCGCCGCTCACCGAGGCGTCGCTCGGCGATCTGCAACAGCTCGCGGCGACGGCGACGGGCGGCGCGTCGTATCGCAGCGCCGACCTAGCGGGCGTCACCACGTCGCTGCGCGCCATGCGGTTCCCCGTGATGGGGCTGGCGGGGCCGGTGTTCGGCCGCCTGGTGATCTCCGCCGGCTTCACCACGTACCTGGACCGCACCTGGGACGTCACGCTGCGCGATTCGGTGGTGCTGCGCGGCGCGATGCGGCCGTATTCGGACGAGCTGGCGAGCGACGGCGGCATCACGGACCTGCGACTCGCGGCCGCGGTGCGCGTCTCCGCGCGCTTCGCGCTCGGCGCGGCGGTGCACGTGCTGAGCGGCTCGACACGCGAGAGCGCCACGCGCGTGTTCGACGACACCACGTATCACGCCATCAAGCAGAGCGACGAGACCCGCTACGACGGTCTCGGAGTCTCGGGGAGCCTGCTCATCGATCCGCTGCCCGAGCTGCGTCTGTCCCTGTTCGCTCGCTCCGACAACCGGCTGCGTGCCCGGCTGGGCGACGTTGTCACCGCGCTGACTGACCTTCCTACCACATTCGGCGGCGGGCTGCGCTGGGCGCCGAGCCCGAGCGTGCGGCTCGCCGGCACGGTCACGCGGCGCACCTGGGCGGACGCGGGACCCGGTGCGTTCAATACCGTGAGCTGGTCGGCGGGTCTCGAGGTCGGCGCCGGGTTCTCGCCGCTCCGCGTCGGCGTGCGCGGCGGGCAGCTCCCATTCAGCACCGGTCCGACCGCGCCCACGGAGGTCGGGTTCGCGGCCGGCACGGGACGCGCCTTCGCGCACGGTCGCGCGCTGGTCGACGTGGGCCTCGAGCACCTGCGCCGCACGGGCGCGGGACTCTCCGAGCGGGTCTGGACGTTCCTGTTCGGCTTCACCGTCCGGCCGTGAACGTTTACTTCCACACCTTCGGCTGCAAGGCGAACCAGTACGACACCGAGCTGGTGCGCCAGGCGTTCGCCGACCAGGGCGCGGTCCTGGTGGACGATCCCGCCGCGGCGGACCTCGCGGTGGTGAACTCGTGTACCGTGACCGCCGAGAGCGAGACCAAGCTGCGCCGCTTCGTGCGGGGGCTGGCACGGCGCGGCGCGAAGCTCGAGACGGTCGTAATGGGCTGCGCCGCGGCGTTGGACGAGGGGCGCATCGCCGGGCTCCCTTCGGTGCGCGCCGTGGTGGCCGGCGCGGATCCGGGGGTGGTGCTGGCGGCCGCCGGCATGGCCCACGCGCGTCCCGATCCCGTGCTGCGGCGGTTTCACGCCAACGCGCGCGGCTGGCTCAAGATCCAGGACGGCTGCGACGAGCACTGCACCTTCTGCGCGACGACCATCGCGCGCGGCGCGAACCGGTCGCGGCCGGTGACGGAGCTGGTGCAGGAGGCGCAGGCGCTCAGTGCGCATCACGCGGAGATCGTGCTTACGGGGGTGCATATCGGCACCTATGGGCTCGACCGGTCGTCCGGGTGGACCGACCCCGGGGCCGTGCCCCGGGGTTCACCAAGGCCGGCCTCTGGTTCGGCTGCCCCAGGGGCGGTGCCCCGGGGTTCACCAAGGCCGGGCTCTGGTGCGGCTGACCCAGGGGCGGTGCCCCGGGGTTCACCAAGGCCGGGCTCTGGTGCGGCCGACCCCGGGGCCGTGCCCCGGGGTTTCGAGGGGCAGGGTGTGGCTCCCGGTAACCCCGGGGCGTGGCCCCGGGGTCGGTCTACCCTGGGCGAGCTCCTCGAGGCTCTCATAGCCGCCGTCCCCCAGGTCCGGTTCCGCCTTTCCTCTATAGAAGCCACCGAGGTGGACGACCGAATAGCCCGACTGCTCATCGAGGCTCCGCAAAGTCTCGCCGCGCATCTGCACGCGCCGCTGCAGTCGGGGTCGAACCGTGTCCTCAAGCGCATGGGTCGGCACTGGTACACGGCCGAGTCGTACGGCGGCCGGCTGGAGTGGCTCGCCGCGCGGCTGCCGGTGTTCGGGCTGGGCGCGGACGTGATCGCGGGATTTCCGGGGGAGACCGACGCCGATCACCGCGCCACGCTGGCGCTGCTCGAGGCGTTGCCGTTCACCTACCTGCACGTGTTCCCGTTCAGCGTGCGGCCCGACGCGGCCGCGGCGCGGCTGTCGGACGAGTGCTCGCCCGCGGTGGTACACGGCCGGGCGCGCGAGCTGCGCGAGCTGGGCGAGGCGAAGGCGCGGGCCCATCTCGAGAGCCGGGTGGGGCAGAGGGCGGACGGCGTGGTGAGCGGTCACGGCGCCGGGAAGATCGAAATGCTGACGCAGGACTACCTTTCGGTCTATCTTCCTACTGCCGAGTGGGATGGGTGTCCCCGTTGCGAGGTGACGGTTCGCTAGCCATGCCGCGCGTCTACATCGAGACCTACGGTTGCCAGATGAACGTCTCGGACTCCGAGCTGATGTTCGGGGTCCTGGCGCGGGAAGGCTACGTCCGCACCGACGACCCCGCCCTAGCGGACGTGCTGCTGGTGAACACCTGCGCGGTGCGCGACCACGCCGAGCAGAAGGTGTTCTCGCGGCTGGGCGAGCTGAAGCAGTACAAGCGCCCCGGCGACGTGCTGGGCGTGGTGGGCTGCATGGCGCAGCGTCTGGGCGCGCGGCTGCTGGAGCGGGTGCCGCAGGTGGACCTGGTGATCGGGCCGGACGGCTACCGCGGGCTCCCCGAGCTGATCGCCCGGGCGCGCGCGGGCGAGCGCGCCGCCGAGGTCGAGTTCAAGAGCTGGGAGCATTACGAAGACGTGCCGCCGGTGCGGGGGACGCCCGTGTCGGCGTTCGTGACGGTGCAGCGTGGCTGCGATTATCGGTGCACCTTCTGCATCGTTCCGATGACGCGTGGTCCCGAGCGGAGCCGCAAGTTGGACGACGTGGTGCGCGAGGTCGAGCGCCTCACGGCGGGCGGCACGACGGAGGTCACGCTCCTTGGCCAGACGGTCAACAGCTACTCGGACGGCGAGCACGACTTCGCCGACCTGCTGCGCGCGGTCGGCCGCGTGCCGGGCCTCGCGCGGCTGCGCTTCACCTCGCCGTACCCCACCGACTTCAGCGACCGCGTGCTGCGCGCGATGGCCGAGACGCCTGCCGTGTGCGAGCACGTACATCTGCCGGTGCAGAGCGGCAGCTCGCGGGTGCTCAAGCGGATGCTGCGGCGCTACGACCGCGCCCGCTATCTCGGGGTCGTCGCCGCGCTGCGGCACGCGCTGCCGAGGATCGCGCTCACGACCGACATCATCGTGGGCTTCCCCGGCGAGACCGAGGACGATTTCTCGGAGACGATCTCGCTGGTCGAGCAAGTGGGTTTCGACGACGCCTTCACCTTCAAGTACTCGCCGCGCGAGGGGACGCCCGCGACGCGTATCCCGGGCGCCGTTCCCGACGACGTGGCGGGCGAGCGGCTGGAACGGCTCATCGCCACGGTGCGCGGCGTGGCACGTCACAAGAACGTCGGCTTGGTCGGTACGACGCACGAGCTGCTCATCGAAGGCAAGGCGAAGCGCGGCGACCTGCTGCAGGGGCGCACCCGCGGCAACAAGGTGGCGCTGGTCGAAGGGCCCGAGGCGTGGATCGGGACGTACGCCCGCGTGCGGTTCACCGGCACGACCGGCTCGACATTCAGCGCGCGTGTGGTCGGGCAGGAGTTGGCCGTCGTGGGGTGACGAACGTGACGTGGGACGTGGTGCACCGGGACTACGAAAAGCTGCGCGCCCAGTTCCCCCGGTTCTGTGGCTGCGACACCTGTCGCGGCGACGTGCTGGTGTTCGCGCTCAACCGGCTGGCGCCGCATTACGTCTCCACCCGCCAGGGCGAGGTGCTCACCGAGCTGAATCTCGACACCGATCAGGAGCGGGCGAAGCTCGACGTCATCCTGCTCGATGGGCTCCGCAAGGTGGCGTTGGCGCCGCGCTGCGGGGCGAAGCCGGTGCAGCTGATGTAGTCCGCTGAGGCGGCCCGAGCGTGCGGCCGCCGATTCTCTTCCTTGTAACGGCATTCGGCGTAGGCCTGTGGGTGGGGCTCGACCTTTTCCGGGAGACGGGAGAGGGGAGAGGGGAGACGTGGCTCGCAGGGCTCGTCGTGCTAGCGGCGCTCGGGCTGGCCAAGCGAGCGCCGCTCGGCGCGGCGATCGGGATCATGCTCGCGGCAGGTATGGTGTGGGGCGGGGCGGCTGCCCGCGAGCAGGGGACTACGTGCGCGGGACGGTGGACTGCCGGGGAGGGCCGGTTAACGGCCGGTGAAAGCCGGTCTACGGCCGGTGAAGGGGGCGCCCTCGCGGCGATCGTGCGGCTGGGCGATCCCGCGCCCGACTCGGGCGGCCCGGTCGAGGCGGACGTCCTCCCCGGCCCGTGCGGCGGCACGTTGCGGCTGCGCTGGCCCGACGGCATCTCTGCTGCCGGCGGCACGACGTGGGCGGTGGCGGGGCGGTGGGTGGGAGCGGGCGACCGCGGCGTACTCGTGGTGCGGCGCGCCAAGCTGCTCGACGCCGCGCCGCGCGGGCGGGGAGCCGTGCGCGGCCGGCTCGCGGCGCGCAGCGCCGCGCTGTTCGGGCGGCGGGCGCCGATCGTCGATGCGCTGGTGTTCGCGCCCAACGCCGCGCTCGATTCCGACGTACGCGAGCGCTACGCCCGCTCGGGGCTGGCGCACATCCTCTCGATCTCCGGGCTGCACGTCGGCTTTCTCGCGGCGTGGCTCGGCCTGTTTCTCCGGAAGGTCGGTCTCTCCCCGCGGCGCCGCGCCGTCGCCTCGAGTGTCGTGCTGCTGGGCTATCTGTGGCTGCTCGGGTTCCCGCCACCGGCGCTGCGGGCCACCGCGATGCTCGTGGTGGACGACGTGGCCCGGCTGCGCCAGCGGATCGCCGCGCCGCGCGGCGTGATTGCGCTCTCCGCGCTCGCGGTGCTGCTGGTCGATCCCCTGGCGCTGCACTCGATCGGCGCCTGGCTGTCGGTGAGCGCGATCGCGGCGGTGATCTGGGCGGGGCGCGCCACGAGCCGCAGCCACTGGAGCGTGCGCGCGCTTGCCCCCGCCGCGGCCGCCACGCTCCTCACCGCGCCCATCACGGCGCTGGCGTTCGGCACCGTCGCGCCGATCGGCGTGCTCGCCAACCTGATCGCGATTCCCCTCGGCGCCATCGTGGTTCCCGGGCTGGTGGTGTCGCTCGCCCTTTCGTGGGTGGTGCCCGGGCTTGCGGCGCTGCTCGCGGCGGGATCAGGGCTCGGGCTGGCACTGCTCGATCTCACCGCGCAGGGCGCGGCGGCGGTCCCGGGCGGGCATGTGATCATGGTCGCGGGCTGGCAGGCGGCGGCCGTCTGGCTGGCCGTCGCAGCGGCCGCGTGGTGGCTGTGGAACACGCCGCGCCGCCCCTGGCTGATTGGGGCACGTGCCACGTTTTTGGTCACGATTCTCGTCGCGACCACGTTCCGCGACGTCGTCTCTCTCGACGATTGCCGTTGTTTGACTGTATTTTTCTTGGACGTAGGACAGGGCGACGGCGCGGCGCTGCGCACGCCAAATGGCCGCTGGATCGTGATCGACGGCGGCCCGCGGATCCCGGGAAGCGACGCGGGGCGGCGTGTGGTGATCCCGTTTCTGCGGCAGCACGGTGCCCGGCGGCTCGCGCTGGTGGTGGCGACGCACGGGGACGCCGATCACTTGGGCGGGTTGCCCGCCGTCGTGGAAGCCCTCACGCCCGAGCTGGTACTCGAGCCCGGCGAGCCGCTCGGCCGCCCGCTGTACCTCGAGTTCCTCGCGGCGGTGGAGGGGTCGGGGGCGCGCTGGCACCCGGCGCGCGCCGGCGACCGGATCGAGCTGGACGGCGTCGTGCTCGACGTGCTGAGTCCGGACAGCGTGTGGATGACGCTGCCGCTCGACGTCAACGAGCACGGCGTGGTGCTGCGGGTGACCTTCGGCGCCACGCGGCTGTTGTTTCAGGCCGACGCCGGGTTGCCGGTGGAGGGGCACCTCGCGGGGCGGGTGGGCCGCGTGGAGCTGCTCAAGGTGGGGCATCACGGTTCGGCGACCGCGACATCGGATGCGTGGCTGGGCGAGCTGCGGCCGCGCGAGGCCGTGATCAGCGTGGGCGCGCGCAATCATTACGGCCATCCGGCACCCGAGGTGCTCGGCCGGCTGCGGCGGTGGGGCAGTGAGATTTTCCGGACGGACCAGGCGGGCACTATCACCTTTGCGACCGATGGCCAGCGTACACACATCGACGTCCGTCATCACGATTGAGCGCTTCATCATGGAGCAGGAGCGGCTCCACCCGGAGGCCACGGGGGAGCTGTCCAACCTGCTGTACGATCTGTGCCTCGCGGCCAAGATCATCTCGCGTCATGTGCGTCGCGCCGGTCTCACCGACATCCTCGGTGCCGCCGGCGCGGTAAACGTTTCGGGAGACCTGCAGCAGAAGCTCGATCTGTTCGCGCGCGACACCGTGCGCAACGCCGTGCAGCACACCGGCCGGGTATGCGTGGTCGCCTCGGAAGAGGACGAGGAGCCGATTGCGTGTCCCAAGACGTCGCGCCGCGGCAAGTATGTGATCATGTACGATCCGCTGGACGGCTCGACCAACATCGACGTCAACGTGTCGATCGGCACGATCTTCTCGATTCACAAGCGCGTCACGAGTGCGAAAGGCGAGCCCGGCCTCGCCGACTGCCTCCAGGCGGGACGGAAGCAGGTCGCGGCGGGCTACATCCTGTACGGCTCGAGCACCATGCTCGTCTACACCACCGGCCAGGGGGTGCACGGCTTCACGCTCGATCCCACCATCGGCGAGTTTCTGTTGTCGCATCCCGACATCCGCACGCCCCCCGTGGGGAAGTATTACAGCGTGAACGAGAGCAACTGGAACCGTTGGACGCCGGGGGTGCAGCGCGTGGTGGCGGCGTTCAAGAACGGCGACGGCCGGATCCAGGCGAAGAACGCGCGCTACATCGGGTCACTCGTCGCCGATTTCCATCGCAATCTGATCTCGGGTGGCATCTTTCTGTACCCGGGGGACAACAGGTCCGCCGAGGGAAAACTGCGCCTCTTGTACGAGGCGGCGCCGCTCGCGCTGGTGGTCGAGCAGGCGGGCGGGCTCGCGACCGACGGGCGCCGGCCGATCCTCGACCTCGTTCCCAAGCACCTGCACCAGAAAACGCCGTTCATCGTCGGCAGCAAAGCCGACGTCGAGTTCGCGCTGGAGATCCTCGCCGCCGAGGGCGTACCGGCGTGAGCGGGCGGCCGCCCGCGTACGGGCCGGGGGACTGGCACGGCGATCCCGCGCGCGACGTGGGTACTCCCGGCGCGTTTCCCTTCACGCGCGGCGTGCACCCCACGATGTACGGCGGCAAGCTCTGGACGATGCGGCAGTACGCCGGGTTCGGGACCGCAGAGGAGACCAACGCGCGGTTCCGCCATTTGCTCGCGGCTGGTCAGACCGGGTTGTCGGTCGCGTTCGATCTGCCCACGCAGATGGGCTACGACTCGGACCATCCCATGGCCGAGGGCGAGGTGGGGCGTGCCGGGGTCGCGATCGACACGGTGGACGATCTGGAGCGGCTGTTCCACGACATCCCGCTCGACCGGGTGTCCACCTCGATGACCATCAACGCCACGGCGCCGGTGCTGCTCGCGATGTACGTCGTTCTGGGGGAAGATCAGGAGGTGCCGCGCGCCAAGCTTCAAGGGACGGTGCAGAACGACATCCTGAAGGAGTTCATCGCGCGCGGCACGTACATCTATCCGATCGAGCCGTCGTTGCGCCTCGCGGTGGACGTGTGCCGCTTCGTGCACGCCGAGGGGATGAGCTTCAACCCCATCTCGATCTCGGGTTATCACATGCGCGAGGCGGGGGCGACGGCGGTGCAGGAGGTGGGGTTCACGTTCGCCAACGGGCTCGAGTACGTCCGCCGCGCGGTGGCGGAGGGACTGGACGTCAACGAGCTGGCGCCGCGGCTGTCATTTTTCTTCGCGGCCTTCACCGATCTGTTTGAAGAAGTGGCTAAGTTTCGTGCGGCGCGGCGGCTGTGGGCGCGCCTGATGAAGGAGAAGTTTGGCGCGGGCGACGCCGCCTGCCGGCTACGGTTTCACACCCAGACGGGGGGATCGACCCTCACGGCGCAGCAGCCGCAGAACAACGTGGTGCGGGTAGCGATCCAGGCGTTGGCGGCGGTCCTGGGCGGGACGCAGTCGCTGCACACCAATGCATTCGACGAGGCGCTGGCGTTGCCCACCGAGCAGAGCGCCACGCTGGCGCTGCGCACCCAGCAGATTCTCGCTCATGAGACCGGCGTGCCCGCGGTCGTCGATCCCACGGGCGGCAGCTGGTATGTCGAGGCATTGACCGAGCGGATCGAGCGCGAGGCGCGAGCGCTGGTCGATCAGGTCGAGGGGATGGGTGGCGCCGCGCGCGCCATCGAGCGCGGCTTTTTCCAGCAGGCCATCGCGCAGAGCGCGTACGCGCAGCAGCGGGCCATCGAAGCGGGTGAATCGATCGTGGTCGGCGTGAACGAGCACACCGACGACCAGGACATTCCGTCCGTACCGGCGCCCGACTATCGGGGGTTGGCGGAGGCGCAGGGGAAACGAGTGGGGCAACTGCGGGGGAAGAGGGAAGCCCTAAAGGACGCCCTGACGGGCGGGGGAAGGGTGAAGCGTACGCTGAAGAATCTCGAGGCCGCGGCCCGGGATGGCGCAGCTCCGCTGATGGAGCCGATCATCGACGCCGTGCGGGCGCGGGGGACCGTCGGCGAGATCTCGGATGTGTTGCGCGGGGTGTGGGGGGAGTACAGACCCGTTTAAGGCCCGTGAAAGGCCCGTGAAAGGCCCGTGTAAAGGCCGGTGGGAAGGCCGGTGGGAAGGCCGGTGGGAAGGCCGGTGGAGACCGGGGTGCCGCCGAGGAGATTCATTCCATTCCGACCATGCAGTGTCGCGCCATCCTGTTCGATCTGGATGGCGTACTCGTCGATTCGCGCGAGTGCATCGAGCTGATCTGGCACGCGTGGGCGGCCGAGCGCGGGCTCGATCCCGCAGCCTTCCTGCGCGTGGCGCACGGGCGCCGCATCGCCGAGACGTTGCGCCTCGTCGCTCCCCAGGTCGACGCCGTCGCCGAGGCGGCGGTGTTGGACGCGATGGAGGAGGTCGAGACCAGGGGTTTGCGGGCGGCGCCGGGCGCGGCAGGGCTGCTGCGGCAGCTGAGCGAGGCGCAGCGGGCCATCGTCACGTCCGGGAGCCGCGTC
>Ga0209158_1002384_pt1 | contig 11618 bp, 12 predicted proteins | sample GraSoiAngelo_140_FD_185897 | JGI IMG/M metagenome (GOLD analysis project Ga0209158, IMG submission 185897) | Grasslands soil microbial communities from the Angelo Coastal Reserve, California, USA - 14_0929_12_30cm (SPAdes) (version 2) | ecosystem: Environmental > Terrestrial > Soil > Grasslands ...
GCATCATTTCCAACATGTCTCGAGCGGATTGGTTATCGTCGGCAACGAGTATGTTTCCCAGCGGCCTTGTGCTTGTGGACACGGCGTCCTCCCTTTGTGCATCTTTTAGCGAGCCGAAGTCCCACAAATTCGTTCCGGACCAAGGACGTTCGGCGCGACGAGCGGGAGGAAGGGGAGCACACACGAGTCGCCGCTCGACAAACAATCAAGACTGAAAATCACAGGAAGGGGGTGACACAATTGTCGCTGCAGCCCCGCCGCGCTGTCAAGCAAACTGTGCCGACCGTTGCGCAGCTAGTTCCCCGCCGGAGAGAAGACGCGGCGGAAGATGGCGTCCACCTGGTGGAGCTGGCGTTCGAGATCGAAGGCGCGCGCGAGAGCGGCGGCATCGAGGAATTTGGTGATGCGCGCATCGCGCGCGACGCGCTCGCGAAAACTGCTATCGGATTCCCAGGCGCTCATGGCGTTTTCCTGCACCCACTGATAAGCGTCATCGCGCGGCGCGCCCGCCTCCACCAGATCGAGCAGGAGCTGCCCCGAAAATACCAACCCTTGGGTGGCGTCAAGATTGCGCCGCATTCGATCGGGAAAAACACGCAAGCCGGCGAGAATATCGGTCATGCGGGCCAGCATGTAATCAATCAGAATAGTGGAATCGGGGAGAATGATGCGTTCGACGGAACTATGTGAAATATCGCGCTCGTGCCAAAGCGCGACATTTTCGAGCGCCGCCTGCGCATTGGCGCGCACCACGCGCGCCAAGCCGGAAATTTGCTCGCAGCTTACCGGATTGCGCTTGTGTGGCATGGCCGAGCTTCCGCGTTGGCCCGCGGCAAAGGGCTCCTCGGCCTCGCGCACTTCGGTGCGCTGCAGATGACGAATCTCCAGGGCGATTTTCTCCAGCGTGGCCGCGACGATCGCCAGCGTGGCAAGAAATTCCGCGTGGCGGTCGCGCTGGATGACCTGCGAAGCGACCGGCGCAGGCTCGAGGCCAAGCCGCCGGCAGATGGCCTCTTCGACTTCCACGCCGAGATGAGCGGCATTGCCGACCGCGCCGGAAATCTTCCCCACCGCCATTTGCCGCGCGGCATGGCAGAAGCGTTCCTGATTGCGGCGATTTTCGGCGAACCAGTTGGCGATCTTGAGCCCGAAGGTGATGGGCTCGGCGTGAACGCCGTGGGTGCGGCCGATCTGCGGAGTGTGCTGAAATTCGTGCGCGCGCTTTTCGAGCACCTCGCCGAGGCGCTTGAGGCCCGCCTCGATCAGGCGCGAAGCCTCGCGCACCTGCAGCGCCTGCGCCGTATCCACGACGTCGTTCGAAGTCAGTCCGTAGTGTAGCCAGCGCGCCGCTCCGGGATCGCCGATCGTTTCGCCCACGGCGAGCGTAAAGGCGATTACGTCGTGGCGCACGCGCGCTTCGATTTCAAGCACGCGCGCCGCATCCACGCGCGCACGTTCGCGAATGCGCGCCGCCGCTTCCCGCGGCACCACGCCGCGTTCGGCCAGCACGTCTGTAGAGGCAAGCTCGACTTCGAGCCAGCGCTCCAGCCGGCCTTGATCGGTCCAGATCGCGCCCATCTGAGGGCGCGTGTAGCGCGCAATCATGAGAGCTGAGAATTTTCGCGTTTCAGCGTGAAATTTGCAAACGGGAGATCACGCGCGGCGCCAGCCTGAGGACGCCAAAACCATAAGGTAGGTATCGATCGCTACAGCTGAATGGGGGCCAGGGGCTCGTGCTGCGAAGCGATCAGCAGCTCACCGCGAAAGGCGGATTCGGTGGGGCGGCGGCTCAGCGCTTGTTTCGCGCAGATTTCAGCCACCCAAGGGTTATTGTTGATTTCCGAAAGATGGGCGAGCACGAGATAACGCGGGCGCGCGTCGAAGCCCTCGGGATCGGCGAGAAAGTCACCAACAGTCTCATTGGAGAGGTGCCCGTGGCGACTCATGACTCGCTGCTTCACGTGCCAGGGATACGGCCCGATCTTAAGCGTCTCCACATCGTGATTCGATTCCAGCACCAGGCCATCGCAGTCACGCAGCCGTTGCTTCACAAGTTCTGTTATGTAGCCGAGATCGGTTACTAGCGCGAGCTTCACACCGGCGGCACGAAATGTGAAGCCCAGCGGGTCTATGGCGTCGTGGGGAACGAGAAAGGGCGCAACCTCGATATCGCCCACGCAAAATCCGTGGCCGGCTTGAATGAACTCGACGCGCTCGAGCCTCCGCGCGTGCCGCTCGGGAAGAAGGCGCAGAGTTTCGGCATGCGTATCGGCGGTGACGTATACGGTGGTGCGCCAGACAGCCAGCAGCGCGGCGAGGCCGCCGATGTGGTCGGTGTGTTCGTGAGAGATGACGATGCCGTCGAGGCGATCAATGGAATGCGCAAGAGCGGCAAGACGCCGCAGCGTTTCGCGCTTCCCCAGGCCCGCATCCACCAGCAGGCGCGTCCGGGAAGTCTCGAGCAGGGTGCAATTGCCCGAACTGCCCGACGCGAGAATGCTCACGCGAAGGCTGATGAATTCTCTCCCGAATCCCAGACTTTCCTTGCACGCATCATCGCAAAAGCGCCGGGCGCGCGTCAATGCGATTCGCGAGGGTCTGTGATGAGAAATTTCAGCAGGCCAGCAGATCGCGCTTCAGGTGGAAGCCGTCGAGCGGGCCCACGACGGTGGCGGCAATTTTGCGCGGCTCGAAAAATTCCAGGGCCGTCTGCTGAACATCTTCTGCGGTAACGGCTTCAATCGAGGCGTGCAATTCCTCGACGCTGAAAAAGTGCCGGAAATAGATCTCCTGGCGCGCCAGGTTGGACATGCGCGCGCCCGGCGATTCGAGCGAAAGTACGAGCGAGCCTTTCAACTGATCCTTGGCGCGCCGCAGTTCGTCTTTGCCAACGAGCTCCTTTTTCAGGCGGGCAAACTCGCCGGCGATCGAGCGCAGCACACGTTCGGTGGTGCTGCGGCTGGTGCCGGCATAAACCGAAAGCATGCCCGCGTCAGAATAGGGATTGAGCTCGCTGAAGACGGCGTAGGCCAATCCCTGGCGTTCGCGGATATTCTGAAACAGCCGCGAAGACATGCTGCCGCCGAGAATATTATTCAGCACGGAGGCCGCATAGCGGCGGGGATGCGCGAGAGGATAAGACGGCACTGCCAGAGTGATGTGCGCCTGCTCAAGCGCGGGCTTGTTGCGCGTGATCAGGCGCGCATGCGTGTGCGGGGCCCTTCGGCTGTTCGGAGACGCCTGCGGCTTGCTTTTGAGACTGGCGAAGGGCTTATCCACAAGCTTCAAGAGGCCCTCGATCCGGACACTGCCGGCGGCGGTGATCACCGTGTTCCGCGGCGTATACCAGCGCTCGAAGCAGTTCACGATGGACCTGCGCGTAAACCGCCGCACCGTGGCGCGGGTGCCCAGGATGGGCGCTCCCAGCGGATGCCCGCGCCAAAAGCTCTGCGTGAGCATTTCGTGCGCCAGCGATTCGGGATTGTCCTCCTCCATGCGGATCTCTTCCAGGATGACGTGCTTTTCCTTGGCGATGTCTTCTTCAGCGAAGACGGGGCCCAGCACCAGATCCGAAAGTACATCAAAAGCGATGGGCAGATTTTCGTTCAGCACCTTGGCGTTAAAGCTGACCATCTCTTTCGAGGTGAAGGCGTCGAGCAAGCCGCCCACGGAATCCATCTCACGGGCGATCTGCTCGGCGGTGCGCCGGGAAGTACCTTTGAAAACCATGTGCTCAATGAAATGGGCGATCCCATTCAAGGCGTTAGGTTCGCCGCGCGAACCGGCGCGCACCCAGATGCCGATGGCCACTGAACGCATGTGCGGCATATGCTCGGCCACAAGCACCAAGCCGTTCGGCAGCGCTTCTCGTTCGATGGAAAGTCCCGCTTGCGTCATCGTTCATGAAATAATGGCACAGTCATCACAGAAAACCTATCCCGCATTGCCGGCGCGAGTGAAGATGTGTGGACAATTCGTCACCCGCCGAACTGCGCATTCGCGCATGCTATGATGCTATGCAGAAGCGGATCTCGATGTCTCGCCGGATAGAGAACTCACGCCACGCGGGCTCGCAGACCTTTAACCCGGAGCTTCAACCCGCGGCTGCCAAAGGCGATCTGCTCGGGCGATCGTGCGATGATTTGCGCGCGCTGATGGCGGAAATAGGAGAGCGCGCTTATCGCGGCTCGCAGCTTTATCACGCGCTTTATGCCGAGCGGCGCCTCGCTTTTGCGTCCATGAGCAATCTGCCCGCGGCGCTGCGCCAGCGCCTCGCGAATGATTTTCGCATCGGCATGCCGAACGTTTCGCAGCGATTTCGTTCGAGCGACGCCTCGGTGCGTTATCTGCTAACGCTTGCGGATGCCAACGGCGCGCAGCGCACGGGCGAAGCACCCGCGCGTGTGGAAGCTGTCTTTATGCCCTCCGACGGCCGCCAGACGATTTGCATTTCGACGCAGGCGGGCTGCGCGGTGGATTGCCATTTTTGCCTGACAGCGCAGCTGGGACTCGTGCGCAATCTCGCGTCCGGAGAAATTCTGGCCCAGGTTCTCATCGCTCTCGAAGATCAACGGCAGTCACTCGCACCGCGCACTAACGTCGTTCTCATGGGTCAAGGCGAGCCGCTCTTGAACTACGAACCCGTAATGGCGGCGCTGTGCATCATGCTTGATCCTAACGGCATGGCGCTTGCTCCGCGCCACGTCACACTTTCCACCAGCGGCATCGTGCCGGGAATCGAACGGCTGGCCCAGGAGAAAGTCCGGCCCAAGCTGGCGATTTCGCTCAATGCCTCGACCGACGAAGAGCGCGACGCCATCATGCCGATCAACCGAAAATATCCGCTCGAAGCGCTGCTGGCGGCCTGCCAGAAATATCCCTTGAGGCCATGGGAACGGCTCACATTTGAATACGTGCTCCTTGGCGGCTTCAACGATGCGCCGGAAGATGCCCGCCGAGTGGCACGACTCCTCGCAGGGCTGCGCGCCAAGGTCAATCTCATTCCCTGGAATCCCGGTGAGCTGCCCTATCGCCCCCCGAGTGCGGAACAGGTAAACGAATTTCGCGATGTCCTCGCGGCGAAGGGCGTTCCCGTGTTTGTGCGCAATTCCCGCGGGCAGGACGTTTGCGCGGCCTGCGGCCAGCTTGGGCTCAGCGAGGCCGGCTCCTTGGTCCCCACCATCGCATCGGCTCCGCCGCCGGGGCCACCACCCCAGCAAACGCGGCGCATGCCGGGGACCCCGGCTGAGCCCGCCTAGCGCGAATTCACGCGGATTCCGATCACGTTCATCATACGGCCCGTGGCGGCGCCCTCTTTTCGATAACTGAAGAACAGATCGCTTCTGCAGCCGGTACAAAGCGCGCTCACGGCAATATTCCGCGGGTTGACGCCGGCGTCGACGAGCTGCCAGCGGTTGGCGGCACGCAGATCGAGCCGCACGCGCTCAGGTGGTGGTTCGTGACCCGGCGGCATCATGGTGAGCCAAGGAAGCGGGTTCGGCTCCTCACCTGTGGCGAGGCGATCGAATGGCCCCTCAAACCATTCCCGAGCCTGTGCAAATTGACCGGCGAAGGCTTGCGCGACTTCCGGCCCGACTTCATAACAACACGAGCCGATGGCCGGACCGAGCGCGGCCGTTACGTCTTCCGGCTGGGTGCCGAACTCAAGGCGCATTCTGCCGAGCGTTTTGACGACGACCCGCGCCAGCGTGCCGCGCCATCCGGCATGTATCGCGGCTACCACACGCCGGCGCTGATCGGCTAATAAAATCGGGACGCAATCGGCGGTCTGAATTCCAGGGAGCAAGCCGGTTCGGCAGCAGAGTGCGGCATCGCCCTGCGGCGGGCGCGCGGGCGCTTTCGAGAAGACGTGCACGACGTCGGAATGGATCTGGCGCAGGGTTATGAGCGATTTTTCCCTTCCGATCTTCGGGCCCGATTTCGAGGCCGCCATGGCACGCACGAACGTAATGCGATTTTGCGTAACGGCTTCGCGTGAATCCCAATCGGTGAAGCCCAGGTTGAGCGCCACAGCTCCATTGAGCCGGCTCGCTCCGCCCTTTCGGGTACTGAAGCCGTGGACAAGCCACGGAATCGAGCCAAAAATCTTGGCGGTGAGAATCTCCAGGCCCGAAATGCGGCGCAGAGCCCAACCATCGTCGATACTCGCGGCGGGGGCCGTGCGGACCTGCCGCCGGACTGAGCGCACCCTCTCCATTATTGTCGTCTCCACCGCGCTGCGTTGCGTCTGTTACTCCTGACTTCAATGTGTAACGCAACCGTGCCCGAAGCGCCTTTGTCACTCGAGACGCGACGCAGCCGCCAAAAAAGGTGGAGCGGGGCGGTATAATCCGCTGCCGCTCGTAGTGCGGTGCTTATCTCTGGGCGCAATAAGGAGGAATCAGCGACGTGATTGTCGGCTTGGGTGTGGACATGGAGGAAATTACGCGACTTGGCGAAGCAATCAAGCGGCACGGTCGAACCTTCCTCGAACGCATCTTTACTCCGGCAGAAATTGCCTACTGCGAACGTCATCGCGATGCCGTGGAGCGCTATGCCGCGCGCTTCGCCGCCAAGGAAGCGACGATGAAGGCTCTTGGCACCGGTTGGGGCAGAGGAGTGCGCTGGCGGGATATTGAAGTGACGCGGCAGCCCGGCGGCCGGCCGAGCATCGTTCTCCATGGCGTAGCGCGCGAACACGCAGAACACATGGGAGCTCGGCACGTCAGCTTGAGCATCACGCATACTGGTAATTTCGCATTGGCCGAAGTCATTTTGGAAAACTGAAACCGGGACACACTTGCGTGCCCGAGGATGCCCGGAAATGTGCGGACGGATGGCTATGTCTTCTTTTTCTCTTTGTCAAGCTTGAGGGAAATCACGATGTCTTTGCGGCTGTCGAAGCTCGAAACCGTGCGCGTATTCGAACTCAAGTTGTCGCTTTCGGCGTGAACCTCGTAATCGACGTTGGGATCAAGGCCGCTGAAGCGGTACTCGCCGGATTTATCGGAGATATAGGTCCTTACCGCCAGGGTGCGGACGTTCTTCAGATATACGATTGCCGAGCTGACCGGATTTTCCGCCTTGTCCAGTACCGCCCCGTGAACGGTGCGCAATTCGGATTGCTGGGCCCACACCGGGAGGGTCAGTAACGCGAGCACTAAGAGCGCGCCCAAGGAACGCAAGACTGTCTTCCGGCGTGGCACAGATTCCGCCAGCTTGTCTGATCTCATCGTGTTCCTTTCCGCCTGAACCACTAGAGTAACCGCATGGCGAAAGCGGACACCATTTGAGAGGTCACTTTCACTGCTGGATCTAAGATGGCATGAGTAGCGGGATCAGTTGCAGCCCCGCCAGCCAAAGAGTTACTCCTCGAGGTCTTCCTCCTCGTCTTCCAAGGCTTGGTCCCGCATATCTCCGTCGTCTCCTTCGGTTTCCGCCTCTTCCTCGTCCTCGTCTTCGGAGATTACGTTCAAATGCACCGGATGGGTCTGAACAACCTCCAGCTCGGCTTCACATTCCGGGCAATTCAGAATCTCGCCCTCTTCCACTTCGTCCTCATCGAGATCAATCTCGACGGCGCATTTCGGGCAACGCACCACAGCCGGACCTCCTGGCCAAGCATGGCCCTCTCACGCAAGCGTATTATATTACGGGGGCGAGTCAAAGGGGGGACCCACCCAAGCTCATGAGCAAACGTGAGTTTCCCGAGTGGCCCCTGGTGGGCGTGGGCGGCGTGGTGATCGATCACGATCGTGCGCTGCTGGTGCGCCGTGCCCGGGAACCGGCGCTGGGCGAGTGGACCATCCCTGGAGGATTGCTCGAAGTTGGGGAGACCCTCTCTGCCGCGGTCGAGCGCGAACTCCGGGAAGAGACCGGGCTTATTGTGCGGGTGGTGGAGCTGATCGAAGCGCTGGAGCGCATTTTTTCAGATTCTGAGGAGATTCTCTCTGGGCTGGACCCTGCGCGCCTTCCGTCCGCCTCTCAGGAAATCACTCGGACCTTGGCCGTGAGCCCGCGGCCACGCTATCACTATGTGATTCTCGATTATTTATGCGAGCGCGTGTCCGGCGAGCCAGTGATTTCCGCCGAAATCAGCGATCTGGCCTTTGTGCGCGAGCAAGAACTGGCGAATTACGCGCTTACACCCGCCGCGACCCGAGTGTTGCACAAGGCCTTTGCCATGAGCCGTGCTCGAGCGGAAGCATAAAGGATTTTGGCGGCACTGCGAGCTGATCCCTGGCTTCAAGCGCAATGACCGCGCCTGAATTGGCTCTTAGACGCAAAATCTTGGCCACCCGTGGCGGCCATGATCGGCATAACAGATGTTCGCGGTCACTTCTCGCGAGCAGCGCGAATAAGAGACTCCATGTGATCGAGATAACGTTCGAAGGCGCGGCGCCCTGCCGCGGTGAGGCGGTATTTCGTCTTGGGCAGCCGGCCGTCAAACATTTTGGTGCAATTGATGTAAGCAGCTTCCTCGAGCTTGCGGGCGTGCACGGAGAGATTCCCGTCGGTCGTTCTGAGCAGCGCTTTCAATTCGTTGAAGGTGAGCGAAGCGTTGATGGCCAAGGCGCTGACAATTCCCAGCCGCATGCGCTCGTGGATCAGGCGGTCGAGCCCCGGGGCCAGCGGCTCTTGGCCTTCGCCGCGCACTGCGGAGAGGCGCGGCTCCTGAGTGCGGGATTTGGAAATGCGTTCTGCGGTCGCGGTTCCCAGCTTAGCTCTCACATGGCCTCCCCATCAGGCGCAATTTTTCAATGCGCTCAGCCGCCGTACTTCCGGGCAATCACCAAGCCGAAGACGATTTGCAGGCCGCCAAAGCCGGCCATCATGTAAGCGTTGCCCCAGGAGGCCGGCGAAGTCAGGGCCGCGGCACCAAGAGCAATAAAGCAAAGGCCCATTATCGGCACTACGCGTACAGAAAAAGAACCGCCGCTGACAACTGCCGTGCCGTACAGCAACAGCCACATCCCCGGCAGCAGGCGGAGATCTCCGTCGCGATAAAGCGCCGCGGTCAACAACGCGCCGACGATCATGGGTGGCGCAAAACCGAGCGCGAACTTGCGGCCTGGTCCGGAGAAGAGCGGCACATGGGCGGCGTGAGCCTTATGAGCGACGGTAAGTACCGCAAGCACCATAGCCAGAGCCGCTTCCGCCAGCCATACGAAAATCCAGCGAGCCGCGGTGGGTTGATGCGAGGAAATGGCGGCCGCGGCGAGCGCAGTGAATCCAATAGCGGCGCCACCCCAACCCGGAACAGCAGTGAAAGACCCGGCGCGCTCCATCGTTTCGCGAATGAAGCGGAGATTGTCTGCCGCACGGTCTTCGAGAGGAACGAGAACGGGACGAGGCGACCGAGCAGGTTCAGCCGGAGCCATAGATTTACGAGGATACGCGCAGGTCGAAGGTTGTCAAGTTCTTTGCACTACAGAGTCGAGGCCGGCCGTCAACCGCTCTTGGGTTTCCAGCCATACTGCCCGACGAGGGGAACAAAACGACAATGGTAAAGGGCGCGCTTACTGAGCGCGCTGCCGTGCTTCTGCACACGGAGGAGTCGCTGCTCATCCGGGGTTCCCACCGGGAGAATCAGGAGTCCGCCCTCTGCGAGCTGCGCCGCCAGCGGCGGCGGAATGTCCGGCGCCGCCGCGGTTACAATAATGGCCTCGAACGGAGCCTCGTCCGGCCATCCCAGAGTTCCATCGCCGACGTGCACTTGCACGTTGCCGTAACCCAGCCTTTGCAGGCGCTCGCGGCTGTCCACGGCGAGATCTTCGTACATCTCGACAGTGTGCACTTCGCGCGCCAGCAGCGATAGCACGGCGGCTTGATAACCACATCCCGTTCCGATCTCTAGCAGGCGTTCGCCGCCTGAGAGGCCTGGCGCTTGGGCCATCGCCGCAACCATGAAGGGCTGCGATATCGTTTGACCATGGCCGATGGGAAGAGGCCGATCACCATAGGCTTCACTAGCGAACCCCGCGGGTATGAATTCATGGCGTGGCACGCTGAGCATGGCTGCAAGGACTCGCTCATCCCGGATGCCTCGCTTGCGAAGCTGCCGCTCAACCATCTCCCGGCGACGCTGCGCCGGATCCGCTTGCGCAGGGGGGGCCGCCGCAGGGTGAAAACCATTGCCGCCCGCGGAACCGTCGTAGGAATCAGACACGAAGCCTCCCGCGCGCTACTTGAATCGCTGCCTGCGGACGACGTCAATACCAAAGGTGCCGTTCTCGTCGCGCAGGGCCACTACGGAAACATCGGGCCGCACGGTATATTCGATCTGAATCACCTGCTCCTGCGTGGAAGTGACATCGGTGCTGTAAGTAATGACCAGGTTGCGCGAAAACTGCTCCGCGATGGTGACGCGCGCCCCGGGATTCTGCGTGGCGCTGGTAGCTGCGATGTAGTCGGGATCGACACTGAAATGCCGCACGCCAAATAGCCTTTGCACGCGGCCGCCCAGCTGAGAGGAGATGGCTTCGGAAAGCAGCGTGGTGGCGCCGAGTTGCGGAGTCTGGACCGCCGCGGCCCCGCCCCGAAGCATGCTCTCCCCACCGGTCTGTCCGAGGGCCAGGAGCGTGATGATGTCGCTTGAGGGCAGGGGAGGATCGGAGCGGTAAGACATCGTGAGATGGCTGGCGGGGCCGGTGAAATCCACGGTGACTTCGTATTGCTGGATGGTGGTGCCGACTTCGACGTTAAGCACCGGATCGGCGCGAAAGGGATTGGCGAAGTTCAGATCGCCGCGCGTCAAGCGGTACTGATTGCCGCGCATGCTCATCTCCCCGCTCAGCAGGTGGACGTTTCCCAAAAGAATGGGGTGGTCCCAAGTGCCGCGCACACGCACGTTGGCTTCGCTCTGGAATCTCCCGCTGGACCATTCGATCACAGCGCCGGAAGTGGTATCGGCTTGCACATCGAACTGTAGGTTGCGCAAGAAAGGCGAGGTTGGACGGGGTCCGCTGGTGGTCTCTGGGGAGGAGGCGATCAAAGACGTAATATCGAAGCCCTCCGACATCAAGAGGCGATCGACGGTGACGTGGCCGGAAAGAGTCGCAGCCTGCACCGTGCCCAGTAAGCGCAGATCGCCGCCGGCCAGCCAACTCATACCGACCGGATAGCGCACGCGCACCTGCTCGGTGCGCGCGGTGAGGTCGTAGCTCAGCGGTCCATTGCCGTAGGTCAGCGAGCCGGAAAGCAGGAGGCGGCCGCCTCCGGTTTCCGAGGTGACGTCGCTAAAGCTAATGCGGCTGGTGTCAAAAATGAAATCGCCGGCAAGCTGGCTCAGGCCGGCGGGAAAATCTCCATAACGCGCCGACGCATCCTGGACATGAACGCGCCCGGTGATCCGCGGGCTTGAGAGGGTGCCGACAATTGAGGCATCCATTTGCGCCGGTCCGCGAACATCCAGACTGGGCACGAATCCGCTAAACAGCCGCAGGTTGGCGGCTCCCGCGACGCGCATATCCAAAGCTCGATCGGCGGCAAATCGCGCGAAGCCACTGACGCGGAAGTCCGTGTCCACGCCGCGCAAGTTTGCCTGGCGCACCTGCACCTCATGATTTCCATACCGTAGCTGTACAGGCCCTTGGTTCTGCAACTTGATGTATTCGTAG
>Ga0209158_1002385_pt1 | contig 11617 bp, 15 predicted proteins | sample GraSoiAngelo_140_FD_185897 | JGI IMG/M metagenome (GOLD analysis project Ga0209158, IMG submission 185897) | Grasslands soil microbial communities from the Angelo Coastal Reserve, California, USA - 14_0929_12_30cm (SPAdes) (version 2) | ecosystem: Environmental > Terrestrial > Soil > Grasslands ...
GCGCTGACCAGCCAGATCAACCCGCACTTCCTGTTCAATACCCTCAACACCGTGGCCTCACTCATCCGTTTTGACCCCGACCTGGCTCGGATCGTGGTGATCAAGCTCAGCAACATCCTCCGCCGGCTGTTGAGCAAGGATGAGACCTTCGTGCCGCTCCGCGCGGAGCTCGATTTCATCGATGACTACCTGGATATCGAAGTCGTGCGCTTCGGCCGGGATAAGTTGCAGATCCACAAACAGATTGATGAGCACACCCTGGAGGCCTTCGTCCCCAGCATGCTGCTGCAGCCCATTGTCGAAAACTCCCTCAAGCACGGCCTCGCGCCGAAACTCGAAGGCGGGCAGATTCACATCCGCACCTCATCCCAGGACGGCCGGCTAATGATCGAAGTGGAAGACAACGGTATCGGCATCGCCGAAGCCCGTCTGCCGCAGGTGTACGCGGACGGGATCGGCATCAGCAACGTCCATGAACGCCTGCGCATCCTCTACGGCGCCGATTTCAAGATGGAGATTACCAGCCACGAAGGGAAGGGAACTCTGATCCGCATCGAGGTGCCCGAGGTCGTCTCCGCCCTCCCCGCCGCAGACTAGCCGTTCCGCGTGACCCGCGGCAGCATTTGCCTTTGCAGCGGACTAGCACTTGGCGTTGGATGCCTAGCTCCACCTGTTCCCCTGTGGGCGCTCAGAACAGTGAAGGCGCCGGGGAAGGGGATGGGGAGCGGCCCCAAAGAGGCTTGACAAATCACAAGAGTTCCTGTAATTTCTGTATTGACTGAAATTACAGAAGACCATGCCAGCTCTCTCTCCCGTCGCGCAAAAGTTCATCCTCCACTGGGGCGAAATGGGCACCCGCTGGGGCATCAACCGCACCGTGGCTCAGGTGCACGCCCTGCTCTACCTTTCGCCCAAGCCCCTGCACGCGGAAGAGATCGCGAAGACCCTGGCCGTGGCCCGCTCCAACGTCAGTACCAGCCTGCGCGAGCTACAGGGCTGGGGCATTGTCCGCGTAGTGCACGTTCTCGGCGACCGCCGAGACCATTTTGAAGCAGGCAAAGACGTCTGGGAGATGTTTGGCACCATCCTCGAGGAGCGCAAGCGTCGCGAAATCGATCCCACGCTCCGCGTGCTGCAGGAGTGTGTGGCCGAGCTCGAGAGTGGCCGCGAAAAAGATGGTGAAACGCGCGGACGCCTGCAAGCCATGCGCGATTTCCTAACCACGATGACGACTCTCTACGAAGAGGTTCGTCGCATGCCGCCGGGCGCCATTCGGGGCCTGGCGAAGTTGCGGGGAAGGATGCGCAAGCTGCTGGGGAAGTAGTCTCCGGACCGGGCGGGCGGCCGCCCGTTTTTTGAGGCGCGATGATTTCTCTTTGTTCAGAATTGACTGACAGTAAAGGACGCCGGGCGCGTGCCGGATGGGTCTTCTTCGATGCTGACTGTTCGTTTTGCACCGCGCTGGCCCGGCGACTCCGCAGGGTGCTCGAACCTCGCGGGTACGCTGTGGCCCCATTGCAGGCTCCCCGGGTGCAAGAGCTTCTCGGCCTGCCGCCTGACAAACTCCTGCTCGAGATGCGGGTCTTGACGTCCGGGGGGCAAGTGATCGGCGGCGCCGACGCCATTGTGTTCCTGGCCCGCGGCATCTGGTGGGCCTGGCCGCTTTACGCCGCCGCGCAACTGCCCGGGGTGCGAGCCGTCCTGCGCGCGGCATATCGCTGGATCGCCGCGCGCCGCCGATGTTCCAGTGCTACATGCATGGCTCCAGCACAACCGGGCAGAGGAGCGCGCATGGATTCCATAAAGGGTAGGTGAACGAGAATGACGGATGCGGCAATTTTCCTCACCGGCGTGGGGGCGGCAACAGCGGGTTCCGCTGGCGTCGTCGCTTACCTACGGGGCCATCTAGAATCAATTCTGACCGATCTGTGCGGTACGGTGGAGCGCGCGAGGTTTTGGGCCGCGTTCTCCAACGTGACGCTGATACTCGTGCCCCTGATCTTCGCCATGGACTACCGTCCTGAGGCGCGCCATGGCGCCGGAGTAGTATTTGAGATGGGTACGCAACTGAAATACGTGCTGATCGGGCTGGTCCTTACCGTCTTGGTGCTGGGAATCGTCATCGGCAGCTTCATCCCGCGCTCGCGTCCGGCAGGTGCGGCATTCCAAGGCAAGGCGCCAGTTTAGCCTGCGCGGTCGCGAGCCATGCCAAAGGAGTGGGCCATGCAAACGCTGATTCCTCTTCTCTGGGTCGCGGGAGGAGTTCATCTCGGCATTGGCGTCGCTAAGTTCGCGCTTCCGCGAAGGCTGCGCTATCGGGAGAACCTCTCTAAGGTCTCGCCCATCATCCGGCAGATCTTCGTCGTCCATTCCCTCTACATCGTTGTGGTTGTGTTGTTGTTTGCCGCGCTATGCCTGTTTTTCGCGCCAGATCTCGCTGGCGCCAGCCGCCTCGGCCGGTTTCTGAGCGCGGCAATGGCGGTGTTCTGGCTGCTGCGGATTCCACTGCAATTGTTCTATTACGACGGGGAGCTCCGCCGGCAAAACCGCTTCCTCGATGTGGCCTACACGTCAGTGGTCTGCTTTCTGGCCGGAATCTTTTCCATCGCCGCCGTGGGTTTACTGCGATGAACCATCCGCCCCACAGTGCGTCGAGCGCATCATGAAAATTCCGCTGCTCTCCTTGGCGCAATTACGGATCTTGTCGGAAGGCGTAGTCGAGCCGTTGCCAGCGTGTGAGTCTTTGCCGGATGACCTGCAACCGCAGCGGTTCTTCACCGACGAACAGATTCGCAAAGGCTTGCCAGCTGCCGAGGGCTTAGGTCTCAAGGATTTGCGCTGGTTCGCCTGAACAAGAAGGTCCGCGATGTGTCCTGACTTGACCACTGCAAGTGGGCGGCTCAGCTTTGCGATGCACCTCGCGAAGCGGAGGCGCGGGGTTAGCGATGGTCGTCGCGGTCGTGGTCCCGATCGCGGCGGCGGCGGTCGGCGTCGTGATCCCCGTCGCGGTCATTGCGCCTGCGCCAGCGGTCATCGCGATCCCAATCGCGGCGGCGCCAGCGATTCCCGTCATAGCAGCTATTGCGGAGGGAGTTGAGTTCGCGGCGGTCGTGATTCGCCTGCCGGCTGTAATAGCCGTTGCGCCTGATGTTGCTGGCCAGCTCCCTCTCCTCGTTGCGGATGCGGTTGCCGCAGCTGTCAGCCTGTGCGGTTCCGGCGGTGAGCAAGATGCCGCCTAGAAGCAGCGTTCCACCCAGTGCAGCTCTGAGAAAAGTCGGTCTCCAAGTCATGAGCTCCTCCTGGCAACGGCCGGTCCCGAGGCTTCGGGCGCGTTGCCTGCTACAGAAACGATGGCGCCAGGGGCCGCCGGGGTTGTACGGAGGGATGCTCTAATTGCGAGGAGATGTGGGCTCACGCTGGGGTCTTACGCCGAAGCGGCACCAGCCTCTTGAATCACCCGCTGATAGTAGGCTTCATAGCGCGGGATGATATCTTCGGCGCAGTATTTTCGTCTCGCGTTGATGCGCGCTCTCTGGCCCATCTCGCGGCCTCGGTCAGAGCGCGAAAGAATCTCGATCGCGAATTTCGCGGCCGCGGCGACGTCGCGCGGTTCAACCAAATAGCCATCCACTCCGTGCTCGACGACTTCGGGCAGCCCGCCGACGTTCGTGGCGATCACCGGCACCTCACAGGCCATGGCCTCAAGCGCCGCCAGTCCGAATGACTCCAGGTCCGAGGGCAGCAGGAACAGGTCCGCGAGGCCAAGCTTCTCGTGCACGCGGTCCTGCTTGCCGAGGAAGTGGACGTCGCGACCCAGACACTTCTGGCGCACTAGCCACTCGGCCGAGCCGCGGTCCGGACCGTCGCCGATCAGCACCAGCTTTGCCGGCATCTTTTCGCGCAACAGCGCAAAGATTTCAACCACGTCCGTCACGCGTTTCACCGGCCGAAAATTCGAGAGGTGCATCAGAATGGCCTCACCGTTGGGCGCCCACTGCAACCGCTCCTCGGGCTTGGGTGAGCGGCAGTAGAGGTCGCAATTGACGAAGTTGGGGATCACCTCGATGGGGTTCTTGATATCGAATTCGGCGAGTGTCTGCCGCCGAAGGTAGTGGGAAATTGCCGTGACGCCGTCGGACTGCTCGATGGAGAATCGCGTGATGGGCAGGTAGCTGCGGTTGTTGCCCACCAGCGTGATGTCGGTTCCGTGCAATGTGGTGATAAACGGCAGCCGCCGCGGCGCGGCCATCGAGCGCGCCAGAAGCGCGCTTACCGAGTGCGGTATAGCGTAGTGGACGTGCAAGAGGTCCAGCCCAACCGACTCGGCCACCTCTACCATCTTCACCGCCAGGGCCAGTGCGTATGGGGGATGGTCAAACAGCGGATAGGAGCTCACTTCAACTTCGTGGAATTGAATGCGATCGCTCGTGGAATTCAGCCGGATGGGTGGCGCGTAGCTGATGAAATGGACGTCGTAGCCGCGAGCGGCGAGTTCCAGGCCAAGTTCGGTGGCAACCACGCCCGAACCGCCGTACGTCGGGTAGCATGTGATCCCGATCTTCATTCTCGTGTCCAACCTTGTCCGGCGCGTCGCCGTGCTAGTGCCACGGGGTACAAGAATCTAACAGGCGCCAGGCCCGGAGGCAAACTGCCCTGCACATCGGCCGGGGAGAGGCTCAGCCTCTCTCCCAGTCCCCTGCTGACGCAAGAAGTGTTCCTCGCATCTTCCTGCCGCCTTGCGTCCACTGCAGGCCAATGCTAGATTCGCGAGCTTCTACGGAAGCGGCGAATCGCCCAAGAGCAACAGTGCCTGCAGTCAGGGCACATTGATTAGACGCAGCAGCGAGGTTTGCGGTGACACGGCTGGCGGGCAAAACAGCCCTGCTGCTCGATAGAGGGTTCACGGCGTACTGACCGTGCTGCAAACCCCGCGTGGGCGGAAGAACATGACCTTACACCCGACCGAACGCGCGCGCCTGGCCGAGCGGGAACTGAGCCGGCGGCTGCGCAAGAGCAATGTGGGCAGAATCTTCGGCTTTGAGCTGGAAGCCGCCGAGCCGGGCCGCGCCGTACTGCGGATGCGCGTCGCCTCGAAGCACAAACAGGTGCACCGCGTGGTGCACGGCGGCATCCTGGCGGCGCTGGCCGACACGGCGGGGGGCATGGCCAGTTACTCAACGCTGCCGCGGGGAACTCGGCTGGCCACCCTGGAGATGAAGATCAACTTCCTTGAGCCAGTGGAGCAGGGAACTGTGATCGCCGAGGCGCGCGTGCTGCGCAAGGGAAAGCACTTTATTGTGGTAGATTGCGACGTGCGGCACCGCGCGGGACGCCTGGCCGCCAAGGCGCTGATGACCTTCGCGATCGGCACGCGGGTAGTTGGGCGTTAGAAGAGAGAAGACCGGAGGCTAGAGATAGCTGATAGCTTGTAGAAATCGCGATGTGCAACGCCTGTTGTCGGAGCCTTCCCTCGCTCGGAGAGGGCGCACTCCGCTGGCGCGTTCATCAGGACAGACACACACCGCCAGCTCAGAATGGCATCCACGTCTCGCGCCTACTGACCGTTCGACCCGCCCTGCGCGTTTTCCTCGCCTTCCTTATACAAGTACTTGATCACCTGCTTGAAGATGATTATTGTGGTAGATTGCGACGTGCGGCACCGCGCGGGACGCCTGGCCGCCAAGGCGCTGATGACCTTCGCGATCGGCACGCGGGTAGTTGGGCGTTAGAAGAGAGAAGACTGGAGGCTAGAGATAGCTGATAGCTTGTAGAAATCGCGATGTGTAACGCCCGTTGTCGGAGCCTTCCCTCGCTCGGAGAGGGCGCACTCCGCTGGCGCGTTCATCAGAACAAGGACACACACGGCCAGCTCAGAATGGCATCCACGTCTCGCGCCTACTGACCGTTCGACCCGCCCTGCGCGTTTTCCTCGCCTTCCTTATACAAGTACTTGATCACCTGCTTGAAGATGAGGAGGTTCGGGCTGCCGTAACGTGTCAGCTTGATGCAGTCGCGGTCGTACCACTCGATTGTGCCGTGCAACACCTCGCCGTCGGTCAGCACCACAGCGACCGGCGTGCGCGCCTGCATCTGCTTCACCCAGTAAAAGTTTTCGGCGTGCGTTTGCTCGGGTGGCGCCGGCTTCTTGTGTGGCTGAGGTCCCGCGTGCGGGGGCCGCGTGGCCAGTTGCTCCTTCACTTCGGTCAAGGAGGGACGAAACAGCTTGCGGTTCACTATTGTGCTCCTTCTTTTTTGGCTTTCCCCTACAGCGATGCAGGATTCAGTCCATGAGATGCGCGAAGCTCCATTCTCGTTTCAAAGTTCATTTTCCCAGGTCGGTTGGCAGAGGGCTACCGGCGGGCCAGTGAAATCGCCACGGCGTCCAGCCCCAACTGGCGGTTGATATTTCGACGTAGCCTGCCGTGCAGCTCATCCAGGCCATCGACGGCCTGTGCGACCCATTCGAGGTCGATCTTTTTGCACACAGCCCCCAGTTCCTGCCGTAAGGCTGGGTTCCTCAACGGACGGTCCGTGGAGCCGTAGGCTAACTCAAGCAGGTCGGTAATTACAATATAGAACACTTCCAAGACATTTTCAAACGACTCTTTTTGCCCCTTCACCAGTTGCGCCGTCGCGTCAAATAGCTGGGCATACGACCGGCCCTCGACCGCGCGCTCCAGCACCTGTAGGACGTCGCGCCGCAGTTGCGCCGCCCCCTCCAAATCCATGTGCATCGCCCTCCCCGGGCTACCCTCGGCCAACTGCGCGGCGAGCTTTCGCTCGGAGGGCTTGAACTGGGTGCGCCGCTTCAGAATCTCTTCGAGCTGCTCGGTGCTCAGCGGCGCGAAGTAAAATTGCAGGCAGCGCGAGCGGATGGTCGATAGCAGCAGGTAAGGGTTGGGCGCCAGCAAGATCAGTGTGGCGCTCTCCGGCGGCTCCTCCAGGATCTTCAGGAAAATATTGGCCAAGTCCCAGCGCATGGTTTCCGCGCCATCCAGGATGAAGACGCGCCGCCGGGCCGTCGGTTTGAAATTTGCGGCGCGCGCGACGGCGCGCAATTGCCCCATGTGAAGCACCGGCCGGGCCACGGGGTTTCTCAGCCGCATCGGGTCGGGCACGATACTCCACACGTCCGGGTGCGTTTGCAGGATCAGCGGCACGCGCTCGACCATCGCCGCGTCGGCGCTCTCGCCGCGCTGCGCCAAGCCTTGCTCGACCAGCGGCGCGGGCTCGGCCAGCAGGCCGATGCGCCGGCAGGGCTCGCATTCGCCGCAGAAGTCGTCCTTACGGCGCGCGCAGTTCGCTGCCTGGGCGAACATGACGGCCAAGGTGTATTTGCCCACCCCGCGTGGTCCGCTGAACAGCATGGCGTGCGGCACTCGGTCAGCTGTGAGCATCCCCTGCAGCGCCGTGACCACTCTCTGGTTTCCCGCAAACTCCGCAAATCCCATTTGTCCCTCTTCCCTCTAAGTCCTACCTCCGAACCACGCATGCTACCGAGTTCTGAAGACTCGGGTTCTTACTCAGAGCTGTAAACCCACAACTGAAAACTGAAGGCTTGCCGCTGATAGCCAAAGCCTAAGTCGCCCGCGCCTGGCCGACAAGTTGCGCCTCCACCGCGGCCATCACGGCACGATGGATCACCTCGGGAGGCAGCAAAGCGCCCGCAGTGGAGTCAAAGCACTCCACAGTCACCCAATTCGGCTCGGTTGCCAGCCGGTCGTAGACTGGATCACCTCGGGAGGCAGCAAAGCGCCAGCAGTTGTGTCAAAGCACTCCACAGTCACCCAATTCGGCTCGGTTGCCAGCCGGTCGTAGACTAGCGCCGCCTGCTCCAGGTGCTTCAGGTCAGCTTCTTGCAAGTCCCGCTGCAAGCTGGTGTACTCCCGCGATGTCTTCAGGCCCACCAGCCGGTGCGCCTCGACCGCGGGCAAACGCAAATAGATCACCAAGTCCTCCACGGGCAGCGCGTAGATGCCATATTCGAGACGCTTGAGCCAGGAGAGAAACTCCTCGCGGCGCTGCGGCCCGACGCGCGCAGTTTGATGCGCCAGATTCGACCCGACATAGCGGTCGGCGAGAACCGTTCGACCTGAGGCTAATGCAGCCGCGAGCTCCCCCTTGGCCTCGAACCGATCACCGGCATATAGGAGCGCGGAAAAGTGCGCGTCTACCGTGTCCAGTCGCCCGAACTCTCCGTTCAGGTAGCGGGCCACCAGGCGGCCAAATGAGGACTCGTACCGCGGGAAACTGTAGCGCACGTGGTCGATTCCACGGGCTTCCAGGGCGCTGCTGAGCAGGTCAATCTGCGTGCGCTTGCCCGAGCCGTCGATGCCTTCAATGGCGATAAATTTTCCGCGGTGGGTCATTTGGTTTGCTCGCGAGTTTAGCCCGACTGTTCCCAGTCCGCAAGCCGCCAGCGTCCCACGGCCCATGCTAGAATCCGGCTGATGGGCGTTGAAACTAGCTCAATTGCCGCTAACCTCGAGCGCATCCTCGAGCGCATCGCCCGCGCCGCCCAGCGTGCCGGCCGCAGGCCGGAGGAAGTCACTCTCGTTGCTGTCTCGAAGACGTTTCCAGCCGAGAGTATCCGCCAAGCCTATGGCGCTGGTGTGCGCCATTTTGGCGAAAATCGCGTGCAGGAGTGGGAGGTCAAGCAGCCGCTCGTGGCAGACCTCAACGCGACTTGGCACTTGGTGGGCCACTTGCAGAGCAACAAGGCCGCCCGCGCCGCCCGGCTGTTTCACAGGATCGACTCGCTCGACAGCCTCCCGCTTGCCCAGAAACTTGATCGTGCTGCCGCAGAGCTAAAGGCTCGTACGATACCCAGTGTAGGGACGGGGCATGCCCTGCCCTCCGTCCTGACCGCCGAGAGGGGTATTGGCGTGGCAGGCCAATACTCTGGCTCCGCCGTTTCGCATGGGACAAGTGCCGTGCCCCTAAGCCCGCTGCGTTTAACAGTTCTCATTGAGGTGCGTCTGGCTCTGGAAGAAACTAAGACAGGTGTAGCCGAAAGCGAGCTGCCGGCTCTCGCCGAAGCCGTCCTGGCTCTGCCGCATCTCGACCTGCGCGGCCTGATGTGCATTCCACCTTATTGCGACGATCCGGAGCAGGTGCGCCCTTACTTCCGCAAAGTCCGCGAACTTCGCGACACGGTGCGCGGCCAACTCGCCTCGTCGCAAGCCTCCGCATCCGCCGCCCTCGGCCCTGCCGAGGGGTGTCATTCCGAGCCCGCCGCGGCGGGTCTCCGGCCCGCTGCGCCATCCTCGCGCAGCGAGCGCGGGCCGGCTCCTGAGGAATCTCTCCTTCCGGAGTTGTCCATGGGGATGTCGCACGACTTCGAGGTGGCTATCGAAGAAGGTGCCACGCAAGTTCGCCTTGGCACCGCCCTGTTCGGGCCGCGGCAAGCCGCATGATCGACCCCCCGCATGATTGAGCTCGTGCAGCGAGAAAAAGCAGTCGCGTTCGCAGTGCGAGTCGTGCCTCGGGCGAGCCGCGACGCCATCGAAGGCGAGTGGCAGGGGGCATTGAAGATTCGTCTGACGGCGCCGCCAGTGGACGACCGTGCCAACGAGGCTCTGCGCCGGCTGCTGGCGGAGCGTTTGAAAGTGCCGCTCGCGGCTGTTAGAATCATTTCCGGCGAGCGTAGCCGTAGTAAACGCGTTGAGGTGTGCGGAGTCACCGCGCAGCAAATCCGCGAATTGGTCGAGGGCCCTTCGCATCCCAGCACCGCGGAGCGCTAGAGACTTGAGCGCGCAGAGGCCTTTTCGGGTGTAGCCCGGGTCTTCAGACCGGGGGCCCTTTGCGTGAACGGCCACGTCACTGAAGAGGTGGGCTACACAACAACGAAATTCGAATGCCCGACATCAAGGCCATCCAAAGCGAACTTCGCACGGCCAAACTGGGCGGCTGGCTGTTCTACGACTTCCGCCATCGCGACCCGATCGCCTACCGCGTGCTAGGCCTGTCTTCCGATGGCATGTCCACGCGCCGCTGGTTTTATCTGATCCCGGCGAAGGGCGAGCCGCGCAAGCTCGTCCACCGCATCGAATCGCGCGCGCTCGATAGCTTGCCCGGGCAAAAGCTGGTCTACGCGGGCCAGGACGAGCTGCGCAAGAACCTGTCGCGGCTGCTCGGCCGCGCGAAAACAGTTGCCATGCAATATTCTCCGCGCAACGCTATCCCTTACGTTTCGATGGTGGACGCCGGAACCGTGGAGCTGGTGCGTAGCCTGGGCCGCAAAGTGAAGAGCTCGGCCGACCTGGTGCAGAAGTTCGAGGCCTGTTGGACGCCCGCGCAACTTGAGTCGCATCTTGCCGCCGGACGCGTGATCGACCGCATCACCCAGGATGCCTTCGCTCATGCGGCGCGGCAAGTGCGCAATAAGGTCGCGCTGAGCGAATACGATCTGCAGCAGTGGATCCTCGAACAGTTTCGCGCGCATTCCATTGTGGTCGAAGAAGCTCCCGTGGTCGCGGTCGGACCACACAGCGGCGACCCCCACTATGAGCCCAAACCTAACGGCTCGGCGAGGATTCGTGAGGGCGACTTGCTCCTGCTCGACATCTGGGGCAAGACGCAGGCGCCCGGCAGCGTCTATTACGACATCACCTGGGTTGGCTTCCTGAGTCGCACGGTGCCGGAGAAGTACGCCAAAGTCTTTGCCATTGTGAAGGCCGCGCGCGACACCGCTGTTCGATTCGTTCAGGACTCGGTTGCGGCGGGTCGCGGCATCCAGGGGTGGCAAGTGGATCAGGCCGCGCGCGAGACCATTCGCAAGGCGGGCTATGCCAAATACTTCGTTCATCGCACAGGCCACAACATCGGCCAGGAAGTGCACGGCAACGGGGCGAATATGGACGGCCTGGAGACGCAGGATGTCCGCCGCATCATCCCGCGCACGTGCTTTTCGGTCGAGCCGGGCATTTACCTGCCGGAGAACGGGGCGAATATGGACGGCCTGGAGACGCAGGATGTCCGCCGCATCATCCCGCGCACGTGCTTTTCGGTCGAGCCGGGCATTTACCTGCCGGAGTTCGGCATCCGCAGCGAGGTGAACGTATACGTGGAGGAGAAGCGCGCGCGGGTCACCGGAGCGGTCCAGAGCGAGATTCTCGCGCTGCTCGCCTGAGTACAGGAGAAAGGATCGAGAAGCCTTGGCAGAAAAACATCAGGAACCAGGGGACATGCAAGCTGTGCTCGCTTACATCGTCATGGTGGCAGGGTGGCTCGTGCCGGGCCTCGGGCACTTGTTGCTCCGCAAGTGGGGCCGCGCAGCCGTTTATTGCCTGGCGGTGGGAGCCCTGGCCATCACGGGCTTGGCCCTGCGCGGCAACATCTTCAGCGCCCATGGCAGTGACGCCTTCGACTTGTTGGGATTCCTCGCTGATCTGGGCACGGGCGTGTTTTACTTTGTCTCCCGGATGATCGAAAAGAGCGGGCCGGATGTTTCCCACGCCGCCGGGGACTACGGGACGCGCCTGTTTGCCACCGCCGGAGTGCTTAACCTGCTCTTCGTGCTGGATGCGCATGAAATTGCGCGCGGGAGGAAAACCTAGGGGCAGAGGACTTCCATGCGCCTTACTCACTTCCAGGTCATGCTTTTGTTCGCGTTTGT